>JAESGT010000020.1_pt1 | contig 78538 bp, 71 predicted proteins | sample 9266261 | NCBI WGS metagenome assembly JAESGT01 (sample SAMN15741584, study PRJNA653494) | algae metagenome | isolation source: Pelatocladus maniniholoensis HA4357-MV3 and co-occurring heterotrophs from... | place: USA: Maniniholo cave near Haena, Hawaii | collected 2009-07-28 | reverse complement strand
GCAGCGCTTGGTTTTCTTGTTCTAACCTCTCGATTTTTCGATCTTTTTCTTCTGGACTCATGTGTGAACACTACCATAATTCTTCTCTCAATGGAATGATCCTTACAGTCCTACCTGGGGAGTTACATTTATTTAGTATTTATCGTTCTTCTTTCAAGACACGTTTTCGAGAACTATCATTAGCAATCTTCACACTTATACCTTTTTTCGTCTGGCAATCTTGGTACAATTATTTAAGAACAGGGATTTTTTATAAATCTCCTGTACAAACAGCAATTTATGCTGAAAACAATGCTTTAGACGGTAATATTTTTTTAGGAATAAGTGGTTTACTTTTCAGTCCAGGTAAAAGCATATTTATTTATGCTCCTTTACTAATTTTGTCTGTAATTTTATTCAAAAAGTTTTATAGAGAGCATAAAAAAGAAGCAATATACATCGCAGCAATTACTATACTCTGGTTTTTACTTCATGCCAAATTGAGAAACTGGTATGGTGCAGCAGGATGGGGTTCTCGTCACTTTCTCCCGATTGTGCCGATCGCCTTTTTACCTTTTGCTGTTAATCTAGAGTTTATTTGGCAAAAAACAGCCTTGAGAATTGCCACAATCTTGCTAGCAAGTTTTGGTTTTATTCTTGCTTTATCCTCCATAATTTCCAATTGGCATTTTCGCATGATGTACGCCTTGCAACGCGGTATTGCTACTATGGATGTTAACAATAATTTTATTTGGAATTTTTGGCAGAGTCAGCCAATAGATATGATCACTGGCGCATACGGCAATATTGTACGGATATTAACTCATGCACCAATCATAACTATTAAAAATACATACTCAGAAGCAAATGAGTATGCAAGCAGCACGATAAATGTGTGGTCTAATTCTTTTTTACATGCAGGTGTTCCCTGGTATTTAGTCTTACTTTTGGTCACTCCTTTGTTGATTTTGATGTATCTCTCAGCACGAAATATTCTTCGTTCTCAAGTAAAAGTTTGTAGTCAGGACTTTAGTTCTCTTTAATCGCTAAAACAAAACTTAACCAAAGTCAGCAGCATAAGTGGCATAGCTAGAGCGAAAATATAATTGGATAAACTGATGATTTAAGTATCTTAGCTGCATTGCTACTACTTATGTCATCCCCACTTGATCGCCCGCTCAAAATTGAAGTCAGGTTGCCATCTTACCATCCGCAGTTATTACAGGGACTCGATACCTGGCTGCATTTGGGCTTGATATCTGATGCCCAAGTTAGGCAACTGTGTCGAGATAACCTTGTTTGCAAGGTAGTATTAGCTCCTCAGATTCAACCTGAACCAGAGGAAGCAACTGTCACATCTGAAGCTGTACAATTATCTGTCAATGCGATCGCACCAGAACCAGCCAAACCGAATTTTGCAACAGAAATATTGCAGTCATTTCTCTCAGAATTAAGTGTGCGTTGGCTGCTATTTTTGGGAGTATTTCTGGTAGTGCTATCTTCAGGAGTCCTTGCAGCTAGTCAGTGGGAAAAATTTCCCACAGTTGGACAATATGGGGTTTTGTTTGCTTATACCCTGAGTTTTGGGGGAATGAGTTTTTGGACAGCCAAGCAAAGTAATTTGAGACTAACAGCGCAGACATTGTTAATTGTCACGCTTTTATTAGTACCGATAAATTTTTGGGCAATAGATCGCTTTGGATTATGGCAAAATCCTGTAAACTGGATGATAGTGGCGATCGCTTCTATTTGTCTAACTGCGATTACAGTTTTAATAGGACAAAGCCGATTATTTACTACCAATTTAGCCAATCAGAAATTATTTTTAGTCAATATTCTCGGACTAAGTTATTTGCACTGGGGCTGGAATTTACCCGAATTTCCCTTAATAGCACTTTATTTAGCAGTAGTAGGAACAACTCTAATTACAGTCTATCAAACTCGTTCACTATCACGACAAACAGATAGACAAACTGGTAGTGGTATTAGTTTATCTGCCTCTGTTGTAGTTTATGCCTTGCTGGTATTACTAATTAGAGGAATTTTTATTCACCACCTAGATGTTACCCAGTTGGGATTAGCTGTTGGTATTTGCGGATGGCTAGTGACTTGGCTAACATTATCAACAAATGTAGAGACGTACCATGGTACGTCTCTACAACTACCTTGGCAACTCATAGGTGGTATTTTATTATTCCTCGGCTGGCTATTTTCAGTAGTATCTCATCCTGGACAAGCAATAGCTGTAAGTGGCTTGACTTTGTGGTTTTTCGCCCATCGTTTACAACTATATAACCGCCGACGTGATTTTGTAGCTATCTTTTTAATCGGTTTAGAGACAATTTGGCTAGGTTGGCGATTAGTACCCTACGAATTGCAGAAATTAGCGATCGCCACAGCAACTCAACTTACTAATTCTCAAGGTGAAGCTTGGGCTTTACTAAGTATCGCTCTATTTCCCTACGTGATTTTGATGGTGCTGCTGACAGATAAGCTGTACCGCATTCGTAGAAGAGAAATAGCTAAATTTGGTGAACAGCTAACATTGGCTTTTGCTTGTGCATTAACTGTAATTGCTTTAGCTAACCCAGCATTGCGATCGCTAAATCTACTTTTATCTACAATTACTCTAGCAATTGTCACCCGAAGGTACATGTATCGGGACAGAGGATCTGTTGAAGATCCCTCATCTGTGTCTTTACCTGTCTCCCCAACCTTGATATATCTGACTCACATCACCGGAGTCTTGACGCTGTGTTCGATCATTGATTGGGTGTTCCCAGATCTGAATAATGAAATTTGGGCAACAATTTTGTTAGTTATGATGGTAGCCGAATGGCTATTTAGTCTTGGTTCTGGTTGGTGGCGACGCAGTGCTTGGTATATTGGTTTGGGACTCGCTGCAATTAGTTTTTATCTACTTTGGGTGAATGCTGAATCTGTCTGGAGAAACTATGCTGTCAATAATGGCTATTGGGGACTGATTTGGTTAATTACTCCTCTAACTCTCACAGGTGTTGCTAGTCGTAGTAGTGGACAAAAGCGAGATTTCACTACTGTCTTAAGTGTCATCGGATTAGGACTTAGCCAGTTACTAATTTTACCTGTATCGACAGCCAGATTAATCGGTTTGACAGTTGCTGCGGCTTTGATGTTTGTGAATACGAGTTTTTTAAGACACAAACAGCTTGCAATAATTACAGTTGGATTTGTTTTAAGTGCGATCGCCGCTTTGCTGTGGGAACTAGCAAAATTGTCAGCACAGGGCTGGTATATAGTTGGAGCAATTACTATTTTTGGATTATGGCTAACTCGCGCAACTCTCCAAAATAGAGGTAATGAATTAGCAAGTATATATGCAGTTGCCACAGACAGATGGGCGATCGCATTAACTGGTGTAGAGTTATTAAGTTTGACACTGCACTCTGTCTGGGTTTATCAAGGTGTTGCAACTCCTGGATTGTTATATGTTGCTGCTAATGTAATTATTTTGGCAGCCATAATTTATCGTAGTTGGCGACAACCAACAAACTTTGCTTTTTATGGCATCGGTTGGTGTTTAGAATTATTAATTGCCGAGTTGCTAGCTTTTGGCGATCGCTCTATGATTCAAATTGCGATCGCTAATATCGCCTTGGGTTTATTCTCTCAACTATTTGGCGAATGGTGGCAACGCCGATACCGTTTAGAAAGATTACCTAGCAGCTTTCATATTCTCCCGTTGATATATGCAGGCTTCAGTTTACTCCTACGCTTGCACACTTTCACCAACTGGACAGGTTTAGCATCTTTGGGTGTAGCTGTAATTGTAATTGGAGTCGGGCGACGTCGGCAAGAATTCAAGCCTCTAGTTTATCTGGGAATTCTAGGCATATCAATTTCTGCCTATGAACTATTGTTCTATCAAATGTTGCAAGCTTCAGGAGGTGCATGGGGTGATGGTTTAATTGCCATGTCAGCTTTAGGCACAACTATAATGTATGCCTATCGTCTATTGTCGCCTTGGCTAGTCAATTATTTACGACTGACACCACAAGAATTAAAAATAATTGCTCATCTGCACTGGGCTTGGAGTAGCTTTTTATTAATAGTTGCGATCGCTGCACCCATCCAAGTCAACCGTATCTTGGGTTTGGGAACAGGAGTATTTTTGATTCGTTATGCGATTTTTCAGGGAAGATTCCCCCGACACACAGAAGACGCGGAGAATTCTTCTGTCCCCGCGTCAATAGTGACACCTGATGAAATCTGGGTTTACTTGGGCTTATTAGAAGTAGCTGCAATGAGGATATTTTGGCGAGAAACGGCTGTGGGACAATGGTTTGCTGGGCCGTTAGTACCTTGGAATGCTGCGATCGCCTGTATCGTTGCCTATTTCCTCTACATCTTACCTTGGCAAAACTGGGGTTGGTCAAAAAGACCTTGGCAACGAGCCGCCTACATCATACCACTCATACTTTTATGGGAAACCAGGCTACAAATTAATCCAATTGCTTTGCTGTTAACAGCCGGATTTTATGCTTTCCTCGGTATCATTAGCCATCAATTTCGTGTTACTTACATCAGTGTGGCATTAATTGATTGGGCTATTTTCCGTTGGTTTGCTGCATTCGGTTTGAATGATAGTTTATGGTATGTGACAGTAATTGGTTTATCACTACTATATATTGCCCAATTTGATCCACAACTGAGACAACCAGAGATGAAAACCAGTCGTCACTACTGGCGATTGTTGAGTAGCGGCTTAATTTGCGGATGGGCAATTTTATTTCATCAAGATACAGCCTTCATACCAGGAATTTTTAGTCTCATCGCTATTTTTACAGGTTTAGGTTTGCGAGTGCGGGCTTTTCTCTATGTTGGTACAGCTACCTTTTTGATTACTGGTTTTTATCAATTGGTGCTTTTTAGCTTGCGCTACTCATTTTTTAAATGGATTATTGGCTTAGTAGCAGGTATTATCTTTATTTCCATCGCCGCCAACTTTGAAACCCATCGCACCCAGTTAAATTCCGTACTTCGCAGTACTGGCGATAAATTTCAAGATTGGGAGTAGCCAACAAGAAACGTTTATTACAAACATTCTTTGATCTATAGAAAAGATTAAAGCATTTGTAAGAAACGTTTTAACCTTTTCTATGAATACTCTTTGATCTATAGAAAAGATTAAAGCATTTGTAAGAAACGTTTTAACCTTTTCTATGAATACTCTTTGATTTATAGAAAAGATTAAAGCATTTGTAAGAAACGCTTTAACCTTTTCTATGAATGTTTAAATTTCACCACAAACGTGAAAGCGATGCTGCAAAGCAGCCGCTACGCGATCGCAAATAATCTCTTAATCTCTTTTAACCAGCAATCTAGTAAAGCTGGTGGATACCAGACCAAGACATAAAGTGAAATCTGGAATTTTGATATTAATTCTCGTCGTATGCTGAGACTTCTAATCCAGAATCCAAACTGCTGCGCGATACGGACACGCAATCGCAGAGACAGATCAGAATTACAACGGTTGTGTTGTGCAGATTGCAGCACAAACACTTGGTAAATTTCCTTGAGTCTGGAGTTTATAGAACTAACATTTTGACTTGATGGGAAAAGGGATGAACACCAATGACCTAGCCAAAAACCCCTAAGTTCATCTACTTCTTCTAGGCTCAGTTCTTCGCCCAGCAATTGTTTAATATTACGCTTGGAGTTGGTCAGAGAGTAAGTATCCTGATCTAATTTCTTGGCAGAAGAAATACTCTTGTCGTGACGGCGTTGTTGTAGTAGAGCATCAGACAAAATAACAATATCACTAACCTGAATGAGACGGCTCCAAAGTTCGTAGTCTTGACTATAGCGATAATTCTCGCAATAACCGCCTAAATTTCTCACAGGCTTTTGCCTAAACATCACTTGGCTGTGACCTGCCAGATGATTATAGAACAACAAGTACCAAGCTACTAAATCGCGATCGCAATCTCTTGGCTGTTTTCCGAGAAAACGTCCTTCAGGGTCGATCCATTCTATATTGCAAGATACTAGAACGACTTCTGGAGACTGATCCAAAAATTTCACCTGCTTCTCAAACCTTTCGGGTAAGGACACATCGTCTGCATCCTGTCGAGCGATATATTCTCCTTGTGCTAGTTTCAATCCTTTGTTTAGAGACTTAGTTAAACCAAGATTTTCTTCATTCTTGAACAACTTAATCCGCTGATCTTCTTTTGCATATCTAGTAAGTATTTCCCAGCTACTATCGATAGAGCCGTCATCAATCACAATGAATTCAAAATTAGTAAAAGTCTGATTAAGAATACTTTCTATAGACTCCTGTAAGTACTGGCCGCCATTGTAAACTGACATCACAACGCTGATTTTAGGTAACATTTGATATATCTCATCAAGTTTGTTCTAGGATTAGTTAAGCTTTGATCAATTTTTTGTAATCTAGGTGCAGCAAACTGCAAAATCCGCTCGACTCTACTATCCCAAGTAAAGTTATGTACCTCTTCAAAAGCACGTTCAGCAATTGCACTTGCTAGTGTTGGATTTTCAAATAATTGGACTATTGCTTGTTTGAATGCAAGAGGTTCATCAGGTTGTGCCAAAAGAGCATTTTCGCGATCGCGCAATACTGTTTTAATAGTTGGCAATGCTGAAGCAACAATTGGTCTTCTAGTAGCCATATATTCAAACAGTTTGAGGGGGCTAGTCGTTTCACTTAAATGCCAATACTTACTAGTAGGAAGAATCAGAACATCTGCTGCGTACAAATATGAGGCTAATTCTGATTGCACTACATGACCGACAATGTTTACGTTGTTTAAGTTCAGATTTTCACACTCTTTTTTGACTCTATTAATATCATTAATCCATCCTCCTACCAAAACAAATTTATATTCTGGCATCAGGCTAGCAGTTTTTAAAAGTGTTGGAATTCCTTTATGTTCATATAGATGCCCAGAGTATAAAACGATTTTTTCATCTTGAGCAAAGGATAGCTTTTGGCGAGCAAAATCTTTTGCTTGGTAGGGCAAAAAATTGCTTAAATCTACACCGCTATGGACAAATAAAGCCTTTTCGGGACTGAGACCATGTTTGATATATTGGTTTAACAATTGGGGCGATATAGTCACGAAACCGATAAAATTTTGATCATCAAAAAATTTCCGACTGGGAGAATCATCGTTAATCGGTTCATGCTTTTCCCATATAACTGGTATACCCATCTTCAGCAAAAGCTCAACGATGTTAGGTGTACGGGTATATACCAAAGAAGGAGATTGCAGACAGGCATACAAAACAGCTAATTTAAAAAATCTTGGATTGTAATAATCTGAGGGGAAAGGGTAATTTACCCTAATATGTGTTGGGATACGTACTACCTTAAAATTGCAGTGTAAGCCATACCAATCTTTAAATTCTGCATCCATCCCTTTCAAAGTTGACTTAATATCTCCACCCGTCACTAACTCAAACTTTTCCAGCTTTTGAGATAAGGCTTGCGCCATTTTAGCAACTTGTATCGTATGAGCCATTTTTGAAGGCAGATTTCCATAAGATAAATAGAGCAGCGATTTTAATGTTGCCATGTTAGATTTATTGTTTGGTGATTGCACGTAGCCTTAATTTACTTACTCACAAGCTTCCACGACCTTGGCTGATAAAACTTACATCCACTCATCTTGCCATCTGATTCGACTGTAAATTTGAAAGATTCAACCACATCAAACGTATAAAAAGAGCCAGTTTTGACTTTAACGCTCATGGTATATGTACCAGGTCTAAAGCCCAGAGAAGGCAAATGAACTTGTATTTCATGTTCTCCTGGGAGGACTTCAAAAAACGTTTGATCATTTCCTCCACTTATAAATAAAGTTGAACCACCTTCACTACCTAATTCTGTAATTTTTAAATGGAGATTAACATGATCAACTTTCTTGTAAGCTTTAATACCAACACAAAAAATTAGGTTTTGACCACTAACTATTGATTCAAGAATTTTTCCCTGTTGATCTATAAAGAAAAGCGAAGCTATATCTATTCCTAAACTTTCAGTTTCTAATTTTTCTGGTAGAAACATGACTGCATTTTCTTGATTTGTGGGACTACCCAAAAACAAATCTTCTTCATATCTTTTGATCACTTTTTCTATGTCACCAGATACAACGAATTCGCCTTTCTGTAGATAAATTGCGGATTCACATGCATGTAATATTGCTTGAGTATTGTGGTTGACCAAGATAAAAGATATGCCTTTTTGACGGAGATCGTACAGCTTACGATAACACTTGGCTTTAAATTTTATATCTCCTACAGCTAGCACTTCATCAATGAGAAGAATTTCTGGTTCTGTATGAATTGCACAAGCAAATCCTAACCTTGCTGCCATCCCTGAACTGTAGGATTGCACTGGAGCATCAATAGCATCCCCGATTTCTGCAAAATCTACGACATCCTGAAATCGCTCATCAATTTCTTGTCTAGACAAACCCAAAATTGACATATTTGTATAGACATTTTCCCGTCCTGTCAAAATTGGATTAAATCCCGCTCCCAAGGCAATTAGTGGTGCTAACCGACCAGTAACTTCCACAAAACCAGTATCCGGCTTAATTAAGCCACTAATAATTTTTAGTAGTGTCGTTTTTCCACTACCATTTGGCCCTATTAAACCGAGTGATTCTCCTCGGCGTAACTCAAAACTGACATCTTTTAACGCCCAAAATTCTTTTGGTCTGAGCTTCTGGCTGGATGTTCGCGTTCTTGTTACTTCACTGACAATATCCTGAACTCCGTAAAGTAGCGATCGCTTCAAGTCACGGCAAAACTTTTTCGAGACTCCTTTAACTGAGAGAATCACCTCATCATCTTGTGGCTTTTCTAAAATTTCTTGATCGGTAAAGTTAATCGTCATTAGGAACTGATCCGCTCAACAACAAAAGGCATCGCTAGACGATATATGAGCCAGGCCAGCAGTAATCCCACTATGGCAATGAGACTCGCCAACCAAAAACCGTATGGGTTCGACACTACACCTGTGGTTGCCAACTCTCGTGTTGTCACAAGCAATGGAGTAACTGGATTTAGTTGTACAATTGCTGCTAATCCACCCCCACGGGGAACAGGATAAACTACTGGTGTCAAAAACAGCCAGAGTCCGATAATTAAGGTCAAACCCTTAGTGATGTCGTTGTATAGAACACCAAGGGGAGCTAGTAATAAGCCGATAAATGTCCCTAAAATCACCAAATGAATCAAGGCTACTGGTGCCAAAATTACAGTCCAACTCACTGGCATCTGAAACCAAATGAACAACCCCACGATGAGAATTAGTTTGATGGCAAAGTTAAAAAATATTTCGCCCAGCTTGGCAAGGATGAGTGCCTCACGTGGAAAATTGATTCTAGCTAGCATCTGCTTGGCACCTGTCACTGCTTGAATCGGAGCGTTCAGTGCTTCTGTAAAAGTCTGCCATAGAGCCATGCTAAACATGACATAAGCTGGGTAAGGCAAATCTGTCACTCCCACATTCACGATTTTGGCGTTACTAGCAAAAGTAAAACCTAAAGCAGTGATAATTGGTGGAACAAAAGCCCAAAAAATCCCTAAAAAAGACTGCCGATATTGGGCGCTAATATCCCGTACCATTAGCTGTCTAGCCAATTCCCGACAAGCAAGCAAGTCTCGCCCCATTGCTTTGAATAATTCAACAGGATGCTCCAGCTGACTTTTAGGTGTGTAAACCACCTTTCGCGATCGCCGATCTGATCGTGAATTTAATTGCGATGGCTTACTTTTTAATTTGCCCATAAATGGAAGGAGTTGTCAAAATGGATTACACAGAAATTTTTTGTCTGAATGTTTGAGAAGATGGCGGTTGACACATTTGCATAACTTTCAACCATCTTTGTCGCAAAACTCTGTCATATGGTTTCCAAAGCTGCTTGCTTTTTTTGGCTTGCTCAGTGATGTCAGCAATTGTCATTTCCCGTCGTTGATTTGACTGCTTATTCAACCTTAATTTTTGTTTGAACTGTACCCAAGAGTAATGATCTGGCCAAATTAAAGAAGTCAACGGTTTAAGCACAACTTTTAAAAGGCAAATCACAAACAATTTATACACACTTGGGCGTAAAAATAACATCAAATCTGACTGTAAAGCTTTGACTAGAAACAGAAAACTATTCCAATTAGCACCGCAAAAGTAGCTTTTCCCAAACAGATAGTTGTAAAAATGACCTTTAGACCATTGATAGAGACTGCTTGAAACCTCTGGGTGCTGTTGCTGCGAATTTGTCAAAACTAACTCGTAAGACCTTGCCATTGAGATCGCACTACCGGACATACTTGTAGTTAGCTGACGATAACCAACCAAAAATTCTGGTACCAGACGGAATTGATAATTCTCAGCAATACGCAAGTAAAGATCCCAGTCTTCACAACCTTGAGCTTTATTTTCTTTTAATTTGCAGTTGTACTTACCAACTTTCTCTAGACAAGTACGACGAATCAGAGGTGAGCTAGCATGACCTATAAAATTGTGATAAACCAAAGCTGGATAAATATTTCCTTCTAGCTTGTCAAAGCCATAATCACGATATTCTCCAATAATTGAACCCTGCTCATCAATCCATGCTGACCAGCAATAGACAAGCCCAACAAATGGTTGTGCTTGTAACATGCATTGCATTTGTCTTTCTAGTTTTAAAGGATACCAAATATCATCAGCATCAATGGGTGCAATGTATTCACCACGAGAATTTTCGATTGCCAAGTTACGAGCAGCAGCAACTCCTTGATTTGACTGCTGTAATAAAGTGACACGTTGATCTTTTTGTGCAATGGATTTGACAATTTCAGGAGTTCTGTCCTGCGAGCCGTCATCTGCAACTAAAACCTCAATGTTTTTATAGGTTTGAGACAGGACAGAGTTTAATGTTTGACTAATAAAAGCCTCAGCATTATAGGCTGGTATAATTACTGAAACTAATGGGGAACACTGGTACATTTGCTTTCTAGCCGTCTTGTTTTTACTTAAGCTCTCTTCATGTAGTTTTGTGCTTCGTTTTACGCTATTAATTTAGATTAATACTGAATTAAGATACGTTAAAACAAAATGTAAAAATATTTTTCCCGCACAGAGAGAGACTTTGGTATAAGCGTTTACATGCTTTTTTGACAAGTAAATGCTCAGGCTTTAACGAAAACTACTGACTTAATTTTCTCCATCAAGATTACTACTTCAAAGTAAATAATATTTTAAAGAAATAAAGATAAAGTATCGTTGAATATAAAGTTATTGTTAGGTGGATGCTTAGAAAAGCTAAAGGTAGCATGGTTACACGAATGCCACTAAATCCTCAAAATGACCTCTGTGTATAGCTTTAAGAAAAATATTCATGAATAAAATTTTACCTTTGCTGCTAAGTTAATTCCCAATCCTATTTTCAATCTAGTCTGGATTTTGAGAGTCCTCTAACGTTGAGGTTTAATGTTGTTAAAAGGTATTGTGTTTCATTTTTAACCGATAATTTATTCCATACTCCTCTTTGAGTGAGATATAGGTTTTCTCTCACCGATGAAGCTAAAAATTAAACAATTAAAAATTTACTATCTACGCACAGCCAATAATCTTCTATGTAATTTCATCTAATTCATTTGTGGGCATCTGCATCTATACTGTGGTTGAATTTATCATCTCCCCATCATACTCATGCTTAAAGTCCTTCCCAAACAAAATGCATCCATGTACACTCGCGATGGAGTCCGTCTGGATGCTGATATTTATCGCCCGGATGCTGAAGGAACATTTCCTGTATTATTGATGCGCCAACCCTATGGTAGAGCGATCGCATCTACTGTTGTCTATGCTCATCCGACTTGGTACGCTAGCCAAGGTTACATTGTGGTGATTCAAGATGTTCGGGGACGTGGTACATCAGCAGGTAAATTCAAATTATTTACTTACGAAATTACCGATGGTGAAGATGCTGTAAATTGGGCTGCAAGTTTACCTGGTAGTAATGGTGCAGTCGGGATGTATGGTTTCTCTTACCAAGGGATGACTCAACTATATGCTGCTGCTGCTAAACCAGCTGCCCTCAAAGCCATTTGTCCGGCGATGATAAGTTATGATGTATACACAGATTGGGCTTATGAAGGCAGTGCATTTTGTTTGCACACAAATCTGGCTTGGGCGATACAATTAGCGATGGAAACCGCCCGTTTGCGAGGAAATAGACAAGCTTATCAAGGTTTGTTGAGTGCATCTCGAAATTTACCTCTATACGATCCACTTCCTACCCGTCCAGAAATCCTCAAAAATCTTGCCTCCGATTCTTTTTATCATGAGTGGGTAGAACATTCCCAACCTGATGCTTATTGGGAAAATCTTTCGCCCAAAACGCATTTGAAAAATGTTGATTTGCCCATGTTTCATATTGGAGGATGGTTTGATACATATTTGCGTGGTACTTTGAATTTATACAAAGATATGGCAGCGCGGAGTCAGTACCGCCAACAGCTTTTAGTAGGGCCATGGACGCATTTACCTTGGAGTCGCAAAGTTGGGGAAATAGACTTTGGTATTAATGCTATTAGCCCTGTAGATCGGATGCAAATATGTTGGTTTGACCAGTTTCTTAAAGGTGTGGACACTGGTTTAACTAATCAGCTACCTGTATGGATGTTTGAGATGGGCAGTAATACTTGGCAAGGTTTTCCCAATCTTCCAGAATTTGAACATAAGACTTACTTTTTGTCAAGTTATGGAATTGCCAATATTCGGGAGGATGAAGGTATTCTCAGCACAACTTGCCCCGAATCTGGGATAGATGACATCTTAGTTCATGATCCCTGGCGACCAGTCCCTGCTTTGGGTGGTCATGCGAGTATACCTGCGGGTATTTTTGAGCGATCGCATATTGATTGTCGCTCAGATGTTTTAACTTACACCAGTGAACCACTTGATTTTGACTTGCATTTAGCAGGCGATGTAGTCGTAGCTATTTCCTGTAGTGCAGATAAACCCAGCTTTGATTTATCTGTGGTGCTATCAGAAATTTATCCTAATGGAAAAGTATATAATTTGACACAAGGTTATTTGCGTTGTCAAGATGGCATGAATCGCATCACTAGAAAAATTCAATTGCAGGCTACCTGTGTGCGAATTGCCAAAGGTAATGCCTTGCGATTAAGCTTAAGTGCGGCTTGTTTTCCAGCCTATGCAATTAATCCTGGTAATCATTCAATTGTGGGTATGGAAGCAGAAATTATTACATTAACAATTAGTTCGGGCGGTGATTCCCTTTCCCAAGTGTTATTACCTGTCGTTGCTGTATCTTAAAGAGGGAATGGGGAACAGGGAACAGCTCAAAAGTGTAGGTTTTTAACCTTCATCCCGTCCGTGTACTTGAGCAGGGGGACTAGTTGCTTCAACGGCAGTAAATGGTTCTAAAATCTTGTAAGTGTGAGATGCTCCTTTTGCTACAACCCAGGAACTTCCTGTTTCCAGCAAAACGGTTTGACCTTCAATATGTAACTCAGCACGACCTTTAATTACATAACCCACGGTTTCATACTCCCGTGTTGTTGCTGGTTTTGGTTCTCCAGGTTGTTCATTTTCCCAAAGGCGCATGGAAATTGATTTACCAGATGCGAGGTATTTTTCACCATGTTCACCTTTGGGAGAATAGGCAGAATCTACTTTTTTAATGCTTGTGTCAGGCATAGTTTTCTCCTTATATTCTATTTCTATAGTTATTTTTTGGAAGTCCCTAAATAACTGGTAGCCCTGATGTATTCCAATTTAAAGTATTGCGATCGCACCGCGAAATACCAATGTCCACCAGTTACGGGCGAATAGAGTTGCTATTGTCGTGTTGGGGGGTTGTCTCATGGTTTGAGGACGACTTTAATGCAGTTATCTTTTTTGTGTTTGAAAATCTCGTAGCCGTGGGGTGCTTGTTCTAAGGGTAGTTTGTGGGTAATTATGAATGATGGATCGATTTTGCCTTCTTGGATGAGTTCAAGTAAGGGCTGTAAGTATTTGTGGACGTGAGTTTGTCCCATGCGGAAGGTCAAGGCTTTGTTGAAGGCTATTAATAGTTTCCGCACCACCATAACTTTCAGCTAAACGTAAACGTTCGGGAATACGGTCTATGGCGATGACACGTTCTGCTCCTAAAATAAAAGCACTCTTAATGGCAAATTGTCCAACAGGCCCGCAACCCCAAACAGCAACAATATCTCCTGGTTGAATCTGACAGTTTTCTGCTGCCATGTAGCCGGTGGGAAAAATATCAGTCAAAAATAATACTTGATCATCTGTTAAACCATCGGGAATTTTGAACAAACCCACATCCGCAAAAGGCACACGGGCATATTCAGCCTGACCGCCTGCATAACCACCGAGCATATGAGAGTAGCCAAATAGACCAGCAGGTGAGTGACCCATCAGCTTTTCTGCGATCCAACCATTGGGGTTGGAGTTGTCGCATAACGACCATAAATCTCGGTTACAGAAAAAGCAGTTACCGCAGGAAATAGTAAAAGGAACAACAACGCGATCGCCTACTTTAATATTATTTACTCCTCTGCCAACTTCAACGACTTCCCCCATAAATTCGTGACCCAGAATATCACCCTTTTCCATCGTGGGAATAAAACCGTTGTAAAGATGGAGGTCTGAACCACAAATTGCTGTTGAGCTAATTTTGACGATAGCGTCACGAGGATTAAGAATTTTTGGATATGGCACTGTATCGACTCGGACATCATTGGCACCATGCCAGCAAACTGCTTTCATTATTATAAATCCTTAGTTATTGCTGATTAGTCATTTGCACAGATACAAATGACTAATTACAAAGAACAAATTATTTAGTGAAACTATCTATCTTGATAGTAGCCTTCTCTAGTGTTAGTAATTGGTTCAACTAAATCTTCTGTTTTCTCTTGAGTTGAGTTCAAGAAATCTTTTGTGCTTTGGGGTAGCGGCTCATCAAGATTGAGTTTTTCGCGGATATTATCAGCAGTGTTTTTCAAATTATCTTTAGCGTTATCTGCCATCGATTTTTCGTTATTTGTAAGATTTCTATTTTGGTCAAATTGTCGGTTGCCAACATTCTCGTCTGGTGTGCCTTTGTAATAATAACCGTATGGTGATTTCACTGTGTTATCAGCTTGGGCTGGCAGTACGTTACCAAAAGCCTGCATAACAAAAATTGTCAATCCAGCTAAAATAACTGTCATAATTTGACGCAAACGCAGACTTTTAACCAAAGAAATTACTCTATTCATCGGAATCCTCAAGATTTAATTATTGAAATAATTTTGTTTGTTAGGATATTTTTTTTGATAGTTCCTAACTATTAATTACTAACCATGTCCTTTTGATTGTCCTTCTGTTGTGGCAATTTCACCTGCTTCCATCAACATTTTGAAACGGCGAAGTTCATCGCCAATTTGTTGTTCTGGTTCCTCACCAAAAAATTTGGCGATCGCCACCGCCAATACTCCCCCTGGTGGGTTATATTCCATAACAACTTTGACTTCTGTACCCCGATCACCAGGCGCTTTCTGGAAGCGGACAAAACCAGAATTCTCAACATCTGCTCCTTGCGCGGATGCCCAAGAAATAAATTCGTTTTCTCGATCTTCTAAAATATATGCATCCCATTCCACGCTTTGACCTAGAGGTGCATTGGCGATCCAATGTGACCTTTTGTTGTCATACACCTTCACAAATTTCAGATGTTTCATAAACTTGGGCAGATTCTCAAAGTTATGCCAAAAACGGTAAAGTTCATCTGCCGATTTATTAATTGTTACCGTCTTTTCCACTTTGATAGCTTTGTTCATGTGTATGGCTTCCTATCCCTATCAAGGTGTAACCTTATAAAGCATTATTTTCTTTGTGTCTTAGTGTCTTAATGGTGAAAAATAAATTTTAATTTAACCACCAAGACACCAAGTCCAATTACAAACAATCAACCTCAAGCAGCGTCCTATTCCTCTTTAACCTACATAGTCGCAGCTGCACCTGTAGTCGGTTGAGCAGGTTTGATCTCTATATCCATCCGCGATCGATACAGCTCTACTAAATGCTGTTCGCATTTTAAAAGGTCTTCATGGATTTCGGTGAAAATCATGGTTGATACTGGGTCAGTAAGTGCAGCCATCAAGTTACCAATGTCACCTATACCCGTTTGTAAATCACCCAAGGCGCTGCGTAATTGGTAGATATCATCACTACCAGTGAGAGTGGTTTTGACTTTGGCATATTTATCGGCAATATTTGCAGCCAAAGAAGGTTTTTCACCCAGTTCTTCCAGCCGTGCTTCCAATTTTTGAATGTGCTGCTGTCTCACAGGAATCATCTGTTGGAAGAGAGATTTTATTTGTGCATCTGATACTTTTTGGATGTAATTATCTAAAGCTTCTAAACTATAACGCTCACCAGCTAAAGCAGTATTTAAAGCTTTAATAATCTCACCTTTGGTGGAACCACCCCAAGCGTCAGCTAATTTCCACCATTCGGCTGTTTGGTCACTTTCATCAGGTAATGCAGCTTCTTTGCCACCATAACCTAAACGACTTAAAATCGCTGTGGTAAATATTGCCAAGTCTCCAGGTTGACGGGATGTAATTAAATTCCCATCTATTACTAGAGGTTGATCTATGTAATTAGCACCAGCATTGATCATGTCTTTGCGAATTGCTATAAAGCCAGTGGCTTGTTTATCTCTAAGCAAGTCGCCTTCAATTAGAATTTGTGGCCCGTGACAAACCGCAGCTACTAGTTTTCCTTGCTGCATAGCATCTTGGACAAAACCTACTGTATTGGGATTCCGCCGCATTTTGTCGGGAGCCATACCACCCGGAATTATTACAGCATCAAATGCAGAAGCCATTGCTTCTGTTGTTGTGCCATCGGGTTGCATAGAAACTTTACCTCTTTTCCCATGATATTTTTCATTCATCCGGGAACCGAGAACAACTACTTCCATCCCCGCTTGCTTAAGCGCATTATATGGTACTTGAAATTCTGCATCCTCCACGTCGTTCTCTATCAGTATGGCAACTTTTTTTTTGCTGGAATTGTTAAGTGTCATTAATTTTCCTTACTTAAATGTTTTTTGGTGTTTGATATTGATTGTGTAGCTTATATAGCTCACTCAATATTGGCTAATACTCAGGAATTATCCTGGTATTTCACTAGTTGATGCAGTTGGAAATAATTCTGCATAATCATCTGAAAAATTACTCTGAAAATCAGCAAATTCTCCAGGTGTCACAGCATCTAGTAAAACTGTAAAAACAGAACGAATATGCATTACAGCAACAGTCGGTTCTACACCCTCTTTTTTACTCACCCGTGAGATAAAATCTTGCAGTGAAAATGATCCACCATTTTGACCTTCTCTCCCATGCAAACATTCTGCCAATTCTTTTGGCAACTGTGAGGCTAAATCTTTTGCTTCATCACCAACAATTCGTTCTTTTATTGTTTCTAGTGTGGCACGAGTAGCGCGTTCTGTTTCTTCACGAGTATCTAACTGAGCAACACTTTGAACATGTGTAATAAATTCGTCATATTTCATTTTTTTACCTCTTGTAAATACATTTCCAATTTATTTTTGATGTCAACTAAGTAAGTAGGCACAAATAAAGCTAACTAATTGGGGTCGTCATTTGTCATACTCTACCTTGAAGCCGAAGAAGGCGCGTCTATGTTATTGGTAAGGCTTTTAGGCATGTTTACTTTTCGTAACTTAATTATGTTTATTCCCAGCGATTTACTTAATTCAATCAAAATAGATAATATTTCTGAGTTAATACATAAGAAATAGTTAGGATTTAAACTTGAATATTTTTGTAAAATTCAGTAAGTAAAAATCCTAACTCTGTATTAATAACTTGACCATGAGAATCAATTTTATGTTTTCATTTATAGATGTCTTCAATCACAGGAAGCATTTTCGCATCAATTTGAGTCTGTCTTAGGAAATAGATTGATAAAACGGTTTTTTACATTCCTACTTATGATTTAGCTTGAAAAAATAGTTATGAGCTATAAATATATGAATATTAATAACATTCATAACTCATAACTTTTCTGAAGTGGCTATAGCGTGGATTCACTTCTTAAGAGTATTCACAAATCCCTAACTGCTCTTCGCTCTAAAGGTTGAAATGATTTTATTTCTAGAGGTATACATCGCTTGGAAGAGAACCTATAGAAAATAAAGCGTTATTGTGAGGATGCAACAAATAGCTAGTATTTATGGTAGATCCAAACATTCAACAAAATTATCAAGCTCAAGAAGATTTAGATGCTCAACTAAACCAAGTAGATCCAGATAAACAAGCTCAACAGGAGAATTTACCTTCACAAATTTCTGACTTACCGAAGGAAATTACAGAGTCTTATGGTACTGGTGTTAAGGATGAACCAGGCTATAACATAGGCGATCGCAAACTGCGCGATCAAATCCGGGACAATAGACAAAGTAGCCCCACAATTACAGGGGGAGATATAGATGCAGATTGGAAACAAGAAGCGGAAGTTGGAGATGAGACACCAGGTGGTACCGCCCCTACTCCAGATCAAGATATTGTTGATGAAATTGGTGCTGCTGTCGGAATGGAGATGAATGATTTCGCGTTTCTCCGCACAAACGATATGTTAGAACAGCGTGACGACAGACGTTGGGAGTTAGATCCCAAGTCTAGTGAAGATTATAAAGAGCGCAGGGAATAAGGGAATAAGGGACAAGGGAGACAAGGAAGAAAAATTACCACCTTGTCTTTTTTTATTATCAATTACCAATTACCAATTACCAATTACTCCTTTGAAATATTATTCAATTTGATTGAGACACATCTGTCTTCAGTAGGGTTAAATACTCAATAAAGATTTGTTAAGTTTACGATTGGTATCTTAATTAATGGCAATTGGAGTTATCATGACATATACTCAAACCAACGATCCAACTATTCGCGAATGTGTCCAAGCTTTTCAAAATTTACCTGTAGATGAACAGCTTGCTTTATTTTGGTTCATTTATACAGAAATGGGTGATTCTATTACTCCTGCTGCTCCCAATGCTAGCACTGTTTCACCTAATATTGCTGAAGGTTTGTTCAATCAAGTCAAGGAATTATCCCACGAAGAACAACTACAGTTACAACGGGATTTAATCAACAAAGCAGATAATAGATATACTCGTGAATACGGTTCAATGAGCGATACTACTAAGTTGCTATTTTGGTATCGTTTAGCGCAAGGAATGGAAAATGCTACTATCGTTCCTATGCCTCCTAACTATCAGCTTTCTTCTGAAGCTAAGAAACTTTTGAATAAAATTAAAGAATTAGATTTTGGTCAGCAAATAAATATTTTCCGTGATTATGTCTCACCTATGGGTGCTGAACCAAAACCAGGTGCTGAAGTTTAAAATCTTTGAAAGTTTCGAGTTAATACCATTTCACTTTTTTGATGATACAAATATCGTTAGGAGCGTACATTCGTACGTCCCTACGATGCATCAATCATTCGTAAACAATCTCAACAATAAGATCCCCGACTTCACTGAAGAAGTCGGGGATTTGACTTTCTCACAACTGAAAATTTGTAGTTATGGCTACAGTCATGGTTAACAAATTTTCTTATATTGTGTGTGTTTATTGATATCTTGCACCAAGCGACTAGAAGTCGCAGCTACACACACACTATGCGTAGTGGCTTCCTGAAGGGAAGATCACCTACGTGATTTTAAAAGCTTTGATTTTTCGTTAGTCTGCTTCGGTAGACTTAAATTTGTATAACCAAATGCGCTTTTGGGGCTTCCAACAGTTGTAGTACCTGGCGTGCGATTACGAACATCGCTAGGGCTAGGTACAAGATATTGGTTTAATAACTGTATATTCCACTCTTTGGTAGTCATTAGCATTTCTTTTGTTTTTCCATTACCAATCTCAATCTTTTGTTGTTACTTTGATTTTGTAACTCTTGATATACTCCTTGTGTTAAAATGCTACGACTTTATCATCTAATAATCGGTGCAGCTTTGTTGGTTTTTGTACCACTAGGATTAAAGGTTACTGGTTCTAACTCTTCTCAAAAGAGTGATTCTGCGAAAGTGGTACAAGTTTCTCGCGCTACTACTGCTAGTCCTAATGGAAATAATGTTTGGAAAAAATTTGTGGAGAAAACTGCTAGTCCTAAAGGTTGGCAAGTTTTACCTTGTGATGGTAATACATCTCTATTATGTATCTCTGCAAATGGCCAGCGTATTGGTACGGTAGAGATGTTAATTTTACCACTAGAAAAACAGCCAAATTTTCAAAAGTTTTTGGCTCAAGCTGGTATTGATCCTAGTAAAAAAATAGACTCTCAAAATCCTCAATATCAGACTCAACTATCGTCAGCACTGAATACTTGGGTAAATGAACATTACGCTGGATTGGAGAAAGATCGTCAAGGTAGTTACGGCGATCGCATTAATTTTTCCAGCTATCCGTCTCAAAAAGTACAAATTGGTAAACTTCCTGGAGTTCGATATGGCTTTGTTGGGCTAAAGCGTCAAGGTGGAGTGCAAGAACAACATGTAGGTTATGTTACTTTTGATGGCAAAGCACTTTATGTGATTGCTACTGCTTTTGATCCAGCTTCCCAAACAGGTAAGTTTGATAAATTAGAAAATCTGGCAGTTTTTGAACCTTATTTAGATGCGATCGCTTTGAATTTACGTTTACCCAATTCAATATAAAATATATAACCTCACCCCGTCCTATCAGACACCCCTCTTTTTACCAAGGAGAGAGGAAGGGGGTGAGGTTTTTTATTCATCTTGGCTACTTATAAATAAGATTAATCAAGACAAAAATTAGTTACCAATTTGTTATAAAGATGTTGTGTTTGGTGTAATGTTCACTTCTTGCATTAAGGAACCTGGCTCAAAAGATTTACTGGTTGATGTTTCTTTTGATAATGTAGCAACAACTTTAGGTGGAGCTACTTTTTGATTTTTGCCTTGCAAACGTTGCTTTTGGACATATTCTTCTAATTTAGCTTGAGCAGTTGCATATACAGAAGAATTTTTCGGAACTTGTTGGAGGAAATTTACAGCTGTGTTAAACTCACCTATTTCCGCTTTATTATAGGCTTGTTGTAACAGAAAAATTGCTCTAATGTGCTGCTTCTGTTGATATTCTGTTAATTTTTGTTGAACTAAATGATTAACAGAATTTTCTTGAGGAATTTGCTGAAGATATTCTAAAGCAGTACTAAAATCTTTATTACCAGCTTTTTCATAAGCTCTTGATAATAAATTGTTTGTTTGTGTTTCGATTTTGGCTTGAGCTTGCTTAACAATTGGATCTGTTTTTGACTGCCAATATAAAATATCAGGTATTTGAGAAGCAGCGTGTATAACTTCTGACCATTGTTCTTGTTCTAATGCTTGTTTAGCTAATAAATATTGTTCAGTAGCAAGTTGCCATTGCCTTTGCCATTCTTCAATTGTACTTTGTGCTTCTGGATAAACATTACTCTTTAACGGAATAGATTTCGCCAGAGCGATCGCTTCTTCCAAATCTCCATCTTGAAATTCTTCTGTTGCTTTATATAAAGTTTCTGTTCCAGAATAGGCTGGAGAATTCATTAAAGAATAGACTCCAAATCCCATCACTAAAGAATTAGCCAACAGTCCTACTCTCATTCCTGTCAGCAAAGGAGGTGATTTCGTAGATACATCTTCTCGAACAACATTATTTTTTTGCTCACTAGAAGAATTTGAATTTATTGATGTAGCATACTGCAAATCTATTGTCTGTACTGGGTAATATTCCATAGACATTTGCTCCAGCGCCCGCAATATTTCAGGTACTGACTGAAAACGATCTTTGTAGTTATAACGGATCATTTGGCTGAGAATTGCAGCGAGATAATCGCTAATAGGAGTATGATAAGAACGCCAAAGAAATTCATTGCTATGAGGATCTATTTTTAATTGCAATGGGGACAAACCCGTTAAAGCCTGGATCGCAATCATACCCAAAGCATAAATGTCACTATTCGGCTGTGTTTGATCGATAAATTGTTCTGGGGGAATATAACCTAATGAAGTAACAGGAACTCTATAGATTGGCAATACTGTATCTGCACCAAAATTTATTGGTTGAATAGAACCAAAATCAATGAGGACTAATTTACCATCACTGGCACGTCGAACTAAATTTTCGGGCTTAACGTCGCAGTGAATTACCCCTTGCGAGTGAACAAATTTTAGAATTTCTAATACATCTTTTAAAAATTGAATAATTTCGTATTCAGCCCATAAATAATCCGAACGTTGATTAATTGGCAATTCTGCTGTTAGTGCATGTCCTTCAATAAACTCTTGTACCAAATAAAAACGTTCGTTTTCTTCAAAACAAGCAATCAATTGAGGAATTTGATCATGATGTCCCAAATGCTTCAACGTTTCGGTCTCAGTGAGAAAGTGCAACCTCAACGATTGTAAATACGCAGGTTGGGAGCTAGAAACCTTTAATTGCTTAATCACACATTTAGGTTGATGTGGCTGTTCAACGTCAATTGCAACGTATGTTTGTCCAAACACACCAGCACCCAAACTTTGGACAATTTGATACTGTCCTTGTAGTACTTGACCGATCATGTGGTAGGCCATGAGCTGCTTATTAAGTCACTATTTATATTTAGGTTTTCGGTGAATGCTCCCTGTTTCCGGAATTCTTGCTCGGTAGATAGTCAAAAGTGTTGTTTTTTTATCACACTTTTTCTAGTATATTTTACGTAGTTAACAAATTATAAATAGTACACTACGTCTGAAAAAACAATATAAGCATTATACATTGTCAGTATTTTTGATCACGGCAAAATTTTTAGCCTTCAGGCCTTGTTCTTTTCCGTTTTCTCCTGAGCAGGGCAAAATAGAGACAGGTGTCCCCCCGTCGTCAATATGAGCTATTTAAGCTATTGTCTTCACCCCAGCTGTCCCCAACCCCAAAATAAGAATAATGGGAAGTTTTGCCAAACTTGCGGTGCTAAGTTGCTTCTTAAGGAACGCTACCGTGCCATTAAACCTATAGGACAAGGTGGTTTTGGTAGAACTTTTCTTGCAGTGGATGAGGATAAACCTTCTAAACCGCGTTGTGTGATTAAGCAATTTTATCCCCAAGCGCAAGGTACTAGTACTGTACAAAAAGCAGTGGAGTTATTTAATCAGGAAGCAATGCGACTGGATGAATTAGGGAAACATCCACAAATTCCAGAACTGCTGGCGTATTTTACCCAAGATGACAGGCAATATCTTGTGCAAGAATTTATCGATGGGCAAAATCTGGGAGAAGAATTGGCTGCAAAAGGGGCTTTTAACGAAATGCAGATTCGGCAACTGCTGAATAATTTATTGTCAGTCTTACAATTTTGTCATGCTAGGCAGGTTATTCATCGAGATATTAAGCCTGAAAATATTATTCGTCGTAGATTTCCCTTGGAAGGCGAGGAAAATCAACATAAGAGGGATTTATTTCTCGTAGATTTTGGTGCTTCTAAGATTGTTACTCACACAGCCCTTAATCGTACTGGTACAAGCATTGGTAGTCCAGAATATGTTGCACCAGAGCAAATGCGAGGACAAGCCATATTTGCCAGTGATATCTACAGCTTGGGTGCAACTTCTGTACGGTTATTAACCGAGCGATCGCCTTTCGATTTATACGATATTAATAACGCTACTTGGGTTTGGCAACACTACGTTAAAAATCCCGTCAGCGAGGAATTAAGCGGTATTTTAAACAAAATGCTCCAAACCATTCCCGCCCAGCGTTACCAAACTACAGATGAAGTCCTCAAAGACTTAAATAAAAAATCGTCTGTTGCTACCAGTATTAGCTTACCTGCAAAGCCAATTGTGACTTCACCTCCAGCAACACCCACTTCTACTCTTACTCATAGTCATAATCCTATTGAAAAAGAATTAGAAGAAATGAGAACTACATTTCTCGGTTCTCATAAATCTGCAAATAACAAAACAACGCGATCGCCCCAACCATCAGCAAATCAACCTGCTCCTAACAGCAAAATCGACGAAGAATTAGAAGAATTACGAGCTAAATATCTTGATAATAACAATTCTCCTGATATATGATGCTAGTAGCTGATTGGTTAGTTAGCAAAAATTCTCTTTGTCCATGCCATCTGCTACAACGCAGAACACTCACAAGAGTGCGTAGTTTCCCTTCCCCCAATCCCCTACAACCTCGGATCTACAGGTTCATTTTTTAGAGCCAAAATTCCAACGACACATTCATGGACACGACGTAGAGGTGCGTGAGTCACGAAACGTTCTAATGCTTCTACACCCAAAGCAAACTCTCGCTTTGCTAAAGAACGCTTGAGTGATAATCCCCGTTGACGCAAACGTTTCATGTTTTCAGGTGTAGAACACTCCAAGCCATAAACAGTTCGTAAATACTCTTGTCCGCGACATTTCACCGCAGGTTGAATAATTCCCTGATTGTTTTTGATAATAAATTGCATTGGTTTAATAACCACGCCTTCACCACCCATTGCTGTCAGTTCTTCCCACCAAGTTACTCCTGCTGCTTCACTGCTTGGGTTTGTTAAATCTATTACTTTATATGTTGTTAGTGATAGTAAGCCGGGGTCATGCAGAGCAATATTTGCTACCTCTTGCATGTGCCATTGATGGTCTTTGTCGGTGTGGACAGCTGTTTCTGTTGCCAAGATGTGAAAGGGTGCGAGTCTATAGTCAGAAATCTGATTAGCAGGCCAGCAGTAGCGACGGTAAGCTGTGACGTATTTTTCAGCCATCTCAGCTTTTTGTTGATAGTTAGTTAATTGTAGAGTCACATCTACACCACGTCGTTCAGCCTTCTCCAGTAAGGTGACAGCATCACCAAGAGCCAGGCGTGATGCAACGCCAACAGGCGCATATTGTTCTCGTAATTGTCTTTGAGCTTTAGCTGACCAAGGCATTAGTTCACACTCTAAGCATACCCAGTCAGTCTGAAATTTTTCCCAAAAGTCACTAACAGTAAGGCAGGTATTTAAGCGTACCAATAATTCTGTTTCTAGAGTCGGGTCTTCAAAAAATTTTTTACCTGTACGGGTATAGCAGATACCAATACCCTCATTTACTACACCAAAGCGCTTTTTCGCTGCTGTTTCATCCCGACAAACAATTACTACTGCTGGTGAACCCATATGTTTTTCTTCGCATATGAGTTGCGAAATTCCTTGGTTACGATAGTAAGCAAAGGCTTGTTCGGGGTGTTCCAAGTATCCCAAAAATGGGGATGTTCCCACTGGAGATATGGTAGGTGGTAGATAAATTAGCCATTTGGGATTGGCTGCAAAACGGCTGATCACCTCTAGAGCTGCGATCGCATTTTCTTCTCGAATTTTAATATTAGGTAGTAAGCGGGTATGAATAATTCGCTTATCCAATACATCATCAATATGTAGCACATCATCCTGTTGTTGGGCTGTTGTTGCTTGTGTCACAACGCCATCAATAGGTTTTGGTTGGGTATAAGCACGAGCAGCAGAAACACTTACTAATTCTTTTTCTGGATAGCGCAGAGCTGTAAGTTTGCCTCCAAAAACACAACCTGTGTCAATATTAATAGTATTATTCAGCCATTCTGCTGAGAGTACGGGTGTGTGTCCATAAACGACCATTGCTTTACCCTTGTACTCTGTTGCCCAATTGTAACGGATGGGCGAGCCAAACTCGTCTATTTCTCCTGTTGTTTCACCATATAAAGCAAATTCCCGGATTTGAGCCGAGCCTCGTCCCTGATATTCCTGCTTCATCCCAGCGTGAGCAACCACTAGCCGACCATCATCAAGGACGTAATGAGTCGCTAAAGTATTTAAAAATGCTTTCAATTCTTTGGTATAGTGTTCACGCCATTCTGCTGGCAAAGCTTCTATTTCAGCCAAAGTTTTCTCTAGACCATGATTAACCTTGACAGTTTTACACCGTAATTTCCGCAAAAGCTTGTTTTCATGATTACCAGGAACACAGATAGCTGTACCTGCCACCACCATATTTCGTACTAATTTAACCGTATCGAGAATACGTGGCCCCCGATCTATCAAATCACCCAAAAAAACAGCTTTGCGTCCTTGGGGATGATAGTAGGTAGGAGCGTTCCATACAGTGGGGGGAGTGGGGGGAGTAATAATATTTCCCATGTCTTCGTGTCTCCCTTGTCCCCCAACTCCCCCTTTGACGTAACCTAATTTTTCCAATAAAGCTTCTAGTTCATCACAGCAACCATGAATATCACCGATGATGTCAAAAGGGCCGTGTTCGTATTTGCGGTTATTCCACAGAGGCTGACGTTCAATTTCTACGGACTCAATTTCTACTGTGGAATTAAGAATATATACGTAGCGAAAACCTTCTCTTTCCAATCCACGTAGAGAACGCCGTAAAAATTGGGTGTGACGCCGCACCACATGGGAAGCAAACTGACAGTTTGAGCGTTGTTGGTTACGTTGGTGACAAATATCTTCAGGTAGGTTGAGAGCGATCGCTACTGGAAAAAAATGATATTTTCGTGCTAATTGCACAAAAATTTTCCGGTCTTCTGGCTGGATATTGGTCGCGTCAATAACGGTCAGTTTTCCTGCTGTGAGCCGTTTAGCAGTGATCAGTTGTAGTACATCAAAAGCATCTCTGGTAGCAAATTGATTACTCTCATCATCTGATACCAATCCCCGGAAGAAATCTGAGGATAAAATCTCAAAAGGTTGAAAAAGTCTACGTGCAAAAGTTGATTTTCCAGCGCCAGAAGCACCGATAAGAACAACTAAAGAAAGTTCGGGAATAGTTAGTTTCATAATTAGTGGTTGGTTACTAATAGTTAGTACGAGAGCCAAAACTAAGACTCTTACAGTGGTTGATGGTTTTCTTTTACCTTGTTGACCTCCACTCTTCCTTCCCTTTTTCTCCTAATCCCGTAGGCGCTACTGAACTCTTTATTTCCAAGCTAGACCTCCATGTGATCAATCACACAACCAGCCTATGAAAAGATGACTCCTTCTACATCCCTACACCCCCACAATCATTTCCAAGACAAATTGTCTTGGAAATACTCTTCCAACTTTGATATGGGTGTAAGCAAACCAATTTATGCAGTTAAATGCTTTATTTTGACGTTAGTTCGATAAATTGCTTGAAAAATCTGTCCAAAACAAAGAAGGAACAGTGTTTGTGCGTGAGTTGTCCTATCTTAAAAGATGGGTAGTAGTGTGGTGAGTGATACTGTGTTTTTTAGCGTTGTGATTCCGACATACAATCGCCAGCCAATTTTGTCAAAGTGCCTCAGAGCATTAGAAATACAGCAATTGAGTGCATCTAGTTCAATCGCTGGTTACGAAATTATCTTGGTGGATGATGGTTCTACTGATGGCACATTGGAATGGTTGGAGACACACAAAAGTGAGTTTCCCCATGTGCGAACCTTTCAGCAAAACCATCAAGGCCCTGCTGTAGCAAGGAATTTAGGTGTAGAGAACGCACAGGGAGACACTATTATCTTTATAGATAGCGATTTAGTGGTGACAGAAAATTTTCTACAAGCTCATGCTGACGCACTAGTGCAGGGACACTCAAAATTGGGAAGCGATCGCGCTTTTACCTATGGTGCAGTCATTAATACTTGCAATTTTGACCACCCCACCTCTGAACCATACAAAATAACAGATTTTTCTGCCGCTTTTTTTGCTACAGGTAATGTTGCTATTCCGAAGCACTGGTTAGAGAAAGCAGGATTATTTGATACGAGTTTTCAGCTTTATGGTTGGGAAGATTTAGAATTAGGCATAAGGCTGAAAAAACTGGGTTTAACACTGATTAAATGTCCACAGGCAGTAGGCTACCATTGGCATCCGCCCTTTAACTTAGATCAAATTAAGAGCTTGATTGACAAAGAAATTCAGCGCGGAAGAATGGGAGTTTTGTTTTATCAAAAACACCCAACTTGGGAAGTGCGAATGATGATTCAAATGACTTGGTTACATCGCTTACTGTGGGGAATTCTTTCATTAAATGGTGCTTTGAATGAGCGAACAATGGCTCCATTTTTGCAATGGCTGATTAATAGAGGTAAGCCCCAATTGGCTTTAGAAATTGCTCGAATTTTCCTCAATTGGTATAACGTCAAGGGTGTGTATGAAGCCTATGGAGAAGTAAGGTGATTGGGCATGAATCAATTAACTGGTCACTGTTAACTGTTAACAGTTAACAGTAGACCTCTTGCAAAAATATTTTTACCCCACCCTAACCCTAAGCGTTTACGGGGCTGCGGTGTACACATAAATCCTCTGATCCCCCTAAATCCCCCTTAAAAAGGGGGACTTTGATTCTAGTTCCCCCTTTTTTAAGGGGGGTTAGGGGGGATCAAAACGCTACTAGGCAACTTTATAAGACTTCTGTGTACACCGCAGGTTTACGGGGAGGGAACTAAATCTTCCCCCCGTTCACGGGGGGAATGAGGGGGGTTCATTCGACTTTTGCAAGAGGTCTAGTTAACAGTGACCAGTTTAATTTGATAACTGATAAGTCTCCCTTTCCCCAATTCCAAAATATGCTACCCTATTATGGTTCTTTAAAATTCCGCACATCCAGGCTTTCGGGTGTTTCCAATAAGGGAATCCACCTGGATGGAGGTTTAACCCGAATAGGAGTAAAAATATGCCAGTAGTTTCTTTGGCTCAGATGATGGAGTCGGGGGTTCATTTTGGTCATCAGACCCGCAGATGGAACCCAAAAATGTCTCCATACATCTATACTGCCCGCAACGGAGTACACATCATTGACTTGGTGCAAACAGCCCAGTTGATGGAAGATGCATATACTTATATGCGATCGCAAGCCGAACAAGGCAAAAAGTTCCTTTTTGTTGGCACTAAGCGACAAGCAGCAGGTATTATTGCTCAAGAAGCTTCCCGTTGTGGCGCTCACTACATTAACCAGCGCTGGTTGGGCGGGATGCTCACTAACTGGGCGACGATCAAAACGCGGGTAGACCGTCTCAAAGATTTGGAACGTCGGGAAGAAAGCGGCGCTCTTGATTTATTGCCAAAAAAAGAAGCCTCAATGCTACGTCGTGAGTTGTCAAAGCTTCAAAAATACCTGGGCGGCATTAAAATTATGCGGAAAGTCCCCGATGTTGTGGTAATTGTAGACCAACGCCGGGAATATAACGCAGTTCAAGAATGTATTAAGCTTGGAATTCCCATTGTGTCTATGTTGGACACAAACTGTGACCCAGATGTAGTAGATATTCCCATCCCAGCCAATGATGATGCCATCCGCTCAATTAAACTGATTGTCGGTAAATTGGCGGACGCGATTTATGAAGGTCGTCACGGTCAGCTGGATGCAGAAGAGGAATACGAAGACTACGAAGGTGCCGAGGAAGAATACGATTACGAAGAAAGCGATTTTTCTGACTCGTTCGTTCCTGACGAAGAAGAGCAAGAATAATCAGTTAACAGGGAACAGGGAACAGTTACTAGTTGATAACTGATAACTGTTCACTGAAATGTCAGTCTAAGTAGGAATTGAGGCAAAATGGCGGAAATATCTGCAAAACTCGTCCAGGAGCTACGCCAAAAAACGGGCGCTGGCATGATGGACTGCAAAAAGGCGCTAAAAGAAAACGATGGTGATTTAGTCAAAGCCGAAGAATGGCTGCGGAAAAAGGGTATTGCTAAAGCCGGAGCCAAAGCTGATCGGGTGGCGGCGGAAGGACTCGTAGGCAGCTATATCCACACTGGTGGTAGAGTCGGTGTACTTGTAGAAATAAACTGTGAGACTGACTTTGTTGCTCGCCGCGAAGAGTTTCAAACCCTCGTGCGGAACGTCGCCATGCAAATTGCGGCTTGTCCAAACGTAGAGTATGTGAAAGTGTCAGACATCCCAGCTGATATCGTCCAAAAGGAAAAAGATATTGAGATGGGACGCGATGACATTTCCAACAAGCCTGATAATGTTAAAGAAAAAATCGTTCAGGGACGCATTGATAAGCGCCTGAAAGAATTGACTTTGATGGATCAGCCTTACATCCGTGATCAAAGCATCACAGTAGAAGAACTAGTTAAACAAGCGATCGCTCAAATTGGTGAAAATATCCAAGTGCGTCGTTTCGTTCGCTTTGTTCTGGGTGAAGGTATTGAAAAGCAAGAAACCAGCTTTGCAGATGAAGTAGCTGCTCAGACAGGTAACAAGTAATTTTAGCTCAAGCAGCAAGAAGCCTCTCGCTTACCGCTTGATCGGAAGTGATGAGATGAATTGCGAGGTAAAAACTCAACTATCACTTTTATTTGTTTATGCATCGCATAAACAAATAAAAGTGATAGTTGAGTTTTTACCAAAATATTTCCGTTTTCAATAACCAAATGGTACAATTGAATCAATAGGTGTAATCCAATTAAATGCAGAAATGCAGCCTATTAAAAACAAAAACTTCCAAACAGAAAAAGGCGCGTGGGACGCACGCCCTCAAAGCTCAGTTAATGTCTTCATAGAAGAGTCGCGCTCGTAGCCCGCACTCACCCTGAAAGGGGAGTGTGTGGAGTACGTCACGACAGGTTAACTATACTTAAGTTGACCTGTTTTTTGTTGTAATTTACTAAGCAATGTGCGTGCTTAAAAAATAAGGACTTAAGTCCTGACTACGAACTTTGTTATCCATCAATTTAAACTTGACCAGTACTACTTAACTTAACTGACTGCGAAATCTCTTTACACTAATTGTCATCAACACCACAGCAAAACCAACTAATGCTAAAACATTCATCCAAAGGACATCAAAACCTACTCCTTTGAGTAAAATTCCTCGAACAATGGTGATGTAATGACGTAAAGGGTTGAGGAAAGATAAGTATTGGAAAAAAGGTGGCATTGCTTCGATGGGAGCGATCGCACCGGAAGTTTGTACTAATGGCATATTGATAAAAAAGGATGTGAGTAACACTTGCTGTTGCGATCGCGTGATGGTTGCTAACATCATTCCCAAGCTAATTCCTACAAATACATACACAGCCGATAAGGCAAAAAACAGCAAAATATTACCACGAAATGGTAAATGAAAAACTACCAATCCTAAAGTTAAAGCTAGTACAACATCTGCCATCATCAAAAACACTAAAGGTACGATTTTTGCGAGTAAAATCTCCCAGTTTCCCGCAGGTGTCATCAACAATTGTTCTAAAGTTCCTGTATCTTTCTCTCTAATTACTGTTGCTGCTGATACCAATGTCCCGATTAATGTCAACACTAAACCCATAACTCCGGGGACAAAAAACCAGCTACTTGTTAATCCAGGATTGTAGAGAAACACTACTTGAGGTGACACAACTGGACTCACTTGAGCATTTGCTAATCGGCGATTGTATTGTTGAATAATTTGATTAATATAACCGCTCGCAATTCCTGCTGTATTAGCATTTACTCCATCAATAAAAACTTGAATTTTGGCTGATTTATTTGCTAGCTGACGCGCGAATTCTGGTGGAATAATTACCCCAACGTCTAGTTTTCCTTTTTCTACTTGACGACCTAATTCTTTTTCACTGCTGGGAACTGATTCTAAGATAAAAACACCATTGGAAGTCATAGCTGTGACTAATTCTCGACTTGCTTCCACATTTGCATAATCAATCACACCCAACCGTAAATTATGAACATCAGGATTAAGCGCTGTACCGTAAATTAATAATTGCACTGTGGGTGGCACAATTAACAATACAATTAACTGTTTATTACGCAGGATTTGCCAAAATTCTTTACGTACTAATGACCAAAAGGGAGTTTCAAATAATCGAAGAATAAATTTCATATCAACATCAAGGATGGAATTATTTTAGATAAAAATTTTCTAGTGGCTGATAGATTTGTCTTGGGCGATTCAGTTACAATTTAAGCAAGCGCATTGCTTACTACAAACTTCATTAGCTAGCCATTAAGAATCTGCTCTACTGCAACAGAAATCTCTGGGAATGCAAGGGGTTGAATTTTTCCAGCAGTCAATGTAAATTTTGTGGCGTACTCTCCATCTATCGGATCTCGAAATACTACCAAGTGCAGCTTTTTGAGGTTGACAACCCAATATTCTGGGATTCCAACTTCTGCATAGATTTTGCTTTTTGTTTCTAAATCTTTCTCTAAACTGGAGTTAGCATACTCAATTAGCCAGAAAATATTTTCTGGATAGGGATGATGTTCTCGATATTCACGCCCCAAGCGTTGGACAATGGCAATATCTGGTTCTGGTTCCGATTCGTTGGGTAAGGTGATAGGCTTGGTTTGACGTATTGTGGCACACTTGCCTAATAACTCGGATAAATACTCGCCCGCTTCATGACTACAATAAGCATGGGGTTCCCCGTCTGGTGACATTTCTACTATTTCTCCCTTCAACAATTCAACTTTGCGATCGCTCAAAATTCCAGCAGCTATCATGCGGTGATATTCGTCAATTGTCCACTTAGCAGTAACCATAGTCATAACAATTGATACCTCTCAATAATTCTGTTTATTTTTATGTTGTGTAGAATTAATATTTTATTTTTTTCCCTGTTAAGAGTTCCCTGTTCAAATTCCTATATTTCGATATTAATCAGATAATTGCATTCGACTTAAAAATCGACGAGCGACGTTAAAAAAGATTAATCCTAATATAGTCAGCATAACTAAATCAAACCAGACACCAGCCCATCCTGTTCCGCGTACAAAAGCATCACGAGTGATATCAATGTAATAACGAGCGGGAACAACATTAGGAACTAAAGAAAGTGGAAAAGGAATATTGTTGAGTGGATAGATAAAACCAGAGAGTAATAAAGCAGTAATAAATCCAATTAAAGAAACACCTTGGACAGCTGCATTTTGATTACTACTACGCACTCCTAATAACAAACCAAACAATACACTATCGGCAATAAATACAATAGAGCCAATTATTAAAGTTGTAGGATCGCCAACTAAGCCAACTTTAAAAACAACCGAACCAAGTATCATCGCGATTAATGCTTCAGTGATGGCAATTAACAGATATGCTAGTCCTTTACCAAGTAGTAATTCAGTGGCGCTAATACTCGAAGCATAGACTTGCAAGATTGTACCTTTTTCCTTTTCTCGCACCATAGCGATCGCACTTAACAAAGAAGGAAAAATCCACAATACAACTGCATAAGTTCCTGGCACAATATACAATGATTCCAATCGACCAGGATTAAACCACAGACGTATGTTGGGAGTAATGCTACTAGTCGCGGGTAGCAATCCTTGATCGCGCATGAAAAAATTGGTTACTTGTTCAATGCTATTTTTGATGACACGGGCATTATTGACATCAGTAGCATCGATTAATACTTGTATTTCTGTATTTTTACTACCTTGAATATCTCGGCTAAATTCGGGAGGAATAATGACAGCTGCTTTAGCGATACCCCGATCAATTGCATCCTGTACCGGATCTGTACCAGACCATTTGTGGGGTATAAACTGATTAGTAGCATACAACCGTTCAATATAACTGCGACTGAGATTGGTATGGTCAAAATCCTGAACAACTAAGGGAATATCCTTACTTTCCAAGCGAATTGCAAACCCAAAAATCAACAGCGTGAGGAATGGTAGTAAAAATGCTAACGCTAAAGTCAGGCGATCGCGACGAAATTGAACTAATTCTTTAATACATTGAGCGATAATTCTTTTCATTATAAATCGCAAAAAATATTTGCAACAGACCTACTCAATCAGGCAAAGGCTTTATGTAAAAGTTAAATACATGGCCAAATTTCTGTTCGTCTGATTGATCCGGTACTGAATATTGTACAGTAGATAGCGGACTGAAAACGTAAGGTTCAAACTGTTGTAAACTTTGACATTCTTCGATTACAGGAAAAGGCTTTGCTTGAGGAATATTGTTCCATCCGAATACTAAAAGCCCTCCTGGTCGCAAACATTGAAAACATTGTTGAAAAGAAGTTTCTGTGTCTTCCCTATTATTAATACCCCATCCAAAAACTCCGTTATAAACTATCACATCAAAGTAATCATTAGTAAAATGATTGCTTAGATTCAAAAACGAATCAACAATATGTCTTTTTGAACCATATTTTTTCCTAGATTCATCAATTTCTATAGTCCAGTATTCTTTGTTCTTAAAGTAGCCATTGTAAGGTTTAGTGAACCAATCACAACCAACAAAGAGAATTTTATGAAATTCTTTGTGGGCAATAAAATAAGGGATGATAATCTCTTCTAGTACATAGCGATCAGGGGTATTGAGACGTAAACTAAATCCCTGTATCCGACTCACTGAAATTTTATATAGTAAATCCTGAATCTTGTAAATTAGGGGTTTTGGGAGGACTGTCTTGAGGAATTTCTTCGATTGCACAATTAACAGCATTATTATTTACCGAGAGACTAAAAGTGAGTAATATATAGGAATCTGGTTTGATTTATGAACTTACTCGTGAAGACTCTTAACTCTTAACTCTTAACTCTTAACAAAAAGTGTGCTGAGTTTTTTTAAGCGCAGAGCGCAGGCTATGCCAACAAAAATCAAATATGAGTCCTATATATAAATCTTATATTAACAACGCTAGTATGTGATTAATAACTGCAAGTTAAGAATGCATTAACTGAACGTGAGCGATTAATATTATTTGCGCGGCTCATAGTCAAAGTCTACTAAAAGTAGACTAAATGAATAACCCCTTCAACCCACTTTGAGTGGGTTTTTGCTATTAGCCTCAAATTTCTTTGAAGGCGGGATATTGGGCTAAAGAACAATACGGTTAGTAGAGATGCGAAATTTCGCGTTTCTACATTATTTTTCACCAGATGTTAATAGATTGCACTAAATCTGCGCTCGTTGCACAATCCCAATAAATGCATCTTCTAATGAGAAAGGAATCGGACGGAGGGATTCTATACTCAAGTTGGCAGAGTGGAGAAGTTGACGGATTTCGGGTAGTTCTACGTCAGGGTGATCTAGAACTATATGCAAGCCATTAGCAAAGATAGAAACCCGCCAAGAATCTAAATGTTGTTTCAATAACTTGGAGGTAGCTTGATTATTATTTGCAACAATTTCTATTAATTGTCCAGGTTGAGAATCTTTGATTGAACTCGGAGAACCTTCCGCCACAGTTTCACCCGCTACCATAAAACTCATGCGGTTACATTGTTCAGCTTCTTCTAAATAATGGGTTGTAACTAATATAGCCGTACCATTGCGAGCAAAGTCGTTAATCAGTTTCCAAAACTGACGACGTGCAAGCGGATCTACTCCAGATGTCGGCTCATCCAAAAATAAAATATCAGGTTCATGCATCACCGACGCACCAAAAGCAACCCGTTGCTTCCAACCACCAGGTAACTGTCCAGTCAGCATTTTTTCCTGTCCCTTTAACCCACAAGTAGCAATTACCCAATCTATTTTTTCTCGGCGCAATTTGCGAGGAACGCCATAAACGCCACTGTAAAACTCTAGATTTTCTAGAATTGTCAGGTCATCATAAAGAGTGAATTTCTGACTCATATAACCAATGCGTCGCCGCAATTGAGGACTCCGCAAATTACCTGTTTCGCCACCCAGAGAAATTTCACCCCCACTAGCTTCTAGTAAACCGCACAACATTTTGATGGTTGTAGTTTTCCCCGCACCATTCGCACCCAAAAGCCCAAAGATTTCGCCATAACGCACTTCTACATTGACGTTTTTGACTGCTTGAAATTTACCAAAGACACGGCTGAGATTGTGGGCGGAAATTGCTAGAGAGGGGGGAGAGAGGGGAGAGAAGGAGGAAAGATTGCTCCCGTGTCCTCTTTTACGGGAGCGTGGAAAAGCAAAAAATTCTGGTGCAGAACCTTGTTGACGCAGACGGGTAACAAAGACGTTTTCTAGGGTAGGTTCATTTTGTTCTATTTCGGGAGAAGATAATTGCTGTTGTTGCAATAATTCCCTGACTTGGGTTTCTCCGACTGTTGCATCTTGGACGAGGACATCTAAGCGATCGCCAAATGTCTGTACATCTACAATATTTGCAGGTGCATTGTTCGATAAGACTTGCTCGGCGATTTCTAAATTTGATGTGCGGACTTCTAAGCGATGTAAACCTAAGTTGGCGCGTAATTGAGCAGGTGTGCCAATTTCGTGAATTTGCCCACTATACATTAAGGCGACGCGATCGCAACGTTCGGCTTCATCTAGGTAAGGTGTGGCGACAATAATTGTCATTCCTTCTGCTGATAACTCGGCTAGGACATCCCAAAATTCCCGTCGGGATACTGGATCTACACCCGTTGTCGGTTCGTCAAGTAACAAAACTTTTGGTTGGGAAACTAGCGCACAACACAACGCCAGCTTTTGTTTCATCCCTCCAGAAAGTTGTCCCACCAAGCGATCGCCAAATTTTTCCAAGCTCATCAATTGTAGATATTTTTGGCGACGTTCCCCCAATAAATCATCTGGTACTTGTCGTAAACCTGCTGTGTAGCGCAAATTTTCATCAATACTCAAGTCAAGATATAGCGAAAACTGTTGTGTCAGATACCCAATATTCAAACGTGCATCTCGTGCAGGTTGACCGAATATCTGCACTTCTCCGGCTGTTGCTTCCATCACACCCCCCAAAATATGAAAGGTGGTTGTCTTCCCCGCACCATCAGGGCCAATTAACCCAAACATTTCACCTTTGTAGACAGTGAAATCAATTCCTCGCACCGCCGCAAGTTGACCATAGTGCTTATGCAAATCACGGACAATGATTGCTCTAGTAGATTCACTATCTTTAGAGTAGTATATATTACTTGTGTTTGTGACGGCTTGTTTTGTCATCCGATTTTAGATTTTAGATTTTAGATTTTGAATTTTGGATTAATAGACCTCTTGCAAAAGTCGAATGAACCCCCCTCAATCCCCCCGTTCACGGGGGGAAGATTTAGTTCCCTCCCCGTTCACGCTTAGGGTTAGGGTGGGGTAAAAATATTTTTGCAAGAGGTCTAATAATTCATATCTTGTACCAACTTTTTGTTTCGCCAAGAAATAAATTTCAAAGGCTGATAGCGAAAGTCAGATTTATCTGACTAGGACGGTGTTCAAGTCCGTTTTAACGGATTTATGCTATTAGCATCAGAATTAATTCTGAGACGGGATATGGGGTTGGTGCAACATATCAGATCAGGGTTTCAAGGATAGTTCAAAATTCTTATTTCGTGATTATCGACGAAATTACAAGGGTTTGGAGACTTAATTCCCATTAGACGGGAGTCGCAAAAGCTAGTTTACGAATTACAAAAGCTAGTTTACGAATCACAAAAGCTAGTTTACGAATCACAAAAGCTAGTTTGCGAATTACAAAAGCTAGTTCACGAATTACAAAAGCTAGTTTGCGAATTACAAAAGCTAGTTCACGAATTACAAAAGCTAGTTCACGAATTACAAAAGTTGATTATACAAATCGCAAAAGCTAGTTTGCGAATTACAAAAGTTGAGTTACCAATCACAAAAGGTGTAACAGGCTAAACCTATGAACTTCCCTGTAAATTAATCTTCCCATCCGCAGGCATCCCAATTTTGGCACAGGGTAAATTACCGTTATTGTATGGTTGTTCGGGGTTAAAACAACCACTGGGATTTTCCACACTAATGCGAATACCCACAACCTGTCTGACTCGATCTTTTTGGAAGTAAATATTCTCTGGTGTAAACGAAGCTTGTGGATCAATAGAAATTACTTTGCCTGTCAGAGGTTTTTTCGGTGCAGAATCTAAGAAAATTTGAGTGGTTTGTCCCAAACGCACATTACCAATATCGCCTTCGGGAATAAAACCACGCAGATATATTGTTTTGGGGTCAACAATAGTGAGAATATTGCTTTGATTGCTGACAACAGCTCCCGGTTCCGCACTCCGAGCAGTTACTACCCCATCCAGAGGACTGACAACATTTAAGTCTTTCTTAGCATCTTGAATTTGAGTGAGGATTTGCTGTTTTGCTGCTTGAACATCTTTAATTTTTGCCTGAGCAGATTTAACTTTGGCTTGAGCAGATTTTAATTGAGCAAGACTTTGTTGTCGTTGTCTGTTGAGTGCTTCGATTTGAGCATTACGGATATCAGGGTTAAGCCCGGTGGTTTTGGCTTGCGTTAGTTCACCTTCAGTAGCGCTTAACTGTTCTCGTGCTGCATTGACTGCTGCTTTTTTGGCTTCTACAGTCGCGACTGCGGTTTCGTATGTGGTTTGAGCTTGATCAAATTGTTGTTGATTAATCGCCCCGTCGTTTACAAGTTTGGCATAGCGATCGCGGTTCACTTTTGCTAATTTTACTTCTGCTTCTGCCTGCTTGACTTGTGCTTGTGCCTGCACGAGTTGGGCTTTAGCTGCGGCGACATTAGCCTGTGCTTGCTTGATCCGCCCTTGAGTATTACCTTGGGACTGCAATAAATTCAATTTTGCTTCTTCAATTTGACTATCAATTTGTTTAATTTCTCCTTGAACTCGCTCTACATCTGCAAGCGCTTGCTGTTCATCTGATTGGGCTGATGATACCTGGGCCTGTGCGCCTCGTAGTTGGTCTTGCAGTTCTTTGACAGTACTATCATCTAACTGAATTAACTGCTGTCCTTTCTTAACTGCTACACCTTCTCGAACTGAAATAGACTCAATTCTCCCTGATTGTTTCACCCCAATATCAGTTTCGTAACCTTCTATTCTGCCACTGAATGTAAGTACATCTTCTGTTGTTGGTGGTTGCAGCCACCTCCAGACTCCATAGCCAATCCCACTTACCAACAGCAATAGCCCAATAATTAAAGGTATTGGCTTTTTGCGATGCTTTTCTTTATTCTTTGGTAAGGAAGCATCTTTAAGACCTTCTGTAGGTTGGGGTGCAGTCTGAGTCATGGTTTTACCCTATTAATTCAACACGCAACGTTGATTGATGGAGTTCGGGGAAAGGCGCAAAGATTTCGTAACTCGCGTGATGTTTATTTCCATTTCCACCAAGTTTCTGTGAGAATATTCATCATACTAGACAGTTTAGTATGATATAGCAAGAAATAGCCAAAAAATTTAACCTCTATGTCGCAAACTTCTTTCCCGGAATCTACAACCTTGGTAATAAATGAATCACCTGTTGTCACGCAAAAGCAGGAGCAAATATTACAAGGAGCCATGCGTGTATTTTTAAGATCAGGTTATGCTGGCACGAGTATGGATCGAGTGAGTGCGGAAGCAGGAGTTTCTAAGCAAACTATATATAGTAACTTTCAAGATAAAAAGGGACTGTTCAAAGCGTTGATAGAAAGGATGACTATAGGGAATTTTCAGAGCGTATTTCGTGATAGCGAATTCAAAGATGAACCTTCAGTGTTTTTACGTGAACTAACTACAATATTTTTTACTAAACTTGTAGATAATCCTGATTATGTGCCTTTGTTGCGATTAATTTTGGCAGAGTCAGAAAATTTTCCCGAATTAGCAAAACTTTATACTCACACAGTGATTCAGCAGGGTAAAAAATTATTGATTAAATATTTTGCTGATCACCCAGAATTAAACGTAGATGATCCACAGGCGATCGCTCAAATTTTTTTTGGTGCTTTGGTATCTCATGTCATCGTGCAAGAGATGCTATACGGTCAAGAAATGATTCCTTTATCACGCGATCGCTTAGTTAATAGTTTAATGAGTCTGGTGTTGGCGCGACAAAAAAATAAGGAGTTATGTACTGATTCATAACTCCCCAGCCAGGTTGGCAATGCTTGTAGTAGTTTATTTGATAAAACTTAAAGTAAATCAGCCAGTGAAAGTTTGCCTTCCATCTGAAGTTTAGCTTGCACACAGCTAGCACAATTGCAACCAAGTTGATCAATGATTGATTGAGAATCACTAGATAAGTTGGGTGCAATCCATTGGTGAACAGGTTGTGCAGACACCAATGTCATCTGTTGTGTGACAGCAGGTGCAGGCTGAAGAGAAGATGCAGCCGCCGGATTTACTACCGCCACCATAGAAGCAAGGACTACAGGAAAAGCAAGTAAAATTACTTTGATTATGTTCATAAAATTGGTAAAAAAAACCCCCATAGGACTATAACATAAATCATTTATGAAAAATTAGATCCCCAACTTCACAAGAGTTGTCGGGGATCTGAGCTTTGCGATTTTCACAAATCATATAGGATTGCTATAGTGTTTTCGCCCAAATAAATAATTCACCTTCTTTACCACCAGCAGCTATTAGCTTACCTTGCGGATGCCAAGCTAAACATGAAAAACCATTTGATGCGCCTGTGAGAATTTGCGATACTTGATTAGCATCTTTCCACAGACAAATCCAGCCATCAGAACCCGCAGATGCGAGAAGAAAACTTTTTGGTGCAAAGGCGATCGCATTAATGATATCTACATGATTGGTTAATACAGTTGCTTCCCAACCTAGAGACTCATCTAAGGACTTTTGCCAAACAACAATACCGTCAACGCTACAGCAAGCTAATATCGGTACACTATTTTGATCGCCAACACTAGACCAAGCGATTTCGCGAATTTTACCAGGAAAGCCGCGCATTATCCAAGGCTGAGGATCATTACCAGAGACTAATAACTGACTTTCCACTACAGTGATAGTGCGATCCATATTACCAGAAGCCAGATACTTGCCATCAGGCGACCATGCCATAGCCAGACTAACAGAAGGTATTACTAGGCTGTATGGTTCTTGATTCCAATCTCGGCAATTCCATACTTTTATACCCTGATGACCACCGATAGCTAAGTATTTTCCGTCGCTACGCCAATCAATACCCAATACTGATGAAAACTCAAAATTGAGAATTACGACAATTTTGCGAGTATCAGCATTCCATATTTGCACACGTCGCCCCAAGCTAAAAGCTAACTGGTGATTGTGAGGATTCCAAGCTAGTTGATCAACCCAAGCAGGAGCATTTTCTAAAGTAGCAATTAATTCAGTTCCTTGCCAGATTTTGACCTGACCATCTTGTCCACCAGCAGCTAAGAATTGTCCATCGTGAGAAAAAGCAAGACAATCAACAGAATTATCATTGCTAGTTTGCAAAGTAGTTAACTCGTCATTTTGCCAGAGTGCGACTTCCCCAGCAGAAGAAGCCACAGCGAGTATTGTATCTTGAGACGACCAAGCGATCGCACTTAGGTAATCTGAAAGTGTCCCAGAAAAATGCTGGTCAAATTCTTTGGAATCGAGAGTTGAAGGTTTCATGGTAAAGTTCTGGATTAAGGATTGGGGATAGGAATTTTACCTGATTGAGTTGAAAGTCGCGATCAATCTTAAGCTCAGTTAACTAAATTATACTTATCATCATGCAAATTAAATATTTATCAGCTTGTATCATTTTTTGTCTAGCAATAATACTTTTTTTCTCTGTCACACCTCCTGTTCAAGCTTCTGTTTGTCGAAATTTTCAAGGACATCAAATTTGTATTATTAGTATTAAACGCAGTGCCAAAAATTATTGGGAATATAGAGCAATTGTCAGTGTAGATGGAGTCAAAAGACCCCTCGAAGTTTACAACTGTCGTGATCAAAATAAACTTGAAGCAGATGGAAAAATTGTGCCATTTGATGATATTGATCCTGGTAGATTGATATGCAGATATTTTCAAAATAAAAGGTAAATAAATTTTTTCTACATCAATCCTGCTGATTCATACAGACGTTTGAGCATCGCTATGATCTTATCGCCATAATTTAAATCTGCTGACCATCGCCCTGATAATTGACCTAGTAAAGGGGCGATCCCACGGGTAACAAAACGAAATCTTGGATCTACCACATCCTGTACCAGAGGTTCTAAACTGGCGTAAGCTTTCAAATGTTGAATATGCGCCCTCACACCAATTCTGGCACTTTCAAAACTTGCTGCTTCACTACCTCCACCAATTGTCCCTAAACCTGCAAAGTTATTTTGTTCTAATTTAATATCACCGCCAAAGCGTAAAAAACCTGTTTCTACACACATTTGACAGAAAGCAATGTCATAGTTAACCCCTTCGATTGTGGCTTCTTCCCGATAGAGTTTGCCGATGTCAGGAAACTTGACGAAGGCATTTTCATTGTTATTTTTCAGAAATATTTGTAGCTGCACTTCTGAAGCATTACCATGAGACATGATTTTGTCAACTTGACCAGAGCAAATTACTAAGTTGGAACGTAAAGTTACGGTACGACTAGCACTGTCCCAACTGATAGAAACATGAAATTCTCGTAGTTCAATAGCTTTAACATAAACAACTCGACGATAGGTAATGCGGCGGACATTTGGTGCTTTTGATAGATCAATTTGCAAGCGATCCACTAAGTCAATCGGGATGTAAGCATTACCGTCAACTAATATCCCTTGCTCAGAATATTTTTGTCCATTAATGTTAATATTAATTGCAGGGTAAGTTGGTTCACTGCCTGCTGAACCAGGGTCAACACTACGACTCCAAGCAGCGACTCCATCAGCTATACCCACAGCAAAATCACGACGGCGATTTTGTAGTAAACCACGATCTTCTGGATTACTCAAAAAACCAACTTGCATTAACAAAGCAGGCGCTTGTGTCTGGCGACAAAATGCTAAACTACCCAAACCCGAATTTGTGTCTGGTTTCACTCCTCGGTTAGGTAATTGTGAAACGCGGCGTAGTAACCCCATTAATACCAATTCTGCATTGCTTTTGCGTTCATCATTGTTAGCAATGTAAAAAACACTAGCCCCACGCACAGAAGGGCTACTAGCACCATCAGTATGAATTTCCAACGCAACATCACCACGACGAACACGAGAATTGATCCAATCTATTGTTTGCTTGGCACTCAAGTCATCAGGAACTGATAAAACTTCAAAACTGCGCGCCCTCAGTTCTGTCAAAATTAAATCACGCAATAAAATCATTTCTCTGGCTTCTGTTGTACCTCCAGCCACCGAACCTGGATCAATTCCAGCCGTTTCTTTGCCTCCGTGGGCTGCGGAAAGAAAAACACGTCCCATTTTCAGTATTTCCTCTTATAAAATCTCAGGTAAGTAATTGAATACATCATTATTGGCTTGGGAACAAGAATATAATAGCGATCAGTTGTCATTGGTCATTGGTTATAGCAGTTTGTGTCCAATACGTACCCCACCCCTTAATCCCCTCCCCGCAAGCGGGGAGGGGAGGTTTTGCGTCAGCAAAGCCGGGGTGGGATTCCGACTGTATTGCAATCGAGTCAGAAGTGCTATATTTGCTGATTATTTACAATCCCCAATCTCCGGGAGCATCCCAAATGTTCAAAAAACCCGCCTGCGATTGAAATCGCTAAAGTCTGCTTAAGCAGACTGCTTGGTCTATTTGAGTCGTATTCATCCGACTTGTGCTATGAGCAAAGGGTTTAAACCCTTTGCGGTATATTGAAAAAATTGGGATGCTCCCCAATCTCCATTACCCCTTATCCCCTCCAGGGGACCCCTACCTTCCCCTTATCCCCTCCAGGGGACCCCACCTTCCCCAATCCCCAATCCCCAACATGTACACTCCTCGCCTACACCCAGACACTATAGAGGAAATTAAACAACGGGCTGACATTTATGATGTGATCTCGGAACACGTTGTTTTACGCAGGCGTGGTAAAGATTTTGTGGGTTTGTGTCCTTTCCATGACGAAAAATCCCCCAGTTTTACCGTCAGCCCTACAAAGCAAATGTATTACTGTTTTGGCTGTCAAGCTGGGGGGAATGCGATCAAGTTTCTCATGGACTTGCATAAGCATTCTTTTGCGGAAGTGGTGCTGGATTTGGCGCGACGTTACCAAGTTCCTGTGCAAACTCTCGAACCAGAACAAAGACAGGAGTTACAAAGACAATTATCAGAGCGATCGCAACTCTACGAAATTCTCGCTTCTACTGCTCAATTTTATCAACATGCTCTCAGACAAACCCAAGGACAAGTCGCCCTTGAGTATCTCCAACAAAAGCGCCAATTGCAAGACGAGACTATTGTGCAGTTTAACTTGGGTTATGCTCCTGCGGCTTGGGAAACTCTCTACCGTTATTTAGTAGAAGATAAACGTTATCCGGTGCAGTTGGTGGAGAAAGCCGGATTAATTAAACCCCGCAAAGAAAACAGTGGATATTATGATGTGTTTCGCGATCGCCTAATGATTCCGATTCACGATGTCATGGGACGGGTGATTGCTTTTGGCGGTAGAACTTTGGCAGATGAACAACCGAAGTATCTTAACTCGCCAGAAACTGAACTATTTAATAAGGGTAAAACTTTATTTGCTCTTGACAAAGCCAAAGCTGGTATTTCTCAAGTTGATCAAGCCGTAGTGGTAGAAGGATATTTTGATGCGATCGCCCTTCATGCGGCTGGAATTAATCACGCTGTTGCTTCTTTGGGTACTGCCCTCAGTATAGATCAAGTACGGTTATTATTACGCTACACCGACTCGAAACAACTAATACTCAACTTTGACGCCGATAAAGCTGGTAATATCGCCGCCGAAAGGGCGATAGGAGAAATTGCGGAACTGGCGTACAAGGGCGAAGTACAACTAAAAATTCTCAATTTACCCGATGGTAAAGACGCCGATGAATACTTACATACCCATACATCCACAGATTATCAACAACTGTTAGCGAATGCACCTTTGTGGTTAAATTGGCAAATTCAGCAAATCACAAAAGATCGGGACTTAAAACAAGCTACAGATTTTCAGCAAGTTTCGCAGCAATTAGTTAAATTACTCAAAAACATTACTAATATTGATACGCTTAATTATTACGTTTCTTATTGTGCGGAAATATTAGCTTTAGGAGACGCCAGATTAGTACCGTTGCGAGTTGAAAATCTTTTGACTCAAGTTGCGCCTCAGAATAATATTAGAGTTATATCGCGATCGCACTACAGACAAAACCAAGATTTATCAACACAAACAAATAAAAAAACTTCTATCACTTCAGAAAAAAGTCTACTAGAACAAGCAGAAGCTTTATTACTGCGAATATATCTGCATTGTCCCGAACAGCGCCAAGCCATCAATGATGCTTTAGAAGAACGAGATTTGCAATTTAGTCTTTCGCACCATCGCTTTTTGTGGCGACAAATTTTAGAACTTTCATCTGATATCTTAGAAGATGATTTAATCTCAATGGTGCAAGACAAATGTTTGGAATTTGCTGAAGAAATGGCCTTGGTTTCCCATTTGTTTCAGCTCAATGAAAAAAATAAGAAAGAAATATTACGTACTCCCCATGTTGTTCAAGCGACGACTGCTTGTATGGAACGAGTATTGAGAGAAAAACGTTATCGTCATTTTTTGGAATTGTGGGAACAAACTGATCATAAAGCTGAACCTGAGCGTTGGCAATCATATTATCAAGCTTTTTATGCAGATAAATTGCGCTTGCAAGAATTAGATAAACAACGACAGTTTTCTTTGACTGATTTGTTGTAATCTTGTAATTAGATGAATAGGCTAGGCGATACTTTGAAATAATCGCCAAGGGCTTTGGCTTGTGCCTTGCTGATCGAACGTTTACCATTCACAACTTCTGACACTACACCACTTGAGCCAATAATACCTACTAAATCAGCTTGACGAGTTCCACTGGCTCCCATAATGTGTTGGAGAATCTCATGAGGCGCAGATTCATCCATCGGATAATTTTGCGTTTCATATGCTTCAACCAATATTACTAGTAACTTGTGTAAGATTTGCTCTTCAATCGTGCGATTTTTCTTAAAAGTTAGCTGTTCTACTACTTGCAAAACACGTTCGTACTCTTGTTCTGTTTCAATTGCTGTAGGAGTAACCTCCGCCAAGAGATTGCGATAAGCATTTTGATCAAAAGTAAGCGTCATTTTTCCATTTACCTTTATCGTAATCAGCGTGTGTGAGAAAATATTTGTAATAAACTACCCTCTATCTTCAATTATTACTCCCACTCCTTGAGGGAGTGGGAATGTCAAAACAATTCAAAAAATGGTGATTATTTATTGAATGGAAGTTATCTTCCCAGTAATTGGATTCAGCGTTAATGAACCATCTTGATTAATTATTGCTGTTAAATTACCGCCTCCGCCATAGGAGTATGCCCATTTTTTATCTTTATAAGTAATCTCGACAAACCAATCTCCCGAAGAAACTCCGGGTGGTCTTTTACTACCAACGTCAGTAAAAATAACATCTCCTTGATTGGGAACTGAAAGCGTTGCATTCCCCAAAGCCACATTTGATGTTTCTACATTTTTACCTAGTTTTCCATTTTGAATATTAACGGTGACTGTTTGAGAGTATAAATTCTGGAGCTTGCTTAAATTCCACATTTTTCCTCCTCAATTAGGTATCTAAAGACTATGGAAATAGGCAATTTTATCTGGCAAGAGAAAACTGCTATTGATCAGCATACTATGCCTTTACTATCTTGATCAAGCCAATAACACTTTTTAATACACTTCATTGAGAAGGAGTTTGATTAGGGATGTATGAAAGCTTTCTCCCCACACTCCCTATCTTCTTCTCTAATTCCCCCGCAAAGGTGCATCCAAAACTTTCTTGATGCGATCGCGTGTCTCTAGTAAATGTGCTTTGGTATATTCGTCACCACCACGAACATTATCTAGTTTTTCGGATAATTTTTTCAAATTATACCAAGCTAAAGTCCGGGCATCTTCTGGAACTTCTTGTTTTCGCAACACCATTTCATTGAGAGTTTCCACATATCGGCGCTGTAAGCCTCGACGTAAGCTAGAAATCTTGATGGTTTTGCCTTGGGGTTTTAATACTTCTGTCCAAATGCCATTTTGCAGAGTATCAAATAGCTCAGGTAAGCTCAGGGAATTTTCGGTTTGATTTTTGTATTCCATGTCTTTGAGGCGGGAAAGGCGATCGCCTGAAAGCAAATCCCACAACACTAGACTTTGCATGAACAATACCCATTCATGAATCGGATAGTCTAAGCGACCGATACGGGGACTACTACCCCAATGTCGCCAACGGGATGGGGCTAATTTATTCAGCAAATCTGGTGAGAAGTTAAAAGCATTTTCGGCAAAGACATACTTTTGCAAAAGCGCTAATGCTTGCCGTTGTTTTTCTAATGGTACTGCTTGGAAGGGTAGTTTTCCTTCTTTATCATCAGGATGAACTCGATAAAAAGACTGTCCACCAATGTATTTTGTCGCGTAAAAAATATTTTGGAAATAATTTCCCAATACTGTACCAAATTGTTCTCTGACATCGCTATAGCTATCGCCATCGACAGGGCCACGCTGGTTGAGACGATCCCACATAATCCGGGCATTTTCTAACTGCCATTGAGAATAAAGCAGAACGTTGTTGCTGTTATCCCAAGCGTCAGCAGTCGGATCTAGGTCGTACATGTCTTCATCTGTAGCATAGCTCAATTCTGGCTGGTCTGATTTTTCGGCAATTTCAGTCAAAAATGGTTTTTCGGCTGTGGGAGTTGCGGCTGAAAATTGGGTGTAGCCATATTGAATTGCCCAGTCATCATAAGGCCCAACTATGTTAGGAAAATAATCTCCTTGTTTTTGACCTTTAGGTGCAAGATTTGGGGGAATATAGTCCATTACAGATGAAACTAGCCCTTTGTTGCGGGTAACATCTGTGTTGTTCAGTTGTTCTGGTGTCAGCATCGTGCTACCACGGAAATTGTGGCGTAACCCCAGAGTATGTCCGACTTCGTGAGCAATAATTAACCTTAAATATTGATGGATATAATTTTTCACCTGATCATCAGTAGGAGGCGTTTGTTGCAGAAGTGACATTGCAAGAGAACCAAAAGCAAATTGGTTAGCAGCTTCCATACCGTAACAAAGGTCATACTCTCCAGCTAGTTTCGATAAATGTTTGGCAAATAGCTTTGATTTGGCTGGGTTTTGGTTTGCTTCTAAACCATTGGTACAAAGCAAGCGATTTTGCATTAATGCTGTTAAGGAAGTTCTGTTTTTTTGCTGGTTGGGTTGGATAATTTGACGATACTCGTTTTTCAGGGCGCGGACAAAACTTGCATCTACTAAAATACTGGCGTTTAATATTTCTCCTGTGAGTGGATTGACGCGGGAAGGCCCCATGGCAAAATATCCATCTACGGTGTTGATCCAGCGAATTGTGTTGTAACGGATATCCGCAGGTTCCCATTTAGCATTATCCGGCATTTGTTTGACTTGGATTGCATCTTTAAATCCTGCTGCTTCAAAGGCTTTGTTCCACATCAAGACGCCTTCTGTAATGGCAGCGCGATATTCTAGAGGTACGGCGTTATCAATCCAAAAGACTATCGGTTTTTTGGGTGGAGAAATAGAGGCTGTGGGATCTTGTTTTTCTAAATGCCAACGGTTAATGTAGCGAACAAACGGTTCTTTGCGCTCATCGTTAGATAAGTCTTGGTAGGCGGTGATAAAATAGCCAATGCGATCGTCTGCTAGCCGGGGTTGGTAATTATTATTTGGGAGTTGAGATAGACTGTAGTGAACGCGTAAGGTAAAGCCACGGCTATCTGGTACGGTAATGAAGCTTTGTGTTTCCTCATCTTCGTCATCGCCACTACCAGAGAAATTCATCACAGATTCAATTTCGACATTTTGCGGGAAAGCTTTGGCGTTGCCAAAATAAGATTCATCAGCACTTCCAGGTAATCCCAAACTTGAGGTTAATCCTGCTATATCTGTCAGTAGCAAATCACTGAGATCGATTAAAATTGATTTGCTTTGGGGATGAATGCTTTTGATATCTATAGAATAGAGAACTGAGTCACTAAATGACCGCGCTAGCGATCGCGCCTGGGGATCTCCTTCACGAGTACGAAAATTGACGTTGCGGACAACAAAGTTTAATTTATTATTAACGCGCTCGAAATAAAACAAAAAATCCTGCAAAGGCATACCACTGTAGATACCAGCTTCACCAATACCTGATTCTAAGGTTGCTGTGGCAAGAAAATTTTTCTTTAGTTGCTCTGGTTTAATCTCTAGATATATTTTATTGTCTTCTTTGTTGCGGTAAATAGTAAATAAACCTTGCTGCTTTCGAGTATTTTTGATGACTGTGTTAAACTCTTCCAAGTCTTCTTTTTTCGATGGTTTGGAAGTAGAATCGGGTTTGTTCTCTGGTTTTTCTGGTTTATCTTTATCCGGCTTTTCTGAATCTTTCGCGATCAGTAAAAAAGGCTGCTGCTCAATTTTTTGAGTATCTTTTACCCAAATGAAAGATTGACGCTGTGATTGTTGATCGTTTTTGATCACCCAAATCTTGGATAAAGGTAGAGGAGAAGAAGACATCGGCATGGCAATTTTACCAGACACAGAGACGACTTTCTCTTTCTCCTGATTCCTCGCTTCCATAGCCAGTGTTTTGGCGCTAGCGATGACTATTCCTAAAAACAAACTAGGTAAAGCAACAACATAATAAGTTAATCTCTTCATCCGAAAATTCCTGGCTTCGTTCATTATCTCATTTCTAATACTTGCAAGGCAAAATGTCCTTACTACTACTATTGGCTGACTTGCCACGGTTTATCAAAAATATTCTTCAATAAAACTTAGACTCTTGGCAGATGACAACTCATATTAACGCTGAATATCAAGCAAGAAACTTTTATGTTAGCTGTTAATGACATTGATGAGCTTTTCTGCAATGTTTTACTGTAGTATTTTTGCTAACAACTATATCTGTAGCAAACAGAATCTATTGTTTTGATATTTGACCAAATTAAAGAGGCTGACAAGTTAATATAACAACTCAATCAGACGGCTTGGAGTTCATGAAAAACGAAAACGTTTTTAAGCAGACATTTTTGTTGAAATCAGACGAGAACATTGAGTAATAGCTTAAATAAGTATATGTATAAAATTATACTAAAAATAAATTTATTTTATAACCATTTTTTTACAGAAAAGTCCGATATTTAGGAATAAACATTATTTGGTTGATAGTATTAACGGATACATATATGGCACTATTATATCAAGTGTGGAAGCGTTTGGTAAGTTATGTTAGAAAAATCGAAGAACAAGAAATATCAAATTTAACGGGTCTTGAACTCGAAGGGGTTTTTACTTTAGTAGAAAGTAACAATGCTCAAAATAATTACAAAGAACTGCGATCGCCTGAACAATTGCAACAAGGTTTGGAAGAATGGACAAAAACTAGCGATAGATTGGATTTCCAAACAAGCGATCGCCAGTTAGATGAGAATATTTATGAGTTATTGGGAAATACTGCATTCAAGATTGAAATTGTCGAAACAGTAATGCAGAGGTTGATTGCTAGTAATAATTTTCGACCTGTACTGTTATTTCAGCGTTTAGCAGATTTTTATAGTCGTTGGTGTGAGGGGGTATTTATAGATGCAGTACCCAGTGAAAACTTACCACAGAAAAAGATGTTGCAGTTGCAAGCACAAAATCTTGCGATCGGACTACGACAGGTAGACATCAATACAGGACTGAATGTGTTGATTTTACTGTTGGAATTGCATCGTTATGCCCAACAGCAAGATGACATCAAAAACCAAATAATTTTTTATCCCTCTGGTCAACGGTACAAAGATATTTTTTTTACATCTCGACTCCTACGTGTCATTAATTATAGCGATGCGATCGAAATTGGTAATTTTGCTAATGTTGTTGGGGGATTCCTCAAAGGTAACAACTTTAGTGGCACTTATCTTGGGGATGCGAACCTGACTGGTGCTAACTTTAGTGGTGCGAACCTCAGTGGTGCTTATCTTGGGGATGCAAATCTGACTGGTGTTAACTTTAGTGGTGCTAATCTCAGCGCTGTCAACCTTGGCGATGCTAATCTCAGTGGTGCGAACCTCAGTGGTGCTAATCTCAGGTGTGCTGATCTTAGCAGTACAAATCTCAGTGGTGCGAACCTTAGTAGTGCTGATATTTACCGTGCTGATCTTAGTCACGCTGATCTCAGCAGCACTAACCTCAGTGGTGCCGATCTTAGCCATGCTAACTTAACCAGTGCTAATCTGAGGGATGCAAAACTCAACAGTAGCTATCTGAATCACGCGATTCTCTTTGGTGTTAATCTCAGTGATGCGAACCTCAACGGTGCTAACCTTGACTATGCTGATCTTTGCCGTGCTGACCTGAGTGGTGCAAACCTCAATCATGCTAATCTCAAAGGCACTAACCTCAGCGATACCATCCTTTTTAGCACAAACCTCACAAATGCCATTCTCATCTGTGCCGATCTCAGCTATGCCAAACTCAACGGTGCTAAACTCAACGGTGCTAATCTTAAAAGCGCCATTCTTCTGGGTGCAGATCTTGGTGGTGTAGACCTGACTAATGTTATTCTCAACGAAGCCGATCTCAGTGGCGTGATTCTCAACGAAGCTGATCTTAGTGGTGCAGACATCAGCGACGCTATTCTCTTAGCTACTGACCTAAGTTACGCCAACCTCAGCAGCGCTAACCTCAGTGGTAGTAACTTGAGTGGTGCAATCCTCAGTGGCGCTGATCTCAGCTACACAAACCTGAGTTATGCAATTTTAGGTGGCGCAGACCTCAGCGACGCCAACCTAGAAAAAATGATTTGGAATGAAAATTTAGAGTGGGAAGATGTGCGTGGTTTAGATAAAGCGATAAATATTCCAGAAGCTTTAAAGCAGCTGTTGGGAGAACGGGGATTGGGGATTGGGAAATAGGGAATTAACTTATACCAATTCTCTGTAAAGCTGCACATTATTTTAACCCCTCCCAACCTCCCCTTACCAAGGGGAGGTACCATCTTCATATGGAAATGGTATTAGTACAACATTTCACAAGTTCGTAACGAATATAATTCTGAAAAACTCTGCGAACCTCTGCGCTTACGGGCGAAGCATTTGTGTAGAAAAATGATAATTTTGGCTATCAATATTGGCACAAATGCTTCGCCCCTACAGCTACAAACTTAAATCTAACAACGCGTGTATACTCTCATCAGATAAATCGTAGAGATATCGCATCTCTTTGAAATTACTAAAATTTCGTTGAATTGACCTGCGATAGGTTGGATCGTAGTGATTAGATAAAATATCTTTGATGAATAATTCCCACTTCTCAGCATCAATTAATTGATACCACTGATTTAATTTTTCCCAGCCATAGCGATCTTTGAGTCTTTCCAACTTTGCTTTTAAAATATCAGGATATTCTACAAAGTGCGAATATTTTTGCAAAAGAAACTTGACTCTTGCAGTGATTGGTAGTTGAATATCTACACAACAAGCCTGTTTCATTTTCTCCCACAAAGACTTCGGTAAATAAACTTTACCTATTTTTCTACTTTCTGACTCTATCCAAACTGGCTGATTAGGATGAAAACCTTGTAGTTGTTGCAATAGTAGTGATTCAAAGTACTTTTGAGTAGGTTGGGGTGAAAGTTTATCTTGCCATTCTTCACCAAATACAGAACCACGATGTTGAGCCAAATTTTCCAAATCTAATACTTGAGTGCCGCGCTCACGCATTTGCCTTAAAATGTAGGTCTTACCACTACCAGTTAAACCACACAGTATTTTGTAAGTAAATTTTTTGGGTAATTCTTCTATTTGTTGACGCACATAAGCACGATAAGTTTTATAGCCACCTTCAAGTAGAGTTACGCGCCAACCAATTTGACCAAGTACTAAAGCCATACTTAAAGAAGGCTGTCCACCCCGCCAGCAATACACAAGAGGATGATAGCTCTTTTCTTTTTTGGCAAAGTGTTGAGTGATATGCTCAGAGATATTCTTTGTTACCAAAGCTGCACCAACTTTTCTGGCTTGAAACGTGTTTATCTGTTTATATATAGTTCCTACTTCTGTGCGTTCGGAATTATTTAGTACAGGTAAATTGATTGCGCCAGGAATATGATCTTCGCTAAATTCTCTGGGAGAGCGAACATCTATAATTTCAGTGTAGGTTTCTGTCTTAGGTTGTTGAGTGTATGTAGGTAAAGGTGGCATGTGATTTAGTTATTATAAATAATTGCTTGAAAATGAGCTTTATTCTCCTGATTGTAATAAATAGCGTCAGATTTCATAAACACCTTAGCGTAGCTATTGGGTTAAGAGGTTATTGATAACAGTAAATTCATTACCCAAATAACAAACACCTAACAACTACCACTAGCCCCCATCGAATGGCATAGTAGTAGGGTGGGTACTGCCCACCCTACTATTTTTTAGGGGTATACAATCAAAATGACAGACTTCAGAGAACTCAAAGAATGGGAAAAAGCCCATGAGTTAACAGTTGCAGTCTATGAAACTACCCAGTCTTTCCCCGAAGAAGAATTACTGGGGTTAACGCAACAAATACGTTTAGCCTGTTCCGCAATCCCCATTAAAATAGCCCAGGGATGCAATCGCGAAGATAGAGAAGATCAAGTTAATTTTTTAGAAACGGCGAAGGATGCAGCTATTGAGGTAGAGTATTATCTCTTGCTGTGTTATGAGTTAGATATGCTTGATTCTTCTGATTATGATCGCCTGGTCAGCAAAACAGTTGAAGCCAAAGAACTCCTAGAATTGTTCATCGATAAACTTAGTCATAGATAATCAAGTAGGGGCGAACGACCGTACTCTGCTAGAAGCCGCGCAGGGCGCGTCACGCCCATACAGTATGATTAAACTTACTCCCCAAAATTTGCAAACCATCAATAGTCACGCCGAAACTACTTACCCAGAGGAATGCTGTGGGATTATTTTTGGTCATCGTGGCAATGATGATAAAACTGTAGTAGAAATTATGCCCACAGAGAATGCTTGGAGTGCTGAAGCGGCGCTAGATTTTCCTGGTGAGGAAATCACATTTGAAAAAAAGCGCAGGTATGCGATCGCACCTCAAGTCATGTTACAAGCACAAAAAGCAGCACGGATACGTTCTATCGATATAATAGGTATTTATCACTCTCATCCCGACTATCCAGCAATTCCCTCAGAATTTGACCGACAGTGTGCTTGGCAAGAATACTCATACATCATTGTTTCTGTACAAAATGGTAAAGCTGCTGAGATCAACAGCTGGTGTCTTGATGATCACCACCACTTCCAACCAGAGACAATTGAAAAGTTATTTTAAAAACCACTAAAAATACAAAGACACAAAGGGTATCGTTTTTGGGTAGGATAAAAAGTCCGCGCTTCCTCATCTAACTGCTATGCTAAATCCGAACTTGGATGAAATCCAGCTGACGAAAGACGATTACGAACGCTACTCCCGACACTTAATTTTGCCGGAAGTAGGATTAGAAGGGCAAAAGCGTCTCAAAGCCGCTAGTGTACTCTGTATCGGTACAGGTGGACTAGGTTCACCGTTACTTTTATATCTGGCGGCGGCGGGTATTGGACGCATCGGTATTGTTGATTTCGATGTTGTTGATACTTCCAACCTCCAACGTCAAGTGATTCACGGTACTTCTTGGGTGGGTAAACCCAAGATTGAATCAGCCAAGAATCGCATTCTCGAAATTAATCCCTATTGTCAGATTGATCTTTACGAAACTCGCCTAAGTTCCGAAAACGCCCTTGATATTGTTAAACCTTATGATGTTGTCGTTGATGGAACTGATAATTTCCCCACGCGATATCTTGTCAACGATGCTTGTGTATTGTTAGATAAACCCAACGTCTACGGTTCCATTTTCCGTTTTGAAGGTCAAGCAACGGTATTTAATTACGAGGGTGGGCCAAATTACCGTGATTTATATCCAGAACCCCCACCACCAGGAATGGTTCCCTCTTGTGCAGAAGGCGGCGTCTTGGGAATTTTACCGGGAATGATTGGCGTCATCCAGGCAACAGAAACCGTTAAAATTATTATGGGTCAGGGCAATACTTTAAGTGGACGCTTACTGCTGTACAATGCCTTAGAAATGAAATTCCGCGAATTGAAATTGCGTCCCAACCCAATACGCCCAGTAATTGAAAAGTTGATAGATTACGAACAATTCTGTGGTATTCCACAAGCGCAAGCAGAGGAGGCGAAACAGCAGATGGAACTTTCCGAAATGACTGTACAGGAATTAAAGCAGTTGTTGGATGGCGGTAGTGACAATTTTGTACTGCTGGATGTCCGCAACCCACATGAATATGAAATTGCTAAGATTCCTGGTTCTGTATTAGTACCTTTACCTGATATCGAAAATGGTGAGGGTGTGAATAAAGTTCAGGAATTAGTCAATGGTCATCGCTTGATTGTCCATTGTAAATCAGGTATGCGTTCTGCAAAAGCTTTGGGAATTCTCAAGCAAGCAGGAATTGATGGTACAAACGTCAAAGGTGGAATTCTGGCTTGGAGTAAGGAAGTTGATCCATCAGTACCCACATACTAAATATTAAATTTTAATAAATTATTGATGCACACAGGTAAATTTTATCTGTGTGCATTTTTATCACGGTTTGAAACTTCCTAGATCCTCGACAACTTTTGCGAAGTCGGGGATCTGAACACCCACGACTTATCAAAATTAACGTGAGTTCGATTGATTTTATTAGCCCAATATCCCGCCCTCAAATAATTTTGAGGCTAATAGCTAAAACCCACTTGAATTGGGTTGAAAGGCTTATTGATTCAGTCTACTTTAAGAGGTTGTTTGAAAAGTGATTGGCTGTAATTTTAATTACATTATTACCCCCCCCTTAATCCCCCTGCGGTGTACACACAAATCCTCTGATCCCCCTAAATCCCCGCGCTGACGCGCCGCTACGCTAGAAAAAAGGGGGACTTTGATTCTAGTTCCCCCTTTTTTAAGGGGGGTTAGGGGGGATCAAAACGCTACTAGGCAACTTTATAAGACTTCTGTGTACACCGCAGCCTTGTAAAGGGGAGGGTTAGGGTGGGGTAAAAAATATTTGATACATCAATCATGACTTTTCAAACATCCTCTAAGTAGACTTTGATTATTAGCCCGCAAGTAAAGTGCGGGCGAGTTAATTGCTTAGTCTGATAATATTTATTGAACTCACGTAAAATTAATGGGACAGAACACTAATTTCAAACTCGTAAATCAAGTTTTCAACTCGTAAATCAAGTTTTCAACTCGTAAATCAAGTTTCAAACTCATAAATCAAGTTTCAAACTCGTAAATCAAGTTTTCAACTCGTAAACTAGCAAATTTCAGCAAATCTACTTGCATTTATTATTTGCACTAATTCCAATTCTCTAAAAGTTCTGTGGCTTCACTCAGGTTAATGCATCTGTTTATTACGTATTTTAATGATATATAGCGAACTCAGTTTGAAACACTATCAAGGTTCTCTATTTCAATTAATCAAAAGGAAAGCTTTATGACCCAACGGAAACGAAACTCGATTGCACTAACCAAAGCTGAAAGAAGAATTGAAGGGTTACAAATGATTGATTCTAACTTAAATTTTGGTAATGGTTTGTCAATCACTACCTATAACAGCATGATTAATGATTTACGAGAAAAGCTAGCCGCCTATAATCAAGCACGAGCAATCATGGATAGGACGCAAAATGCATTAAGAGAAGCAGAATGTGTGTTAAATGATTATTCTGAGCATATGCTGCTGGGTGTTGCGTCTCGCTATGGTAAAAATAGTGATGAGTATGAAATGGCTGGTGGAACGCGCAAATCACAACGACGAAGAACACGTTCTGTGGCAAAGTAAATTTTTACAGTCGATAAAGATACTCCTGTATCCGTTGCTAAAGTTTGTTGACTTGGATATCCATTTCGTTGAAGGGCTGATTTAACTTGTTGAATGGGAGCATCCCAAATGTTCAAAACCGCCTGCGATTTAAATCGCAGTCTCACAGTTAAAGTCTGCTGAAGCAGACTGTTCTGTTTGATTTATTTGATGTAGTATGAAGACGACTTATGCTACGAAGTTCGGGTTTAAACCTTTAGTGGTATATTTAAAAATTGGGATGCTCCCTGTTGAATAGACTCTGGGACTACCCGAAGCGATCGCGCCATTACTTCTCATTTTCACATACCAACTGTGGATAAACAAGAATGTAAACTAGTTGAGGATCAAATTTATCAGCAGGACAAACAACAGTAATTACAACTGCGATGGGGCTTTAAGTTAGTGCGATCGCATTTTTGATAACTAGCGTGTGTTGTGATCAGTTGCAGACCGAGTCAAAAATAGGAAGTTAAACAAGTTGAAAAATAATGAATTCTGAAATATTTAGTATTCATAATTCATAATTTTCCTGTGTTTACAATCGCTGCAATAAACTCAAACCATGAGTATCAGTCCCACAGGTGTTATAAAGTCCGTATTCAGCAGCTAACTGCTGGACTTGTTGTGATTCTGTCGCACTGGGTTTCCAAGGTTTTGGGTTGTTGTAGGCGTAGAAAGTTTCCACACCATTAATACCAAGTTCAGCAGCAGCAGGAATTAATTCTGAATGCGATTTTCTTTTGTAGCGTGCTGGGTGAGCAAGTACCGCTAACCCACCAGCTTTTTGAATTGCAGCAATAACGTTAACTGCTTCATGTTCTTCTCCTGTGGTAATTCTCCTTTGAATGTATGGCTTAATATCTGGGTGTGTAGTATCAAAGGCGTAAGCCAAAATGTGAACTTCTATACCTAGCAAACCAGCATTAATTTCTACACCACTCCAGAGGTGAGGAACACGTACACCTGGGTGACTCCATTGCCAATCTTCCAGCCATTGTTGTGCTGCTTGGTAGCCAGATATACTATGATGATCGGTGATTGCAAGTCCTTCTAAACCGATGGCGATCGCTTGTTCCATTAACTCACTCGGATGTAATTTACCATCAGAGTAAATGGTGTGCATGTGAAAATTGAAGCACTTCGGACAACTTTGAGCATCGATGTTTTGAAATACTTCTTCTAATAATTCTCTAGAGGCAAAAGCAGTCCGAATACAATTGACAGTCATAACCCCCTCTTTTTTGTTTTGTGAATGAGTGATAGTTAACACTCCAACACAACCTATTCATGGCTCGGAATTTACCAGCACTTTTACATAGTGTTGGTGGCTTTTTTTTTAAGCTTGGTTGGTAATATTTTTCAATATGTTAAGACTACGTTAGCAAATTTAAACGTAATTGGTCATGAGTATTTTCGATTGCCAACCTCAACAAAAGTAATTAAATTTGCCAAAACTCTCCGTTATTTCCACATCTAATAAATATAGAAATAACGACTACAATACTTATGAATCAAGCACAAAAATTACTAGATTAGGAAAAAATCAATCTAATCATATGTATTCAATTTATCATTGATTCTGGTAAACCTAATAATTCGCCGGAGCCAGTAATCACTTCACCAATGACATAAGTTGCAATATTTTGGGACTCAAAATGATCAACTGCTGGCTGTACTTGTTGTGGAGGTACAAGTAAGACAAAACCGATCCCCATGTTGAAAGTGTTATACATCGCCTGGGGACTCACTGAACCAGTCTCAGCTAACCATTGAAATATAGGTGGAATAGACCAACTGTCAGTGTCAATTTTAATTGCTTGTCCTTGTCCCAAACATCTGGGTAAATTTTCTGGTAAGCCACCACCAGTAATATGAGCCATACCATGAATCTCTAAACCCGCTTGGCGTGCAGCGAGAATGGGTTTGACATAGATGCGGGTAGGTGTGAGGAAAGTTTCTCCTAAAGTTTTACCACCAAGTAACGCTGGGCGTTGTTCCCAAGCAAGTCCGTGATCACAGATGATTTTTCTAACTAAACTATAGCCATTACTGTGAACACCTGCGCTACTCAGAGCGATCGCCACATCTCCCACTTGTACTTGCGAACCATCGAGTAGCTGACTTTTTTCTACAACTCCCACACAAAAGCCAGCCAAATCATACTCACCAGTTTGGTAGAAACCAGGCATTTCTGCTGTTTCTCCCCCCAATAAAGCACAACCAGCTTGTTTGCAACCAGAAGCAATACCCGCCACAACTTGAGTTAATTGCTCTTTCTCTAACTTACCAGTTGCCAAATAATCCAAAAAAAATAGTGGTTCAGCACCAGATGTCAACACATCATTAACGCACATCGCCACCAAATCAACCCCAACGGTGTCATGAATGTTGAGAGTGTGAGCAATCTTGAGCTTTGTACCTACACCATCAGTACCAGAAACTAGCACTGGTTCGTGCAAACCAGTTGGTAACTGAAAGTAGCCACTAAAGCCTCCCAATCCGCCTAACACTTCCGGTCTAAAAGTGCTATGAACCAAATTACGAATCTGAGTTACAAAAGCGCGACCAGCCTCAACATCAACTCCTGCGTCCTTATAATCCATTACTTACAACACCGTGACCAACGCCCCAACCATCTAGATTATCACCATAGACGCTTTGTGTTGTCATTTGTCATTAGTCATTAGTCATTTGTTATTTGGCCTTTGTGATCCGATTTTGGATTGCTTCCCTATGAAATGTGGCAACTTGTACCATCAAGGTATTATCTGTCAATTGACTAATGACAGTCGCTTCGCTCCAAGTTAAAAGTAAAAAGTAAAAAGTTAAAAGGCACTCATAAAAAACTTCAGTTGTGGGTATCAAGCCCACTTAAACACTCATAATTTTACCGAGACACGTAGTGCAAGGTAAAAGGTGTCCTTTTTTCAAGCCCACAGATTTATCAGTGGGAATCTTTCTTTTTACTTTTTACTTTTTACTTTTTACTTATTCAAATACCTCATCTTCTTGACCACGCCACCATTCACCCAAATTCATTAAATCTTGGTGAATATCAGCCAAAGTATCAGCGTATTCAGTTTCTGAAAGTGCTTCACGCAGTTCTTGGAGTTTTTTCAGTCGCAGTTGTACCATCAGCCAAGGTTTGGCGATGCTGTCAGTTGCTTCCATGTATTGGGCTAAGTCTTTGCTATCCATGTTTTTTATTTCTCAATTGTTGAATCTATAAGTTGCTCTAATATAATCATGAATCAAAAACAGTCACGACTGGCATCGTGACTGTCTTAAGTTTTAGTGAATCAATTGAAATTTCGACAAGTGACCAGTGATCACTGATTACTGATCACTGATTACTGATTTAAGCCGCAGCATATCTTTGCGCGACAAAATCCCAGTTCACCAACTGATCCATGAAATTCTTGATGAATGCTGGACGAGCATTGCGGAAATCAATGTAGTAGGCGTGTTCCCAAACATCTAAGGTTAAGAGTGCCTTTTTACCATGAGCAACGGGGTTCTCAGCATTGGGTGTCTTCATTACCTTTAAGGTGCCACCATCATCAATTAACCAAGCCCAACCGCTACCAAACTGAGTCGATGCAGCATTAGAAAATTCATCTTTGAATTTATCAAAACTGCCAAAATCTTTTTCAATTTTGGTAGCCAAATCACCTTTAGGTGTGCCGCCACCTGCTGGCTTCAGACAGTTCCAGAAGAAAGTATGATTCCAAACTTGAGCAGCATTGTTAAAAACACCTGTCTTGGAGGAATCTTTAAAAGCAAGTTGGATCACTTCTTCCAATGGCTTATCAGCAAGCTCTGTTCCCTCTGTAAGTTTGTTCAAATTATCTACATAAGCCTTGTGATGCTTGCCATAGTGGTACTCGAAAGTTTCAGCTTTCATACCGTATGGTTCTAAAGCATCAAATGCAAAAGGAAGGGGGGGCTGTGTAAATGCCATTTTGTGAAATCCTCTCTTTACAGTTTTCCAGTTTAGAGCTTCTGCTGAAGCTTCGGAAAATAAATAACTAAGTGTTCAGTAGTTTAAGTTGCTGAACACTAGCAATAAAACTTAATAACTTGATTCTACAAGCAAATGTGGTATTAGAAGCGTCAATCTCAAGGTATAGAACCACAAAAATGCTACCAAAAAATTTTTATTTGAGTATTAATACTAAAACATCTATCGTAGGTTTGATTTTAAACGCAGAGCAACTAGAAGCAAGCAAACTCAGCAGACGTAAATCTTATGAACACAAAGCTTTGTCATTAAATCTATTAGTTATTTTTATAACTCTCTTGGAAATCATAATCTAAAGAAAGTTTTAACAGTCTAATGTAATTTATTTTACATGGAATTTTCAAGTATAAAATCTTGACATTCGGTAATATATATGCATCAAGATCAGGAAAAGTAACTTGTTTTAACATCAACAAAAGAGCAGAGTTTATAGATGGCGATCGCCATCAAGACTGAGCGGCTCTCTTATCCCAAATTACCAATTACTGAAATAATTCCTGAGTATTTAAATAGAAGTAAAAACCTTGGTAGAAATGTGACTATGAAAACATTTCGAGCTTTAATTGGAAAATTCAAATCATAGTATAATTATTAATATATATAATCATAAATATGCATACAGCAAAGACAGTAAAACAAGTAGAAGCTCAATTGCTGACACCAGAAAACTTTGCCCGTTATGGACAGGTGATTTTTCCTAGTAAAGATGGTAAAACCTTTGATACAGAAGATGCTCAATTACGACTAGATAAAGGTACACCCCGTTTTTATATTATGCATTTGGAACGTCGCGGACGGAAATTTTACAAAATCACTCGCCACGTCCAATGCACTCAATGTCTAGGTTCATTAGAAGGTAAGGACTGGTTAATTGCAGTTTGTCCTCCTAATAATGAAGTCAAAGAACCAGATTTAGAAAATATGTCTGCTTTCCGTATTCCCGGAAATTGTTTTATCAAATTAGATGTAGGAACTTGGCACGCAGGGCCATATTTTGAGCATGATAGCGTAGATTTTTATAACTTAGAATTGAGTGATACGAATGTAGTGGATCATTTCACTCATGATTTTTTGCAGAGTCAGCATATAGAGTTTGAGATTATTTAGCACAGTATCTATCCCACCTCGGACCCCTCCTCAATACATCGGCGAGGATTAGGGTGGAGTAAAACTTAATAACCAAAAACTAACTATTGACAGATGCCAATCTGCCATTTTCGGAATTAATGTAAAAATATTTGTATTGATCTGTTATTAAATTTATTTTACTTAGTAAGACTCGGTATTGTGAAGACTCACACCGCCTCAGAACAGATGCATCTAAAATTTTCTCAAGATATCAAGTTACTGTTACAACGGTTATCTGAAAAGCCGTTATCACTTGGAGATATCCTGGCAGAAACTTCGGAACGAGGTTTTAATTTGGTGATTGCATTGTTAGTTTTACCCTTTTTGTTTCCAATGCCACCAGGATTAACGGGTCCATTTGGTGGCGCTTGCTTGATATTGTCAATACAAATGGTTTTAGGTAGGCGATCGCCTTGGCTACCTCGAAAAATAGCTACATATAAATTTCCTCGTTCTTTTGCCAATATCCTATTGCAAAATTTGCGACGCATTACCAGAATTATAGAAAAAATTGCTCGCCCTCGATTGTCTAAAATTGCTGATAATCCTTACGCTTGGCGGTTTAATGGGTTTTGTATTTCTTGGTTAGCAATGTTATTAATATCACCAATTCCTCTTACTAACCCTATCCCAACTATAGGTATTTTATTATTAGCCGTGGCAACAATAGAATCTGATGGTTTACTGATGTGTATTGGCTACATATTTACTATTTTAACTACTTTATTATTTGCCCTGATTGGTTATTTGTTTTTTATAGCTCCAACTTTACTGCCAGAACTCCTACGCTAATAAATTAGCAATTGATTTTTTATTTAAAATTAGAACTAGAAACTTTTACAAAAAACCCTCAGTGCAGGACTGAGGGCAGTAATTAAGGTGCATCTACCACTTCTATATCCATAGTGCTAACAACAGCATCCGGTAAAAATGAACGAATAGCAAATATTTTCAATCCCTACAAAGACAGAAGTTTTAATATATTTAAACGTGTTATAATAAAGCCCCCAGCCAGAGGCTGAAGGCTACAAACTCGGGTGCATCTACCATTTCTTTATCCGTCTGACTAACGAATGCATCCGGAAAAATTTATAGATAGCGATCCCCGCTTTTAATTTTGGGATTGTTGAGTTATTCATGGGCAAAGAGTGGTGATTTATTTACATATTCTGCAACACCTGTCGGATAATACCTGCTGGTACTTGATCTGTCACCGTCACCGCACCAATTTGGGTTGGTAATACAAACCGAACTTTACCCTCTTTCACTTTTTTATCAATCTGCAATGCTTCAATAATCGCTACAATATCCAACCCAGATGGTAATTTAGTTGGTAAACCTGCTTTTTCTATTAAAACATCTTGGCGTTTTGCTTCAGCCTGACTCCACATTCCCAGTTCTACAGCGATCTGTCCTGCTGCTACCATACCGATCGCAACTCCTTCTCCATGCAGTATTTGTGTGTAACCTGTCAAGCTTTCCACTGCATGACCGATGGTGTGTCCGTAGTTGAGTATCGCCCGTAGTCCAGCTTCTTTCTCATCTTTGCTAACGACATCAGCTTTAGCTTGACAGGAGCGAGTTAATATGGTCTCTATTAATTCTGGTTGAATATATCTCATCTCATCCAAGCGCAGACTTGCTTCCAATTCAGCAAATAACTGAGCATCCCAAATAACACCATACTTGATTACCTCTGCCATACCTGCACCGAATTCCCGTGCGGGTAGCGTTTTCAACACATTGGGGTCAAGTAATACTAATCGCGGTTGATGGAATGCGCCAATCAAGTTTTTACCTTGGGGATGGTTGACGCCTGTTTTGCCACCGATGGCTGCATCTACCATCGCTAAAAGGGTTGTAGGCACTTGTATAAAATTAATTCCTCGTAACCAAGTCGCTGCCGCAAAACCCGTCATATCACCAATGACGCCGCCTCCTAAAGCTACCATTGTGGCAGAACGTTCTAAGCGATTTTCCAGTGCTACATTGTATAAATCTTCTACCGATGCCAAGGTTTTATAATTTTCGCCATCAGGTAAAATATGGCTTGCAACTTCAAAATTGGCAGCTTTAAGTGATGCGATCGCTCTTTCCCCATAAAATGGAAAAACAGTCGGGTTAGAAACTAGCAAAACTTTCTTACCTAACTGTAAATTAGCCATATATTCGCCTAATTGATCTAGGCTACCTGGTGCGATCGCAATATCATAAGACTGCGACGGTAGATTTACTTTAATTACGGAAGCCATCACTAACCTCTTTGCAAGTCCGTGTCGGCTATTTTACCGCAATGCAGTCCTAGCCTCACTGTTTGATGGCGATCATGATATAACTCCACAGGCTATTCGTCCTCCACCTGCATCCGCCCCCGTGCCATTAGCTTTTTGCTGATCTGGTAACAGGTGAATGATGATGGCGCTACCATTACCGTCAAACACATTGACAGGGCCTTCACTGAGGGTAATTCGACTGGTGATCGCATCGTATTTTGCCCGTCCCTGTTGATCTACTTCCAAATTCGGCAAATCACCTAGATGATAGGGATGATTAGCCTCTACAGGAGTTTCTGAACTAAAAGGGCCAGGGTCAAAATGTCCACCAGTGGTACTATAAGGAGGATTAGCATCAGGTTCACACACGCCCACAGCATGAATGTGGAGTCCATGTAGACCAGGAGTCAGTTTGGTCGGGTTGCCTTGAATCTTACCCCGAATCCGTACCGCCTCATTTTCTCGCTGTGTCAAAAAGAGTGTACCGTTAATGTCTGTACCCGCAATTTGCACTTGTGCTTGCAGGATATTAGGTGGATAAAACGCTTGTGCCAATTTCATTCTAGTGAATAGCATCAAGTAGATGGATAGTCCAAAGATCAACAAATATTTTAATCGTGAAAACTGTCTCAACATAACCTCCAGTGGTAGTGATAGATAACTTAAATTGAGTATTTAGACAAAATATATTTAACGTGATTGTAAACTTCGTGAGCTACCACGCCGTATAGACGGAGGGGGCTTCCCAATTCATCGGGAAAGCCTCCAAAACTCCGTAGTTCTATTGGTCTGACATTCCCTCCAAGGGTAGGAGGAGTTCTGGTCTCCAAGACCCAAGTTTTTTCTTGCAACATATACCTATGAAGCTCTGGTTCTCGCTTATGGCATTGATGTTAAAAAATGCACCTACGCAATCACACGGTTAAAGTTATTTATATCTACACTACATGAGTTCGACATTTCGGTAAATGTCTTTGTTAAGTAGCACGAACATCATACGGCTACACCATGCCAACCTGATTCTTAAATTATGCTATTGACTTAAAGCGCACTCTAAGTTTTAAGTAGTTAAGCAAAAATTAAATATATATTCGTCATTGCGAATGAAGCGGAGCGTAACGACGCAATCGCAAGCGTTAGAGCTAAATCAAATTGACTCACCAGAGCATAAATATTTTTGCCTGACTACTTAGCACGGCTGGCGATCGCTATGCTCAAGAACGCATGAGCTGGAGTAATGTCACAATCTGAGACTCAAGGAAGCTAACAAATGATTCAATAGATTTAAGAGTAAACAATTGTGGAGAAACGCAAATGTTAGCCGTAGTATCTTATATCATCTTCTTGGCAATCTTTTTTGGCATTGCAGTCGGTTTACTGTTTGGTCTGCGCGCCGCCAAGATTATTTAATAAAGCAGAGTAGAAGACGACCGGTACTGCTCGCTTAAGAATTTTTCGTCATAATTTTAGACATGTAGAGACGTTGCAGGTGCTAGTCTCTACAGGGTTTAAATGTCAATCGATTTGTCTTATCCGAGCAGTATTGTATTCTGTACTATCCAACCACAACTTCTGTTGTTCCCTTGTTTTTATCAACAAACGATGGACGCATTTGCAAACCAAGCAAATTTAGCATTTCTTGGTCTGCATCATAGCCAGGACAAGGGGTGGTGACGGTCAACATATGACCGTTATCACTGGAAAAGATAGAATTGGCCCCTACTAAGAAGCATAAAGCCTGTTCAACCTGAGAAAGTTTTGCTCTACCTGCGCTCAAGCGCACATCAGAAGCTGGCATAATCAGACGTGCAGTGGCGATCATCCGCACGACATCCCAGATGGGAACTTCTGGTTGATTTTCTAAGGGTGTACCTTGAACTTTAGAAAGAATATTAATTGGTACAGACTCCGGATGAGGATGCAAATTAGCCAGAGTGTGCAGCATTGAAACGCGGTCTTCGACATTTTCACCCAAACCAAGAATACCACCAGAGCAGACGGTGACGTTGGTCTGACGGACATTGTTGATTGTGTCTAGGCGATCGCTATAAGTTCTGGTAGTAATAATAGTGCTATAATACTCCGGCGATGTATCTAGGTTATGGTTATAGGCGTAAAGTCCTGCTGCTTCTAATTGCTTGGCTTGCTTTTGTGTCAGCATTCCCAGAGTGCAGCATACTTCTAATCCTAATGCTGTAACTTCTTTGACCATATCTAAAACTTGATCAAATTGCGAATTATCCCGCACTTCTCGCCAAGCTGCACCCATACAAACGCGACTAACACCACTATTTTTTGCTTCTTGGGCAATGTTAACTACTGTTTGTTTGTCTAAGAGTGCTTGTGGTTTAACTTCTGTTTTGTAGCGAGAAGATTGGGCGCAATAGCTACAGTCTTCAGGACAAGCTCCTGTTTTAATAGAAATTAGCTTACAAACTTGGATTTGTTTGGGATTGTGATATTGACGATGCACAGTCGCTGCTTGGTATATCAGATCTAAAAATGGTGTATCGTAAATTGCCCTGATTTCTGCTTTTTGCCAATCGTAGCGTATTCCCACGGCTTTGCCTACCTTGTTGATTAATTTTCTATCGCACCTGTGATTTTGGCTCAGAAATCAGGTTATCAAGAATTTGGTTAAGTCACATGAGAATTTTAACAATAAATTTAGTCTGCCTCTTGAGTCATAAGCAATCTCATTCACAATGGCATTAGAATTTTATTTATAAAGAAATAATAAAATTAGTAAAATTCCATATTTTTTTTAGTAAATTACTATTTCAAAATATAGTAATCCTATTGCTTTTTGTTGGCGTAGCCTGCACTTTGCGCTAAAAAAAACTCAGTACACGTTTATTTATTCTCTCTTTTTCCCTGTTCTGTGTTCCTTGTTTCCTCTCTTACGAGTGATTCACCGAATCAAATAGGATTGCTATGTGGGCAATTTAAAATTCTCAAAATTCTAAAATCTGAAGTTGCTTTTTTCATATTCACTGCTAAATTAGCAAGAAGAGCAATTTCTAACTACAGTTTTGTAAACTGCATCACACTTTCTCGTTTTCACTACCTAAGTCCATGAGTAAAGAAGCTAATAAAATTGTTAAAGTAAATGAAGTTTCTGCCGCCACATCTTCTACCTTAAGTACTTATATTGATAGAACCGTCGAAACATTAAAATTTAGCGTTAGTACTATCAATATACCCAAAGAGGCATTCGGGGCGATCGTAACTACGCTAATTCTATTAGTATTAGGACTGTTGTTGATTATTGGCAATCTCAGCAATACTTTAAATCAACAAACATTCCAGTTTAAAGAATTTTATATCAATACTGAATCGACATTTGATTATCAACGTCACGTTATTTTATCTGATTACATCAAAACAATAGGGAACATAGTTTTAACAGAGAAATCCCAAGCCAAGCCAGAAAAATCAGCAATGATTCGAGCTATGACTCAGGCTACATTACAGGAATTAGATCCAGAAAGTCGGCGTTATGTGGTGATGTTTTTATCTGATATCAATTTACTAAAAAACTCATCCAAAAAACAATTACCATTACTTTTTGGAGCGTCGATTGCAGGAGCTAAACTGCAAGGTTTAGATTTAAGATCTGCCAATTTTCAAAGCACAAATTTAACTAATGTAGATTTGCGTGGCGCGGATTTACGAGGAGCTAATTTAAAGAATGCTATTTTGACAAATGCTTGTTACAACAAATTGACATTATTTAGCAAAAATTTTACACCAAATGCGGTTGGGATGAAAGAAGTCTTAGATACTAAAAAATGTTATTCCAGTTAATCACATTAACAATTAATTAAGAAATTAAGCTCATGAAATTTAAACCACCAAGAATTGTCACTGAACGTCTGCTATTACGAATGGCTACCCAAGAGGATATACCTGAAATTATCGAGTATTTTACTGAAAATAAAACTTACTTTACTCCCTTTTATCCTATTTGGGGTAATAGTTTTTTCACAGAAGAATATTGGCAATTGCAGCTAGAAATGAATTTACATGAGCTTGCCAATGATTTTTCTTTAAGATTATTTATGTTTGTCAAAGAAAATCCGAAAAAAATAATTGGGACTATAAATTTTAGTAACTTTGTCCGAGGAGTAGCACAATACTGCAACGTTGGCTACGGTCTTGCAGAAGCTGAACAAGGTAAAGGTTATATGACAGAAGCTTTGCAAGCTGCGATCGCATACATATTTAAAGAACTAAATATGCATCGCGTGATGGCAAACTACATACCTCATAATCGGCGTAGTGGTAATTTATTGAAAAGATTAGGCTTTGTCGTAGAAGGATACGCCCGCAATTACCTATTAATTAATGGACAATGGGAAGATCATATTTTAACAAGCTTAACTAATCCCAATTGGCAACCAAGATAAATTATAGTTGTTGGTTATTCGTCATTTGTTATTCTTCTTTGTCCACCGTGTGTGTTTCCCTTTCTTCCCAATTTTTAATTTTTAATTTTTAATTTTTAATTGTTTTGTCGCCCGTGTCCCCTCCCTCCCATCTCCGACTATGATTAAGAGAAGGTGAACTAAGTTGTACTCATAATGACTCTGGCTGAAACTTCTGACGACACTAATTCTAAAAATCCTTTTTTTGGTCTTAATTACGAACCCGCCTTAGAATCTTTAGGCAATGACTATTATGATGAAGTCGCAGCTGCGGAATTTTCTCAACACATTTTGCGCTGGCGTAATGATGCATTGTTACCAAATTTGGGACTCAATCCCCAAACAGTGACAGATGAAAATTTTATCACCGCTTTTGGCAAATTTGAAGAACGCAAACCTTTATTAGCACTGCGATACCACGGTTATCAATTTGGTGAATATAACCCTCAACTAGGTGATGGTAGAGGTTTTCTCTACGGACAAGTGCGTGGTACTGATGGTGAACTTTACGACTTCGGTACAAAAGGTTCTGGTAGAACGCCCTATGCTCGTGGTGGTGACGGTATGTTGACATTAAAGGGAGGTGTCCGTGAAGTTTTGGCTGCGGAAATGTTACATAGAATGGGTGTACGTACTTCCCGATGTCTCAGCATGATTGAAACAGGTTTATCACTGTGGCGGGGTGATGAACCTTCTCCTACTCGTTCTTCCGTAATGGTGCGTTTGAGTAAATCACACATTCGCTTTGGTTCTTTTGAACGATTGCACTATTTCCGTCGTCCAGATTTAAGCAAAAAGTTATTAGATCACGTAATTAAAGAATACTATCAACATTTAGATGAACAACAAGATAAGTATGCTTTATTTTATGCAGAATTAGTCCAACGGACAGCAGAATTAGTAGCACAATGGATGGCAGTTGGTTTTTGTCATGCGGTTCTCAATACTGACAATATGTCGATTACAGGGGAAAGTTTTGATTATGGCCCCTATGCTTTTATTCCTAATTATGACCCGTTTTTCACTGCGGCATATTTTGACTATTACAAACGCTATTGTTATATCAATCAACCAGAAATTTGTAAGTGGAATCTGGAAGCACTCCAAGAAGCTTTAAAAGCTGTGATTCCTCAAACTGATATGGAAGATGGGTTAGCACAATTTGATGATTTTTATTTAGCTGAATATCGTTGTTTACTGCTAAAGAAACTAGGTTTTGAGAATTTGTCTAATCCAGAAGCTGAAGAACTTTTAAAAGCAACTATTAATTTTTTAAAGCATTATCCAGTTAGTTATCATCACTTTTTTGCAGACCTAGCTACTAGCTTTTCTAGCAAATGGAGGGATGACGCAAGCAGTGTTCTCAGCAATTCAGAAATTGGCCAATCTTTAGGTAGATCAGAATTATTTTTACATTGGTCAGGGATATATCACAGAATTTTAACGAATTTGACACCGGAAGAGATAGAGCAAGTAGCTCAAACTCTAGTTTGTTATAATCCTCAAATTGTGATTTTAAGACCAGTCATAGAATCAATCTGGGAACCCATTACTCAAGAGGATAATTGGCAACCTTTTTACACATTACTTAATCAAATCCAATCTTAAATTTAATTTATTTAATACCGACTTTCCGCACTTCATCGTGTAATGTCCGTAGATTTCCAAAATCTCACTAACAATGGTTAAATGAACAACACCAATTCTCAATGAATTTAAATATTAATACTTAACGGTTTGACCATTATTAGGAATAATTCTTGAAAATTAAGATAATACATTTTGAAGTGCGGAATGTGGGTTAATAGTATGATTACCTCACCGAGACAAATCTTGGTATCCTGCACAGTACTCATCAATAAATGAAACTGTATCTACTAACCCAAGTTGCTAGTTATAAAAAAGAGCCTATTTTTAAGTACAAACTCTGAAATTTTTGTGCCTAATAAGAACTAGCTGTGAGTCGAGTTTACTAGAGCTAAATAATAATTACTACTATTAAGCTGAACGTATAGCTAATAAAAGGGTTAAAAGGAAATGGAAAAGATCACCCCTTTAACCCTTAATTTCTCAAATTGACCAATGATTCCTTGATAGTACAAGAAAGCGGATAAATCCAGGAGTTGATCCAAAATCCATAGACGCTTCTGCAAGTAGCCACTCCGTGTCTACCCGCAGGGTAATCTAAAATCCAAAATTGTCTGACTCAACTTGTGCAAGAAGTCTAATTAGTATGATTAGTAGTGTTGTAGCGAACCCTTGTCCCTGCCCACAATAACTTTTCTCGTAGCGTCTGGTAATAGGAGTTGTTTTCCCGTAAAATGATAAACTTAGCTCGACACTCAGCCATTCGTACGTCAACCCGATGTCCGGGCCAAATCGAAGTAGCTAACACCCCATCCATCCATAGTTTGGTACTCAAATCGTAATCACCCAATGGCCAAATACTGACAACTGAACCAGGGGGTAAGACGAAGGGGCGATTAGAAAGACTCATCGGACAAATGGGACTGACAGTGAGTGCTTCCATACCATCATGTACAATTGGACCACCAGCAGAAACGGTATAACCAGTAGAACCTGTAGGCGTGGAAACTATTAATCCATCTCCTACATATTGATCTACCACCTCGCCGTCAATTTCCATTTCCAGAATAGAAGTAATCATGCGATCGGCAGAAGCTGGTTTGACACACATTTCATTCAAAGCCAAGTAGCGTTCACTTACAGGTTCTAAATTGCTACCATGGCCTTCATAAACTGCTGCTTGCACCATCATTCGGCGTTGGATAGCATAACGATCTTCCAACAGCCGTTCCCAAACTTTTTCCGTATCCTGAAATTCTTCTACTGACTCAGTTAAAAACCCCAAGTGACCACCCACATTTACTCCTAAAATGGGTACGCCAGCTGGGGCTAAATGTCTGGCGCCAGTTAAAACAGTACCGTCACCACCAAGTATCAATGCCAGGTCAATTGGTTGTCCAGCCGAAGCCAAAAATACTGGATAAGGATTATCCTTAGCCCCGCTTGGCCCCATTAATACCTGACATTGGTGATTTTCTAGTTGCTTTGCACAAATTTCTGCCCAGCGCTTACTTTGGGCATCTCTTGCTTTATAAGCAATAATTACCTTTTTAAGGTCCACAGCATTACCATTTGAGGAGATTAAACTGCTCCATATCGACAGTATCACGGTTGCGATAGATGGCCAGTACGATCGCCAGACCTACCGCCGCTTCTGCTGCCGCTACAGTGATGACAAACACAGTAAAAACCTGACCCTTAATCCCTGTTGGGTCTAGGAAGTTAGAAAAAGCCATTAAGTTTAAGTTCACAGCATTAAGCAGCAATTCAATCGACATTAATACTCGCACAGCGTTGCGGCTGGTAATCAAACCATAAATGCCAATGCAAAACAATGCTGCTGCTAGTAACAAAAAGTACTGGAGTTGCATAAATCTTCGTAACTTCTACTAATGTTTTTTAGTTGTGAGTTATTCAGTTATCAGTTATCAATCATGGTTTTTCTGGTAACTGTTAACTGTTCATTGTTCCTTGTCGCTGCCAGCTGATATCAATTCTCTGGGGCGTTCTGGCAATGTCAAAACTGTTTGTGGCAAATCAGATGAGACGTCTTGCTCTGGCAAATATTCGCGACGTGCCAAAATAATTGCGCCTACCATTGCCATTAATAACAAGATAGAAGCGACTTCAAACGGTAGTAAAAAGTCACTAAAGAAATGCTGACCAATGGCAACTATGGTGTTGCCTACAGGAGTAGCAGTGGAATACGACCAAGGTGTTGCTAATACCATCGTACTCAACAGTGCAAATAGTCCTACACTTACCACAGCTGTCAGGGCTTTACGCACCCAAGCAGTGGGGAAAGGAACAAAATTCTGTCGCTTATTTACCAACATAATGGCAAATAAAATTAGCACGTTCACCGCACCAACATAAATTAATAATTGCGCTGCTGCTACAAAATCAGCATTTAGCAATAGGTACAACCCAGCTATACTGGCAAAAACACCGCCCAGCATAAAGGCAGAATGAACAACGTTAGAGAACAGCACTACACCCAGTGCTGCTCCAATCATCATTGCAGCCAGTATGCCAAACGAAACAACTTGTACTCCTTCGGCTATATTCACTTTTTTTGTCCTTTGATATCTGAATAATTGGTCAATGATAGTTGGTAAATGGTAACTGGTAATTGGTAATTGCTATTACTCATTACCCATTACCTATTACCCTTTCTCTACGAGATCTTCAGGGTGTGAACCTGCACGAGGTGCATTTGCTGGTAAATCGTGGGGGTCCATAACTCCCTTGGGCAGGTAAACTAATTCACGTAGTGGAGTTACCATTGGGTCATTTGTGACTTTGTAGGGGAGACGACCCAGCGCTACGTTATCGTAGTTCAATTCGTGGCGGTCGTAAGTGGAAAGTTCGTACTCTTCTGTCATAGATAGACAGTTTGTTGGACAATATTCCACACAATTACCACAAAAGATACAAACACCAAAGTCAATACTGTAGTGCTTGAGCTTTTTCTTTTTGCTGGTTTTGTCAAATTCCCAATCCACTACAGGTAAGTTAATTGGACAAACCCGCACACAAACCTCGCAGGAAATACACTTATCAAACTCAAAGTGAATCCTACCGCGAAACCTTTCACTGGGAACCAATTTTTCGTAAGGATACTGTACAGTGACTGGACGTCGGCGCATGTGGTCAAAGGTAACAGCAAGTCCCTGACCAATGTAACGCCCTGCTTCTACTGCTTCCTTGGCGTAATCACCAACTTGTTTAAGGAACTTTAGCATAATTGTGTTTCTCTCTTCTTTGGGATGACAGGTGATTGGTGATTGGTAATGGGTAATGGGTAATAGTTTGTTACCCATTACCCATTACCCATTACTCATTACCCGCCGAAGGCGACGGGAAAAGCTAGCTTCAGAGCTGCGGTTAATAGTAAATTTACTAAACCGACTGGTAATAAAAACTTCCATCCCAAATCTAGTAGTTGGTCAATGCGAACACGGGGTACAGTCCAACGTAATAGGATGGCTAAAAATACTAAGAAGTAGGCTTTAAGAATGGTCATAGTGATACCCAATGAAGCGGTGACTACTTGCAACACCGGATTGGCTTCACTAACTCCAAACCAACTAGCTAATGTGCTGATAGGAATGGGAAAATCCCAACCACCCAAGTATAAAACCGATACCAGAAGTGCTGAGAGTACGAGGTTGACGTAAGAACTTAGGTAGAACAGAGCAAACTTCATGCCAGAGTACTCTGTCTGATAACCTGCTACTATTTCTTCTTCTGCTTCTGGTAAGTCAAAAGGTAATCGCTCACATTCGGCTAAGGCTGCGATCCAAAAGATGAGGAAACCGACTGGTTGTCGCCAGATGTTCCATCCCAAGATACCGTAGCCAGATTGTTGGTTGACAATATCAACTGTGCTGAGGCTGTTGGACATCATGGCGATCGCTAGTACCGCCAGTGCCAAAGGAATTTCGTAACTAATCGATTGTGCTGCTGCACGCAGTCCACCCAAAAGGGAGTATTTATTGTTGGATGCGTAGCCTGCCATCAACAAGCCAATTGGGGCAACGCTAGACAAGGCAATCCACAAGAAAACCCCGATGCTAAGATCCGTAATGAGTATATTCTGTCCAAATGGCACGATGAGATAGGACAGAAAAACCGGAATTGTAACGATAATCGGACCCAGGGTAAATAACAGGGGGTCGGATTTGCCTGGCACTACATCTTCTTTAAATACGAGCTTCAGACCATCCGCTACAGGAGCCAGCAAACCTAAAGGACCAATGTATTCAGGACCAATCCGCTGCTGTGCTGCTGCTGAAATCTTCCGCTCAAGCCAAACACAGGTTAGAACACCCACTGTTGCACCAATAATCATCAAAATCATTGGCAGTGGCATCCAAATTGCTTTGGCTAAGTCTCCGGGTACTCCCAACTCTGTGAGAGATTGAATAAAAGTTCCTTGCAGATCAATTCCTGAATTCATGTTTGTTGCTCTTCAAGTCACTAATTCATGGTCGTTTACAACTATCTACACTTGTTAATAACTGTAAATTTATCCATCGATAAACACTGCATAAACTTGGCAAAAATTTAAGATTTTTTGCAATGTCCATGCCTAGTATATCGTTGGATGGGTTTTACCTCGATCAGCTAGATGTAGAGTTTCTACTTATGGTAAGAATTGAGGGATAGGGGATCGGGGATTGGGGATTGGGCATGTGGCATTGGGCATTGGTTATCTTCTTTGTCTCCCTGCTTCCTTGTCCCCTATCCCCTATCCCTTGTCCCCTTTCCCCTATCGTTTCTCTATCGGTGTGTAAGGAATGTCGTACTGACCGTTATACACCTGAGTGGGTCGGAATATCCGGTTTTCTGCGAGTTGTTCTTTCCAATGTGCTAACCAACCAGCGACACGAGCGATCGCAAATATTGGTGTGAACAAGTCTGTGGGAATACCCAGTTTTCTATACACTAAACCAGAATAAAAGTCAACATTGGGATAAATTCCTTTGTTACCCAATTTTTCCTCTACCACTCGCTCCATCTCTTGAGCAATGTCATAGAATTTATCGTTGCCAAATTTCGCAAACAGCTTTTCTGCTAAGTTTTGCAAAATTGTAGCGCGTGGATCTTTGACTTTATAGACACGATGTCCAAAACCCATGATTTTGGCTTTACGTTGTAGCCGATCATCTATATAAGGACGTACATTGTCTACAGAGCCAATTTCTTCTAGCATTTGAATTACTTCTTCGTTAGCACCGCCATGCAACGGGCCTCCCAAGGTTCCAACGGCACTGGCGACGACTGCATAGGGATCTGTCAAGGTAGAAGCCGTCACCCTAGCACTAAATGTAGAAGCATTCATTGTATGCTCTGCATGTAATATCAAGCAGACATCAAAAATTCTTGCTGCTAGTGGATCTGGTTCTTTTTCATTGAGCATATACAAAAAGTTCGCAGCGTAGTCCAAATTATCTTTCGGACGTACTGGGTCGTTTCCTTTTCGCATCAACTGGAACGCTGCTACCATTGTGGGAATAGTTGCTAGCAACCGAACTACTGCATCCCGGATATAAACCGGATTATCCAAATCACGACGTGAATAAAACAAGCCTAAAGCAGCAGCAGAGGCTTGTAGAGCATCCATGGGGTGGCCGCTTTCTGGAAAGGATTTCATCATGTCGCGAATGCGGTATTTAATCCGCCGATGATGGTGAACTTCATCCTCAAATGCTGCTAATTCTTCTACTGTGGGTAATTCACCCCAGATCAAAAGATAAGCAGTTTCCAGAAATTTACTTTTTTCTGCTAGTTCCTCAATCCGGATGCCACGATATTCTAGTAATCCCTTTTGCCCATCAACAAAGCTAATACTTGATTGGGCAGCAGGAATGCCTTCCAAACCAGGCCTGTATTCGCACACCATCATGGCAACACCATCTGATTTTTAAAGATTTGACCAGGCTAACTTACCAGAAATAATTATTGCCATAACAGTATTCCTGGTCGCACAAATTCTTTAACGAAATTGTGGAAAAACTGTTAGAGCAAGTATTTGGGTGGCGTCAACCAAAACATCTGACCACGACCCAAAACAGAGCCTGTTTCTGGTACCTTTATCCCGATCATACCCGCTTTTTTCAGCGCCAAACGTTCTTTGACTTCCCCCCAAACGATAATTTCTGCCCAATGGCTCAAACACGGTTCGTGTCCAACCAAAGCCAATTGGGTATTTGGTGCAAAATTCTTTGGTTCTAACCAGTTTACAATCCAACTGTAGATATGACCATCAGGGACTAGATGAGTACATTCTTCGATCTGCGAACTCAGTCGAGCTGCCATAAGTATATCTGCTGTTTGTTTTGCTCTCACGAAGGGACTAGTCAGTATTAAATCAAAGTGCAAACCCAAATTTTTGAAGCGTCGAGCAACTTTTTCTGTTTTTTGTCGCCCCTCTTTTGTGAGTTGTCTTTCCTCGTCTTTGATATCGTCGGTTGCTGCTTCAGCAATGCCATGACGAATTAAGTATATTTCCATTATTTTAGTTTTTAATAGCAACCCGATTTGATTTAGTGAACTTACTCGTTAAGACAGGTAACAAGGAACAGAAAGTTTACTGATTTTTGAAGCGCATACGCCAACAAAAATCAAATAGGAATCCTATATCACCTTTTACTTTTTTCAGTATAAATCCTGAAGCTATACGAAGTTCTAAATAGCACAATAAAAAACATGGTGTTGAAAAAACACGGGTCTCAACAGGAATGAAATATTTATCGGGGAATCTACCTGTTTTGTACCTTAACTATCACGCTACCAAAATAAATTTCTGTTGATGACTCAAACCAAAGTTCACTTACTATTTTTTAGGAATTTGGAATGATTCGTCAAATTGTAATTGCTTCAGCTTTTGTGTTAGGAAGTTGTATTGCGATCGCTCCTAAAGCGTTTGCTGGCGGTACAGTAAATGTACCATTTGGTGGAGCAGTAACCGCAGCATGTTCTTTCTCTGGTAGTCCTGGTTCTGGTACATTGGCTAACCCAACTCCATATTCTTTAAGCAGCTTGTTGGGTGGTTCACCTGGTTCCGCAAGTGTGCAATGTACTGGTGCTACTGGAAATCTTACAATTACTGGCGTGACCAAAACTGCTGGTCCAAGTCTCACTTCTCCAACTTATACTGCAACTGCTATTGGAGGAGCGGTTAACGTTGCTTATGCAGCAGGTGCTTCTACTCCAGGAATCGTACTTCCCGGCCTTGCTGTCCCCTTAACAGTCAACATGGATGTAGTTGATACTGCTGCTTTACCAGCAGGAACCTACGCTTTCACTGTTGATATGACAGTTACACCGTAAAATTTCGCTAGTTTTTGGGTTTTCTGACTAAATCTCACAACACATACCTTGTAACTTGGCTGATAGCCAAAGTCTGCTCTGTCCTAATTAATTTAGACAAGTTACAGGTGTTCAGATACCCGACTTCTTGTTTAGATCCCCGACTTCTTTAAGAAGTTGGGGATCTATTAAGCCTTCAAAATAAAAAAAGCCGGAAATGAATATCAACTCATTTCCTAGCTTTTAAAGTTCACAAATTTGGAAAAATGATTCGTAAATCTATACTAGCAAAAACCTCTGTTTTTCACAATAATTTTCATATAAAAAAATCAATGATTCGTACTGCTATTTTGTTGAGTATCTGTACTTTATCAGCAGTCTTATCTAGCAGTGCTGCTCAGGCACAAGTGAGAATTTCTCCAATGGTAATAGAGGCGGAAGCAAATCGTAATCAAGCCGAAGGAGTCATTAACGTCACAAATATTACGGATGAACCTTTTCGCGCTCGTGTTTATGTTCAGCCTTTTAATTATAACCGCGATCAAGGTTTTCAAACTTTATCCTCTAGCCCCACTGACCTTAGTCCTTATTTGCAATTTTCACCGGGTGAATTAGTTGTACCACCAGCTACTACCAGACGCATACGTTTAATAGCTCAACTTCCTCCGAATCTTCCTGATGGAGAATATCGAGTTGTCGTTTTTACCGAAAATTTAAAGGAGATTAAAACAACTGATCAAAACGGTAATTCTGTTAAGATCAGAGCAAAAGTCGGGTCTACTTTTTATGTACGGAAAGGAAAGGTATCTCCTCAACTCACTGTGGATAGTAGCAGCTTTGATCCAGCTAAAAACCAAATAAAGTTGTTAGTTCGCAACACTGGTCAAGCATCTGTTCTCCCGATTGCGAATTGGACTTTAAAAGTAACTGCCTAGCTAGTAGTATTTGAGGAAAGGAAAACAGAGACATTACCTTGTAATGCGTTACTTATCACTTCCAGGAGATTAAGACCATGCTTAGATGCAGTCGAAAGAAAAGAACGAATATTG
>JAESGT010000019.1_pt1 | contig 78851 bp, 68 predicted proteins | sample 9266261 | NCBI WGS metagenome assembly JAESGT01 (sample SAMN15741584, study PRJNA653494) | algae metagenome | isolation source: Pelatocladus maniniholoensis HA4357-MV3 and co-occurring heterotrophs from... | place: USA: Maniniholo cave near Haena, Hawaii | collected 2009-07-28 | reverse complement strand
AAAACTCCTTCCGGAAAAACCAGACCCAATTTTACTTGCCAATATTTTCCACAGAGTTACCAATTTAGGACGCATCCACCCTGCCGATCCTTGTTCTACCAGTTCATAAATTTGGCGAAGGTATTGCCAATTAGATTTGAGGCTTTTTTCTCGTTGTTTTTTGTCTAAGTCCCGTTAACTACTTATCACCTTGTTTCAAGCAACTCCACCATTAACGCGGATATTTTGTCCAGTGATCCACCGTGCTTCGTCACTTGCGAGAAATGCTACCACATCTGCAATATCTTGGACTTGTCCTAATCCTCCTAATGCAGATGCTTGCGTTAAACGGTTGATTTGTTCTTCGGTTTTACCTTCGCGGAATAATTCTGTGTCTGTGGGGCCAGGTGAAATAACATTAACTGTAATCCCTTTGCTACCTAGTTCTTTAGCTACTACCCGCGTGATTTGTTCCACTGCACCTTTAGTTCCGACATAAGCGCTATAGGTAGGTAACATCATCGCTGTTGTGCTTGAGGAAAAATTGATAATGCGTCCACCATCTTGCATATGATGGGCAGCTTGTTGACAAGCAAAATATGTACCTTTAACGTTAACAGCAAATATGTTATCAAACTCTGCTTCTGTTACTTCTATTATTGGTTTATATATTATTGCTCCGGCATTATTTACCAAAATATTAACTTTGCCAAAGGTTTCAATAGTTTGGTGAAAAAGTTTTTGAATCTCAGCTACTTTACTAATATCTGCTTGTACAGATATGGCTTTGCTGCCTAATTTTTCGATTTCGGCGACAACTTCTTGCGCCTTCTCGACACTTCCTGCATAGTTAACAGTAACCGATGCTCCTTGTGCTGCTAATTTCAGAGCGATCGCACGTCCAATTCCCCGCGATGCACCTGTCACAATTACAATTTTTCCTGCTAAAGATGGCATAAGTTAGCTCCTCAAAAGACCACTACTTTAAAAAGGGTAGGTTAAAGACCTACCCTGATATTACTAACCTAAATCAAACAACAAGATTTCCGCACCAACATCAGTACTAATTTCCAGTTGTTCTTCGCCATTCATTTGTACACCATCGCCTTCTCGAAGTTCTTCACCATTGAGTTTGGCGACACCTTTAGCGATTTGCAACCAACCATAGCGGTTAGGTAAAAGATGATAATTCACAACATCACCTACTTCTAAAACAGATGTGTACAAATCAACATCTTGGAATATCTTCACAGCACCATCACGTCCATCTTTGGCTGCAATTAATTTTAATTTGCCTTTTCTTTCTTCGATAGGAAAAGCTTTTTGATCATATCTCGGTTGGAGTTTTTCCTGATTAGGAATAATCCAAATTTGCAATAAATGGGTTGGTTCTGTTTCGGAAGGATTAAATTCGCTGTGTAAAATTCCAGTTCCAGCACTCATGATTTGTGCTTCCCCTGGACGAATGACTGAACCATTACCCAAACTGTCTTTATGTTCTATTGCACCTTCTATGACATAGGTGAGAATTTCCATGTCTTTATGACCATGGGTCGGAAAACCTGCACCAGGAACTATCCGATCATCGTTAATTACACGCAAAGAACGAAATGCTATACGATTAGGATCATAAAAGTTACCAAAGGAAAATGTATGGTAGCTATCGAGCCATCCTGTTTGGGTACGACCACGTGCATTTCGATCATGAATTAGATGAGTTTTAGTATTGGAAGCCATAATTTACTCCGTTTATTGTAGTTGTATGAATTGGTTTAGGTGTCTTGAAAATGGGTGTAGGGGTTTAGGGGTGTAGAAGAGTCATATTTTCATATGAATAAGTGATATTTCTACAGATCGCTAGATTGCTAAAAACTCAGTTTTATAGATATATTTCACTATATGTGAAATTACGATTAATCAAATTTCAATAATTTAAGCATGATTTACTGATTGATTTATTTTTACCCTAGTTTTTACCTATTTCAATATTAGAGTATATGTCTTCAAAATGAAAAGTACACACTTAAAAGTAAGGTAGTTACCAAAAAGTGACTATTATTTGCATCCTAATTACATGAAATTATCATCAACCGATAAATTATAAAAAATGGTACGTTGCGTTTAGCATAACGTACCTAAGAATTTTGTTATTTGATAAGGGTGCAAAAATTTACATCCTTACCTACTATTAATAAATATACGAACGCAAAGATTTACGCACTTACTAACTACTAACCACTAACTAAATTATTTAGCAGCAACTTTTTCTTTAGTTTTAGTAGTTGTAGTACCATTTTCTGATTTTACTTCTGCTGGTTGTAGATGAGCTTCTAAGAACCATAGTCGTTTATCAATGGTGCGAGATACTTCGGTGTAAAGATCGGCTGTATCTGCATCATTCAAGTCATTGGTTGTGTCGATCGCTTGTCTGATGTGTTTAGCATAAGGTGCAAAACGCTCTGCCAAGGCAGTAACATGTTGCATACCATCCAAAATATCAACCGGATATTCTGGCAAAATAGAATTAGCTGCTGCCATGCGGGCTGTACCACAAGCATAACCACCTAAAGCGGTGATTCTTTCCGCAAACATATCAACGTACTCTTCCAACTCACCTGCAATTTCATCAAACAATTCGTGCAGTTGGTAGAAATCGGTTCCTTTGACGTTCCAGTGCGCCTGTTTTGTTTGAGTTTTGAGATCTGTTGTAGCGGCTAGAGTTTGATTGAGGAGTTCAACGAGTTTGACACGTGCATCAGCAGGAAGGTCAATACGGGTTGGATAAAGACGTGATGAAAGCTTATCAGCCATAGTCCTAACTCTCTTTTTTTAGTTCTGTTGTTTTGGATCGATAAGACAAGTCTACAGATTCTAGGCTATCGTAGGAAACTCTCTGGCGACAGAGGGTATTTTTATCTTATCGCTATAAAATATAATTGCATTCTAGACGGACGGCTGTTTGCCCCTACTAGTATCAAGAATGATGATTGTCTATCAATTTAAATGTGCCACCGAAGAGGCGATCGCGCATCACATCATTTTGCAAAAAGTCATGGGGAAAACCAAGTTCAACTTGACTAATTTCATTGAGACGTTGCAAATGTTCTGGTGATAGATCAATTTCAACACAAGCTAAATTATCTTGAATCTGGGATACTTTGCGCGCCCCAATAATAGGAATAATTACACCAGATTGAGCGCGTAACCAAGCCAGTGCGACTTGGGAGGGTGTGCGTCCAATTTCTTGAGCGACTTTAACAACAACTTCGGCGATCGCTAAAGCACGTTCGGAAATATTTGCACCGTCTAGTTTAGCAAGTCGTCCTTGTTCGTTACTATTACCTTGATTTTGGTTGTATTTACCTGTTAATATACCACGACCCAGAGGAGACCAAGGTAATACAGCTAAGTCAAAGGCTTTTGCCATTGGTAGTAAATCTCGCTCTGGAGTTCTTTGCAACAAATTATACTCTATCTGGAGAGCAACAAATGGAGTCCAGCCGTGACACTGTGCCAAAGTATTGGCTTGAGCAACTACCCAAGCAGGTGCATCGGAAACAGCAATGTATAATATTTTCCCTTGACGCACAAGATCATCAAAAGCACGCATGATCTCCTCGATAGGAGTCATATAATCCCAAGCGTGCAACCAAAATAAATCTATATAGTCAGTGTTCAGGCGTTTTAAACTCCCTTCTACGGACTCTATCATGCTTTTGCGATGATTCCCACTACCATTAGGGTTGTTTTTGTGGTTATTCATCTGCACAGGAAACGAATACTTAGTTGCAACTACAAAGCGTTCTCGTTCCGAAGCGATGAATTCACCGACAATCTTTTCACTAGATCCATCAGTGTAACCATTCGCGGTATCTATAAAATTACCACCAGCTTCGACAAAAGCATCAAAGACTTTGCGACTTTCATCTTGGGACGCACCCCAACCCCAGTCTTCACCAAAAGTCATGGTTCCTAAGCAGAGTTCAGAGACTCGTAACCCGCTTTTACCCAAGAGTTTATATCTCATGACTACCTCTTAATTGCCAAAATAGAGTTTAGCGGATACCCGTATAATTTTCTTGTCTGTTCTTGCTAAAAATGCCAATATCTTACTTTTGGTGGATAGTAGAGAGGCGAAATTTTGCGTCTCTACATTCTAACGACCAATGACTAATAGACAGACGTCTTACCCTCACCCTAAGTCTCTCTCCCAAGCTTGCTACCGTGTACACACAAGTCGAATTTCTTCTTAAATCCCATTGAATTCGGGTGGTCGTTTATTGAATTCGGGTGGTCGTTTATTGAATTCGGGTAGTTGTTTATTGAATTTGGGTGGTCGTTTATTGAATTTGGGTAGTTGTTTATTGAATTTGGGTAGTTGTTTATTGAATTTGGGTAGTTGTTTATTGAATTTGGGTAGTTGTTTATTGAATTTGGGTGGTCGTTTATTGAATTTGGGTAGTTGTTTATTGAATTTGGGTGGTCGTTTATTGAATTCAAGCAGTGGTTAAGGTGAAGTAAAACCCAGATTCTTGAGTAACTTCAGACTTGTGTGTACACCGTAGCCCAAGCTTGGGAGAGGGACTTTTAAATTGGCTCCCCTTCTGGTCAAAATTGGGAGAAGGGGCTTGGGGGATGAGGGCAAGTTTTGATTCGTGCAAGAGGTCTAATAACTATGAACTACTACGTAATCTACGACGGAAATTGCAATCTTTGCGTTACTTTGGTGCAACTGCTAGAAAATCTAGACAAAGGTAAGTTATTTCGCTACATTCCCATGCAAGATCAGCAAACACTGCAAGAATGGGGAATTACACCTCAAGATTGTGAGTTGGGTGTGATTTTGATTAATGCTAATGCGCCGGAACAACGTTGGCAAGGTAGTGCGGCGGCGGAAGAAATTGGCCGTATACTACCGTTTGGTGGTGTGTTTGTGGATGCGTATCGAGCTTTACCTGGGATAAAATGGACAGGCGATCGCATTTACGAACAAGTTCGCGACAATCGTTATAGTCTCTTTGGCAAGCGTCCTAGTACTTATAACTCAGTATATTGTGCTGAAAATAATTGCAAATTTTAAAGGAGGGACGAGGAACGGGGACAATGAAGATATGGATAGTGTAGGGAGTGTGGGGAGTTTTCTTCCCTCTCCCCCATCTCTGCCACTAGTCCCTGTTCTCTTTTAAGATTTAGAGCGCTGTTGTTGATAATAGCCAACAACTTTTTGTACATAAGCACCAGTAAAACCACTGTTGCAGCCTGTATAATTACCAGTCATCCACCAACAAGCAGCCCCACGCACAGCATCAATTTCATTATTTTTGCTAGCTGCATACTGAGTATTCAACTCACGGCGCATAATACATGAGATAACTTGACGTGCTAGTCCTGGACTATTTTCAAATTGTGTGGGTGTAACTTCTTTTTTCAAACAATTTCTTGACCAACCTTTAAGGGTTTCTGGTTTGACTTGCCAATCGCTATAGTAACCATCATTGGCTTTACCTGTATTGGGTGCAGCTAGTCGTAATGCTTCCACCATCGCCGCAACTTGGGTATCAGATACCTGTTTTTGTGCCTGTGCTAGGGCTGGCAATGGTAAAATTCTTAAGCTAACAATGACTCCCCACAGTAAAAATCGCATGTTTCTCGTCATCAATTCATCTTTAATACGACTCAAATAAATTAAACAGTCTGCTTAAGCATACTTTAGCTATGAGCAGGCGGTTATTTGAACATTTGGGATGCTCCCCAATGTAACAAATTCTAATTTTTTATACTGACCGACCTTTTAGTTGATTGAGGTCATTACCACTAATAAAGTAAGCTGCACCAAAACCAATCACAAAGCGCCCCTCTTTGGGAGTCAGCTTGAACATGCGAAAATCTTGTAAACCGCTCAATACTTCCATGATTTCACCAAAACGGGCGTGAAAACTATTCATAATTTCATACCAAGTATCGGAGTCACGCTCGATCAAAGTTGCTGTACACTCAAAAGTTAAGCGATGACGGGCAAAAATCTGCTCTGTTTTATCTTCATCCTCGATCAACATTACACTAGCATGAGGATTCACAACTAAGTTTTGGGTGTGAGTTGACAGACCACTAATATATATATATATGTTCTTGAACTCATCAATTACAAATGGTGTGTAGCTTGCATTCGGTATTCCTTGCTTGTTAGCTGTGGCAATAATCGCACTTTGAAATTTTTGAATCAAAGCTTCGTATTCTATCTGGGCTTGTTCTAGACTGTTCATACAATAAGTTATATTGGCATCTCTCTCATGTTGCCATTTCATCTGCCCCCACTACAATTAACAGTCAACTCAAAAAGATACTTTGACACTGCTAGTTACACGTAAAACAGATTCTTGGTGAAATGTCTTTTTGATAGTCATGTTCCGATTTTTTTGAAAAATAAAGATCCCCGACTTTTTAGAAAAGTCAGGGATCTTTGTAGTTGATGCGACTCTTTGCGTCCTATGTGGTTCGGTTCGTTTATGACGCAGAAGTCAAAATCACCCAATCAAATCGGCTGGTTCTACTAACTCTTTCGTTTCTGCTGACTGTTTAAACGCTAACCGTAAGAAAGGTGGTGCTAAAAAAGTTGTGAGAATTACCATGATGATAATCGCTGCTTGCAGAGGTTTATTGATCGCACCACTAGCTGCACCTATACCAAGGAATACCAAACCTACTTCACCTCGTGGAATCATCCCGACACCAATCGCCAAGCGGTTAATTCCGGGTACTCAGCCAGAATCGAAATCGCCTCACTTTGACTTTGAAAAACAGACGTTACCGCCTCTGGACTTAGATTATCAATGGATTGCAGTACTTTCATGATCAGCGAGTCGGAAGCGATCGCACCACTTTCGGGAAATACCAGCAGATGCAAAGCAGAAGCACCGACTACAACTCCACCAACCAATTCCCCTAATACTGGGGAAAGTCCATCATCTTTGATAACTCACCACCGAGTTTACTGGCAAGATAAATCACGACTAAACTCAGTAATACTCCGGTGAGGACAATAGGAGCATATTCTGATTCGGTGGCGGTTGCTAACACAGGAAACCGCAAGCCAGAACTCAAGGAAGATACCCAAGTAACTGAATTAACTATTAAGTTGGAAAAAATCATGTTTTACGTCTCTGTAGCGACTCACTAAACAAAGTAAAAGTAAAAAGTTAAAAGGTGAACCACTGCGTTGGACGGGTTTCCCGGCTTGAAGCAAGTGGTGAACCCGAAGGGCAAAAGAAACAATCTCTTTTTACTTTTTACTTTTTACTTTTTACTTAAATACTACTGAACTACAGCAGTGTCACCAAAATCGGTTGGATATCTGGTACTTGTAGAAGTACTCGTCTGGGCTGCGTAACCATCAACTAAAACAAGTGCTTGTTGCAGTGCTTCTTTACGATCCATCAATAGGTGGTGTGGAGGCAACAGTTGTATAATGCCTAAGTTTTCTAAGCGTCGCTTAATTTTGCCAGTTGCACCGACGATAAATACATGGCGACCTTTCTCAACTGCTTCTTTGATGGCATTTTCAATTGCTAGTGAAGCTGTGACACCCAACAAAGGTACGTCACTCAAGTCCATGATTATCACATCACAGTCTTTGATGGCATTATGTTCACGAGCGATCGCTTTGGAAACTCCAAAAACCATTGGTCCACTTAAGTAGAACAGCAGTACACGTCCATTGGCTTGATCTAACAATTGCTTTTCTTGTTGGTCTAAAACAATAGCATCATCTGCATCAGTAATAGTCTTAACTTCCTGGGATTGCAAATTAGAAAGACGCTCAATGGTCAAGATATTAGCAATAAACACCCCAACGCCAACAGCGACAATCAAATCCACAAAAACTGTTAGGAACATCACTCCATACATAATGATGGTTCCTTTCAGGGATACTTGATGAGCGCGTTTGAGGAAACTCCAATCGAGAATGTCAATACCCACTTTGAGTGCAATACCTGCTAACACCGCCATGGGAATAGTTTCGGTCAGATTCGCAGCCCATAAGACTACAACTAGCAAAATAATTGCCCTAGTTAAACCAGATAAAGCTGTTCTTGCTCCTGTTTGAATATTAACCACAGTTCCCATTGTGGCACCTGCACCAGGTAGCCCACCACATATACCAGAAACCAAGTTACCAATACCCTGACCAATCAATTCTTTGTCAGATTTGTGTTCAGTGCGAGTCAAACTGTCTGCAATTACCGCAGTCAACAAAGTATCAATACATCCCAGCATTCCCAACATTGCTCCATCAATAATCATGACGGTTATTTGGGAAGCAGTAAATGCGGGAAATTGTAATTCTGGCAGACCCATGGGAATTTCACCAATGCGTCTGATCTCTGCATTACCAAAGAAAACCAAGGAAACTACAGTACCGATAATTAATGCTACTAATTGTGGAGGAGCATAGCGCTTTAATTTCGATGGCATTAAGAAAATAATTGCCAGTGTCAGCACTCCCAAAATAGTTTCGATGGGATTAATATTTGATAGGAGTTGGGGCAAATTTTGCACCATCCCCAATACCCCGCCTTTAGGGTTAGGCTGTCCGACAAAAGGAGCAATTTGCAAAATAATCAAAATGACTCCAATTCCGGACATAAAGCCTGAAATCACGCTGTAGGGCATCAAGGTGACATATTTCCCTAGCCTGAATACGCCAAATAAAATTTGAAATACTCCTGCTAGCATCACCACAGTAAATGCCATCGCCAAGCCATTTTCTGGGTTACTTGCAGTCATAGAACTGACAATCCCAGTCATAATTACGGTCATCGGTCCCGTCGGCTCAGAAATAAGAGTTGGTGTACCTCCAAATAGGGCCGCAAAAAACCCGACACAAACAGCGCCGTAAAGACCAGCCACAGGCCCAGCACCAGAGGCGACGCCGAAGGCTAACGCCAATGGTAAAGAAACAATTGCAGCAGTTAGACCACCAAAAAGATCGCCACGTAAATTTCGGAAATGGATAGTATTAGTCAGTTGCATGGATGGGGATTTTAATCACAATATAACTGTAAAGTCACAAACTTCCAGCCTTGATTAAGCGTTTAATAGGAATCCTATTTGATTTCTAAATCACTGGTAAAGAGAGGGAACACGGAATAGGGAACAGGGAAAACCAATAGTTTTGCTACCGACAAGAGGACTTTTCAAACATCCTCTGAGTTGTTTAAGCACAGAGCGCAGGCTACGCCAACAAAAATCAAATTAGGATTAGACACAAATGAATCAACAGCAGATTCATCTGTGCAATTGAGATAAAGTACCTGTTTGTTGAGGTAATTAGCAGTGATTATTTTGGACTAATTTGGACAAGTTTTGACAAAAACTAAGCTTTATGCAAGATAAATGAAGACATTTATATCTATAAAATTTTCTTCAATAATCTTGTAAATACTGCTTTGGTATATATGGTTTTGGTCAAAACATTTTATTGAAATATTTGGTTGCACAATTTCATGGATCGCTCGAATCTCCCAAAGGTGAAAAGCCAGACATTGTATTGATTGCCAGCAAAATTTAACAAGAAATAAATTATATTTCTTGTTTTAGTATGGCTTGCTTGAAAGCAAACGAATATTTGCGTTGAGTCTAGATAAAAAAACGGACTCCCGCAATTTAGTGTGTTTTGTAAATTTGCTGACGTTCCCAAAAACCGCAGTTATGCGTAAAACCTACTTATTTAATTCGATAAAAATAGCATACAACTTTTAGTGCCTAAAAAGTTAATAGCTAGGCAATAATTCTTAAATATATATTAAATAGCTTTAATAATTCAGAGGGAACAGGGAACAGGGAACGGGAAACAGTTTTCCCACGGCTTAAAGCCGTGGGATTGAAACAAGGACGCCGTATTTCTTGCGCTGCACGTCTCGAAATGCATCTTTTTTCCAAGTGGGCTTTAAACCCACAACTGAAGTTTTTTCTTTCTCTGTTAAGAGTTCCCTATTCCCTGTTCCCTATTCCCTATTCCCCTTTTTTGTAATAGTCTATATATCGTCACGAATTTGGATTAAAAGAGTATAGGTATAATGAATTATCTATGAAATCTATGAGTTCAGTTAATGATAAACACTTTTTCAGCCTTCACGAACTACAAAGACATTCACCATATTCAATTAGTTTCCAATTAATTTTGATAAGTTGCAGGGTTCAGATCCCCGACAACTTTTGCGAAGTCGGGGACCTATGGCTATCCTACGTCATCATGGGCATAGCGGTTAAACAGGAAATCTAGAGCATAGTTACGCAATTTGTAATACTGCGGATCTTCCATAATTCGGGATCTTTCACGAGGACGAGAAAAAGGAATTTCCATGACTTCGCCGATTTTAGCGCGGGGGCCATTGGTCATCATTACCAATTTATCTGCTAAAAATAGAGCTTCATCGATGTCATGGGTAATCATCAATACTGTGCAACGGTTTTCGTTCCAAATTTTGAGCAATTCTTCCTGTAATTCTTCTTTAGTAATCGCATCCAACGCCCCAAAAGGTTCATCTAAAATCAAGACTTTAGGACGAATTGCTAAAGCACGGGCGATCGAAACCCGTTGTCTCATACCACCGGACATTTGCGGGGGTTTCTTTTCCATAGCGTCACCCAGTCCCACCATTGTTAAGTGTTCCCTAACAATTGCTGATTTTTCTGCTTCTGGTTTGTTAGGATAAACCGCATTCACTGCGAGATAAATATTTTCAAAAGCAGTCCGCCAAGGTAATAAGGCATAATTTTGAAACACCACCATTCTATCTGGACCGGGTTTGGTGATGGGTTTTCCTTCTAGCAAAACTTGTCCGTTGGTAGGATTATTAAAACCCGACACCATATTGAGGAGAGTAGATTTACCACAGCCAGAGTGACCGATAACGCAAATAAATTCTCCTTCACCAACATTGAGATTTACTCCATCTAATACGGTAAAAGGCCCATTTTTTGTGGGATAAACTTTGCTAACGTCTTTAATTTCTAAGTAAGGTTTACGATTAGAAGTTGCGGTTGCTAGGGGTCTTCCCAGTGTATTTGTAGTGGTGTCGGTAACTGTAAAATTGCGGTTATGCATGGTGATTTTATAGTTGTTTTTTTCAGAAAAAGACTGATAATTGAAGTTCTGAGGCTCAACAATGGGGTTCTAAGTGAGAATGTTGTGGTTTCAAGTGGGAAGTTTGTGGTTTTAAGTGAGAATTTTGCTGTTTCAAGTGGGAAGTTTGTGGTTTTAAGTGAGAATTTTGCTGTTTCAAGTGAGAATGTTGTGGTTTCAAGTGAGAATGTTGTGGTTTCAAGTGAGAATGTTGTGGTTTCAAGTGGGAAGTTTGTGGTTTCAAGTGGGAAGTTTGTGGTTTCAAGTGGGAAGTTTGTGGTTTCAAGTGGGAAGTTTGTGGTTTTAAGTGAGAAGTTTGCTGTTTCAAGTGAGAATGTTGCTGTTTTGATGAGTCCGGAGCATCCCAATTTTTTCAATATTCCGCAAAGCAAAGGGTTTAAATCCTTTGCTCATAGCACAAGTCGTCTGAAGACGACTTCATAAAATCAAATAGTCTGCTTAAGCAGACTTTAGCTATGAGCAGGCGGGTTTTTTGAACATTTGGAATGCTCCCGATGAGTCGCGGGTGTTCAGATCCCCGACTTCCCAAAAGTTGTCGCTATAGCCTCTTTGTTATTAGACCTCTTGCAAAAATATTTTTACCCCACCCTAACCCTCCCCGTTTACGGGGAGGGAACTAAATTTTCCCCCCGTGAACGGGGGGATTGAGGGGGGTTCATTCGACTTTTGCAAGAGATCTATTGTCCCCCTTCTCTAGTCCCAAAATCAGGCTACTCTCCTGACTGGAGTGTCGAGAATAACTTCGGCTATTGAGAAATCGCGTTTAATTTTGAGATTGTTAAGATAGGCGATGGGGTCATCGGCGTTAAAGTTGGTGCCATCGAATAGCTTAATTGGCTGACGGGTGTAATTTATGTCCATACCCAATTCACGGGCGGCTGTACTAAATACGCCAACTCGACATATACGTTCCACAATTTCTACCCAATTTCGAGGGAAAGGTACTTCACCCCAACGCGCTAATTGCGTCATAATCCATATTTGTTCTGTCCGACTGGGGCGATTAATGGCAGACTCTCCGTAAAATTGGTGATGAGCATATTCCCGCAGGGGATGGTCTAAGTCACAGGTGGCGTTATTGGGATCTTCGATTTGAATGTACTCCATATCGGTACTGACATATTCCCGTCGCGCCAAGATTTGGCGAATTTCTTCGGCGTTTTCTGGACGCGAACAGTAGTAGCAAGCTTCTAGTAAAGCTTTTGTGAGGGCAATATTGGTGTTAGGATATGCAGTCGCCCAATCTTCCCGTACACCCAAAACTTTACCTGGGTGTCCTAACCAAACTTCTAAGTCGGTGGCGATGGTAAAGCCGCTACCTTCAGAAGCTGCGCGGTAGTTCCAGGGTTCGCCTACACAATAACCGTCAATACTTCCGGCTTGCAAATCTGCTACCATTTGGGCTGGGGGAATAGTCTTAATATCAACATCTGCGTCGGGGTCAACACCTCCAGCTGCTAGCCAGTAACGCAACAACATACTATGCATGGAGGAAGGATGTACCACTCCCATGATGTGCCGTTGGGTACGGGTACTCTTCAAAAATTCTTTAAATTCGGCAACGGTTTGTATACCTTGGTCATAAAAGCGTTTTGCTAAGGTGATGGCGTTTCCATTGCGTGTCATGGTGAGGGAAGTAACCACTGGGAGGGGTTGATTGTCATTTCCTCCCAGGGTTAACCACATCGGCATCCCAGAGGGCATTTGGGCTGCATCTAAATATCCGCCATTGATACCATCGACGATACCACGCCAACTGGTTTCGCGGACTAAGTTTACATCATCTAAACCGTGTTTAGTAAAAAAGCCTTTTTCTTTGGCTACTGCTAGAGGAGCGCAAGCTGTTAAAGGTACAAAACCGATTTCGAGATTGACTTTTTCTAAACCGTGCTTGGAGACAATTGTGGTTTTGCGCGCCCGAATTTTTTTGATGCGTTTTTGTTGGTTGAGGAAGTAAATCATTTCACTTCGCAAACTGTAGTAGCTGGGATGTTCAACTACTTCCATGCGTTTACGGGGTCTGGGGATGTCTACTTGTAGAATGTTACCAATTTTTGATTCTGGGCCATTGGTAAGCATGACTATTCTGTCAGAAAGCAGCACTGCTTCGTCTACATCGTGTGTCACCATGACGGCGGTAACTTCGTTTTCTTCGCAGATTTGCATTAATTGTTCTTGTAAGTTACCCCGTGTGAGGGCATCCAACGCACCAAAGGGTTCATCTAATAATAGTAACTTGGGGCGAATGGCTAAAGCACGAGCGATCGCTACTCGTTGTTTTTGTCCTCCTGATAACATTCCGGGTGGTTTGTCCGCATGGGGACGCAAACCCACCATATCAATATGTTTTTCTACAATCGCCCGACGTTCCCCCGCAGGCAAATGCGTCATCACTGCATCAACTGCTAAGGTGATATTTTCTCTGACTGTTCGCCAAGGCAATAGAGAATAGTTTTGAAACACGACCATTCTATCTGGGCCTGGTTTGGTGATGCGTTTTCCTTCTAAAGTGACTAAACCTTCTGTTGGTAAATCCAGACCTGCAATCATATTTAATAAGGTGGATTTACCACAACCAGAGTGACCAATTAAGGAAACAAATTCGCCTTTTTTGATTTGGAGGTCAATTCCTTTGAGGGCAATATATTGTCCACCATTAGTTAGGTTAAAAACTTTATCAATTTGGTCAACAGCAACGAATACACTCATTTGTTATTTGTCCTTTGTTATTTGTCCTTTGTCATTTGTTCTTTGTCATATTTTCTTACTAATGACCAATAACCAATGACCAATGACCATTAATTATTTTTGTTCTGCTGGCAAAATCAGTGATTGAATCCAACCCATGAGTTTATCTAGCAATAGACCGACAGCACCGATATAAACTAGAGCTAAGATGATTTCACTCACGTAGTTATTTTGATAGGCGTCCCAGATGAAAAAGCCGATACCGACGATACCTGACATGACGATTTCTGCTGCGATAATTGCTAACCAAGCTAAACCAATGGCAATTCTCAAACCTGTGAAAATGTAGGGTAATGCGGCGGGAATGAGAATATTAAAGAAGTAATCTTTTTTGGAAAGTTGGAGAACTTTAGCAACGTTGTTGTAGTCTTGGGGAATTTCTTTGACTCCCACGGCAGTGTTAATTAAAATCGGCCAAATTGCGGTGATGAAAATTACGAATAATGCTGCGGGTTCGTTTTGTCGCAAAGCAGCTAAGGAAATGGGAACCCAAGCTAGAGGTGGTACAGTTCGCAATAGTTGAAACAGAGGATCTAAAGCTTTGGACATAGTTTTATTGATACCAATCAAAATGCCCAAAGCTATACCAAACACAGCAGCGAAAAAGTAACCAATTGCTACCCGTTGTAAACTTGCCCAAATCTGCCAAAACAAACCTTTGTCTATCCCACCTTTGTCATAAAAGGGGTACAAAATTAATATCCATGTGTCTTGAATTACTTTAATTGGCCCTGGTAATGTTGCACCTGGAAACCAAGAGAACAGTTGCCATATAAGTAAAAAGATAGCGATCGCAAGAATCGGAGGTATCAAATCGGGTAATTGCTTTTGCAGACGGGATATAAAACTATTATCAAAGTTGGAACTAGGACGGCGTCTAGTTGCTGTTGTCATTGATTTTTCTCCTAATTTTTTTGTTGATGGTTGATTGATGTAGAGACGACTGTACGACCGCTCTACTAAACACTTACTTTTTTGACTTTGAGACTCTTCAAATATTCTTCTGGTTTTTCTGGATCAAATTTGACACCATCAAAAAATTCTTCTACGCCACGAGATGTATTTGTGGGAATGTCAGTCGCAGGAATTCCTGCTTCTTTAGCAGCTTCTTTCCAAATATCTTCGCGGTTGACTTTATCAATAATTGCCTTAGCTTTAGTGGCATTATTAACAATATAATCTTTAGGCAAGAAACCCCAACGCACGCTTTCGGTGATAAACCACAAATCATGGCTTTTATAAGGATAAGATACACTACCTTTTTCATCTTTCCAATACAAAGCAGCCATTGATTTATCATCTACTATGCGACCCTCGCCCATATCATATTTACCCATAAATGGGTCGAAGAGAACTTCTTCTGGCACATTAAAATATTGTCGTTGTGCCAATATTTTAGTCATTTCTTGGCGGTTGTCGAAGTTGTCGCACCATTGCTGGGCTTCCATAATGCCTTTTAAAATTGCTTTAGTTGCTTTGGGATTTTTATCAACCCAATCAGCTCTGATGGCTAAATATTCTTCTGGATGATTTTTCCAAATATCTGCGGTTAAAGCTGCCATGTAGCCTATTTTGTCTTTGACAATTCGATAGGGCCAAGGATCACCAGTACTAAAAGCATCCATTGTTCCTGTCTTCATGTTGGCAACAGTTTGGGCTGATGGTACTGGTAATAAATCAATATCTTGGTCAGGATCAATACCACCAGCACCTAACCAATAGCGAATCCAAAAATCTTGGTTAACGTGGGGAAAGGTGTGTGCTGCTTTAAAGCGAGAACCTTTTGATTTGAGTTGAGTAACAATTCCTTTGGCTTGGGCTAGTTTGAGATCAATTCCTTGTCCTTGCCATTTGGATGCGATCGCAATTCCATTCCCATGTGTAATTAACTGACACAACACATACATGGGAAGCTTTTGATTCCCTTTGGTAATTACACCTTCACTAATTAAATGTGGCATAGGCATTTGCCATTGACCACCATCAATTCCACCACCAGCAGATCCAATTTCGACGTTATCGCGTGCTGAACCCCAAGAAGCTTGTTTGGAAAGTTCAACGTCAGTCATGCCATATTTAGCAAAAAAGCCTTTTTCTTTGGCAATAATTAAAGGTGCTGATTCTACAATTGGGATATATCCCAGTTTGATTGCTTTTGTCTCTGGTGCTAATTCAGGACTAATATTAGCAACTGGCTGTGCTGCTGACTGGGTCTGAGCATTACCCCCACCTGGTTCTGGTGGATTTCCCAAGCAACCTTTGAGCAATACAGCACCCGCAGAAGCAGTTGCTGTAACTATAAACTTGCGACGAGAGATTTGATTCAAAAAGTCTGACATAACATCTCCTTTGAGTGAATTGTATTTTTTATGTATGAAAAATTGGTACAGGAAACAGTTGATGTTTCTTGCACAAGAAAAACCCGTTTAAAACTGTGCATGGTGTTTGCATCAGCCCTTATCTTTCAAAGAAAGGCGACGGAAACTCCTTGTAAAAAGTTTGTACTTGCAAATACAGCCGTGTGTATCTTACTGAAGCAATCATTAAACAATAATTAAACCTGATGAAAATAGATTACAGCTTTTCGAGCCAAAGTAGTTAGTTTTGAAAGCATTTTTATTAAATAAATATTGGATTATTAAGATAAGTAAAAGTTTATATATGCAGTCAAAACATAATTTGAGACATATTGAATATTTTAGTTCTTATGATGTCTATAAATGAGCATCTATGTTTAGTTCAATAAATATTAAGTTAACTAATGGTCTATCGCATTAATTTTGATGAGTCGTGGGTGTTCAGATCACCGACTTGTTTAAGAAGTCGGGGATCTTTAATGTTCACGAATGATTTTGGGATGCTATATCGTATCAGGTTCGCTTGATTACTTATATTCCCTTTGAACTCCACCCCGGTTTTGTCTAACGCCAAAACCGCCCCTCCCCGCAAGCGGCTACGGTGTACACACAAGTTGAAATTTTTCATGTTGAAACTGTATCCCGCCTAGAACTAAAGTTCCAGGCTCATAGCGAAAGTCCACTCAAGTGGACTGGAACAAACTTTTTTTTGAGTCCTCTTCAGAGGACTTGCGCTATGAGACTCGGAATTTATTCCGAGGCGGTACTATTAAGCGATCGCAAATAAATGTAGTTGAACAAAATTAAATCTGTTGACCAATAATATAAATCGCTTTGATAACTTCTTGTGGTCGGCTTTGGGGGATGGCATGACCTGTGTTGGATACAATAATTAGTTGGGAGTGAGCAAGGCGATCGCGCAATCTGTAAGAATTTTCTTTGGCAGAGACAAAGTTATCAGCATCACCTACAACAATTAAAACTGGGACGTTAATTTCACTGTAGCGTTTTTTCATTTCGTCTAAGGCTAGTTGCAGGTTTTTACTGTCTTCTAAGGAAGCTTGAATTGGAATCGGTCTTGTCCACAATGCTTGTGCTGCTTTTAAATAATCAACATTTGCAGATTTTGGTAAAAATGCTTTCTTTAAGTACGTAAACAGAATATACCCAACCAAGACGGGTGGAATAAATTTGAGCAGGGTTTCCAAAAATGACGACTGAGCAAATCTTGCTAATGGTAAAAGTGCTTGATCAACTTTATAGGCAATAGCAGAAAACAAAACAATACCTGCAACTTCGTCAGGATATCGCAGTGCATAGGCAAGAGCGATCGCACTACTCCAAGAATAAGCAACTAATATCGGTCTTTCAATTCCAAGTTTTTGCAAGGCGCTACGCAGTAATTGCGCCTGTACTTGTGGTGTAACTAAGTCTGGGCGATCGCTATAACCATGTCCAGGTAGATCAAAAGCATAAACACTATATCTTTGAGCAATGCGATCAATAGTTTCGGGTGAGTAATCTTGCAAAAAACCAGGATTACCATGCAATAAAATTACCGCTTGACCCGAACCTTGGCAAACATAGTGTAATCTCACTCCAGCTACTTTTACATATTTTCCTTGGGGAGGAAAATGTGCTTCCGCCTGTCGAATCGCTTGGTTAGTGTACCACTGGCAAGCGATCGCAACTACTATCAAAGTCCCCAACAGGGGTATCATAAGTATGAGCCAGAGCATTGATTTACCTTTGCAAATTTTCTGCTTCCAGCTACAGTCTACTGCTTCAGAAAACTATCTGACAGGGATGCAAGTATAGATAAAAAATAAGTAATATTATTTTTACAAAAAAAATTGGAACCAGGCGATTTTCTGTTGTAGTTGAGTATCGTAGCATCTGTACTTAAAAGTATAATAATCATGACTCGTAATATCTACGCCTTATTAGTTGGCATTGACGAGTACATCAGTCCTGTCCCTCCACTTAAAGGCTGTGTTAATGACATCATGGCTGTCAAAGAGTATTTGCAAAAGCGTGTAAGTGAAGATGGATATCAGCTACATTTACGCACAATCTTAAATCAGAATGCTACCCGTCAGGCTATGATTGACGGTTTTCGTCAGCATCTATGCCAAGCTAATAGTAAAGATGTGGCATTTTTTTACTTTGCAGGACATGGTAGTCAAGAGGAGGCCCCAGAAGAGTTTTGGAGTTTGGAACCAGACAGATTAAATGAAACTTTGGTTTGTTACGACAGCCGCAGTTCGGGGGGTTGGGACTTGGCTGATAAAGAATTAGCAAAACTGATTGCAGAAGTAGCTGTAAACAATCCCCATATTGCCATGATTATGGACTGTTGCCACTCTGGTTCTGGGACTCGTGGTGATTTAGAAACAGAAACAGCAGTTCGTAAAGCCCCCATCGACAGGCGCAAGCGGCCTTTAAACAGCTTTATTTTTTCCCTAGCAGAAGTTAGTCAACTTTCTGCTTCGCGCAGTTTAGAAGCAAATTCCACTGGCTGGAATTTCCCTAGAGGAAAACATATTTTCTTAGCAGCGTGTCTGGATAGTGAGTTAGCAAAAGAGTATAACGGAGATGGGCAACCAAGGGGCGTATTTTCTTACTTTTTACTTGATACTTTAAAAAAAGCCAATGGTAATTTGACTTATCGAGATTTATTTAAACGCACTCATGCTCTAGTTCGTAGTAAAGTCACAGATCAATCTCCGCAAATAGAAGCAACTATTTTAAGTGAATTAGATCAACCATTTCTAGGAGGAGCGATCGCTCGACACAATCCCTACTTTAGTGTGTATTATCATCCACAGTATGACTGGGTAATTGATGGTGGTGCTGTACACGGAATTCCTCAATCTGTTGGGAATGAGACAACCTTGTTAGCATTGTTTCCTTTTGACACACATAGTGAACAATTACGGCAATTGTCAGCAGCTATCGGTGAAGCTCAAGTATTAGAAATCATGCCGCAACTCAGTAAAATCCAAATTAGCGGTATTGACAACTTAGCACCAGAAATAACTTTTAAAGCAGTAGTCATCAGTTTACCTCTACCGCCCAAAGGTGTGTTAATGTCAGGAGAAGCAGTAGGATTAGAACTTGTCCGTACTCAACTGCTGAGTGCAAGTTCCGCAAACCATCCTTCTTTGTATATTCGTGAAGTCGCTACACCAGAAACTGCTGAGTTTAAGTTACTTGCTCGTGATGGTAAATATTTAATCACCCGCCCAGCCGATGATCGTCCCTTACTCGCTTCTATCCAAGGTTACACAAATGCTACAGCCTTGCAAGTAATTCAACGCTTAGAACATATCACCCGTTGGACAAATATAGTTGAACTCTCCAGTCCTGCTACCAGTCGTATTCAACCGGATGCGGTGCAAATATTCATTTATCAAGAGGGACAAGAACTGCAAGATACTCAAATTCGGCTTGAGTACCGACAAGAAAATGGCAAATTGAAGAGTCCCACTTTTAAAATCAAGCTCAAAAATACCAGCAAAGAACCTCTGTACTGCGCCTTATTGGATTTGACAGAACGCTATACAGTCAGTACAGGTTTATTTGATGGTGGAGGTATTTGGTTACAGCCAAAACAAGAAGCTTGGGCATTAGGCGGTAGAGAAATCTATGCCATATTACCAGAAAAACTGTGGAGACAGGGAATGACACAGATGAAAGATATTCTCAAACTGATTGTCAGCACCGCCGAATTTGATGCTACCTTACTTGAACAAGAAGAACTGGATTTGCCTTCTCGTTTAGTTAAACAAGCAAGTCGAGGTAAAGGAACCCTTAATAGTTTGATGAACAGAGTTTTATCTCGCAATCTTGTAGCTATGCCAGAAGAAGAAGTTTATGATGATTGGATTGCAAGTCAAATTATGATTACAACCGTGCGTCAATAGTTGAGGTAACATCTTTTGTCCAGTATCAACATCGTTGAATCGGAAGATTTCTCCGATTGCAAGCAATTTGTAGTAAGCTCTTAAATTTAAGCACTAAAGTGCTTACTACAAACTAACTTTTCTAACTCAAACTATGTATACATTTTGAGTTTTTGTAACAATTCTTGGGTTAACTGAGAAAATGATTTAGAACCTGATGATTGAGGAGCATTTAAAATCACAGGCATAAAACTATCAACAGCTTTTGCAACATTCACATCAACTGGAATTTGGGTTTGACATATTTTTTCTGCACCAAAGTCTTGATGAACACGTTGCATCACTTGTTTGTAGTATCTACCAGTTAACAAATTAGCATTCGACATTGTAAAGACAATTCCCAGCATTTGAATATTTATTTTGGCTTCATGTTCGTGACTTTCTTTTAACTGGGCTACGCGTCTTTCTAATAACTGAATACCTACTACAGATAAAGGTTCAGGTTTAGCAGGAAGAATATAAAAATTGCTAGTAGCCAAAGCACTACGAGTCAAAAGATTATATCCTGGAGCGCAGTCTAAAATGATAAAATCATATTCTTCTCGCACTGGTTCTAAAACTTTACTCAGCAAGACTCTTTCAAAACGATTCCAAATAGTTTCAAAATCATTTACACCTAAATTAATCGCCTGGTAGTGCAACATTTCAGAGACAACAAATTCATCATATAAATCAATATCTCCTGGTAATAAATCTAATCCTGGGAGATTACAAACCTGGGATTGAATTATGTCTTGAATTGTATGTTTCTGTTCTGGTTCTGGATTTATAATTTGATCTATCAGATATCTAAATGTCTTTCTGTGTTTCCGGCGCTTTGCAAACTCCATAGGCGACATTAGACTAAGTGTTGCACTAATTTGGCTATCTAAGTCCAGCACAAGTACTCGCTTGCCATGTTCTTTCGCTAAACAAGTTGCTATATTGACGCTGAGAGTTGTTTTACCAACCCCACCCTTCATATTTGCAGTTGCGATTACATATCCCATTTCTTAAATCCTTTGATCACGCATTCCCATGTAAGTAACGTAAACGTTTTGTTGTTGAGCCAAAACTTTTGGTAATTTTAAGATTTTCCAACTTGCGAAAATAATTATTGATTGAGCAGTCAGCATTATACCAGTGAGGGGCGCGTTTGGTTTATCCCAAAAGTAATAATATTCTATAAGCTTGTCGCATTTTTTCAACTGCAATTAGGGGAACACCTTCGTCCTTACCTCTATACAATCCAAGTAAGTGGGCTTTGAGTGAGGCTGCAACATCGATGGGAACACCGTCCTTATTCCCATGATATGGCGCTTGAGTTCACTACACCCCTTTGAAACACATTGTTTTCTATTCGCTGTTCTCTAGTAAGCGTTCCCTGTTTCCTGTCTTCATCAACCATCAACATTTTAAATTAGATACAACGGTTGCCAAAATGATGATTTTCGTTACAAAATTTGGAGCAGCGACATTATTTTGATTACTTTTATGTAGGGAAAACTTATAGAACAAATCACTAATTTTTTGCTATAATTCACGCTCAAAAAACAGAAAATTAACTATAGTTTTTCGGTTATCAAGTATGCCAAAAAACAGACACTTTGGCTACAAATGGAGTTTTTCAAAAAAGACTATTTTGAACAACTTTACAAAAAGAATTATGAGCAAAATAGAGTCAGAAAAGCAGACTGATGATTTGTGCTTGGAGACGACTAATGGTAGCTCTTACAGAGAACCCTCAAAACAAACGACTTACTATACAAACTGTCGAAATCGCTCCTAACACAACGGCGATTCGTTCGCTTGATTGGGATCGCGATCGCTTTGATATTGAATTCGGTCTACAAAATGGTACAACTTACAATTCATATCTAATTAAGGGCGATCGCATCGCCTTGGTGGATACTTCTCACACCAAGTTTCGCCACCTATATTTAGAGACTCTTAAGAAACTGGTTAATCCAAAAGCAATTGATTACATCATTGTCAGCCATACAGAGCCAGATCATAGTGGCTTGGTTGAAGACGTTCTGCAATTAGCACCCAGAGCAACTGTCTTAGCGTCGAAAGTTGCACTTCAGTTTCTGGAAAATTTGGTTCACGACCCCTTCTCTAAGCGGATTGTCAAGAGTGGCGATCGCGTAGATTTAGGTCAAGGCCACGAAATTGAATTTGTGAGTGCGCCTAACTTGCACTGGCCAGATACTATTTTCAGCTTTGATCACAAAACCCAAACTCTGTTCACATGTGACGCTTTTGGGATGCACTATTGCAGCGATGACACTTTTGATGTCAACTTAGAGGCAATCGAACCGGACTTTAGATTTTACTATGATTGTTTGATGGGGCCAAATGCTCGTTCGCTGCTGAATGCGATGAAGAAAATGAACGAGTTGGGCAACATCAAAATTATTGCTAATGGTCATGGTCCTCTACTCTACCATCATTTGGGAATACTCAGAGAGTGCTACCAAGGTTGGAGTCAAAGACAAGCCAAAACAGAGACAATTGTCGGCATGTTTTATGTCGCTGATTATGGTTATGGCGATCGCATTGCTCAGGCGATCGCTCATGGAGTCCAAAAAACTGGCGTCGGGATTGAAATCATGGATCTGACAAATGCTGAGATCCAAGAAATTCAAGAATTAGCAGGTCGTTCATCTGGCATTATTGTTGGTATGCCGCCAACTGCTAACGCTGCGGCGCAAGCTGCGATTAGTGCGCTTTTGGGTGTAGTCAAAGACAAACAAGTCATTGGATTTTTTGAATGTTACGGCGGTGACGATGAACCCATCGATCCCTTACGTAGAAGATTTGTTGACTTTGGCGTCAAAGAAGCTTTCCCAGCAATTCGGATTAAAGAAACTCCTTCCCCAATCACCTTCCAACTGTGCGAAGAAGCGGGTACTGATTTGGGACAAATGTTAGTCCGCGAACGCAACATTAAACAAATTAAGTCCATCGACGTTAATTTAGAAAAAGCACTAGGTCGGGTTAGTAGCGGACTTTACATTATCACCGCTAAAAAGAACAATGTACAAGGAGCAATGCTGGCTTCTTGGGTAGCACAAGCTAGTTTACAACCTTTAGGATTTACAGTTTCTGTCGCTAAAGACCGAGCAATTGATTCGTTGTTGCAAGTCGGCGATAAGTTTGTCCTGAATGTGCTGGAAGAAGGAAATTATCAAGAACTGAAGAAACATTTCCTCAAACGTCTGCTTCCTGGTGCAGATAGATTTGCGGGAGTCAGAACCCAAACAGCTAAAAACGGTTCTCCAATTCTCACAGACGCTCTGGCTTACATGGAATGCGAAGTTAAGAGCAGCATGGAATGCAGCGACCACTGGCTATTGTACTGCACCGTCACCGATGGTCGAGTTTCCAAATCCGACGGATTAACAGCAGTTCGCCATCGTAAGGTAGGCAATTATTACTAATAAGGCAAATGGGGACACGGGAGAGTGGGGAGACAAGGAAGACAAGGGAACTCTTTGCACGCAGACGTGGGGACAAAGGAGAATAATCAATCCCCAATCCCTGATCCCCAATCCCCGATCCCCGTACTCTGTGAGAAGCCGCTTGCGCCTCTACGCGTAGCGTCTCCTCTGGAGAATCCCCGATCCCCTATCTCCACAAATTCCCTCCCCTCACGTAAATACCTATGACCAATCCTAATCCTCGCGATGTGCAGGTTTTACCAATTGCGACAAATACAACTGTGCTGCGCGCGCGCAGTTGGACACGCCTGCGGTTTGAAATTGAATACGCCTTAGCTAGAGGTACAACCTCTAATTCTTATGTAATTAGTGGTGATAAAGTCGCAGTCATTGATCCACCACCGGAAACTTTTAGCTTAATTTATTTAGATCCACTTAGGCAGTGTTTAAATGATTGGGAACGGTTGGATTATGTGATTCTTGGTCATTTTAATCCTAACCGGGTTGCCACACTCAAAGCACTTTTAGATTTAGTTCCCAAACTGACTTTTGTTTGTTCCCTTCCTTGTGCTGCGAATTTACGCGCAGCTTTCCCCAATCGCGAACTGAAAATTATTTCTATGCGAGGGAAAGAAACTCTGGATTTGGGTAAGGGTCATATTTTAAGATTCTTTCCGATCCCCAGTCCACGCTGGCCAACAGGACTTTGTACTTACGACGAACAAACCCAAATTCTTTACTCGAATAAGCTATTTGGGACGCATTTGTGCGGTGATGAAGTTTTTGATGAAGATTGGGATCTCCTTAAAGAAGACCAGCACTACTATTTTGACTGTTTGATGGCTCCCCATGCTACTCACGTGCAAGCTGCTTTGGAAAAATTATCAGAGTTGCAAGTGCGAATGTATGCTACTATTCACGGGCCATTGATTCGCTACGGCTTGTTGGAACTAGCCAAAGCCTACGAAATTTGGAGCAAGTCACAAACTGAACGTGAGATTACCGTTGCCTTGCTTTATGCTTCAGCTTATGGTAACACTGCAACTTTGGCACAAGCTTTTGCTTTGGGATTGACTAAAGGTGGAGTTGCTGTCGAATCAATTAACTGTGAATTTGCTGAACCCGATGAAGTTCGTAATGCAATTGAAAAATGTGATGGCTTTATTATGGGTTCTCCCACTATTGGTGGGAATGCACCGACACCAATTCACACTGCTTTGGGTATTGTTCTCGCCGTTGGTGACAACAGCAAATTAGCTGGTGTCTTTGGTTCCTATGGCTGGAGTGGCGAAGCTTTTGATTTAATTGAAGGTAAGCTCAAAGATGCTGGTTATCGATTTGGCTTTGAAACTTTAAAGGCCAGATTTAAACCCACAGATGTCATGCTCAAAGAATGTGAAGAAATGGCAACAGATTTTGCCCAAAGCCTGAGAAAAGCAAAAAAACCACGTTTGACTCAAGCTGCTGCAACACAAATGGAACAAGCTGTTGGGCGGATTGTTGGTTCTGTTTGCGTCGTCACAGCCAAGCAAGGTGAAGTTTCTACGGGGATGTTGGGAGCATGGGTATCACAAGCAACTTTTAACCCACCGGGAATTACTGTAGCTATAGCCAAAGAAAGAGCGGTTGAATCGATTATGCATACAGGCGGTAAGTTTGTTTTGAATATCTTGGGTGAAGAAAATTACCAAGATTATATGAAACACTTCCGCAAAAACTTTGCTCCCGGAGAAGATAGATTTAAGGACTTTTCCACAGCAGTTGCAGATAACGGTTGTGCAATCATCACTGACTCAATAGCTTATTTGGAATGTTCAGTTAACAAACGCATGGAATGCGGCGACCATTGGGTGGTGTATGCGATCGTTGATAATGGTAAGTTATTGCAACCGGATACTGTGACAGCTATGCATCACCGTAAGGCGGGTAGTCATTATTAATTTGGTTGGTAGTTGGTGGTTGTTTGGAATGAGCAAATATTAACTACCTTTTCATTGTGGTTTTTTATGCGATCGCTAAATTGACACATTACGTAGAAGTACCCACTCTATGAGTACTCATAGAGTGGGTACTTCCGTGTCACGTTAATTAGCAATTATATTTTCTTAATATTTCTTAGTTAAAATTGTTATAAAAGTACATTCCTAGCTAAGAAAAGGAGCGGTGAGTGATGGAAAGCACCGAGTTTAATAGGGTTATGCAGCGTATAGCTACGGTATTATCTGTTGTCATTATTACCCTATCTTTGGTTGCAGCTTCTACTGGCATTTTGTTGTCTTTTTACTACGAACCAGCAGCAGGTAGGGCTTATCAGTCGTTAAAACTAATTACAGATCAGGTGCAATATGGTTGGTTATTCCGCAAAGCCCACAATATTGCTGGTAATGGAGTAATTGCGATCGCACTTGTGCAAATTGTGGTGTTATTTTTGGGTAGACAGTTTCGCAAGAGTTGGTTCTCAGCGTGGGTTAGTGCGATATTGTTCACCCTAACTGTAATTGGCTTAAGTTGGACAGCAATGATTTTAAGCTGGGATCAAGAAGGATTCTGGCGTTTTAGTATTGAATTGGGAACCGTTGAAGCAATTCCTTTGATTGGTTCGCAGCTACGCGAAATCCTGACTGGTGGTGGCGCAATTAGTACGCTCACTATCCAAAGACTTTACACCATCCACAGCTATATTCTTTCCATTGCTGCCATTATCATTTCTGTGGTGCATTTATTGAGTGTATTGTGGCAAGAAAAACAAATGAAAGCTCAACTCGCCAACTCTAAAGGTGATAACTTAGCACAGAGTAATGTTCAGGGTGCAGGAACATCACTGGCAGAAAGTTGAGATTGAGATAATTTAGTGATCGGAATTTCTTCAACTTCTGGTAGTTTTTCTAAAGAGAGGCGATTTGCATCTCTACCACCCGATAGGCGTTTCAAAAGATTCGGTCTGGGATCGTGCAAGAGGTAGATAATGCGATCGCCATTTTGCCAAGCTTCACCCGCAGGTATGATTTGCAATTTCTCGTCCCGTTCTAAAAATAGTGGTACTAACTCCCCAGTCCGGATTAATGCTTGCAACTGAACCTTTTGCAATGAAAAACCAGGTTCTTTGAGTGTCGTCATCCCTAACTTGACTTGCCCATCTTTGAGATATTGATTCCAGGTTTTAATTTGAAAGTCTGAGATAAAAGCCTGGTTAACTTTAGTATTGTTTTTACCGTTATTGGCTTGGGGGTCACGGGGGAAAATTGCTAAGACACGGGGTGGATTAAACTCTTCTGCGGCTCGTTGTGCTAACACAAAATTTACTTCACCATTTTTGGTCATTGCCAAAAAAGTCCCCATAGCAGCCAATCCTGCTTCTTCTAAAACATCAGCATCTAAAGCACTACTAGTTAACACTCGCAGGTTTTCGGCTTGGGCTTGTTGACTTGCTTCAGGATCAGTGTCAATCATGACAACTGCTTCTCCTCTCTCTTGTAGCAGGCGACCAATGAAAATACTCAAAGGATTGCAACCAACAATTACCGCCCCTGTGGCTTCTTTGGAGGTAATTTCCAGCCACCTAGCAATCCAGCCAGCAGTTAGCCCCTGACAGAAAACTGTCATGATAATTGTCAAGAAGACAAGAGCTTTAATGGCATCACCACCGTTAATGCCGTGTTGGGTCAGTAAAATAGCAAATAAAGAAGCTACAGAAGCAGAAACAATCCCTTTGGGTCCAACCCAGCTCAGAAACAGTTTTTGTCGCCAGTTCAAGTCACTATTCCAGGTACAACACAGAATGTTGATTGGACGCACAATAAACATTAACGCCAAAACAGTAAATAAACTGCCCCAACCAAGTGCAAATAAACTGTCGATAGATAAATCCGCAGCCAGTAAGATGAATAAGACTGAAACGAAGAAAATCGTCAACTGACCTTTGAAGTGTCGCAGTAGTCGTTCTTCTGGCACCGAAGCGGTTCCAAACACCACGCCAGCCACTACAGTCGCCATCAATCCTGATTCACTGCGGAGCATTTGCGCTAATGCAAATAAGCCCCAGGAACCAGCTAAGACGACTAAGTTTTTGACCTCAAAGGAAAGAAAATTGGCATATTTGCAAATTAACGCCATCAGCCATCCGCCTACGGCACCAATTATGCCACCAATACCCAGTCGCATTAGCAAGCTGCTGATAGCACCAAAAGCATCGGCGTTATCATTTAAGATCGTGTTCAGCACTACTACGGCTAGAATGGCTCCAACAGGGTCAATTAAAACTCCTTCACCTTCTAGCAATGTGGCAACTGGTCGTTCCACATTAATTTGCTTAAGTAGAGGACTGATCACCGTCGGACCTGTGACAACTACTAGAGAGGCGAACAGAAAAGCGATCGGCCAAGGAAATTCACCCAGCCAGTGGGCCGCCATGCTCCCACCAAGTAACGTGATTAAAGTTCCCAAAGTTACGAGTAATTGCAAACTTGTAGAAACTTTGTTTAACTCTCGCAGTTCTAGATTAAGTCCGCCTTCAAACAAAATTATTGCCGTTCCCAAAGCGACAATAACTTCTAATCCAGTGCCTAACAAATGGGGATGCAATAGCCCAAAGCCGTCAGAGCCAAGCAGAATACCAAACAGTAATAAAAATACGATACTGGGTACTCGGAGGTACGCAGCTATTACCTGAGCGCTAATGCCCGCAACGACGGCTATAACCATCTGCAAGGTGATTTCAAAAGATGCTTCCATGTTGTAGATTTTGAGCTATGTTTTTCAAAATCTCTTGTAAAGAATTGTAAAGACTTAACTTACCAGGTGCAACATCACAACTTAATTCTTTTTGGTTCAGTAGAAAAATATTTTCTACTTAGTTACCTACAATACAGTAATTTGTTCATATTGGTAAAATTGAGACGGCGTTAATGCTTGCTGCATCAGCTTTTGAGTGTCATGTTTACCTCCTAAAGTGCATTTTTTAACAATTGGTTATGAATCACTTTTGCTTCCACTAAGTTTAACCTGCTGCAATTTAAAATTTTGCTATCAAATTATTCGTTTAATCTGTTGACATTAAAAGTAAAAGCCGCTAAATTTATAAAAGTGTAAACCACGCCCCCATCGTCTAGAGGCCTAGGACACCTCCCTTTCACGGAGGTAACGGGGATTCGAATTCCCCTGGGGGTATTGTTTTTGATACCGAAGCTAGACCAGTAAAGCTAATTCAAAGCCTTGCGGAACTTGTCTTTTGGCTGTTAACTGATAAATTTGGGAATTCATAACTCTAGAAATTTTGCTTTCGTATTTACTCCATACTTATTCCAGACCAGTTTTAGTACAAATGTTCGTAAAAAATGCGATTGAACGCAGTAGAAATAGTCATTAGATAAGTTTTTGCAACTTGAAAGTTTGTGTCAAGGATAAGCAAACTCTGCATTTACCTTTTATACAAAACGTTCTCTACACAAAAGAATTGCAATTATCACTGAACAACTCGACAGGTTGCCGACATTAGAAGGAATTAAAACAGAGATAGCACGGTTGGCAGCACAGAATTATTTAGCACTACCAACAGGTGAACCATCAGTAGGAAATAAGTGTCGAGCCCGAAGCCAAAGAAGGACGGGCTTTACTCAACGCCGAATTGCAAGCCTCAACAGCCAATCTGACGGGTGAAACACCGCAGTTTGAAGTCCTGGAACTGGAGAAATTTAACGATGAGCAAATCCGCCAGGTGTTGTCCTTGAATGCTGAACCTACCACGGTTGAACAAGTGATGGGTAATTCTCAACTGTTGGACTTAGCACGTCGTCCGGTGATGACAGAGTTGATTTTAGAAGCATTGCCAGAAATTGAAGCGGGTAAACCGATCGCTAGTTCAGAGTAAACATTTAGCGTACGCATGATCGTAAATGCGACCCGATACATTGGCAATGCGACCCGATACATTAGTAATGCAAGCCGATATATTCGTAGTGTCAGTTGATGCGATCGCACTTAATACCAATTCAATTAATGATTGCAACACATCCTTGGGTAAAGACGCGATCATGGGTAGAGACGCGATAAATCGCGTCTCTACAAATGGTCTGTTTGTCGCATTCTTTTTTCAAATTGGTATAAACTTCCCAAACAGGCGATCGCTCTACCTCCGGCTACGAGATTCCCGACTTCTTTAAACGCGATCGCTCCTACAAAACCCTCTCAACTATCCAAAAGCATGAGATTTTCAAACGGATGCTGATTTTTCCAACGGTAAGCATTAAAATCTCTACGGTCAACCGAAAGAATTCTTCCATGTCCCAAGTGTTCTGCCAAAACCACTAGTGACGCATCAGCAAAATCCATTGGCAAATCCGCATATTTTTCCATAAGTTCACAAATGCGTTTCCCATGATCGGGTTGCAAATCGAAAACTGTAAATCCCCCTAGAGATAAGTTGTTAATAAAACTTACTTGAGCATGATTCCCCATCGTTGTTAAAAGTAGATAGCAAGTTTCAGTAATAACAGCCCAAGTCGTAATCAGAGGTTCTTTGAGATTAGCAAGTGCCGTTATGGCTTTAGTGTGGTATGGGTCGTTTCGATTCGCCAGGGCTAACCAAAAGCCCGTATCAACTATCACCATATTTAGCTTTCAAGCCATCTTTCAGAATAGACTTGTAGTTTACAGACAGATTCGCATCTGCCTCACCACAACCAATAAAACCAGTTTGTGTGAGCAATTCTAGCGGGTTCTTTTGCTGTTGGTGCTGAAGCTGTTCGTAATACAAGTCAATAGCAAACTTAATCACATCCGTTACTGCCTGATGAGTTTGCTGTTGGATGTAGGTTAATTTATTAGCATGTTCCTCATCTAATCGGGCATTAATTCGCATAGTCATGATTATTTGTCATACTAAAGTATGACAAGTTTAACATATTCCCTACCTCTTCAATAACCTGCGTCGCAAATTATCCAACAATGCTTGAGCATTGCATCCATGGAGTTGTAGAGATGAGATGCTCCCGACGCGCAGTGGCTTCTTAGCGGGACATCGCTTGCACAAGAGAAACTGCGATCGCATATGCTGAGTTATCTAGTTATACTTCCATTGCTAAGTAATTCTGAGCAGAGTACAAAAAGCGGATAAATCCTGGGGATCAATCCAAAATCTAAAACCCAAAATCCCAAATCGGTTGTCTAAGTTCCCTGTAAACGCTGATAGATTGCCAGTAAATTGAGTTGTAGGTCTTTGGCAACGCGACGCTCAATAATTCCTACTGGCATAGTCAGTTTAGGCCAAACTTTGACTGTGTAGCAGAGATTAGTTCCTATTTGTTGACCCAGAGAACATGGTTCTAAGCACCAGCTACCAGAGAAATCTTTAAAATCACCCTCTACCATCCGGAAAGTGATTTCTTTGGGAAAGCGTTCCTCAAGATCGAGAACTACACGTGCAGAAAAATTCATGCGTAAAAAGCGTTGAGAACCTATTTGTTCCAAGCGTATACCACCGTTGGGGTGTTTTAGCAAGCGACTTTGGGCTAAGTTAGGGATAAAGTCGGCTAAAGCTTCATAATTGGTGAGTACTTCCCAAACTTGTTTCACTGGTTGGGGGATTTGAATTTTCGCGGTAATTTGTCGCTGTCGCTCAGTGATATTCTCGATTTGAATAGCCACAGCCTGCAAATCATTCGTCTCTAGGTTGGTTTCGTCTTCAATGGCGATGAAGTCGAGTTCTTCTGGTGTGTATTTTTCTTCAGTCACTTTCAGAGTAGGTTTGATCTTGGTCAGAAAATTGGGGCAGATTCAAGGTAAAACAGATTTTGCTGAGATCTGTATTCTCAATTGGAGTACTTTCCACAGCGATTTCCCCACTCAAATGCTGCACTAAGGATTTTACCAGAGCAAGTCCTAAGCCAGTGCCAGGAGTCCATCTTCCTCTACCGCGACGGAATGCATCAAATATATAGGTGGCTTCTGCTTGTGAGATGCCATGTCCGACGTTGGTTATTTTAATAATAACCCGATCAACCTGTTGAATTACTTGATGTGTGGCTTCTAGTTGGATGATGGTATCTTGTTGTGAGAATTTAACCGCATTAGTTACAAGTTCTTGCAAAATGCGGTCAAAACTTTCTAGTTCAGTTTGCAGTTCTAGGGATGCTTCCGGTAACTCATAAGAAATATTTAATCCTTTTTCTAGCAGTTTTTTCTCAAAAGATGCTGATATCTCTTGGATTCTGCGATTTAAGTCTAGGGTGGCAAATTGGGGAGGTTCTTGATGAGTGTCTAGTTTTTGGAGTGTCAATAGGTCATTGATTAAGTTTATTTCTTTGGTACACTCTTCCTCCAGAATATCTAGATATCTAGTTTGTTGTTCGGGAGATCTTCCTGGTTGACGCAGCATCCGTAAAGCCATACGCATATTTGTCAAAGGATAGCGCAAGCGATCGCTCATGTTACTTAAAAACTCATCTTTGAGTTGGTTAAGTTCTCGCAATTGCTCAACATATTGCTTTGTTCTTTCATAGAGTTTAGCTTGAACGTCTAGACTGCGCTGTAACTGGGATGTACGCTCATCCACTAACATTTGTACTTGCCGTAGTGTTTGTGTTTGAATGATGGCATTGCTGAGTTGAGCGCAGACCATTTCTACCATGTTGATTTCTGCTGTCTCCCAATAACGGGGTTGGGTTTGCTGTAGTGCCAAAAATCCCAAAATTTTGCCTTGATTCTCCAATCGCATCAAGAGCATTGCAGGCAGTTTTTCTAAAATAAACGCTTGGGCGATTGTGGAGGTATCCTTGCGCCGATCTCCGGTATCATTAATAATTACAGGCTTGCCAGATTCTGCTGTAAAAGCACGCCGACTAATACCACAATCGCAAAGCCAGTATGAATAGTCTGGGCTGTCTTTTTGATCAATATAAAAATCTTCTGGTTGTCTAGACCATTCACCAATAACTGTAGCTTTTGCTTTCGGGATTTGTTTTTTGCGTAGATTTCTAAATAGGGGATCAGCATATTTCAGTAATATAATCAAACCCCGGTCGGCTTCTAGAGCTTCAGCAGTAGAAGCGATCGCTACCTGAAGCATCTGATTAATCTCCAAGTTGCTACGACCGAGGATTGTCAATTGCTTGATCAGGTTTTGATGCTTGCCACAAGTTTTTATATATTGTTGTTGTGAAGCGATTTGCTGTGCTTGTGCTACCTGTTCTAGAGCGATCGCACAGACTGACTCTAGCGATCGCAGCAAATATTTTTCCGAATCACTCCAATCATGTACCTGGGACTTAATTAAGTTAATAACACCGTTCTTTTTGTTTACGAAACGGGTAGTAATTGCCAGAACCGATTTAATTGGTATTGGCAATTGTTGACATCCTATTTTCAGACTATTTTGAATTGTGGCAATGTCTTCTATCGTTGGTTCAGAAGCGCATTGCACTACTGGTAAATCCAATTGCTCTAATGAGAATATTTCATCTGGAGATGAATTTAAATACTCTTGGGGACACCAATTTGCAATAAATTCTTCACTACCAGTCACCTCTTTATGTGCAGTCACTAAGCAGCAGCAATCTACTTTAAATGTCACTCCTAGTAATTGAGCAATGTCTTGTAGCATCATTGCTGGTGTTGAGCGATTGGCAATGATGTAATTGATTTTTTGTGCTAACTGGAGGGCTGCTTCTTCCTCTTGCTGCATTAGATTGACCGGGTAGTGTGTGAGTCTATCTATTTCATCTAGGCGTTGTGGCAACGAACACAAACGCTTGCTTATTTTTGGTACGCTTTTGGATATTGAACCCATTTTCTTTGTACCCAACCTCCTGCCATATTCCTGATTCCTTTGTAAGGCTGCACCCTGCGATTGAATGATTCATCTTAAAATATTGTCTTCTAAACTTTCTCTCACCTGTTATAGCCCTTTTATATTGGAGATGGTGAAATCTCTTTATATCAAAAACCTTGAGTAATAAAATACATAAAAATTTAGTTTAGTCACACAAGCAAATATAATTACAGATTCTTACACAGTTATTTTGTTGCTAATATTTACTTAGACTACCTTGTTTCTCAGTATACATAAACCGTATTTTTCCTAGACTTACAACAAAGATATAGTAAGCTTCCTACGCATTAATACTGATATTTTGCCATGAAAACGTAATATTTATTTTATATTTTCTAGATGTACAGCTTACTTTTCACCAGATCAAACATCAACAAATATAATTAAAGTAGGGGGTTTAGCAAACTTTTTGATAACTAAACAAGAGCAGCAAAAAATATTTACTGAAATCTAGTTACTTTACTCCTTTTCTTTAGAATCATTTAATCTTTATGCTGATGTTTTATATCTGTCAAGTGTAGTCAAACCCCCTGTGGTAGAAAACACCGAGCCTTTAAGTAGTTTCAACAAACTATTAAATTCTTTATTTAGTAGCACCCGTCTCCGTTGATTCGGTGAAATTGGATAATTTATTTTTTGGAGTTCCCTAAATGTAAATCTATTTATATTATCAGAACAATATTGCGACCTAATTGAGATTGCTGCAAGATAGAAGCTACTTATCTTGACGATGCTGAATAGCAATCAATAGTGAGAACCGTGAAGTTGTAAAATTTTTGTTAAATTGGCGAACATCTATATTAATAAATAGTGTCTCCGTTTGATTTAGCAAGGTACTTAGCATGACGGCAACAACTTCCAAAGCAACTTCAGCGCTTCCCCATTTTTGCGAAGGAATTCAATATTTTGGGGAAACGTTACCGGAATTTGAAACTTATGGTGCAAATCCAGTCATAGAGTCAGCCAAAGAAGCGATCGCCAATCCAGAAGAACCAGCAGCAGTATACCAAACCTTGCTAGCTGCGGATGCTTTGCGTTATCTGACACTGCAAGTTACTGGAAGTAAAGCTTCTGGACACCCTGGTGGTTTCGCTTCTCAAGCGGAAGCTTATGCAGCTTTGGTCATGCTCGGTTACAAAAATATTATTACGGAAGTGGGACACCACGCCCCCGGATTTTATAGTGCCATGTTCTTGGATCGCTCTTTAGAAGACATGGGCATTTATACAGTCCAACAATTACGCGATCGCTTCCGAGAAAAGCATGGACTGTTAGGACACCTGTCTGGTTATATTCCTGGCATTCTTGCACCAGCAGGCCCTTTGGGACAAGGGCAACATTTTGCAATGGCGGCTGCATTATTAAATAAAGACAAGCTGTTTCCGTTCACCATTGGCGATGGAGGACTGGGTGAGCCTTATATTATGAGTTCTATGGCTCATTTCCACACCGCTTATCCTGGTGTAACTAACTTTTTGCCAGTGTTGGTGTGGAACGGTTACAGCCAAGAACACCATAGTATGGTGTCTCTTAAAACCAATGAACAAATGATGGCATACTGGCATGGTAATGGCTTTGAAGAAGTCGTGTTAGTAGATGCCAAAGACTTTGATGACAAAGAACAACCAGGAAATTACGTAGATAGTACCGCCTTTTCTTTTGCCCAACGTCTAGCTTTTACCAAAGCAGTACTTTTAGGTATAGATGAAGCGGCGCGATCGGCTTTGAGTGGTAAGTTAACTGTGTTTATCATTAAGCAACTCAAAGGCGCAGGCGTCCATGCGCGGGGTGCAAAATCTCATAACCTGTATCCAAAAGACACGCTGGATGCACCCCATATTATCAACGCACTCAAAGAACGCGCCTTACCTGTTCAAGCTTGGCAAATCGTACGGACAAACTGCGAACGCGCGGGTGGAGGCCCAGCAGCAAAAACAGTAGTTACCGAATTTGAATATCCTTTGCCAGATTTAGGCGAATTGCCTTTAGAAGAGTATGCTGTGGGTGGCGATCCGAAAGTTTCCACAACAGCCATGGGACGTTTGGTCGCAAAAGTTGGACAAATCGATGAAAACTTTTTGGTTACTAACGCCGACGGGAATGAAGCATCAGGTATTGGTAATATTAACCAAGCCTTAAAAATTATTCACCCCACAACAGATGACTTATACAACCAAGCACCAGGTGGACAAGTTTACGAACCTTTGAGTGAAGATGCTTGTGCTGGTTTAGCTGCGGGTATGTCGTTGATGGGTGCTAGAAGTTTGTGGTGTTCCTACGAATCTTTTGCGATTAACGGTTTACCAATTTGGCAAACTGTCATCCAAGCAATGGCAGAATTGCGACGTCCGACTCCCTCGACAATTACATTATTCACCGCCGGTGCTTTAGAACAAGGGCGCAATGGTTGGACTCACCAACGTCCAGAAATTGAAGCTTACTTTGCGGCGATGATGCGAAATGGTAATGTTTTCCCCTTGTTTCCCCCCGATGCTAACAGTATTCAAGTTTGTTATGACTGGGCTTTGAGAACCAAAAATAAGGGAGTTGTCATCACTGCGAGTAAATCACCATTACCAATTCGCACTACTTTTAATATGACTCGTCATGGGTTACAAGATGGTGCGGTGGTATTGCAAGATGTCGCTGGAGATCAGCAAGTAGTGTTTGCTGTAATTGGCGATATGACATTAATTCCCGTGTTTGAAGCAGCAGCTTTCTTAGAAACAGAAGGTATTGGGGTGAAGATAGTTTCTATTATTAACCCCCGTCGTTTATATCGTCCCCATGATACAGGTTGGGATACCTGCACCGAACCCGAAGGTGATTTTATCAATGATGAAAAATTTGCCGAAATCTTTGCTGGTGACGCGTTAATTGGTGTTACCGGAGGTGCGGCGGCGATGTTAGAACCTGTGATGCTGCGGAGTAACTGCAAGCGCGATACCTTCGCATGGAGACGTGGAGAAACAACAGCAAGTGCAGGTGAGTTGATGGCGTTTAATGGTTTGACAGCAGAAGCGTTGACGAAAAGAGCAATTGAATTAGTGCATTGAGTGATCGGGGATTGGGGAAGGTAGGGGTCCCCTCTGCCTCTGGGGGTAAGGGGTAATGGGGATTGGGGATTGGGGATTGGGGATTGGGGAGAGAATAAACAGCAATTCCCGTTCCCCGTTCCCCAATCCCCGATCACTCCCTTAATGCATACCCTACTCCACGCACTGTATGAATTAAGCGTTTTTCGTTGTTTTCTTCTAGTTTCAGACGCAAGTAACGCACATAGACTTCAATAATATTAGAATCACCCATAAAGTCATAACCCCATACTTTTTCTAAAATTTGGTCTCTAGTAAAAACCTGACGGGGATGACTGAGGAGATATTCTAATAAATCAAATTCTTTCGCTGTTAAATCAATTGTACGTTGATCTCGGAAAACTTCACGAGTGCGACGATTGAGTTTCAAATCTTCAAACTGCAACAAATCTTCATCTGTTTCTTGGGTGCGACGAAGATGAGCGCGAATTCTAGCTAGTAATTCTTCAATACTAAAAGGCTTAACTACATAGTCATCAGCACCCGCATCTAAACCAGCTACGCGATCGCTCACTTCATCTTTTGCTGTCAACAAAATCATCGGTATTGAACTACCTGTTGCTCGCAAACGCCGACAGATTTCCACACCTGATAATCCTGGTAGCATCCAATCGAGAATTGCTAAATCTGGTGATGACTCTCGCGCCAGTGTCAATCCAGTTATACCATCATGTGCCACACTTACCTGATAGCCTTCACTAGTTAGTTCCAATTCAACAAATCTGGCTAATTTAACTTCATCTTCAACTAACAGGATGTGTGCTGTCATATTTTTATTCTTAAAAGATGAGAGTTTTGATCATGGTTTGCTTATTTCATATATTGAATAATGCGATCGCCAACTCGCAAAGCATTAGCAATAATAGTTAAACTAAATGACCCTTCTTACACCTCTACACTTCTTTTTTTAGTCCCCTTGCTCAGAGTTTCCTGCTCCCCTGCTTACATAGTGATTGGCTATTTTTTTATTTGAAAGTCCCTCATAGCTGGGATCGTGAGTTCCTAGCAGCTTGTCCCAGAAGGTAAAATATAGCCCGTAATGTACTCTGTACTTATGATGATGTATCGCGTGATGTGTCGAACCAATGAAGCACTTTCCAAGCCATTGGGGGAAAAACCAAAATCGTGAGGTAAACAGTTCAAATCCCACATGAGTCAACACAGCCCATACTGTCATAGTCATGAGGACAGCAATTAAGGTAATGAAGTGAAGTGGAATCAGGAAAACTATCCCTACAAAGAAAAGACCTTGTATGACAGCTTCTGGTAGGTCGAAGGCGAAGGATGTCCAAGGTGTTGGATCTCCTGATCGATGATGACCATAGTGTAGCCACTTGAAGAATAAAGGGTGGTGAAACCCTCGATGAATAAAGTAAAAATACGCATCTTGGATGATAAGTACTGCAACAAAACTGACCGCCAAATACCACAGTCCATACTCATTTACAGAAGTGTACAAAAGCGTTACTCCCGAATCATATGCTGACATAATGAATGCGGCGCAAAGTCCAAAAAATACCGCGGAGAGAACCGACAGTTCAATATCCTGTCGAATTGACTTCCATACTATAGGTTTGAGGTGTAACCTCCGCTTCACGAAAGGCTTACCCATAACCGAATAAAAGAACCAATATGCTCCTCCAGCGATGAGGAAGTATCGGACTATAATAATTCCGAAAAATGCTAACCAATAAAACCCGAATTTATGTAGGATGAAGAACAAATTTTGCACTAATTTTCAGTTTATTTACAGATTGAAGCGTAACAGTTGTACATTATTCCTGGCTTCTATCGCAAGCAGTGTTATCTTATTTAGCTTTTTGATCTGTGCTAAGTAGCCCTGACTGAACTGCGTACACCAGGGTGAATAAAAATATGACTCTTCTTACACCCCCTACACCCTTACACCCCTAGATCTATTTTCAAGTCAGGTCGGCACAAATAAAGCTAACTCGTGAGGGTCGTCATTTTTCATTGGTAAGGGTTTCAGCGATTTTATATTTCTCTACACAGTGATGTTTATTTTCGCCTACTGACTTAGATAAATATTGAGTAATTGGGTGATACCTTAGTTTTCTTTGTTGTCTTTTTATGATTTTTTATTCTCAGTATAGTTACGTGGTACTACTATAGCCTATCTAAGGATTCTGGTGTAACTTAAACAAATTAAGTAAAACTCTTAGATTTTTATCCGTAATATTTCTGACATATATTTTCAATTAATTCAGTAAAATAACGGTTAAGTAAGTCATCATTATATTTGTTCCCTGTTCCCTGACTCAACTAATAAGTTCATAAACCAAACTGGATTCCTATAGATATGATTCTGAACAAGTAATTTCAGGAATTAAATTTGATTACTGTATCTATCCCAATTTGTATTCATTCAAAATGGGATAATCCTCACTTACAGATGCAACTCACTAATGACTAAATGAAGTCATCTTAGGAACAATAGCTATGTCAAAACAAGAAGTGATTAGACTATTTAGAAATGCTCAAACTAATCCTAATCTGAGGAAAGTCCTTAATTCGGCATTGAACCTAGAAGCTTTTGTACAAATAGCGCATCAACACGGCTATAATTTTACGGTTGAAGAATGGCAAAAAGCTACTGGCTTAGTCATAGAAAATTCAGACTCTCAGGTTTATGAAAATCAAGGCACTTGATATATACACAGGTGACTATTGAGAGATCCTCGACTTTGCAGAATTTGTCGGGGGTCTTGTCTCTCACGAATAATTTTAGAATGCTATATAGCAATACGCTTGGTGTTAAGCTCACAATTTTTTGTAGAGGAGAGACGCGTAGCAAGATCCCACAGGGTAATTTCGCGTCTGGTACACACCAATTTTCTGTACTAAAAATCCTTAACACCAACCGTATTGTGCTATATAGTGAATTCTAATTAATAAGAGCTAATTAATTTATAACGGTGATTTCACCTTTTTTATTAATTTTAACTGGTGTATTAGGAAAATCATTGGCAATCAAATAGCGGACAAGTTTTACAGTTCGCAATTGCTTATCAATATAGGGAATTCCCTGGCGATTCATATGTATAGGAATAATTTTACCTCCCACTAAATCCCCTTGGAAATTTAACTTTACTTCTAAAATCATTGAGTAGCCAGTCTCATTTCTAGTAGATAAAGTTCGGTATCCTAAAAAGTTTCCTAAAGAGTAAGCAATCAATTTTCCTTTATAAATCTCCATGGCTCTGGGAACATGGGGACCATGGCCAAGAACTAAATTTGCTCCCGCATCAATCATTGTGTGAGCAAACTTTACCGCATTACCTCTATTTTCTCCGTAGAAGGTTTCTGTTTGATTTTTTACTCGTAATGCTTTTGTTCCCTCTGCTCCGACGTGCATTGATACAATTACAATATCCGCACGTTTTTTCGCTTGTTGTACCAGATTTTTGGCTGTTTGGAAATCGTGAATGGAGTTGTAACGTTCATAGGGTGCAAACCCGATCATTGCAACTGGAATATTTTTAGCTTGCAGTAAAAGTATTTGATTTTTATGACCTAGTGTTTCAATCCCAACAGCAGAGAGATTCTTAATCGTATCTGCAAACCCCACTAAACCAAAATCCATAGCATGATTGTTAGCGATATTGAATACATCAAAGCCGACATCAGCAAACAACTGAGCATAGGAAGGTGGAGATCGAAACGCGAACATCTGTCCACGACTGATGTCTTTGGTAGTGTATGGATAGTTAGTTAAGCTGGTTTCAAAGTTACCAAATAAGATATCAGCTTTTTTTAAGTTTGCTCTTACCGACTTTGGGATTAATTGGTTGCGATCGCGTGCCAATCTGTAGTTAGGAAAATTCGTACCAGGAATAACATCGCCAACTGCTTGAATGGTAATAGTGTCTGTATAGCTAGGCTCTTTGATCAGTGGAGGTGAATTTGGCTCTGGGAGATATTCACTGGGTAGGTTGTTTGTATCTGTAGCTTGCGATCGCTTAGAACGAATACCCAATCCAATACCAATTCCTACACAAAAACATACACCAATGAAAGCCAAAGAAAGCAATTTTACCCCTGATCGTGGATTAGCCATGTTCGCATTCCTCACACTTTGAGATTAGTCTACTCGATCAGTGAATGCGATCAATATTGATTCTGCTGTGGTTTTCACAAAATTTGGTGATACCGTTTCTGTGCAATCCTGAAATAAAGATACAGATCCTCGACTTCATTAAAGAAGTTGGAGATTTTGAGTAGTGATCATAAGTAAGTAATTACTCAGTTGCAAGTCTTTAATTATTTCAAATATCTCAGTCTTGATCTCAGTAATGGCTACGGTTGAATGTAATTAAGTTGAATGAGACGAAGCGAGCAGACAAATACATCGATAAGTTTAATTCTACTTGGCGTTGATCCAAAGATGAGAAAAAGGTTGATTATGAAAAGGAAGATGCTGATCAAACAAGATGCAGAATTGACAGAAAATAGTAAAGAAAATATTGGAACACCACTACAAACAGACTGCTGGATATATCGGATTGTAGTAAGCGCATTAGCATTAACTTTAATATCTTCTATTGGTGGTGCAGTTTGGCTAAAATCTCAGGATAAAGATATTCCCGAAATTTTGATTGCTTTGGGTACAGGATCATTAGGTGGTTTGGCGGGATTCTTAGCGCCGACACCAGCTAAAAAATAACTGCTTCTAAATGAAGTTGACTTTCTTGGCAATTTCCATTATTTTTAACCACTTTGACAATAACTGGTTCTTTGACTTCAAGACTCATAGAATTGATTTTTGCTAGTACAGTTGAGCGAGAAGGTTGTTTGGATGAAGACAGAGCTTGAATAAAAGCTTGAGTTGCATTATAACTAGTACCAGTCAACCAAGTAACAGGCTGTTTACATTTTTTTTCAGATTCTTTGTACGATTTATTTATACTTGGTACAACTAAAATCAAATCTTTTATGAATACATTTTCTGCTAGAATATCTGGATAATTAAAAGAACCTGCTCCTAATATTAGCATTTTTTTGGGTTGATTAGTCAGATTATTGCTAGCACGATATATTTCAATTGCTACAGAAGTGAAATTGATATCTGGGAACAACATCAGTGCATCAGCACTCTCTTGTTGACTACGTAATACTTCGGCTTCTGGATTCAACATAGGATTATTCAAATTTACTTTTCGGATAATGCTGATTCCATGATTAAAAAGTAATTTTTCTAGATTGGAAGCTATATTTTTACCATAGGTATCATCGGGATTGTAGAAAATATTAACTCGCTTAAGTTTCTTATATATGAGATACTCAGTCATCTTTTCAGCAAACTTTTGAGCAGTAGCAGTTGTTCTATGAAAAAACTTACCTTTGAGCAAATCGCTAGCACTAGAGGGAGATATCATGGCTAGACCAGCTTTTTCATAAATTGGTAGTGCTGACATACTAGCTGTGCTATTTTGATGTCCAATCACTCCCATAACATTTGAATTTATCACTAGCCTGCGGGCAATTTTTGCAGCTTGAATTGGCTCAGTGTCATCATTAGCAATAATAATTTTCAAGAGCCGAGCATTAGATTTATTACGTTTTTTATTAAAATTTTCTTGTGCTTGTGCTACTCCTCTTAAAAGTTCTAGAGAAGTTATTTTGCGAGTATAGCCTGATGTCACAACTGCTAGAGTTAGAGGATTACCTTGTTGATTTGCTCGTGCATTGTTATAGTAAATTTTCACTACCGGGTCGTCAGGATTAGCTTTTAGAGCTTTTTGGAATAATTCAATAGATTTTGCATAATTCTTTTGTTCAAAAGCTTCTATACCTAGTATTCGATTATAGTTTTGAGAAAAATCACCAAATAAATTCCGCTCTCCTTCACTAAATCGTTCTGGCTCTGCTAGTTGTAAAGATGAAGAATAATAATCAAAAATTAAATCAGTAATTTCTTTTCGTAATCCAACAACTGTCCCAACTACAAACATGAGGGTAGCTACCAAACCTAAAGCAAAGCGCTGCTGAGATCGTCTTTGTAATTCTTGACTAGCATTTAAGAATTGATAATCGCGATCGCTTAAACTTTTATCTTTTGCCCATTGCCATGCATATTGTAATGCTTTACCACGCAAAAGTTTTGACTTGTCTTGACAATTGGAATCTAACCATGCATTAAGTTTAATCGCGTAAGGACGTTGCTGTGCTAATATCTGATTAACCCAAGATTTGTCAAAAATAGCTTTATAAATACGGTTGTAAATCCTTAATTTCCCCTCACATTTAACAACTAACCCCGACAGCCGCAATTTTAATTGTTCTTGACTTTTATCCGCTTTTATTTCATCCTGTTGTAAAATTTGCTGATACAAACACAATAGCTGTACAACAGGTTGCTCATTACAGAGAATGCGATCGCGTATCGTTCGCAAATGTTGTGGTTCATCATTTCCTTCCCAGTTACTAATGATTTGGGATTGCACAATTTTTTCTACACATTCCACCTCATGTCCAACGGGAATAGGTGATTGACAATCGACAATTAATTTGCATAGCTTTTGAGTCAGAAAAGGTTGTCCACCTGTCCAGTACAAAACCTCTTTGAGTACAGCTTGCGGATTTTCTACGTGATTTTGTAATCCTGCTACTAAAGGTACTGTTTCTGCTAACTCAAAGCCAGTAAGTTCAATTGCTTGACCAATATTAAATGGTGTGCGATTTTTATCACTAATCAAATCTGAAGGTGTCGCAACACCCAAGAGTGCAAAAGTCAAACGTCTATATTCTGGTTTTTCTGTTCGTAGATTATCTAATGCTCGAATCACGGCAAAAAAATCATCTTTAAAATTTAAGCTGAGGAGTCTATCAATTTCATCAATAAAAATTACTATATTGCCGAATATTTTCTTTAAAAGTACGTCTTCAATAAACTCTATCCAACACTGAACACAAGAAAACTGCTCGCGTTCTTGCCACCAAATTCGCCAGTTAAAATCTTCTGATATCTTAAAACTACTAACAAGTCTTCTGATTAAACCTTTATACCATTTCTGAGCAGTAACTCCTTCTTCCAAAATTAAAGTAGTGTCAATTGCTGCACAGACTATACCTTCTTGTTGCAGCCTATGCATAGTTTGCACTTTGAGTGAAGATTTTCCCATCTGTCGGGAGTTCAATATATAACAAAACTTCCTTACTTTCAATGCATGATAAAGTTCTTGATCTGCCTTGCGCCTGACATAAGTAGGAGCATCAACAGGTAAACTAGACCCAACTTGATAAATAAAACTGGGTTGAATATTCATTGTTCACCTAAAATCTACGAATTAATTCCGAAGCGATCGCCAAAATACAACCGATACAAATTGCAACTAATTTCTACTTCATTCCCGGTTAAATGTATTAACCCCATGCTGTATAATTTATACGCCAACATTGGTTCTAGTTGTATTTTATCTCTTGTAATTACTACTTTTTTTAATGCTTCCGCCAATTCAAAATGCTGTTGAATAATCTTCCAATATCGCCGCAGAAAGCTACTATATATTCCTGCTTCTGTAGGAGCAGATTGCAAAAATTCTTCAAGGCTGATTGTGGTATTATTCTTGAGATAAGAGAAAGCCTGTCCGAGCAAATAGGGATGTCCTCTTAACATAGACATCAATTGTTGTATTTGCTCATGTTCCCAAAAAATTCCATATTGTTGAGCTAAATCATTTACCTGTTCCGGCGTTAATTCTGGTAATTGTACTAGTTTACCGACATTAAAAGGCGACTCATTGACATTCAAAGGCACGTATACTTCTGTTGAGTGGACGACTATTAACCGCATTTTTTGCCAAATACTACAAGTTTTCGCCAGTTCGTGCCAAACTCGTAGCAGTCCAAAGAATTCAGAGGCTACTTGCTGATAAGGAAAAATCCGCTCTACTTCATCCAAGCATAATACCAATGGACTAAGCGATTGTGGTAATAAATACTCTTCAAAATAGGCAGTGCAGTTTAATTTACTGCTAGACTCATCATCCCAGTAATTAGCGAGTTGGTTCGACATTTTCAATCTTTTACCAACACTGACACTGAACCACTGTAAAAATTTATCTAAATTGGTAAAGTGATCTATTTCTGCATAATGTAAGTTCAAGAATACAGTCCGATATCCTTCAGATGCTAACTGCAATAAAATCTTTGCCATCAGTGAGGTTTTACCCATCAATCCAGGTGCTTTAATCAACAGTAGCGCACCAGCTTGGCGTAGTGTTTGCTCACAAATAGATTCAGTATAAGGACGCTTTACATAAATGAAGTTCTCTGTATCTGGCTCGTCTGCAAACTCTGGCAATGTAATATTGTTAATGTTGGGGTTAAAATCTGCTATCGCTTGCCAATCCAGTCCCAATTTCTGGCAAATTTCTTGAAAATTTAGACAATCAATAGGCTTACCGTTAAGAAATTTTCTGACTGTATCCAGACAAACTCCTACATCTTCAGCCAAATCTTTTTGACGGGGATAACCCTGAAGTTGGACAGTTGTCTTAACTTTGTCAATACATTCTTTACGAATTTTTACTGAGCGTGACATAACTGGGTTTTCTCAGCAAGATGCTCAGATCATACCGTTTGTTTCCAGTGGTACTGCTTACTCATTAATAAGTCAGTTACAAGTCAGCTAATCAGGGGAAAATCCTACAACACAAGCAAACATGAAAATCTCTTCCCCGAACGCGAGTGCGTCTCCGTCAGAAGAATTCCCGCTCCCTGATTCCCGATCCCCGATCCCCATTTTCATCCTAGTCATCACCCAAACATGCGATCGCGATTATGGGGAGCATCAAAATCAATCAGTGGCCCTTTCGGAACAATGCGAGTCGGGTTGACTTTGGGATGACTCCGGTAATAATGTCGCTTGATGTGGTCTAAATTACAAGTTTGTTTTACCCCTGGCTGTTGGTACAAGTCTTTGAGATAATTCCACAAGTGAGGATAATCTACGATCTGACGTAAGTTGCATTTGAAATGCACATAATAAACCGGGTCAAAGCGAAACAAAGTTGTGAACATACACCAATCTGCTTCAGTAACTTGATCCCCACATAGATAACGTTGCTCTCCTAAAACTTTTTCCCAATGATCAAGAGCATCAAATAATTCTGTTACCGCTTCATCATAGGCTGCTTGCTTAGTTGCAAATCCCGCCCGATACACACCATTATTAATCGGTTGGTAAATAGCATCTATTGTTTCGTCAATAACTTTTTGTAAATTTTCTGGATAAAAGTTTATATTATTCTGAGCAAGATGATTAAACTCAGCGTCAAACATTCGGATAATTTCGCGGGATTCGTTATTGACAATCGTATTCTTTTGTGTATCCCACAAAACAGGAACTGTGACACGTCCGCTATAGCTGGGATCAGCTTTGAGATAAATTTGCCAGAGATAATCAGCACTGTTGACAGTATCAGGAATGCAACCTGGTTCATCTGCAAACTCCCAGCCATTGTCGTGAATTTCGGGAGCAACCACAGACATCCCAACAATATCTTGCAGTCCTTTGAGTTGGCGCATAATAGCAGTACGACACGCCCAAGGACAAGCCCAGGAAATATACAAATGATAACGCCCTGCTTCAGCCTGGAATCCACTGGAACCATCGGCGGTAACTTTGTTGCGGAAAGTGGTAGAAGGACGGATAAATTTACCTGCTGAGTCTTCCTGTTCCCGTTGGGATAGCCACTTACCATCCTTGAGAATTCCCAAACTCATTGTTTTTCTCCTTTGATGATGTTAAGGGAAAGGGGATAGGGGATCACGGAGCGGGGATCGGGGATCATGGTAATAAATCAACTACTAACCACTATCTACTATCCACTAACCACTAACTATTCCTCGTTAAGAATTTTTGGCACTTTGAAAAATTCGCCTTCTTGTTCTGGCGCACTTTGAAGAATTGCTTCGCGATCGCTATATGGTTGAAGATCGTCGGCGCGTGTCACATTGCTGACATCGATAGCCCGTGTTGTGGGTGGTACGTCGCTAACATCTAATTCACTGAGCTGCTCAAAATAGTCCAGAATACTAGCCAGTTGAGTAGTGAATTGTTCTTCCTCTTCTGGTGTCAATTCTAAACGAGCAAGATGGGCTACTTTATGGACTTGTTCGCGATCGAGCATAAAATTTTAGTCAATGGTCAATAGTCAATAGTCATTGGTCATTGGTCATTGGTCATTGGTCATTAATTTTTTACAAATGACAAATGACAAATGACTAATGACTTAAAAGAATACATCAATTTGCATTCTACCTGTAGTTTTCAGCCAGTTTTGGGCTTCGATGTAGTTGTTGGGAGCAAGGCGAATGGCTCTCACCCAATAGTCAGCAGCTTTGTCAAACAGTGCTTCGCCAGCGTCTTCATCTCCTGCTTCTTTGGCTTTTTCGCCTAAATAGTGATAAATGACGGCGATGTTATTTAAGGCTTGAGGTAAGCGAGGATTGTACTCTAGTGCTTGATGATATAACTCTAAAGCTGTTTGGTGTTCGCCGTTACTAGCATAAATTAATCCCATGTTGTAGAGTATGTAACCGCGATCGAGGGAATCATCTTCTAGTTCTAAAGCTTGCTTATAGTTGTCTAAAGCTTCGGCGTATTCTCCTTCTGATTGCGCCGACATTCCGTCTCGGTAATAAACAAACGCTTCTTTTGCTCTTTTGTTCGCTGGCAGAACCTTCAGGATTAGGTCTGCCATAACTGTAAAGGATTTATCAATAAAATTATCGTTTTTTTGAGTTCTTGGCATATAACGCCTCTCATTGATGTTGGGCTACTGGCAGGGGTTTTTTAACTATTAGCTAATTTAACAGTTATCAGTTGTCAGTTATCAGTTTTATAACTTTCACCTGATTTAAGTTTTGAGTGGGTTAATGCACTCACGGCTATTATTTTTGGGGCTATTTACCAAGGTTGTGACAGGATAGCTAGTCATCGTCTCTGAAGGATAGGGGTGCAGTAGTGGCTGTAGTAATTCCCCATCATGAACTTGAGGATCTAGCCATAAATCATAATTTTCCTGTTGGAGAATTACTGGCATACGATCATGAATCTGTTGCAGTAATTCGTTAGCTTGGGTTGTCAAAATTGTACAAGATTTTATCTGTTCTTGTTCTGGTGATTGCCATTCCTCCCACAGCCCTGCAAAAGCAAAGGGTTTTCCGTTCAACAGACGAAAATAATATGGCTGCTTTTTACCTTCTTGTTTTTGCCATTCGTAAAAGCCATCTGCTACTACTAAACACCGTTGGCGCTTGAAAGCGCGACGAAATGCTGGTTTTTCGGCTACGGTTTCAGATCTAGCATTAATGAGCTTTGCTCCCATGCTTTGATCTTTAGCCCATGAAGGTATTAAACCCCAACGTAATTGCTGAATTTCACGTTTGTGAGCTTCACAATTATACAAAACCACCAAGACCATTTGCGTAGGTGCAATGTTATATTGCGGCTTGAAATCGGGAATTTTTTCGACTTCAAAAATTGGGGTTAAAACTTCTGGAAATACGCTTAAAGTAAATCTTCCACACATTGTTTGATCCTTGCAAATAAATCGAATTAAATATTTTAATGATAAAAATAATACCTTGATAAAATTTATTTTCCAGAGAATTTATTTTGTCTGGAATTGCGACATTTATCAAAAAATTCTTCTGTTTATAAGTGTTTTTGAAATATGATTGTATTTTACTGCATCATAATTAATCAAAACCTTCATCTCGCAATATATTGGCATGGAAACGCTAAGATTGTACGATTTTTTACCTTCAGGTAATGGCTACAAGATACGTCTTTTATTATCACAAATTGGTATGCCATTTGAGAGGGTAGAGGTGAATATCTTGAAAGATGAGACTCGAACACCAGAGTTCTTAAGCAAAAATCCGAATGGGAAAATTCCAGTATTGGAGATTAAACCAGGTAAATATTTGGCAGAATCAAATGCCATATTAGTTTATTTGAGCGAAGGCACAGAATTTTTACCTTATGACCGCTTTTTACGAGCGCGAGTAATGCAATGGTTGTTTTTTGAAGAGTTCAGCCTTAAGCCTTTTATTGCGCCATTGAGATTTTGGATTTCTGTACTAAATAAACCAGAAGAATACAAGGAAGCCATAGAACAAAGACGTGAATCTGGTTATACAGCCTTGAAAGTGATGGAAAATCATTTACAGACTCATAATTTTTTTGTTGACGAACGTTATACTATTGCAGATATTGCCTTATTTGCTTACACTCATGTTGCTGATGAAGGCAAATTTGATTTGAAACAATTTCCTGCTATCCAAGCATGGATTGAAAGAGTAAAAACCCAACCAAGATATATTTCAATAAAAGAAGAAGTACAGCATTGATTTTTCTTAATTATTTGCATCTACCAACTCGTTTTATAAGCTCATGCTTGAAAACGAGTTAATTTTTTATGAAGAGTATTTCAATAGTTGTTGCTGTAATGCGATCGCCCTGTCATATCTACCATATCTTAAGTAGGCTAGGCATTACCGACTTATAAGTGAATTCGTGAATCATACCTGCCTGACCCTCCATTTTTTTCAATAATTGCTATTCTGGCTTAATCCTCTTTTAATAGTTTTCTGCTCTACAAATCTGTGTCTATTTCAATGAGATTTTGTCTTGATGAGACACCAGATTTAATTCTAATTCTAGATTTAGGAACATCAAATTTTTCAGATAAAATTTTTATTAATTCTTCATTTGCTTTACCATCAACAGGAGGCGATTTTAAATGTATATTGAGACTGCGATCGCTAGTTTCTTCAATTTTTTGAACTTTTGAGTTTGGTTTAACTTTGACTTTTATTTGCATAACCTTTTCTTTGTAATAGTCGCAGCCACCACCAACCAAGAATACAGCCGATTACATAATGAGGAAAATCCCACCAAACAAAAGTTGTACCAAGCAATAATTTACCTATTAAAGTAGCACGAATTTGCTCTAATAAGGGAGGATGCCATAGTTGTAGAAATTCTAATATACAGGTAATGATAAAGACCCATAGAGGAATTTGGATAATAGCTTTTGAGCTACGGAAAAATATAAATACGAACAAGCACCAAAAAATTTCGTAAAAAACAGCAGCCCCATAATAATTGAACCATTTATGAGCAAAACCAGTATAGTATTTAAATAAAAAGCCCATCACTGTAACGATGAGCAAAGAAATTGTTATATAAAAGCTTTGTGTTTTTTTTGACACGATTTTCTCTGATATTAGGGAACGGGGATTGGGGAAGGTGGGGTCCCCTCTGGGGATAAGGGGAAGGTAGGGGTTTCCTCTGGGGAACTCGGGGCCCCCACTCCCCCCAAGGGAGTGGGGATTAGGGGCGAAGGGGTAATGGGGATTGGGGAACAAGTTCTTAATTTTAAATTTTGAATTTTGAATTGATACGCCCTCCTTGTCCCCAATCCCTAATCCCCGATCCCTTTCATTATGGTTGATCTGGATTACCGTTACCAATTACAGAAATTTTGTGTCGGTAGACTAATTCTCCACCGTACCAGCCGGAAATACCAAGAAGTGTTGCTACAACTACTGAGATTACAAGTCCCCAAGGTAATACAGCCGATATTGGATGATTCCAACGTAATACTAGGTTGATAATTGTCAGCACCAAAGCACTCACATTCAAAATTAAGTGCGCCCAACCAGCAGTACGCTTGCGGACTCGTCCTATTCTCAAAAAGTCTAAAAGTCCCGTTAGGGCTGCTACAACACCACCCGCCAAGCCAGCAGTGATTAACCAAAAAGAACCCCTCGCCCAAAAACTATCATTTGTAAACCAGAAAACCGCATCAGTTAACAAAGCCCCTACAAGAAATGCAATCGGGAATTGCACAAGAATCGGATGGATGGGATGACCTGCAACTGACACGGTACTAGGTATACCAGTATCACGAAACTCTCTATCATCACTTTCTAAAAAAGCTGGAATATTGGGATAGGGTGTAGAGTTTCTTTCTTGAGTATCCATAGTTTCACCTTTTAAGAATTGAAGTAACTTTATACTGAAGGGATTTGTTCAACTAACTGGCTAGATAAACTCATTTCTACAGTTTTATCGATCGCCTGTTCTCCCTAGTTCAGGATTTTCAGACATTATGTATCAATCTCCACTTCCATTACCCTTGAGTTAATCTAGAAAAGTGGTAAGGAAAATTTATCTATCTGGCGGTGGAAGTGTAGTTTTAGTAGTAATCTATCTGAAAGTATAAATGTGTCTTAAATTTTAAAATTATCCTAAGAATTAAATTTTTACTTCCTTAGTTTTGGGGTTATCGTTCAAAAGAAAGATGGTAGTCTCTAAATCTGTTATGTAACCTGAGAAAAGTAAAGAGAACAAAATTTTTAGAGGAGAATACAACATGGTTGTCACTTTAGATGACACTAAGCGTTCTGCTATTGCCATGAAATTGGCAGATATGAAAGCAATTCAAGAATTGATCATCCAAAATGAAGAACAGTTTGTAAGAGAAATTGTTGATAGCGAAATGCATGATCGCATTCAAAAAATGCTCGAAGATGATCGTAAAAACAAGGGTGTTTTGGAAACAGTTAATGTCCAATATGGCATTCAAGCCGAACCAGAAAAAACTATTACAGAAATGGTTAATAAGGTTCGGCAATTGATGCAAGGGTCTGAATTAAGCCTGTATGAAAAAGTATTCCAGCATGAATTATTAAAGCATCAACAAGTAATGTCTGGTTTGACAATTCACAAAGCAGCACAAAAAGTTGGTGCAGATGTGATGATGGCTATTGGACCTTTAAACACTGTTAACTTTGAAAACCGCGCTCACCAAGAACAGCTTAAAGGTATTTTAGAAATCTTGGGTGTTCGTGAACTCACCGGACAAGATGCAGATCAAGGTATTTGGGGACGTGTACAAGATGCTATGGCAGCATTAAGCGGTGTTGTTGGTAGTGCTGTCACCCAAAGTAGTGATAAAAGCGATATGAACATTCAAGATGTCATTCGCTTGGATCACAACAAAGTAAATACTTTATTCACTGAATTGTTGGCAAGCAACAATTCCTATAAGATTCAAGAATACTTTGGTCAAATTTACAAAGATTTGAGCGCTCATGCTGAAGCCGAAGAAGAAGTAGTCTACCCAAGAGTACGTTCATTCTACGGTGCAAACGATACTCAAGAATTGTATGATGAGCAAGCCGAAATGAAGCAGATGTTAGAAGAAATCAAGGCTATTGATCCTTCTTCTTCTCAATTTAAAGATAAAATTAGACAGCTAATGGATGCTGTTGGCGATCATATACGTCAAGAAGAAAGTACAATGTTTGCTGCAATTCGTAATAACTTGAGTAGCACTGAAACTGAGCAATTAGCTACCCAATTCAAAGCTGCTAAACAAAGAATCCAAGAGAAAGCAGCTAAGTAACCTGAGTTCGGGATAAGCTGAAACCTTGATTCTGTCGTTGGTTTTGAAAGCCTGAAACCCTTATTTTCTCGTTCAAGCGATCAAAATTGAGTCCTTAACCCGAACTGAAGTTAAGTAATTAGAGTCTAGTTTACTAGTAGCAAAATAGTTAATAGCTGCAATTAATGTCATCACTTTGGATCACGATACGTTGTAGGGGTTTACAGCCGTACGCCCCTACGGCATTTTTTTTAACAAAATATTAATAACATCAATTACAAAATAAAATCACCTATATCCCGCAGCATTTGTAAAAGTTCAGTTAGGGCTACTTACTATAAACCGTTAAAACTAGTAGAGTGTCAATTTTGATTTGAGGGATGATGACAGTCGCTTCGCTCCAAGTAAAAAGTAAAAAGTAAAAAGTTAAAAGGCACTCATAAAAAACTTCAGTTGTGGGTATCAAGCCCACTTAAACACTCATAATTTTACCGAGACACGTAGTGCAAGGTAAAAGGTGTCCTTTTTTCAAGCCCACTGATAAATCTGTGGGAATCTTTCTTTTTACTTTTTACTTTTTACTTGTTTTGACAGTGTACTAGTTAGTGGTCTGTTTCATTAATTTTGATGAGTTGCGGGTGTTAAGATCCCCGACAACTTTTGCGAAGTTGGGGATCTATAACCTCTCAGAATTAATGCGATGAACTACTAGTTTTTATTAACTTCTTCAGCCATCTTGCGGAAATAGTCCATTTTGGGATCGGGACGGCGACGAGCAGTGATGGAAGGTTCTGGAGCATTCTTTGGCTCCAGCTCGGTTATTTGCTTGCTTTGAGATGATTTGATGCTGGTTGCATCATTGGTTTCTAAGAAATAACCAGACTTGGAGAACCCAAAGATCCTACCTAAAAAACTAAATACCTGGGAAAAGATGTTTTTGATCAAACCGAAAAACTGATATAAAAGGGCTTCTAGACGAATAAAGAAGTTTCTAATTATTTGCGTTAAACCAGACATGGCAGCGCCTCCTGATTGCAGCTTATTATTATTTTGATTTATATCACTTTTCTTGTCATGTTCCTATCGAAGGACACAGAACCGTTACTGGATACGAACATGGAAACGATGAAGTTGCGATCGCATATTGGGGAGGATGATATATTGCAAATCCAGACATCCAATAGTTTTAACAGTACTTAATCGCAGTTGTTTCCCTAATAACTGTATATTTGAATCCATGACACGCCTGGGAAGTTATACCCATGACAACCAGCTACAGCATGGATGGACAATGAAAAACAATACTTCACGTCGTGCAGTTTTACAAAGTTTGATTGCCAGTGCAATTATTATTGGGTTTGATGTAAGCAATCGTATTTGGGTGACATCCGCCAGTGCCACATCTAGGTTTGAAAGTTTGCCACCTCTAGATGGAGTACTTTATACCGATAATACAAAACTTGCTGCTGTCAGTGATGACTTTGGTCATATTGTGCATCGTCAACCAATTGCCGTACTAGAACCAGGTTCAATATCTGATATTATTCGCATCATCCAATTTGTTCGCACTTACAAAATAAAGATTGCTGCACGCGGTCAAGGTCACTCTACCTACGGTCAGTCACAAGTAGAAGCAGGCGTAGTCATTAATATAAGTACGCTGAACAAGATTCACTCTATTGTTGCAGACCGAGCTATTGTTGATGCTGGGGTGGTGTGGAGTAAGCTATTACAACAAACATTGCCGCATTCGTTGACACCACCTGTTCTGACTGATTACATTGAACTTTCCATTGGCGGTACTTTATCAGTAGGAGGTATTGGCGGCGCAACTCATCGTTATGGCGTACAGATTGATAATGTCTTGGAAGTTCAAGTAGTAACTGGTGAAGGTAAGCTTGAAACCTGTTCAAAATTTCAAAATCGCGACTTATTTGAAGCAGTACTGGGTGGGTTGGGTCAATGTGGAATCATCGTTCAGGCAACAATTAAGCTTATCGCCGCAGCTACTAATACTCGTGTGTTTCTTTTGTTTTACGACGATCTGGCTACTTTTACTCGTGATCAACGTTTACTCATCAGTGATCAAAGGTTCAACTATGAAGATGCATAGAAAGAACCCCACCGCCTTCGGCACCTCCCCTTACCAAGGGGAGGTTGGGAAGGGTTAAAATAATGTGCAGCTTTACAGAGAATTGGTATCACTATCGGATTGTAGATGAAGAGAATTTTTTGAACTTAAAAATTCTGCGTGAACATGGTTTGGTAAAATTTTTTAACTAGTAATACTTTCTTAAGTTAAATTATGTTTAAAAAATTAGGAGCAGGAATTGGTTTTGGAATACTACTTGCTGTAAATCCTATAGTTATAGGTGAAAATAACAGTCCAAACTATCATTGCCTTGTATTCTGCAATTGAATGTTTTTTAATAGTTATTTTTAATTGAGCGAAAGAGGTAATTAACAATGGCTTTAAAGCTTTTACAGATTAATTTCCCTTTTCATGGCCCTTGGAAAAATGAGATGGCACAAGCATATTCAGAACTGGCGCACAAACTTTCCGAAACTCCAGGTTTGTTGTGGAAAATATGGATAGAAAATTCAAATTATGGAGAAACAGGAGGAATTTATTTGTTTGAGGATGAATCATCATTAGATACATTCCTCACAGAACATTTAGCGCGTTTAAACTCTTTTGGAATTGAGAATATCAGCGCCAAGAAATTTGATGTTAATGAACCGCTAACTCAGATTACCGGAGGAAAGCTGAAACAGTGAAGTTAAATTTCCCAGAATTAGCGATCGCTAATTTCTTGGTATAGCAACATTTTTCAACACACTCATCGGCCCATATTGTTTGAGAGTCTGCATTTGTTGCTCGTTTCGTACAAACAAAGTCCCAGCAAACCCTAATGAGTTGACTGGTATAGACGCAAAACATTCTTGCGATCGCGCTACGAGCAGCATCCATTCTCGTGTTACCAAAAGATTGTAATCTCTAGATTGTGTATTTTCTAAACCAACTGCCTGTAGCAGAGAATGATAACACTCTAACGTTGCCTCAGCAGCTGTAAATGGCGATCGCTTCCACAGAAAATCTAGGGGGACAAAAGCATGTAAAAAATCAAATCCTGGGATGATTGCGATGGAATTGTGAAATTGAGCTGACTTGAGGAGAGATTCAATAGGTATTCGTACCCCAGTAGTTGTCAGTGGTAATGGCACAAGTTGCAAATGCTTGTGTCGCTGACTAGCACCAGCAATTTTACTAGAATTGTAGAATGTCAACCCATCAAATTGAGCCATACATGCCCACATCGCGGCAAAATCTGCTAATGTCAGTAAACTTTCTTGTTCTTCAAAGGCACGGGTAATTAGTAGAAGATGATATTTTGCAACGTTATATTTGTTCAAAATACACACATGGGTATCAGAAATATCTACAACAAATAAATCCTGCTCGTAGGGAAGAAAAGGATTAAAATCTTTTGCAGCAAAACCGTTTTGTGTTTTTGGTTTCTGCTTGACTTCATCCTTACGAGCAAGGTTAGACACAATCCGCACCAAAAAGCAAACACCATCTTGTTCAACAAATTCCGAGTGTGTCGGTATTGAAACCATAGCATTGGTAGCAAGAGCATGTTCAGTCTGCTGTTTAATCCTTGTCCAGAATGTATCAGCTTGCAATAATATTTTTCCCTGTGCCATTTGTTAAGGTGTGAGTTAATACCAACCAAATTTTATATTATGTTCATTTGAGGGATTGAGGATGGGGGACAAGGAAGAATGCTTAATTCCAACAACCAATAAATTTTGGTCACAATTGCGGGAAACTATAGAAGCAGAATACTTAAGAGAGAAGAATTTATGAGTTGGACGAAAGTTCTTGGAACTGATGCACTTTCACCTGGTGCGCGACAAGTGGTAACAGTTGGTAGCCGGAAAATTTTGTTGGTTAATCACGAAGGTCAATTTTATGCAGTAGATAATGCTTGTCCCCATCTGAAATTATCTCTCAAAAAAGGCAAAATTGTAGATGGTGCGATCGTTTGTCCTTGGCATCGTAGCGCTTTTAATCTCTCCAACGGTGAAGTCAAAGAATGGATCACATGGCCACCTGTAGTGAATAAGGCCATGGGTATGGTGTCACAAGAAAAACAGTTACCAGTTTATCCTGTACGTGTGGAAGATGGAAGTATCTTGGTTGATGTAGGAGATTGACATCTCTACGGTGTACACACAAGAATTACCCCCCTTAATCCCCCCTTGCAAAGAGGGGAAACTGTTCCCTCCCCTTTGCAAGGCTACGGTGTACACACAAATCTAGGTTGAGCGCATCTGTACCGCCTCGGAATAAATTCCGAGTCTCATAGCGCAAGTCCTCTTCAGAGGACTCAAAAAAAAGTTTGTTCCAGTCCACTTGAGTGGACTTTCGCTATGAGCCTGGAACTTTAGTTCTAGGCGGGATACAGTTTCAACATGAAAAATTTTGACTTGTGTGTACACCGTAGCTCAACCTCCCACCCCCCTTTCATCCCCTTTCAAGGGTAGGGATTTTGTATTTGGTCATTTTTTGACTATTTCAGCCGATTTAAGAATCCGGAAACGACCAAACCACGTTGAATTTGAGAATTTTCTCAACTATTTTCGCTCTGCTAAAAACCCTACCCATGAAAGCCTCCGGAACGCTTGCGCGAACGGAGCATCGCTTGAATAAGGCTTCAGCGAAGACAGCACTTATAAGAAATTTTTCGCAAAATTAAGCGCTTCTTAACGCTACAATGGGGTCGAGTTTAGCAGCACGACGAGCAGGAACAACGCCAAAGAATAAACCTATACCACCAGAAACGCCGACTGTAAGACTAATTGCAACAACGGAAATGCCTGCATCTAATGGTGTTAAAGCTGCTACTAACAAAATACCACCGATACCGATCGCAGTCCCAATTAAACCACCTGCTGCTGAGAGAATCACGGCTTCAATGATGAATTGTAATAAGATATCTTGCTGGGTTGCACCAATTGCTTTTCGCAGTCCGATTTCTTGAGTGCGTTCGGTGACGGAGACAAGCATAATATTCATGATACCGATACCGCCGACAATCAGGGAAATAGCTGCGATCGCGGCGAGCATGATTGTCAATGCACCTGTGATCTGTCCAACAGTCTGCAAAGCATCTTTTTGAGTGCGGATTGTAAAATCGTCTTCGCTGGTAATTTTGTGTCGTAGGCGAAGCAAATTTGTCATTTGAAATTCTGCTGCGTCTACACTCTGACCATCAGTAGCCGAAGCAACAATATAATCTAAGCCAATACCATAGGGAGAATTTCGTCCTATCAGTCGGTTTGCAGCTGTTGTCAAGGGTATCAAGGCTGCTTCATCATAATCAGCACCGACGCTGGAACCTTTTGCTTCTAAAACACCAATGACTTGAAAACTAGTATTTTTTATTCGCAGTTGAGCGCCAACGGGGTTACTACTACCAAATAGTTTTTCTGCTAAATCAGCACCCAACACAGTAACTAGGTTGTTGCGCTTCATGTCTACTTCAGTAAAAAAGCGTCCTTTAGCAGTTTCAAAATCTCGTACTTCAGGAAATCCAGGAGTTGTACCAATAATATTGACGTTGGTGTTGCGGTTACGGTAAATCACCACTTGTCTTCTGTTCAATTCTGGTGCAACTCCTGCTATAGTTGGCACTTGAGTTGCGATCGCATCTGCATCAGCCAAAACGAGAGTTTTCGGTACTTCAAAAGAAATACGCTGAGTTTCCTGATTTCCAGGAAGCACAAACAGCACATTTGGCCCCAAAGATTCTAACTGCTTATTAACGTACTTTTGTCCAGCTTCACCAATACCAATCATGGCAATTACCGAAGCATTACCAATGACGATACCCAACATGGTGAGAGTGCTACGTAATTTATTAGACAGCAGGGTTTTTCCTGCCATTTTGATGCTTTCTGCTAGGTTCATTTTTGTTCTTTTGCTTGCTGTTCGCGTTTATAGTCTTTGGGTGGGTTGAGAAATACGCGATCGCCTTCTTTAACACCAGACATAATCTGAGTCTGATCTTTGACCTGCGCTCCTACTGTCACTGAACGGAACAGGGGTTTATTTTGAGCATCTGGGACAAGTACTCCAGTTTCACCTTTCTCAGTCACAATGGCTACAGTTGGTACTACTAAGGCATCGTCTACTTGATCCCCTAAAAACGTCAAATCAACATTTAAGCCGGAACGTAATTTTTCTTGACCCGTATTAATCGCTACTCGTACTTGGAATAACGTCACACCTTCTTCCTTGACGGCTTCGGGAGCAATCAGGCGTACACGACCTTTAAAGACTTGATCGGGGTAAGCATCGGTAACAATTTCTACCTGTTGTCCTTGTTTAATTCTGCCAATATCGGCTTCCGGAACTTGTGCTAATACCTCTAAACCCTTAGCTAGAGCCACGATGGAGCTGGAAGTAGCCGAAGCGCTCGAAGAAGCAGAAGTAGTCGGTGCTACATAAGCACCGTCGTTAGCATATTTTTGGGTGACAATTCCTGCAAAGGGAGCGCGGATGACGGTATCTTGTAAATTCACCTGAGCCGACTTTAATTGTGCTTCAGCAACAGCTACTGCTGCTTGACGTTGAGCAATCACCTCTGGGCGTGTACCGTTTTCTAGCAACTTTAACGCGGCTTTGGCTTCCGCAACAGCAGCTTTTTGACGATCAATTTCTTCAGAACGAGAGCCATTGCGTAGCTTTATGAGTTCTTGTTTGGCAGCTTGGAGACTAGCTTGAACTTGTTCGAGGTTATCTTTAGCATTTCGTTCTTCAGCCAATGCTTCATCCAAAGAATCACGAGATATCGCTCCTTGGGAGACTGGATATTCTCGGCGCTTGACTCGTAGAGATGCTAATTCCAAACGAGAACGAGCTTGCTGCAACTGTGCTTCAAATTTATTAACGTCCGCTTCTGCTTGAGCAATTTCTTCTACACGAGTTCCAGCTATAGCTTCGTCAAGTTGGGCTTCGGCTTGTGCTAAACGCGCTTTAGCTTGGACAATTTCTTGGGGGCGACTCCCAGCTATAGCTTCGTCAAGTTGTGCTTTGGCTTGTTGTAAGCTGGCTTGGTATTGCAGAATTTGGGTTTTGACATTTGCACTATCCATGACAGCAAGAATTTGTCCTTTCTGGACGCGATCGCCTTGTTCAACCTTTAACTCTGCAACAATTCCTGGTTGTTTCGGGCTAATATTCACACTTTGATCTGGCACTACCTTACCACTGGCAGTAATCCGCAAAGTCACATCTTTTGCTTCTACAGGAATAGTAAGTGCTGCAATATCTTCTTTACTTGCTCCCCGATTCACCAGAGTATAAGTTGTGGTGCCACCAACAACCAAAATACCAGCTGTAACTAGCCCAATTAGCCAACGTTGGGGATGCTTTATTTTGCCAATAACGGGAATTTCTATATGGGTATTCATTACAGCAGCCTTGAGAAATAACTTCGATTTCAGGATGATAAAGGGGGAGTAAGGAAGAAATATTGATTAAAAATATTTATCTGTTGTAGGCAAGATCATTAACTTTCTATAGAACTTAAGTTCTGTTAACATTCATCTTGCGTAGGAAAGAGTATGAGTATAAATAGTGAACTTATAGTTTCTTAACTTTATTTGATGTTAACCTTTCCCAAGTATTCTTCACTTCACCTGAATGGGTGACTTTAGGTAGAAAAAATCGGAGAGCGGGGATTGGGGACAAGGGAGAGTGTGGGGAGACTTAATTTAACAAGTCTCTTCCCAATCCCCATAACCCCTTATCCCCTCCAGGGACCCCTACCTTCCCCAATCCCCAATCCCCGATCTCCATCAAGATTTTGGATTTTGGATTTTAGATTATTAGGATAATATTTGACGCTAATCTAAAATCTAAAAGTGGATGTCCAGATCTAAATCTCAAATCCCAAATCAAAATACTATGCAAGCTGGTACAAAATTGCAGGGTGGTAAATATACCTTAGACCAGGAAATTGGTCGAGGTGGCTTTGGTATTACTTTCAAAGCTACGCATGACTTTTTAAACCATGTAGTGGTGATTAAAACCCTGAATGAAAAGCTCAGACAACATCCTGATTTTGCCAAGTTTGAGCGTCAGTTTCAGGATGAGGCTAGACGTTTGGCTACATGTGTCCACCCCAATATTGTCCGGGTCAGTGATTTTTTTGTCGAGACTGGGTTGCCATATATGGTGATGGAATACATTCCCGGTGATACTTTAGGTGAGGCTTACATTTTACCTGGAATTCCTCTACCAGAGGCGACAGCAATTCATTACATTCGTCAAATTGGGGCTGCTTTGCAAGTGGTGCATCAAAATGGTTTGTTGCACCGAGATGTCAAACCGGATAATATTATTCTCCGCCAAGGAACTCAGGAAGTAGTACTGATTGATTTTGGTATTGCCCGTGAATTTAATAGTGGGGTGAGACAAACTCACACAGGTATGGTATCTGAAGGCTATTCGCCAATTGAACAATACTTGTCACAAGCAACGCGCACACCTGCAACAGATGTTTACGGTTTAGCAGCAACATTGTACTCATTTTTGACGGGACAAGTACCCATGCCTGCATTGTTGCGCGATCGCGAACAAATGCCTACACCCCGTGAATTGCAACCTCATTTAAGTGCAGCAGTCAATCAAGCTGTGATGCGTGGTATGGCAATTGAAGCCAAGTTTCGTCCCCAAACAGTGGTAGAGTGGTTGAAACTGCTACCAGGAGACGTAACAAATCACATACCAATGCCAATGGTGACATACGCAGTACCAACTATTGATTTATCTGCCCAGTTGCACGAGGAAAAATTACCTCAAGAAAAAATAACAAATCAAAAAAGAATTTCATCACTGTTTGCAAAGATTACTCCTTTTAGAAAAAAACTGCGATCGCCAAAAGTACTTCTGGGTACTGGTGTAGCTGTTGTTGCTGCAACCGCAGGTTTTGGTATAACTAGTATGTTGAACAAGCCTCAGCCACCATCCCCCAAACCAGTTTTTGAACAGCCTAATCAAAGTACTTCAGCAGAAATACAATCCACGAATTCACCTTCTCCCACACCTTCTGAGACTTCCCAATCAAAAATCAACTCTGCATCCGTCTCTACTTCTTCTCGGCGACGCAGGCGCAATCGGCGTTCTTCCGAATCAGAAACCTCGACTCGCAACACCAACACTATAGAAGAATCAAGCAAAAATAATTCCACCACAGAAGAATCACAAGAATCACAACAGAAACAATCCCCAACACAAACACTATCACCCACTACGCCTGATAATTCTTCATCACCGTCTCTAGTGGAAAAACTGCGAGAATACCGGAACTCTCGTCAAACTTCTTCTACACGTTCACAAACTCAATCACCATCTCCAATAAAATTGAAACTTGCCCCACAACCATCACCAACCAAAGATTCTAGTTCAGTGGTTGTACCAATCTTGCCAAATAGGGGTTCAAAACAGTCAAATCCACCAGAAGTAGTAGTTCCAACACAGGAACTTAAGCAAAATCTTAATCTGGAGAGTCAGTTACAACAAAAACTCCAAAAACGAACCAAAGAACAAACAAGCGAGGTAATACCACAGGATAATAATTAACTATTGGCGAGAGTTGTCATTGGTCATTGGTCAAGGTTTTAATGATGTTTATCTAAGTTTTGCGATCGCAACTCCTCACATCCATCCCATCTACATATATTGATAAATTATTAATATCTGTAAAACCTGACTAAATTCAGGCTTGATTTTACGAGGCGAAGGGTTTGGAAATGTTTACTGCATCAGAGACTCCTATTATTGCGACAATCCTATTAGTCGCTTTCGGAATCTTGGGTTGGGGCTTTTATCGTGCCAGACCCTATGGCAAGCTAGGAATCTTCGCCTGGTTACAGTCAGTGGTTTTAATGGCTCCCTGGCTAGTGTTTTTTGGCTTATTTGCTGCCGGGATTTACATCAATATTGTAGCCATCCTCTTGTTACTTGTGGTTTCTACCGCAATTTACATCTATCTGGGCAGACAGTTAAGAGCAGCTGGACAAGATGTAATTCTCAGACAACGGGCGACACAAAAGCTATCTGAACAAGAATCTACTTCGACATCACAAACAACACCGATGGTTGAATCTGTAGAAATAAAACTGGAAGTTCCGCCAATTCCAGAAGCAGATTTGAACGCTATCAAAGGTATTTTTGGTCTGGATACATTTTTTGCCACAGAAACCATTGCGTATCAAGAAGGAGCTATTTTTAAAGGTAATCTGCGGGGAGAACCAGAAATGGTTCACAATCGTCTGACTACTAAGTTACAGGAAACTATTGGTGATAAATATCGCCTTTATCTGGTGGAAAACACAGATGGTAAACCAGTGGTGATTGTCCTACCCAGCCGTAATGATCCGCGCCCGATGACCTTATCGCAAAAAGTCTTTGGAATTATTCTGCTGGTAGCAACCGTAGTCACAAGTTTAGAAGCGTCGGGCATTTTACAAGGTTTTGATTTATTTGCCGATTTTGGACGGTTACAAGAAACTTTGCCTATTGGTCTGGGGCTTTTAATCGTTTTACTGGCGCATGAAATCGGTCATTGGTTACTTGCCCGTCGTCACAATATCCGCCTCAGCTGGCCCTATTTTCTCCCAGCTGTGCAAATTGGATCTTTTGGAGCAATTACTCGGTTTGAGTCTTTGTTACCCAACCGTAAGGTATTATTTGATATCGCTTTGGCTGGGCCAGCTGCTGGGGGGATTGTGTCTGTAGTGATGGTGATTACGGGATTGCTGCTTTCTCATCAAGGTAGTATGTTTCAATTACCCAATGAGTTTTTCCAAGGTTCGATTTTGGTAGGTAGCTTGGCAAAAGTTGTGCTTGGTTCGGCTTTGCAGTCACCATTGGTAGATGTGCATCCCTTGGTGGTGATTGGTTGGTTGGGTTTGGTAATCACAGCTTTAAATTTAATGCCTGCTGGACAACTTGATGGTGGTCGGATTGTCCAAGCCATCTACGGACGCAAAACTGCTGGTCGGGCGACCTTTGCAACTTTAATTTTGTTGGGATTAGTAGCTTTGGGTAATCCTTTAGCGATGTACTGGGCGATCGTGATTTTGTTTTTACAACGTGATTTAGAACGCCCCAGTTTGAATGAAATCAGCGAACCAGACGACGCCCGCGCCGCTTTGGGTTTATTGGCTTTATTCTTAATGATTGCGACTCTGTTACCCCTGACTCCCGGTTTAGCTGGGCGTTTGGGAATTGGATAGAAAAAAATGATGAAGCATGAAGCCTGAAGAGTGAAGGGTGAAAATAAAAATTTTATACTTCCGACTTCCGACTTCATACTTCATACTTACTTACGGTTTCCACCCTGCGATTAAATTTGGGTAAGAACTTGGTGTGGGGAAAAGATTTTTCAAACCTGTTTGACGTAGTTGCGGTGCTTCTTTGGTCATGTTCCACAAACTTTCGTAGAAAAAGAAAGAGACACCAGCAAAATTGCGATCGCGTACTTGTTGAACTTGTTGAGCAATTCGTGTCATCGGTACATGTTTGGCTTTCAATCCTGTCATAATCCCGATACTTACAGGGATGTGATTTTTAGCAGCTTTGACTTCTGGATACTGTAATTCACTCTTAAAGACATTGGGATCATCTCGATACACTTGGATCACTAAGTCTTCCACAATTCCCATTCTTTCCCATTTTTCCCAGTCTGCCAGAAAGAATTCGTAGGAGAAGCGTTGAGGATTAGGTGCTACGGAAACAATACAATTCTTTTTCGTGGCTTTGATCGCAGTAAACACCCGTTTCATATAATTAGTAATTTTGTTTGCTCGCCACCTCACCCATTCTGGATCTTTAGAGTTGCTCGGAGGTGCTTTGCCACCGTGTTCTTTTTTGTATAATGCGACTGTATAAGCGTCGTATCCTAACTCCGATGGCAAGCCAAAATGATCATCAAATTGGATACCATCAATATCGTAATTTCTAACTATTTCTACTATTAAATTTTGGATGAATTGTTGCACTTCCGGTCGAAAGGGATTTAGCCAAACTCGGTCGTGAGTACCTTCTTTCCAAATTTTGCTACCATCTCTGCGACTAGTTAGCCATTGAGGACGACGTTTTGCTAATTGCGAGTCTGCGGGGGCCATAAAGCCAAATTCAAACCAGGGAATAACTTTTAAACCTTGTTGATGACCAACGTTGACTATTTCTTTAAGCATATCTCGTCCTTGCAGACCGGGTTCTGGATCTAGCGATCGCCCAATCACCGTTTGAGCCACTTTGCTAGGATACAGCGTCCAACCCCAGTTCCATACAGTCGGATAGACAACGTTAAAATTTAGCTGTTGAAGATTTTGCAATCCACTCTTGAGGCGATCGCTCTCAAACAGCACATTACTATCAATATTGGTTAACCACACTCCCCGTAACTCTGCTGTTTGCGAACGGGTAGGTAAATTTTGAGCTGGTAAGGGAAAAGATAACATCATCGTAGCAACCATAGACAAAGTTACCACCACAGCAAAAAAAGCTAAGTTGCGTTGACTACTTTGACGAGCATTCCACACAAACAATTTCTTACACGATTGAACAAACTTTTTCATCATTGACTGGATAGCAAATTTCACATAGGCTTCAACTAATGATCACCTATGACTGCGTAGATCACCAAGAAGTTGCTTGATCAGGAGGACAAGGGGAGGACACAGAGAATATTTTTCATCATTTTTCCCTATCGTCGAAATAAAAGACTCGATGACGGAGATCAAAGACTCATTAATGAGTATCAAAGACTCGACGACGGAGATCAAAGACTCGTTAATGAGTATCAAAGACTCGACGACGGAGATCAAAGACTCGATGACGGAGATCAAAGACTCGTTAATGAGTATCAAAGACTCGATGACGGAGATCAAAGACTCGACGACGAGGATAAAAGACTCATTAATGAGTATCAAAGACTCGACGACGGAGATCAAAGACTCGATGACGGAGATCAAAGACTCGACGACGAGGATAAAAGACTATTTATAAAGTAAATCTTAACTAGGGGAGGCAAAAAGCGGCGTGGATGTTCCTCCCGCTTTATTGCCGTTGCGTTGGCTTCAGCCTATAGCACTTCTCACTCGATTGCAATACAGTCGGAACCCCACCCTGGCTTTGCTGACGCAAAACCTCCCCTCCCCGCAAGCGGGGAGGGGATTAAGGGGTGGGGTTGGGGTACGTATTGGACACAACCGAGAACTGCTATAAATCATATCTTGCATCAACCCCATATCCCGCCAATAAATAAATTTATTGGCTAATAGCGAAAGTCAGATAAATCTGACTAGGACGGTGTTTGAGTCCGTTAAAACGGACTTATGCTATTAGCCTCATTCCTTAATTATGAGGCGGGATATGGGCTTGGTGCTTAATTAAGTATCACAGCAGATTCTTCCAAACTTGGTACTAATTTCACATCAAACTCTGACTCAAATACTCCTTTTTTATAATCCAAGCTCCAGAGTTCTAAAGAGCATTCATCATCAGGACGAGATGGGAAAATTCGTATTTTCAATTCTCGTTTATCTGGAATAAATTCACATTGTAATTTATGAATAGCTCCGATTTGTCGCCGATCCAGAGCAACAGCTAATCTGAGAATTGCACTCAACTGACTAACAATTTGTCGGTGTTCTTTATGCAACAAATTGCGAAAATTCTCATGTTTTTTCTTGGGCGGAGATTTGCGATGATAACGGGCAATATTGGCGATGATTTCCATCTCGGTTTCGGTATAACCCAGCAATTCACCATTGCGAATTAAGTAGTATGAATGTTTGTGATGAGAATCATGGTTGACAAAATGACCACAATTGTGCAGTATTGCCGCAGCCCACAGTAGCTGTCTCTGTTCGCTTCCCCAATTATGGAGTATGCCTTGAGTTTGGTCAAAGATACTCAGGGCAAAGACGGCAACGCGATCGCTATGTTCTAAGTTGACATGGTATTTCTTAGCAGTTTTAAGAACACTGCGCTCACGTACCGAACTTTGATAGCGTAGGCGGTCTTCAATTAAGCCGTGGGCGAGCATCCAGTCTACAATCACGCCTTCACGGAGGGCGCGTTCACAAACTGCGATCGCCTCTAGCCCTAACAAATTCATTGCTTCCTGTAATATTACTGCCCCTGCCAGTATCACTTCTGACCGTTTCTCTGGCATTCCAGGAATAGTCGCCCGTTCGACGTTAGTCATTTTCCGCAAGCGATTTACCCACTCCCGCAAGTCTTTAAGGCTAAACTGATAACCATTCAGCGTAGAGGGAACAAAACCCAATTTTTCACGGGCGTTGATCATCGCCAGAGTTTCAATCGTACCGGATGTTCCTACTAAGCGGGGTTGTTCACCATATTTTAGATTTGCCAGTACCTCTTCTATAGAACGTTCTAACATTCCCCGTGCATAGGCTTGTAGGTACTGAAACTCAGCATTACTAATAGGATCACTGTTAATTAATTCATTTGTCAGGCGAACTGCGCCAATTTTGGTACTGGTGAGAGTTCGCGCTTGGTGAGTGTCACCCAAAATAAGTTCTGTGGAACCGCCACCAATATCAACAATCATGTGGGGTTGGTTATTAAATTCCATCCCCGACAGTACACCTAGGTAGATCCTCCGTGCTTCTTCTGGGCCGGAAATCAAATCAATGCTCAAACCCAACTCAACTTCTACCTTTTGTAGAAACTCTTTACCATTGGGTGCTTCTCGGACGGCGCTAGTAGCGACAGCAATGATTGTTTCGGCGTTGAGAGTTTTAGCAACTTCTTGGAAACGTCGCAAGCAAGCGATCGCCCTTTCAATCACTTCTGCTTTTAAGCATCCTGTGACTAGATCGCGATCGCCCAATCTCACGGTTTCCTTTTCTCTACCAATAATGCTGAATGCTGGTAGTGTTGTTTCAATCCGCACAATCACCATGTGCAGAGAATTGGTTCCCAAATCAATCGCAGCGATGATTCGCTGTTGCTTGTCTGTTTGAGTTAGTGTACTCCCCCAGCTAGCAGAAACCAAATTGACCATTTATTGTTCTCTCAGTAAATGAAGTAAAAAAAGGCAAAAGCTGACTTGCGGACGATAACAAAGTTTGTCTGTTCACAATATAGATTGTCAAATTGACTCTGTTTTTGACTGTGCCTGAGTTTTTGACTCTCTCTGTGAGGTCAAGCAAAGTGACTACTTATTTTGAGTAAAAGTTGCCACTTTTGCTGTTGCTTCTATAAATATCAAAAAAAGTTATTCTATATATGTGAAGATGTGTGAATTAATTAGGGAAAGAGGATCAGGGAAAGGGGATTGGGCATAAATATCAGTTAACAGTTAACTGATAAGTCTCCCTTGTCCCCGATCCCCATTACCCCTTATCCCCTCCAGGGGACTCCTACCTTCCCCAATCCCCAATCCCCAATCCCTTATCTCCTATGCTCAGTACGCCAGAACGTAACCAGGAACCTACTTGGCTTGTGATTATCCGATTATTACGGTGGCACAAACCGGAAGGGCGTTTAATTCTGATGATTCCTGCTTTATGGGCTGTATTTTTGGCAGCTGCTGGTAAACCGCCTCTACCATTGGTTGGCGTGATCATTTTAGGAACGCTAGCTACAAGCGCTGCTGGCTGTGTTGTCAATGATTTATGGGATAGAGATATAGATCCAGAAGTGGAAAGAACGCGCGATCGCCCCCTTGCATCCCGTGTGCTTTCTGTAAAAGTTGGTATTGCGATTGTGATCGTGGCTTTAGGATGTGCTGCGGTTCTTGCTTTCTATCTTAACCCCATCTCTTTTTGGTTATCTGTGGCAGCAGTTCCAGTAATTTTGCTATATCCAGCCGCAAAACGAGTGTTTCCTGTTCCCCAGTTAGTGCTGTCAATTGCTTGGGGTTTTGCGGTGTTGATTAGCTGGAGTGCAGTCACACAAAATATTTCTCAACCGACTTGGCTACTTTGGGGCGCGACTGTATTTTGGACACTGGGATTTGATACTGTTTATGCCATGAGCGATCGCTCTGATGACAAGCGTATTGGTGTAAACTCCAGTGCTTTATTTTTTGGTGATTATGCAGCGATCGCCATTGTAATTTTCTTTGCTGGTACTATATTTTGTCTTGCTTGGTTAGGAATAGCTATTCATCTTCACCTAGCTTTTTGGTTTAGTCTTGTAGTTGCTACTGCTAGTTGGATTTGGCAGTCTGTTCGCTTAAATCAACAAGATTTACCTAATTCTGCATATGGTGAAATGTTCCGACAAAATGTTTGGATTGGTTTCATCTTACTGGCTGGTATGATTTTGGGTAGCTTTTAGGAGAGAGTGAGGAATGTTGCAATCACGTGACTTTGAGGTAATTGCACAAATGTCTGCGAGGATGCAGTCTATTGCATTAAAGCTGACTGTAACAACTGGCGCAGAGATTGAGCATATATATGATTTGGAAAGATAGTTAAAAAATCATCCAAATCACGAATGGCTTCATGGATACACTGCAAAGAAGCACCCTGAGATAAAGCATATCGATATATTTGCTCTGCTGTGGGAGTATAATCAACAGCCAGATAGTAAAGGGCTAAGTTAAACGTATTGTGCCAGTCTTGAGAATCTTGTTTATAATTCTCTTTGGCAAGTTGAACCGCATTAGCAAGGTCTGAACGTGCTTCGTCTGGTTGTTTCAGGGCTTGGTAAGCTAAAGCTCGAACATACAAACACCAATCATTATTAGATTCCAACTTCATAGCATTGTTAAAATCTGCAAGAGCATCTTTGTATCTTTTGAGCATTAAGTAAACTTCGCCCCTAGTTACCAACACCCAAGCGTAATTAGGGTTAAGTTGAATCGCACAGTCAAAATCTTTGAGTGCTTGTTTATAGCGCTGCATCAAGCGATAAGTTTCACCCCGTCCTGTTAACGCCCAAGCATTACCAGGATTAAGTTTAATCGCACGGTCAAAGTCTTTGAGGGCTTGTTTGTAACTTTGCATTAATTGATAAGTTTGACCTCGACTTGCCAACACCCAATCCAAGTTAGAGTTAATTTTAATTGCACAGTTAAAGTCTTGGAGTGCTTCGTCGTAGCGCTGCATTGAGTGATAAATTTGACCCCGACTTGCGATCGCCCACTCAAAATTAGGTTTAAGTGCGATCGCACGGTCAAAGTCTTGGAGTGCGTCGTCATAACGCTGCATTAAGCGATAAGTTTCACCCCGAATTGCTAATGCTTCAATAAAATTGGGGTCAAGTTCAATAGCGCGATCAAAATCCTGGAGAGCATCTTCATAGCGCTGCATGGAGTGATAAATTTGACCCCGACGCACCAGTGTAAAAATGTGGTTGGGATTAATTTTAAGAGTACGACCAAAGTCCAGGAGAGCTTTTTTATGGTTATGAATAATATGACTAACAAGCATTACTGCTTTGCAACTTTAGTATAAATTTTTAGTGCTTTTCTTTACTTTAGCGATTTGCCATCATGAGGGAGCATCACAATTCAAAAATACCTGACACTTCACACTCCCCACTACTATCCCCAACTAAGCTAGGATCTAATGTATGACCAGAATGCCAATAGTTGCCAAATAGTTGCCAATGAATGGATCAAAGCGATCGCCTAAATCATCTTTGCCTAGTTTTGAGCAAGATGACGATGTACTTTTGGAAAATACAGACCACGAACCTACAGACAAGACTCATAACCATGGACAATCACCTCATCCTCACGTTCACAGTGAAGAGTCTTTGCGAAGATTAGTAAACCGACTGTCGCGCATAGAAGGACATATTCGCGGGATTAAAACTATGGTACAGCAAAATAGCCCTTGTCCTGATGTGTTATTGCAAATCGCCGCAGTTAGAGGTGCGCTGGATAAAGTAGCACGAATAGTTTTGGATGAACACTTAACTGAGTGTATTGCTAGAGCCGCAGAAGAAGGCAATATTGATGTAGAAATTGAACAACTCAAAGCTGCTTTAGATCGGTTTTTACCTTGAGAGATCGGGGATTGGGGAAGGTAGGGTTTTCCCAATCCCCAATTAACCATCTATTTGCCTAACTACTGTTAGTGCTGAATAACTCACACCTGCTGTACCTTCGCCGGGATGGGTGGAGTCACCAACTAACCAGAGATGATCTATGGGTGTACGATTGGCAAATCCAAAGGGGCCGAATGTCGGTATCCTTTGACCAATACCACCAACAATACCGCGATCGCGTGCTGTGTAATAAGCAAAAGTACGGGGAGTGGCGGCTTCTATATGAATGATAGTTTCTGGTTTTAAGTAAAAGTATTGTGCCAGATGAGCGATCGCATCTTCAGTGAATTTTTGTTTTAATCCTTCGTAATCATCTGTATTCCACCAAATTTGGGGATCTACAAACGAAGAAGCAATAATTGTAGCTTGACCTGTAGTAGCACGACCATCACCAGGATGACTTACAGATACAAATAGGGAATTATTTTCGCCAATCGGACCATTGGCATCATACATAAATTGTAAGTGGGGTGGACAATTAAGGGGAATAGCACTTGCATCCACGCCTAGATACACCACAAATGCACCTGATGCAGGAGGCAATTTTTCTACACGTTTTTTATACCCAGATGGAGCTTTTTCACCCAGCAATTTTACTAAATTTTGGACTGTCACATTCGCCACTATATGATCAGCCGATTCTGTCCAAGTTTCCCCAGTTTTTTGGTTGCAAATCACTACAGCCTTAGCTTTACCTTGGGCTATTTTAATGTGTTCAACGGTGTGGCGCATTAATAATTGACCACCATCTCTTTCTAAAGCAGAAACTAAGCGATCGCTCAACACCTGCATACTACCTTCAAGATGAAACAATCCTTGTGGTTCCTGAGATACACTCAAAGCCGTTGCTGCGTAAAGTAATGCTGTTTCCTCTGCATCTACCTGAGAATATAGCTTCAGTTGCAAATCCAGAAATGTCCGCAAGCGGTGATCATCTGCCAATTTATAAGCACGTAACGCATCCCCAACCGTAAATAACGTATAAGGTACTGTAATTAAAGTACCAGGACGGACTGCTTTCGTTAGCTGCAACAAATCCCAAAAGTTACGCGGTGGAAGTACTGGATCACGCCCTTGAAATTTCCAACTAGCTTTAAATAATGCTGCGATTAACTGCCAAAAAGGTTCACTACCAGGAAACTGGCGCTGGCGTTCTTCTTGCCATTTTTGAGGATCGCGCCAAACATTTATAGGTGTATTTTCTCCAGGTAAAAACACCGCGCAAGCAGGATCACAAGGTATTGCTGGCGGGAGATCAAGATCTAACTCTGAGAAAATCCGATGATGAATTCCTCCAGGTTCCAAACCCGCAACTTGAGTTGCACCCACATCAAAGGTAAAGCCTTTGCGTTTAAATGTAGAAGCACAACCACCAGGCACTAAAGCTTGATCTAAGATGAGGACACTATAACCTCGACGTGCGAGTAAAGCCCCAGCAGTGAGTCCGCCAATTCCTGCACCAATGACGATGACACGGGATTTGATTTTGCCAACACGATGACTTGGCATTGATGTTACAAAATTATACTTATGTTTCTTAATTATACTTTACAAACATAAGTCCACAATTCTTTGTACCAGACGCGTAATTTTGCGTCTCTACGTAAGATAGAGGTAATCGCTCACCTACAACAACCCATGACCTCAACCCTGCTAACATTTCCTCGTTTAAATGCCCCCACATTACATCATTTGTCTAATGGTTTAACAATCATCGCAGAGCAAATGCCGATAGATGTGGTGAACCTGAATTTGTGGATTAAGGTTGGTTCAGCCATAGAAACAGATGCAATTAACGGCATGGCTCACTTTTTAGAGCATATGATATTTAAGGGAACTGAGCGACTCATAAGTGGTGAATTTGAACGTAGAATTGAAGAGCGGGGTGCTGTTACCAATGCTGCCACTAGCCAGGATTATACTCATTACTATATAACTACTGCTCCCCAAGATTTTGCCGCTCTGGCACCTCTGCAAATAGATGTAGTCACTAACGCAAGTATCCCTGATGATGCCTTTGAACGAGAAAGATTGGTAGTCTTAGAAGAAATTAGGCGTTCCGAAGATAATCCTCGTCGTCGCACCTTTAGGAGAGCGATGGAACTAGCTTTTGCACAACTACCCTATCGGCGACCAGTATTGGGGCCAGAAGCAGTAATCTCTCAACTCAAAGCCCAACAAATGCGAGATTTTCACACTACTTGGTATCAACCCCAGTCAATCACTGCTGTAGCTGTGGGTAATTTACCAGTAGAAGAATTAATTGCAACCATTGCAGAAGGCTTTACAAAAACTAATAATCAACAATTAACTACCAACAAACAACTATCAACATTTGCTCCCGAAGCACCATTTACTGAAATTATCCGAAACGAATTTAGCGATCAAAGCTTGCAGCAAGCACGAATAGTGATGGTTTGGCGAGTTCCAGGGTTAGATAAACTTGATGAAACTTACGCTTTGGATGTTTTAGCAGCAATTTTAGGACATGGACGTACATCAAGATTAGTCCGAGATTTACGCGAAGAACAGGGACTGGCTTCTCACATTTCTGTGAGTAACATGAGTCATAAGTTGCAGGGGACATTTTATATTTCCGCCCACTGTCCAGTCGAAAATGTCAAGTTAGTAGAACAAGCGATCGCCCAACACATCAGAACCCTACAAACCGAGTTAGTGCAAGAATCAGAAGTTAACCGCATACACAAACGAGTAGCCAATAAATTTATTTTTAGCAACGAGACACCGAGCGCTCGCGCACGTTTATATGGTTATTATCAAACACTAATAGGTGATTTAGAGCCAGCTTTTGACTATCCCAGCCATATCCAAGCCCAGGATGCAACAAACTTAATCCAAGCTGCCCAAAAGTATCTTAACCCCGATGCGTACGGTGTAGTAATAATGAAACCAATTTAGTAATTATCCGAACTTGATCTTATCAGTTATCAGTTATTCAAGAGATAATGTTAACTGTTAACTGTTAACTGAATCATGTGGACTGATATCGACGCTAATATTACTCAAATCACTGGTGAAAAATTCCATTCTGCACAACGACGTTCTGTTAGTGGCGGGTGCATAAATCAAGGTTATGCCATATCTGATGGCAAGCTTACCTATTTTGTGAAGCTGAATCAAGCATCCCAAGTTTCCATGTTTGAAGCGGAAGCGCTGGGTTTGGAACAAATGTATAACACAGGTACTATTCGCGTTCCCAAACCAATTTGTTATGGAATAGCAGGTAATTCTTGTTACTTGGTTTTAGAGTGGTTGGATATGGGTTCAGGTAATACCAAAACCTGGGAAGAGATGGGGCGTAAGTTAGCGGCGATGCACAAAGTCACGAGTCGGAACGGTTTTGGCTGGGATACAAATAATACGATTGGTTCTACACCTCAAATTAATACTTGGACATCGAACTGGGTAGAATTTTTTGGTAAGCATCGCCTGGGTTATCAGTTTCAATTAGCAAGGCGAGGGGGTGGTAGATTTCCGCAAGCAGAAGAGTTACTTACATCTATTCCTGAAATATTAGTAGATTATCATCCGCAACCTTCTTTGGTACATGGTGATTTGTGGGGGGGTAATGCTGGATTTACTGTAACTGGAGAACCAGTGATTTTTGATCCAGCAACTTATTTTGGAGATAGAGAAGTAGACATCGCCATGACTGAAGTTTTTGGGGGTTTTCCGGCGGCGTTTTATCAGGGCTATGATCAGGTGTTTCCCCTGGAACCAGGATATGAACGACGGAAAATTTTGTATAATTTGTATCACATTGTCAATCATTTTAATTTGTTTGGTGGTGGATATGAGTCCCAAGCTAACAGCATGATTGCACGGTTGCAAAGATAATTATTAGACCTGTTGCAAAAATATTTTTACCCCACCCTAACCCTAAGCGTGAACGGGGGGATTGAGGGGGGTTCATTCGACTTTTGCAAGAGGTCTATTGAAACACTAAGACACTAAGACACCAAGAAATTTTCATTTTCTAGATTTCTGCTTTGAAAATATACCGCTAAGGATTAAAACGGGAAGTTTCTTGTTTGAAGCAAGAAATTTGCTGTTTTAGATGAGAAGTTTGCTGTTTCAGGTGAGAAGTTTGCTGTTTTAGATGAGAAATTTTCTGTTTGAAGCAAGAAGTTTCCTGTTTTAGGTGAGAAGTTTGCTGTTTCAGGTGAGAAATTTTCTGTTTGAAGCGAGAAGTTTCCTACTTCAAGTCAGAAGTTTCCTGTTTCAAGTGAGACATTTGGAGTTTGAAGAGCGATCGCGCAAAAAAAGAACCGAGTGTCTTTAGTTCTAACCAGTGAAATTGTCATATTATCTTATGTGTATCAAAGTTTAAGGATTGCTGTGTTCTTCACCACGATCTCTATAGGTACTAGTGATGAAACTGCTTTGTTCCCTATTTCCTCTCACCACCTTATGCTTATGCACTGTAAGCAGCCTTGCATCTATCAACACTGCAACAGCGCAAATCATACCAGATAACAGTCTGGGTGCGGAAAGTTCTGTTGTTAGTCCTAATGTTGTTGATGGGGTTGATCGCATTGATGGTGGTGCAACTCGCGGCTCAAACTTGTTTCACAGCTTTCAGGAATTTAATATTGATGCAGGTAGAGGAGCTTATTTTTCTAATCCTGCTAATATCATTAATATTCTTACTAGAGTCACAGGTGGTAATCCCTCGAATATCCTCGGTAGGCTTGGTGTTTTAGGTAATGCGAATCTCTTCTTAATTAACCCGAAAGGGATTTTTTTTGGCCCAGGTGCAAGTCTGGATTTGCGTGGTGGCTCGTTTTTTGGCAGTACGGCAGATAGTATTTTATTTGACAACAATTTTGAATTTAGTGCGAGTAATCCCCAGCCAGTACCCCAATTAACCATTAATATTCCTATAGGTTTGCGATTTCGGGAAAATCCTGGCAGTATTAACAGTAACGCCAATCTGGACGTACAATCTGGCAAATTTTTCGCTTTAGTAGGTGGTGACGTTAGCTTCAACGATGGGATATTAACAGTACCAGGGGTGCGAGTTGAGTTAGGGGGATTAGCACAAGCTGGAACAATTGGGATAAATCCTGATGGTAGCTTGAGTTTTCCCAATGGCATAACTAGAGGCGATGTCAGACTCAGTAATGGAGTTCGCGTTGGTGCTATCGGACAAGGAGGTAGTATCGCAGTTAATGCGCGAAATCTAGATATTTCTGCTGGAGGGGGACTATTTGCTGTGATTCCATCAAATGCTAATCCTAATGCTCAGGCTGGTGATATCGTCATTAATGCTACAGATAAGGTCAGAATTGAGGGAGATTCTAACTCTCAAAGCAATATCCTTAATGGTTCACTAGCAGATACTGGCATTGCGGGAGATGTAGTTATCAACACCAGTATTTTGGAAGGTACTGGTAATTTTTCAATTGGTTCTGCTACCTCTGGACAAGGAAATGCCGGGAATGTAACGATTACGGCTACAGATAAAGTATCCTTGCAGGGATTGACAGGATTCAATGGTGGAATTAATAGCCTCACAGGAGATTCAGCGACAGGAAACGCTGGTAATATTGTCATCAACACGCGATCGCTTTCTGTATCAGATTCTGTTGTTCTGGGTACTTCCACCCTTGGGCAAGGAAATGGAGGTAATATCGAGATCAATGCTTCTGATTCTGTCTCGTTAAGCGGTAGTAACTCATTTTTTACCGCTATTGCTTCGTCCTCTGGAAATGCAGGCAATATTATTATCAATACACCATCGTTTTCTATATCTAACGATGCTGGAATCAATACCTCTACATCTGGACAAGGAAGTGCAGGCAATATTATTATTAACGCTGCGAATTCTGTCTCAGTAAATAGCGCTTCATCTTTGCTAGCATCTACTTTTTCTGATGGCAATGCGGGTAACATCATCATTAACGCTCCCAATGCAACTGTCTCCTTTGATGGCGTAGGAACATCAGCAAACACATCTATTAATGGTGAATCAAATATTTCTGGAGTTGATGTTGTCGGTACTGGCCAAGGTGGTGATATTGAGATTAAGGCGCGATCGCTCTCTGTGACTAATGGTGCGATCTTGTCTACTGTCACTTCTGGATTTACAGGAGAGAATGGGCTACCTAATGCTGGAAATATCGAAGTCAATGCTTCTGATTTTGTAAATATAGATAATGCTGTGTTAGCTTCTCGCTCCTTTGGAGAAGGTAATGCAGGTGACATCAATATTACAGGGGGATCACTTTCTGTCACCAATGGAGGTCAATTACTTGCCGAAACCTTCAACAAAGGAAATGCTGGTAACATCACAATTAATGCTCCCAGTGGTACAGTCTTTTTTGATGGCACAGATAACGAAGGATTCGCTAGTTCAGCTTTCACTACCGTACGTTCAGGAGCTGTGGGCAAAGGTGGAGACATTAGCATTAACGCTAGATCACTTTCATTAACTAATGGGGGTCAACTGAATACCTTTGTTAATGGAGCTTCCGATACAGAAGTCGGTGGTATCGGTAATGCGGGAAATGTCAAGCTCAATATAAGTGATACAACGCAAATAATAGGGAAAAGTAATATACCTCAATCTAACGACATCTTTGCCAGAAGTGGGATCAACAGCGATGTGGAAAGCGGAGCAACAGGTAACGCTGGTAACATCGAAATTACCACAGGTTCACTTTTCATAGCTGCTGGAAGCCAACTAAGTTCCAGCACCTTTGGAAAAGGTAATGCAGGTAATATCATAATTAATGCCCCTACTGGTACTGTCTCTTTTGACGGCACAGATAACCAAGGATTCCCCAGTGGTCTCTTCAGCACTGTGGAAGCAGGAGGAGAGGGTAAAGGTGGAGATATCACCATTACTGCTAGGTCACTTTCACTTACGAATGGAGGTGGTTTAAGAACCTTTGTTCGTGGAAATTCTGATACACAACCCGGTGGAATTGGCGATGCTGGCAATGTGAAGCTCAATATCACTGATACAATTAATATCGCAGGAATCAGTGATACACCTAACTTTACTGGCAACTTCAACGGCAGTGGAATCTTCAGTGAAGTTAGAGATGGGGCTATCGGAAATGCAGGAAATATTGAAATTGCTACAGGCTCACTGTTTGTCACTAATGGTGGAGAAATTATTTCCAGCACTTCGGGTCAGGGAAATGCTGGCTATATCAAAATTAATGCCAATTCCTTTTTGCTCGATGCTGCTCAACTAAATACCAACAGTGATATCGAGAATCGTCAGGCAGGTAATATAGATATCACAACTACTAAGGATATTCGACTAAATAATGGTGCATTGATTAGCGCCGAAACCAAAGGTGGTCAAGGCAATATTTTCCTCAGATCTCGTGATTTAATCTTGCGTCGCAACAGCAATATCACCACTAACGCCACAGGTACAGCCACAGGTGGGAATATAAATATTGATACTGGTAATTTAGTTGCTCTGGAAAATAGCGACATCAGCGCCAATTCTCAAGAAAGCTTTGGTGGAAAGGTATTTATCAGGGCTGATGCCATTTTTGGTACTCAGTTTCGAGACCAACCCACCCCAGAAAGCGACATCACAGCCACAGGTGCAAGTCCTGAGTTTAGTGGTACAGTTCAAATTGATACCGCAGATGTTGACCCCAGTCAGGGATTAGTGGAATTACCAGAAAATCTTGCAGATGTGAGTAATCAAATTGCTCAAAATCCTTGTCAAAAAGGTACTGGTAGCTCATTTACAATCACAGGACGAGGCGGTTTTCCCTCTAGTCCTGATGATGGCTTTAGCAATAACGAGACTCGTGTGGATTTAGTAGAACCTGTCGCTAGTAACAGTACCCAAGCTGCAACAACCAACCAATCGGTAAAAGTAACTAATACTAATAAACCGATTATTCCAGCCCAAGGATGGATATTTAACAGCAAAGGTGAAGTAGTGTTAACAGCCTATGATCCCACAGCGACTAGCACTGCTCAACGGAGTTCTAAATCAACTGCTGCTTGTCCTGCATTTTAAGCAATCCTGTTTGGGGAGCATCGCAAATGTTCAAATCCGCCTGCGATTGAAATCGCAGCATCGCAAATGTTCAAATCCGCTGTTTGAAGCGAGAAGTTTCTTGTTTGAAGTAGGAAATTTGGAGTATGAAGAGCGATGCGCCAAAAAAAGCACCTCAATATTTAGTTCTGACCAGCGAAATTGTCATATTATCTTATATGGTTATCATGTGTATCAAATTTTAAAGCTTGCTGTCTTCTTCTCCATAATTTCTATAAGACATTACTGATGAAACTGCTTCGTTACCTATCTCCTGTCACCACCTTATCTTTATCTACCGTAATCAGTCTTGCATCTATTACCACTGCAACAGCGCAAATCGTACCAGATAGCAGTTTGGGTGCTGAAAGTTCTGTTGTGAATCCAGATGTAATTAAAGGTATACCGAGCGATCGCATTGATGGTGGTGCAGTTCGCGGCTCAAGTTTGTTACATAGTTTTCAAGAATTTAATATTGGTGAAGGTAGAGGAGCCTATTTTTCTAATCCGGCTAATATCATCAATATTTTCACCAGAGTCACAGGCGGTAATCCCTCGAATATTCTTGGTAAACTGGGTGTTTTAGGTAACGCAAATTTATTTTTACTCAACCTGACGGGGCGACAAAAGTAGCTATGATGCAGACAGAATAAGCCTCATAGCCCTCAATCCTCGTTGATAATACTTCTGCTTGTTGCGATTTAATTTTATTAACTTGGTTACTAATTCTATACAGGG
>JAESGT010000018.1_pt1 | contig 80727 bp, 60 predicted proteins | sample 9266261 | NCBI WGS metagenome assembly JAESGT01 (sample SAMN15741584, study PRJNA653494) | algae metagenome | isolation source: Pelatocladus maniniholoensis HA4357-MV3 and co-occurring heterotrophs from... | place: USA: Maniniholo cave near Haena, Hawaii | collected 2009-07-28 | reverse complement strand
TTATTTACTTTGACGAGGATTAGTTAATAATGGCTTTCAAACTATTGGTTTTTCAAGGTTCGTAGCGTCTTGCTTTTGCTTGACACTTGATCTAGAATAGCAAGCTATTTTCTCTTTGTCAACTACTTCAGAAATCTTTTTTTCTGCTTTTTTGACTCTCTTGCTTGCTCTTTGCCTTTCGGCTTTCGCACTTGACTACTATATCAGCTTCTTTGTTTTTTGTTCTACTTTTTTGGCATTTTGGCATTCATTCCTTTTGGGCAATAACGGTTAATAGATCAGGCGACGCTTTACTATTAGCAAATCGATATCAGTCAGGCAGACTTCTGACTCTGAAGGGGACACAACTCGCACACATTCTTTCCGACGTTCACCCTAGGGCAAACGCATTTTGTCAACAAGAGCCTTACAATGTCAATAAACTTCAAGTTTATCGCATTAATGCCCACTTATTGACAATGATTTCAGCGATCGCCTTAATCCCTAAAAAACCAATCAAACAATAAATTCTTGTTTTTCCGTCTATACACCAATTTAAACTTTTTGTCAAGACTAATTAATTAAGATGCGTTTGCCCTGCACTCACCCTTGATCGGGTAGAGCGCTCTTATGCTGCTGCTAAAGCTCAAATTTGGTTTGGAGTTGAGCGATCGCCTGTAGATTGCACATATATGTTTATTGGCTGCATGTTTGAATAGTTAATCATTTTTTTTGTAGAGGCCTGCTAGTTACTCCCTTTTCATATTTCAAAGTGTAAACTCCATGACCTTGTAATACTCGATACCACATTCCCGCCTGTACTCCCGTGGAAAGCATCTTTCCAACATTCGTTTTTGCAGTTTTAAACTGATCCGACGTTAATTGATCACCATACAAATCTCGTACTATGGCATCAATATGAAAATGTAGATCAGGTCGGTGACGCATCAAAATTAAGACTGCATTTTGTATGGAGTATTCTTGAAATTCAGGTAGTAAAGGTAAAGTACCAGGTTTTCTGGGAATACTCAGTTTGGGGATGTCAGATATGTCTGGTTGTTCCGGTGAAGGAGCTGTAAATTTGGAATCTTTGGAATCTGATTTTGAGGTAGATGGTGATGTGGTTACAAATGAATTTATCTTATGGTCTAATTTCTGTTCTTGTTCTTGTTCTTGTTCTTGTTCTTGTTCTTGTTCTTGTTCTTGTTCTTGTTCTTGATCAAGCTTCGTGGCTTCTCCTTCCTCCTCAAGGGAATGAAGGCTATCCTCTAGATATGCCTGTGTAGATGATTCAGGTAAACGCTTGTGGATATGATTCATTTTCTCTTCCAGAGCGTACCCTGAAATAAGAGCTTCTAGGACATTTATCTGGTTGCGAATAAAAGACAGACGACGCTCCAAATCAGCAGTTTCTAAGATGTAGCGATCGCGTTCTGCTTCCAGTAACCTAAGAATCTCAGATAAATCAGCCATAGTAGTTTTGTTGTTTTTGAAAGGATACAGACAGGTGGACAGCAAGGAAGTTTTTGTTAAAGCTCACACTCGCCTTATTAGGCAAAGAATCTATCGTTTCGTATGTAAAGGATGCAACCTAGTCGTTGAACGGACTTGTTATCCTTCTAGACCTTTGTTTTGCGAACGATGCCGACCGCCAAAACTTCATTCATCAAAGCCTCAGTCAAAGGCTGAGTTGAAGTTAGCACGTGGTAAATCAAAGACCACAAAAAAGCCAGTTAGGCAACGCAAAAGAGGTTAGATAAGCAAAGAACCTATAACTACTACTCTCTAATCTGGTTTTAAGGTAGTAGTGAGAGTCACTCCATAATCACCCATTAAAGCTTCTCGCATTGCTATCTCACTGCTGAAGATGTGGCGTAGAAGCTGTCCTTCATAAACTAGTGTGACTTCATTCTGCTGGAAAGGCCAGGGAGATATGACTATTTGTTGATGATGGTCTTGATTGCTTAACAAGGTCAGGTCTAGAGTAGTTTCACCATTGAGTATCGGTACATGGTGAATCAACTGTTGTTGTGAAGTCATTCCCTGACAAAAGATGATTGAAAGTGTATCCCATATTGCCACTAGCTTTCTATTACGTGTGATTACTTCCGGTGTAACGTGAGTTGCATAGTATGCATCTTTTTTCAAGCTAGCTATGAGTTGTTCTTGAAAAAGATACTCCTGCTTGAGAAATTCCTCCACTATTTGGGTAGAGGTTGGCGAGTTTTGCCAAGTTGTAAACCTTTCGTACAAACCTGTTCCATGTAGCGAGACAAGCAAGGCTACATATCTACCCAATACAAGTGCCAACTGTTTCGCATGTGACCAAATATTTATGTGTTCTTGAGTAGAAAGTTCCGTGAAATGGTGAGGATAACCAGTTTGAGGATTAAGTGTAGGAGCTTGTTCCCAAAGTATCCAACCAATATCATGTTGTTCTGCGCCAAGACAAACTTCTTTTCTAGGTGCAAAATCACCAAAATATTCATTACCCCAGACTTGTGCTAGTTGACCTGAAAGCCAAGCATGATTTGGTTGAGTTATACAAATCAGTTCCTGTTTTGAGAAGCGATGCAACATTATTAATCAACACTCAAATTTATTTGCTCAACAATCTTGATTCCGGTTGTGCAGTGGTTTTCAGATCAGTATCTTGCTATCTGGGTTTACTACTACATACTCAGTCTAGCTTAGAGGGAAGGGGAAGAGGTAAGGAGACAAAATAGACAACAGAAACAAAGGGGGATCTCACAAATTTAAAACCTTTCCCCCTTTATCCAGAAATTTATATACCTGCCAATTCTATTTAGGCAAAACCAGTTGCAGAGCTTCTATGAATCGGTCTACATTTTCTTTACGACTGTTGAAACCCATGAGTCCAACACGCCAGACTTGACCAGCTAATTCACCAAGACCACCACCAATTTCAATGTTATGTTCTAAAAGTAACTGTCGGGCGATCGCTTTTCCATCCACGCCTTTAGGAATGCAGACTGTTGTGAGAGTTGGTAAACGGTACTCTCGCTGTACATGTAGTGACAATCCGATCTCTTCTAATGACTGCCAAAGATATTCTACGTTTTCTTGATGACGTTGCCAGCTGTTTTCCACTCCCTCTTCGGCAATTAGACGTAGTGCTTCCCGGAGTGCGTAATACATGTTAATGGGTGCTGTGTGATGATAAATTCGTTCACTACCCCAATATTTATTCAACAGCGTCATATCCAAATACCAGTTAGCCACTTTCGTTTGACGCTGTTGCAATTTCTTAACTGCGCGGTGACTCATTGTAAAAGGAGAAGCACCGGGTGGACAACCCAAGCCTTTTTGGCTACAGCTATAAGCAAGATCTACTCCCCATTCGTCCAAAAATATAGGAACACCACCTAAACTTGTAACTGTATCTATTAGCAGTAAACAGCCAAACTCACGACACAGTTCACCAACTCCCTCCAGAGGTTGACGTGCGCCTGTGGATGTTTCAGCATGAACCAAAGCTAAAATAGTTGGACGATGAGTTTGTACAGCAGTTTGTAATTCATCTAAGGAAAAGACTTGTCCCCAAGGCTTGGTAATCGTTCGCACATCTGCACCATAACGTCCAGCCATATCTACAAGTCGATTACCAAAATAACCGCTCACACCCACTAACACGACATCACCTGGTTCTACAGCATTAGCAATAGTTGCTTCCATTGCTGCTGTTCCCGTACCACTAACGGCGATGGTAAGGGGATTTTCCGTTTGCCATACATAGCGCAGCAATGATTGAATCTCATCCATGACGGCAAGAAAAGCTGGATCAAGATGGCCTAGCGGGGGAGTATTCATCGCTTGCAGAACTGCGGGATGAGCATTTGATGGACCAGGACCCAAAAGTAAGCGTTCTGGTGTGGCTAGGGGTTTGAGTTGCAACCTCTGGTTGTTATTGATTGATACTGTTTGCGCCATTATTCTTGTAGTGAGATCAGACTTTATTACGCATCATACCGTTCATTTGTAGGGTCACGAGTTTTCTATTTTTGACTATGAATTTCCTAAAATTTTAAGTAATTGTACTGTTTATCTTAATAAATTGAATATTTTTGTTACTAAAAAAGCTAATTATTTTTTGTATAAAAAATCGTCTGGCATCTCTCATATTAATTGAGTGTATCTCTGGGAAGATAACTTGAACATTTCCTTGTGTTTGAATTAGCTACAGCTATGTTTACTCAAACAAAGCTCGCATAGAAGGAGAAAAATGTCAGTTAGTTTATTATTGACTACTTTGTTAACAACAAACTTGGCATTTCTGAAGTTGACGTTAGCAGAAGTTAAATGGAAAACACTACCCTTAGCTCAAATTCAAACTCCAGCTAAATCTATGTCTTCCAAAGCAGCTTTAGAAAGATTATTTATTAGCGAACAAATACAAACTGAGTGGTTTGCATCGGACTTTTTAGCTCAAGTTCCTATCGAACAAATGCGACAATTAATTGCTGAGTTGAAGAGTCAATTAGGAACCTATCAAAATATACAACAAAAGATACAAAATAATACTCAAGATTATTTAGTTTTGTTTAGTCAAGGTTCAGTGCCTACAAAAATAGTTTTGAATAGCAAAGGGCAAATTTCTGGACTGCTTTTTCAGCCACCGCAAGCCAAAGTCATTAGTTTAGAAGAAGCAAGTGCTAAATTTAAGGCTTTACCTGGTAAAGTCAGTTTTTTAGTTCAAGAAGGCAAAACGACACAAGCTGCATTAAATACCAAAATACCTCTGGCAGTAGGTTCAGCCTTCAAATTAGCCGTACTCAAAGCACTAAAATCACAAATAGAAGCAGACAAAAGGACATGGAAAGATATAGTACAAGTACAATCTAGTGTGAAAAGTTTACCTTCTGGAATATTACAAACCTGGCCGAATGGAACATATTTGACAGTGCAAACACTCGCGGCTTTGATGATATCTATCAGTGACAATACAGCAACAGATTTATTAATTAATCTGATTGGGCGACAACACATTGAGTCTGTCTCACCTCGTAATCGTCCCTTCCTGACTACCCGTGAATTATTTATTTTAAAAGCTTCTAAAAACCGGGAGTTGCTGAAGCGTTATCGCAAAAGCGACGAAGCTCAACGTCGTATCATACTCACAGAAGTGGCAAAAAAACCGCTTCCTAATGCTAATGAATTTGACCCAGCTAAACCAGTTGCTCTTGATGTAGAATGGTATTTTACTGCTGAAGAACTCTGCGGACTAATAGAGCAAGTTGCCGATTTGCCACTGATGAGTATTAATCCTGGCATTGTTGTTGATCGCAAAGATTGGCAGCAGGTGGCGTTTAAAGGTGGATCTGAACCTGGTGTTCTCAATCTAACAACTTGGTTACAGGCAAAGAATGGCAAAAATTACTGTGTAGTTGCCACTTGGAATAACAGTGATGCACCTGTAGAAGAATCTAAATTTATGGCATTGTACACTGGAGTAGTTGCCAAACTTGCAGCGAACAAATAATTGTTTACCAATATCCTAAAATTTATTCAATCATCAGGAAATTGCCAAGATGATATACGTTCTACATCTTTGCTATCACATTTAGTGCATACAGCGTCCAATATTGAATCCATCCACTCATAACCACAAGTACGACAATGGCAAAAAATATTGTTGCGGTTTGCATTTTTGATACCTTGATGCCATTGGTCTAGTTGATCAGCATTGGAGAAAGGAAAACTATTGAACATTTACTAAAAACCCTTCAAAGATCGCCCAAGCGATCGCTCTGTTTCACATCTAGAATTATTATGAGATAGTTCTTCATTGCCAAGACGAATCCCATAAGCAAGGAAAGCAAGAACAATTTCTCTTTTATCTCCCTTGTCCCCTTTTATCCCCCAATTCAAGGCATCTCACCCCTAAGTTTTTCAGCTTGATAAAAAGAACTATTTGCTTCTTGTTGCTTACCTAATCCCTTTAAAATTTCTCCTCGAATATCCCAAATATCTGGATCTTTTGGTTGCAAATCTCTAGCTTTATCAATGGCAAGTAGTGCTTCTTGATAGCGTTTCAATTCTAACAATGCGAGTGCTTTACCTATCCATGCAGGATGAAAATCACCTTTGAGTACAATTGCCTGCTCAAAAGCTTTAATAGCTTCTTCGTGATTTCTTAGGGTTTGTGTGAGTAAAATTCCTTGGTTAAACCAAACTAAATAATCTTGGGGACGGACTTGACTAGCTTGTTTAAAAGCAAAAAGAGCTTCACTAGCTTTTCCTAATACATTTAAGGCGTTACCTTTACCAATTAACGCTTCATAAAAATTATTGTCTATGTTTAGTGCTTTTTCATAAGAATCCAGTGCATCTTGTGGACGATTTAATTTAAGTAATATTGAACCTCTATCAGTCCAATATATTGGATTTTTGCTTTTAAATCTGAGAAGATCATCATAAGATAGAAGAGCTTCTTGAAAATATTCTTTTGCAGCTTGTTTTCCTTGCGATTGTTCGATCGCAAAGCCTATTTCTTGCCAAATTCTGGGATCATCAGGTCTAATTTGCTTCAGTTGATTCAAATACTGCAAAGCTTCTTGTCTTTTACCTGTTGCTAATAAAGATAAACTTTTTCCACTTAATCCTTCTGGATTATTATTATCAATTTTTAGTACTTTTTCATAAATATCTAAGGCTTCTTGATAATTTTGCTGTTTATATAATACTTTGCCTTTATTAATTAATATTTTAACTAAAAGTTTTTGGTCTTTTGGTTCTAGAAAAATCGCTCTATTATAAGATTGTAGGGCGGCAAAATCACGTCCCAAAAGAAACAAAGCATCACCTCGTCCTTTCCAAACTTCAGGAGAATTGGGTTGAAGTTGTTTGAGAGAGGTAAATTTATCTAGAGCAGCTTCTCCTTGACGTTCATCAAGTAGTTTATTAGCTTCATATAAATAATATATAGGTCGTATAAATGGATGAAAGAATTCTATAAAAGCTATGATTCCTACTAATAATATTAATACGATTGGAATCTGCCAAATTTTTATAAATCGTAGATTAGTAAGTATTATTCGATGATCAGATGTGTAATAAGTTGGCGGTTGAGTGGGTGGTGAACTAATTTTCGTTTTATTTAAATCCTCAATAACTGTATTTACTGATTGATAACGATGGTCTGGGTTGTTATAGACCATTTTGACTAAAATTGCATTCAGAGAAGGGTCAATATTAATATCGCTAGGTAAGATGATATTATCTTTTTCATTCCATCTTAATTCTCTAGGATGCATTCCAGTTAATAGTTGGATTGCTGTTAAGCCCAAAGCATAGATATCGCTATTAAAACGTGGTCTTCCTGCCATTTGTTCTGAAGGAGCATATCCAGGAGTTCCAATCATTGTTTGTGTTATTGATGATTGAGATGATGGATATTGACTGTCTAGTTTTTTCACAGATCCAAAGTCAATCAAGACAAATCTGTTGTCTCCTTTTCTAATAATTAAATTGGAGGGTTTGACATCACGATGAATAATATTTTTTGCATGTAAATATGCTAGTACAGATAAAATTTGTTGTAAGAAATTAACTACTGTGTATTCGGGCCATTTTTGATGAACTAGTTCTGCTAAAGATGTACCTTCTATATATTCTTCAACTATATAATAACTGTTGTCTTCTTCCAGATAGTCAAAGAACTTAGGAACTTGCTGGTTAGTCTGTAAAGTATTTAAGATATTAACTTCTCTGTGAAAAAATCTTTTAGCTGTTTCAAGATCAGCATTGAGAGGATCGAGTTTCTTTATTGCACATAATATATTAGAGTATGTATCTGTAGCCAAATAGGTGACGCCAAAACCTCCCCTGCCTAGCTCTTGGATGATTTGGTAGCGGCCACATAATAGATTGTTGTTGCCTTCCGTCATCTTAATATATATTCCTTCATTTAAAGCAATATTTTATAACTACCTATATTTCATTTTAGTTTCCTAAACTACCTCGTTAAATTTTATTATGATTCTCTATACTACAAACCATATTCTATGGTATTTAAGTTTAATTAATAAAAGTTAATCAAGTTTTAATGCACAACCACACTTTTAAACTGAATTTAACTGTTTCCTTATTCTTGGAAGTTTTAATAGCGTTCTCTGCTCTGAAAGCTTCTGCTGGAAACTTACCATCCAAGGCTCTGAACACCGACAGTTTTTCTGTCAGAAGTCACCAATCACAGATCAACACCCAACAGCTAGAAAATACCACAACTGCTGTAGAAAGCAAAATCAGCCAGAATAACGAAACAGAAATTGGGAACGAATATAATTCTCTCAATGATCATGTTCAACTTAAATCAGATCCTCCCAATGGTTTTAAATTACATCAACTAGTTGGCACCAATCAAGACAAAGACTTGGATAAAATCCTGATTTTATCGCAAGTTCTTGGTCCTCTGCCTCCTACACCACCACCAAAGCCAATCCCAACGCCACAACCATCGCCTACACCTCCTCTAGATACAACTCCATCTCCACCACCAGAATCTCCAACGCTTCCCGGAATTCCTGGAACTATTACAATTGAGAAATTTAATTTTGAAGGAAACACAGCATTTAGTAATCAACAGTTAAGCGAAGCAACAAAACCTTTTCTTAACCGACCGATAACTTTTGCCGAACTTTTACAAGTTGAAAATATCATTACTAATCTATACATCAATGCGGGGTATGTTAATTCCGGTGCGGTGATTCCAGCAGAGCAAAGTTTTGCAAAGGAAGGTGCTGTTGTTAAAGTTCAAATCATTGAAGGTGGAATAGAAGATATCAAGGTGACAGGTACGAAGCGACTACAACCGAACTATGTGCGTAGTCGGATCGCTTTAGCAACCTCCAAGCCCTTAAATCGAGAACGGCTTTTAGAAGCACTGCAATTATTACAACTTGATCCCCTCATTGCCAATATTTCTGCGGAATTATCTACAGGTTCACGTCCAGATCAAAGTCTATTGGAAGTAAATGTTGTAGAAGCAGATTCTTTTAAAGTAGATATATTTGCTGATAACGCTGGTGATCCCAGTGTGGGAACCTTTCGTCGCGGTGTTAACCTGAGTGAAGGTAATCTTTTGGGCTTTGGCGATCGCTTTTCTTTTGAATTCATCAACAGCGATGGTAGTAACGCTTTTGACTTAAGTTATGCATTCCCTATAAATGCTCGCAACGGTACTGTAGGCTTTAACACTGGTAGAACGGCTGTAACAGTAGTAGAACCACCCTTTGATCGAATCGATATTACGGGTGACTATTATTACATAGATTTGAATGTGCGTCAGCCAATTTTCCAAACTCCGACTCAAGAATTCGCACTCGGCTTAACTTTCTCCAGACAGCAAAGTGAAAATCAATTATTGGGAGAAAACTTTCCTTTATCTGCGGGTGCAGATGACAAAGGAAGAACTCGCCTCTCGACAGTTAGGTTTTTTCAAGAATACACCCAACGCAACTCTCAACAAGTCTTTGCTTTGCGATCGCAATTTAGTCTTGGTGTAGGCTGGCTTGATGCTACCGTCAACAGCGATGCTCCAGATAGTCGCTATTTTGCTTGGCGAGGACAAGGACAGTATGTGCGCTTATTAGCGCCAGATACCTTGCTTGTATTGCGTTCAGAAATGCAATTCGCAAGCACATCCCTTGTACCCATCGAACAGATTCGCTTGGGAGGTTTGCAAACTGTCAAGGGTTATCGACAAGATCAGTTTTTAACAGATAATGGCTTATTTGCTTCAGCCGAAGTCAGATTTCCTGTTTGGCGCAGAAGACAAGTAGAAGGAGTTTTGCAAGTCATACCCTTTATCAACTTTGGCGTCGGCTGGAATAATGACTCTGATTCCACTCCCGATCCCAATACCAATACCTTAATTGGTACAGGCTTAGGTTTGCAATGGCAAATGGGTGAAACCTTTAGCGCTCGTCTTGACTATGCTGTTCCTCTAATCGATGTCGAAGGGGACAGAGATCGGACACTGCAAGAACAAGGTTTGTATTTCTCAATCAATTACAGTCCCTTTTAGGTTGGTCGTTGGTCATTGTTCATTGGTCATTTGGTAAGGGTTTCGATAGTCTTTTCGTTTGGTAACTCGTGTTCTGTTTATTCAGTACGATTTACTTGACTTCGGGAGATTGAGAGATTCAGAAGAAAGAATTTTGCTTGCTTGTTGTGACGATCTTTGTGAGAGTTGACGATGAAATTATTTTGCTTACTAGTTCTATTCACCTTATCCCCAAGTATTTTCAGCATTCTGGTATTGCAGAATAGAGCTACTGCACAAATTATCCCAGATGGCAAGCTGGGTGGAACAGAAAATTCGGTTGTGAATCCAGATGTGATTGATGGTATTGGGAGCGATCGTATTGATGGAGGTGCAATCCGTGGGTCAAATTTGTTTCATTCTTTTCAAGACTTCAATATAGATGCAGGTAGGGGAGCTTATTTTTCCAACCCTGCTGGAATTGCCAATATCCTCACCAGAGTCACAGGTGGTAATCCCTCGAATATTCGAGGGAAGCTTGGTGTTTTAGGTAACGCTAATTTATTTTTACTGAATCCAAAAGGGATTTTTTTTGGACCGAATGCAAGTTTAGATCTGCGTGGTGGTTCATTTTTTGGCAGTACAGCTGATAGTCTGGTATTCGATAATTTTGAATTCAGTGCCAGCAATCCACAAGCAGTACCGCAACTAATTATTAATATTCCCATCGGCTTGAGATTTCGAGATAATCCAGGCAGTATTAGCAACAATGCTCCTCTTCAAGTACAAACGGGAAACACCTTGTCACTATTAGGTGGTAATGTCAACTTAGATGGAGGAAGCCTCATCGCACCAGAAGGAAAAGTTGAGTTAGGAGGATTGACGCAAGCAGTAACCATAGGATTAGACCCTGATGGTAATCTCAGTTTTCCCAATGGTATCACCAGAGCAGATGTACTGCTGAGAAATACTTCCAGGGTTAATGTAGCAGATCAAGGAAAGGGTAGTGTGAGTATCATTGCCCGAAACTTAAACATAGAAACTGGAAGTATTGTATCTGCTGGTATTAAACCAAACTTAACAGCTAGTACTTCTGTACCTGGAAACGTCACCCTTGACGTAACTGAGGCGATTAAGATTAATGGACAAAGCTTGGTAGAAAATGTCGCTGATCGGAATGCTATTGGTGACGCAGGTGACGTTATTGTCAAAGCCAATTACTTGGAACTGACTGGTGGCGGACGGATTCGCACACGTACTATCGGTAGGCAAAGTAATGCTGGTGACATTAACATCACCGCAGGAGATATTTTCATCAGTAATCCTGTTTACTGGCCTATAGACAAAGCTCCCCCAGAAGATAAGCCTGCACTTGATGCCAGTAGTAATATCAGTGATATTTCTGGTTCAGGACGTAGTGGCAAAATATCACTCACAGCCGATGGTAATATCACTTTGATTGGGGAAGGTTCACCTGGAACTGTAGACCGTGAGAATAAGGTAATATCCACTTATAGTGTAGGTAGAGGAGCATTAGGCGACGGAAATATTTCATTAAAAGCAAAAGGCTCCATTTCATTATCGAACGCTAATCTTGTAACCACTGTCAGTACTGACAACAGTAATGCTGCTGCTGGAAAAATATCATTGCAGGGCGATACTTCTGTAAGCTTAACCAATAACAGTCAACTTGCTGCCACAGGTTACGGTCGAGGCAATCCTAGCACAGTTATATTGAGATCTAACGGTCCAGTAAAAGTTCAATCTAGTGCTATTTTTGCTGATATCCGCAACGCAGCTAAATTTGAAGATGCTGGAAAGATATCTATTGGGGGAGAGTCGGTATTTATTACTGATGGTTCAACAGTAACAGCGACAACGGGCGGAAGTGGTCCATCTTCAGGTAACTTTGGTGGTCTGATTGAAGTTAATGCCACAGATACAGTTGAAATATCCGGTATCACTCCATTATTTGCTAACCAGGTGTTAATGAGATTAAGTCGCCCACAGTCAGCATACAGCACATTAGTCACAAATACTATTGGCAATGGACCTGCTGGTAACATTATTATTAACACTGATACTTTGCGTGTCAGTAATGGAGGAAACTTAAAAGCTACAACTCAAACAGCTTTTCCGGGAGGAGATATCACCGTCAACGCTCGTGTAATTGAGTTTACTGGTGGTGGTAAAATTCTTAACACTGCCTCAAACAGAGGTAATGCAGGTACAATTAACCTCAACGCGTCTGACCGCATCACTATTTCAGGCAGCAACCCCAAATTTGAGGAAACATTTAATCAATACATAAAAAATGAGATAGCGTTCGGTCAGAAGGAAATTAATGCTAGACAAAACGCAGAAAGTAGATTAGGAACTCTTGATACTGCTGCTAGCGGAATTTACGCTTATACCTTACAAAATTCCCCAGCCCAAGGGGGAAGCTTAAAAATTAGAACCGGACGCTTACTCGTTAACAATGGTGCAAAAATCAATGTCGGTAGTCAAGGCGCAGGACGAGCAGGTAATATAGAAGTTACGGCAGCTAAAGACATTCGGCTAGATAACAATGCGTCAATTACCGCTGATACTAGAGGTGGTCAAGGTAATATCACCCTCAACTCTGGTGACTTAATCTTGCGTCGCAATAGCAATATTACAACTAATGCTAAGGGTACAGTTGGGGGTGGGAATATCATTATCAACACTGGTAATCTAGTAGCCTTAGAAAATAGCGATATCACCGCCAATGCCGAACAAGGTTCTGGGGGAAATATATTTATTAAAGCTAATTATCTCTTCCGTAGTAAGGATAGTGATATCACTGCTTCTTCTGACCGTGGACTAGAGTCTAATGGAACAGTAGAAATCAACACTACGGATGTTAACCCCAGTCAAGGATTAGCCGAATTACCAGAGAATATTATAGATCTTACAAATCAAATAGCCCAAAATCCTTGTCAAAAAGGTTCTGGTAGTTCATTTACTGTCACTGGACGGGGTGGTTTACCATCCAGCCCAAATGATAGCTTTAGCAGCAACGAGACTCGTGTAGATTTAGTAGAACCTGTCGCTAGTAGTAGTAGTAATTCCCCAAATCTTACAATCAATCAGTCACCAGTGATTCGTCAGACCACCAAAAATATTGTTCCTGCTCAAGGATGGGTATTTAACAAAAAAGGTGAAGTCGTTTTGACAGCCTATGATCCCACGAATTCTAGTCAGGGACGCACTTTTCAACCAACTGCGGCTTGTTCAGTGACCAGTTATCAGTGACCAGTTATCAGTTATCAGTTATCAAACTTAACATCTTGTACAAGGTAATGGTCAGCCGCAGCTAGACAGACAAAAATCGCAAGACAAGGGTTTTAAATCCTTGATTTTCTGTTAGTTCCCGTATGTGGAATTGGTTTGTATAGCCGCGATTTTTAACCGCTAAGGCTAGATGCAAGATTTTAGCAAACTGATAACTGATAAATGTTTGTTGAGATTTATCACTCTCCTGAAATAAGGAGGCTTCTATTATGCTACGTACAAAACATGGTTTATTCGGGAATTACATAACTCTTCAAAGTTGCAAAAACTACAGACACAAACCTTTGCTTCTCTTATCTACCGAGCAAGAAAAGATTAATCCTGCTTTTAATCAGGCTGGGGATATCAAGAGATCACAATTGTTATTTGCCATAGCTTTGTTTTTACCAAACTTCATGATTCTGATGTTTGTGGGTAAAGCTGTAGCACAGATTACCCCAGATGGCAGCTTGGGTGCGGAAAGTTCTGTTGTGAATCCAGATGTGATTGATGGTATTGGGAGCGATCGCATTGATGGAGGTGCGATCCGTGGAGCAAATTTATTTCATTCTTTTCAAGACTTCAATATAGATGCAGGGAGGGGAGCTTATTTTTCCAACCCTGCTGGAATTGCCAATATTCTTACCAGAGTCACAGGTGGTAATCCCTCGAATATTCAAGGGAAGCTTGGTGTTTTAGGTAACGCTAATTTATTTTTACTCAATCCAAAGGGGATTTTCTTTGGACAAAATGCCAGTCTAGATGTGGGTGGTTCTTTTTTCGCTACGACAGCTAACAGTTTGTTATTTGAGGGCGGTTTGGAATTTAGTGCTACAGATTTGCAAACATCGCCACAGTTAAGTATCAATATTCCGATTGGCTTGAGATTTCGGGATAATCCTGGAAAGATTCAGGTACAAGGTAATGGTCAGGGACTCAGGAAAAATAACTCTCTGATAGATACTACAGATGCGTTGCGGGTGGAATCAGATAAAACCTTAGCTTTAGTAGGCGGTGATCTCAGTTTGGAGGGAGCAACACTTAAGACTGCTGGCGGACGCCTAGAATTAGGCAGTGTTGCTGGAGAAGGTCAAGTCAGTCTCACTCCTATTAACAAAGGATTTTCCTTGGGTTATGATGCTGTAAAAAACTTTGGCAATATTCAACTATCGCAACAAACAGCAGTTGATGCTAGTGGGGAAGGTGGTGGTGATATACAAATTAGGGGTAAGCGCTTTACTCTTAGCAATGGTTCCCAGATTGAAGCAAGTACTCTGAGGTCTAAATCAGGAGGTAACTTGGAGGTGAACGCTTCAGAGTCAGTAGAGTTGAGCGGGTATCACATTTCCTCAGATGGTCTGTTTTTTGCCAGTGGATTGTTTAGTCAAGTCTACTCAGGAGCAACAGCAAACGCAGGCAATATCAATATTACAACAGGATCGCTATCTATAAATAATAAGGCTCGATTAGATTCCGGCACTTTTGGCAGGGGGAACGGAGGTAGTGTCAATATCAATGCGAATGATACTGTTTTTCTAGATGGTAAAGATAGTCTGATTTCCACTAATGTGTTTTTTGGTGCTGTTGGTAATAGTGGGGGGATAAATATTAACACAGGTTCACTTTTTGTCACCAATGGCGCTCAAATACAATCTGGTGTAGAAGGGCGAGGAAATTCCGGAGCAGTAAAGATTGTAGCTCGTGATATCGTTTCTTTTGATGGACGTAGTGAAGGTAGATTTCCTAGTAATATCTTGACGACTGTACTAGATAGAGGTAGAGGCAATAGTGGTGGAATTGATATCACTACTGGTTCTCTATTTATCACTAATGGTGCTGAACTAGACAGCAACACAAGAGGAAGAGGTAATGCAGGAAATATATCTGTAAACGCTCAAGACAAAGTTTATTTATCGAAATCTTTTATTAACAGCAGGGTTTCTGAGGGACGTGGTGTAGGTAATGGCGGTGATATCAAAATTACAACAGGCTCCCTTGTGCTTAAGGATGGTTCAGCACTACTAGCTGATTCAGAGAACCAAGGAAATGCAGGCAATATTATCATTGAGGCTCGTGATTCTGTAATCCTTGAAGGTGAACGTCCTATTGCGAGTGGGCGTAAATTTCCCAGTCGAATTAGTACCACAGTCGGATCAAAGGCGGTGGGAGAGGGAGGAGATATTAGTATCTCTACAAGATTGCTATCGCTTAAAGATCAGGCATTTATAAATTCTTCTACTTACGGACGGGGAAATGCAGGAAATATCGATATTACTACAGGATCATTTTCTTTAGTTAATGACTCTGCACTTAGTTCCAATACTTTTGGACAGGGAGATGCTGGTAACATTAAAGTCAACGCTAATTCATTTCTGCTTGATGGCGCTCAATTAAGTACTAGAAGTGATGTCGAAAATCGCCAAGCAGGTAACATAGAAGTTACGACAACCAAAGACATCCAGCTCGACAATGGTGCATTAATTACAGCCGAGACTAAAGGTGGTCAAGGTAATATCAGCCTTCGCTCCCGCGATTTATTCTTACGTCGCAACAGCAACATCACTACAAACGCTACAGGTACAGCTACAGGTGGCAATATCAACATTAAAACTGGTAACTTAGTTGCCTTAGAAAATAGTGATATCAGTGCGAATGCGGAAGAAAGCTTTGGAGGCAGAGTGATTATTAAAGCCGACAGCATTTTTGGTACTGAGTTTAGAGTTCAGCGCACACCAGAAAGTGATATTACTGCCTCTTCTGAATTAGGATCTGATTTTAGTGGTACTGTTCAAATTGACACCGCAGATGTTGACCCTAGTCAGGGATTAGTTGAATTACCTGATAATATTGCAGATCCGAGCGATCGCATTGCCGAAAATCCCTGTCAAAAAGGTATAGGTAGTGAATTTACTATTACAGGGAGGGGTGGTTTTGCTCCTGGACCAGATGAAAGTTTTAGCAGCGATAATACCCGTGTTGATTTGGTAAAACCTGTTACTAGGAACAGTAATCTCCAAAGTCTAACTATTAAACAATCGCCAACCCAATCCACAGTCAAGAAAATTATTCCAGCTCAAGGATGGGTATTTAACGATAAAGGTGAGGTGCTTCTTACAGCCTATGATCCCACAGCGAATATTCCTCAACGCAATTCCCAGACAACTGTAGCTTGTCCTGCGTCCTATTAAATCAGTTAACCGCTAACAGTTAACAGTTTGTGAATTGATTTCTTAACTGTCCAAGGTATTAACAGGAAGGGGTGGTTTTGCTCCTGGGCCAAATGAAAGTTTTAGCAGCGACAATGTGCGCGTTGATTTAGTCAAGCCAACTGACAACAGTAGTAATTCCCGCAGATCAACTGTTAACCAGCAAACTATCCAAACTAAAAAAATTATCCCAGCTCAAGGATGGATATTTAACAACAAAGGTGAAGTGGTTCTCACAGCTTATGATCCCACAGCACACAGTTATCAACGCAATTCTCGTACTACTGCGGTTTGTGCTGCTGGTTTTTAAGGCTTTTTAAGAGTAGTAGATTTCCTAGTTCAATAACTGTTTAATAAACAACAGAGAAGATCAACAGACTACTATAAAATCCCAGGAAACCTAATATGCGATCGCTCTTCTTCTTGATCTTATCCCTGCTGACTTTAGGCTATCTTGCACCTATACATAAAGCTATAGCGCAACTTACCCCAGATAGCAGCTTGGGTGCGGAAAGTTCTGTTGTTAATCCTAATGTTGTTGATGGGGTTGATCTGATCACTGGTGGATCAACTCGCAACTCAAATTTATTTCACAGTTTTCAAGATTTCAACGTGAATGCAGGTAGGGGTGTTTATTTTTCCAATCCTGCTGGTATTGCTAATATTCTTACCAGAGTCACAGGTGGTAATCCCTCAAGTATTCAGGGCGTTCTTGGTGTTGTAGGTAACGCTAATTTATTTTTGATTAACCCAAGAGGAATTTCTTTTGGGCCGAATGCAAGTCTAGATTTGCGTGGTGGTTCATTTTTTAGCACTACAGCCGATAGTGTATTATTTGACAATTTTGAATTCAGTGCCAGTAACCCGCAAGCAGTTCCGCAATTAACCATTAATATTCCCATTGGTTTGAGATTTCGGGATAATCCTGACGGTATCACTCATAATGTAAACACTATTGGTTTTGGAGTGCAACCAGGAAAGACACTGGCATTAGTAGGTGGTAACGTCAGCTTAGATCAAGGAATTGTGTATGCACCAGGAGCAAGAGTTGAATTAGGAGGATTATCACAAGCAGGAACAGTTGGGTTGAATCCTGATGGTAGCTTGAGTTTTCCCAGTAATGTGACAAAAGCTGATGTCTCACTAGCAAACTTGGCTACAGTCAATGTAGCTGGTGAAGGGGGAGGTAGTATTAATGTCAATGCTCGCAATTTCGATCTGTTTGAGGGTGGAGATCTGATTGCTGGAATTGCATCAGGTTCGGGAACGCTTTCATCTCAAGCTGGCGATATTGTCGTTAATGCATCAGGAGCAGTGAAAATTGAGGGAAATACTAACACTAGTCGAATCAGAAATGTAGTATTTTCTTCAGGAAAAGGTAACGCCGGAAATGTGATTATCAATGCCAATAGTTTGGAAGGAACTGGTAATTTTATTATTGGTTCTTTGAGTTTTGGAGAAGGTAATGCAGGAAAAGTAAATATTACAGCAACAGATAAAGTATCCTTGCAGGGATTAGAGGGACAAAGTAGCGGAATCAGTAGTACTGTTGGTTCCTCATCTACAGGTAGTGCTAATGATGTTGTGATCGATACGCGATCGCTATCTTTATCCAACTTTGCTGCATTAGCTACCTCCACAACTGCAAAGGGAAATGCAGGAAATATCCGCATCAAAGCTTCTGAGTCTGTTTCCGTTAGTGGCAACTCTACCATCCAAGCTGCTACCTTTGCATCTGGGAATGCAGGAAAAATTATTATTGATAGTCCGAATGCAAATGTTTCCTTTGATCAGAGCTTAGTCAGTACTTCTGTTTTTGGCAATTCAAATATATCTGGAGTTGATTTAATTGGTACCGGACAAGGAGGCGATATTGAAATTACTGCGCGATCGCTTTCCCTAGACAATGGCTCGCAACTATTTACTGGTACTTTTGGCTTTACAGGAGAAAATGGCCCCCCTAATGCAGGGAATATTAACTTGAACATTTCTGAGTCTCTAAATGTTCGAGGTACTTCTCGACTGCGTTCCCAAACAGAGGGAGACGGTAAAGCAGGTAATATCCAAGTTAAGACGGGTTCACTGTTGTTAACTGACGGAAGTCAATTTAATTCCAGTACTTTTGGCAAGGGAGATGCTGGTTTTATAAACATTAATGTTATCAAAGATGCCATTTTTGATGGAATAGCAAGCAACGGAAATCCTAGTGGTGTTGCAAGCGAAGCAGTAAACCCAAGTGAAGGTAATGCAGGTAGTATAGACATCAGTGCAAACAACCTCTTTTTGAGAAATGGTGCTCGAATTAGCGTTAGTACCTTTGGACAAGGAAATGCAGGCGCGATCAAAATTACGGCTGGCGATACACTCTCAGTTGATGGACTTGGAACCAATAATGTTTCTAGTTCGATTTCCAGTCTTGTTGGTGGTGTAGTACCTCAATCAAGTGGCGATCGCAAAGGTGGTGATATCTCGATTAATGCAGGATCACTTTCTTTGACAAATGGTGGTCAAATCATTGCTAGTACTTTTAGCAAGGGAGATGCTGGGAACATCACCATTAACATTATTAAAGATGCCATTCTTGATGGAGTTGGAAGTAACCAACAGCCTAGTGCTATTGCTAGTGAAGTAGATACAAATGGTAATGGTAATGGTGGTAGTATCGACCTGAGTGCAAACAACCTGTTTCTCAAAAATGGCGCTCGAATTAGCACCAGTACTTTTGGACAAGGAAATGCAGGTGCGATCAAAATTAAGGCTGGCGATACACTCTCAGTTGATGGAATTGGAAGCAATAATATTTCTACTCAAATTTCCAGTATTGTTGCAGGTGTAGTACCTCAATCAAGTGGCGATCGCAAAGGTGGTGATATCTCGATTAATGCAGGATCACTTTCTTTGGCAAATCGTGGTCTAATCATTAGTAGTACTTTTGGCAAGGGAAATGCAGGTGATATCTCACTAAAGGTTGATGGTCCGATTAAACTTACTAATTCCAGCCAAATCAGAAGCAATGTAGAACAAGGAGGTGAAGGACTTGGAGGTGATATCAATATTGATACCAAATCCCTCACCCTCACTGATGGTAGTGAGATTGGTGCTATTGTTTTTCGCGCAGCAAACGGTTTACAAGCTGGAAAAGGAAAAGCAGGAAACCTTGTAATCAATGCTAAAGATTTTATCGATATTTCTGGCACTGGTTCTACAGGATTCTCTAGTGGTATATTTGCCAGCGCTGAAAGAGGAACAATCGCAACTCAGCCTCAAGCAGCAGGTGATATTACTATTACCACAGGTGACTTCAGGATCGCGAACGGCGCAGTCGTAGATGCATCAACATGGAATGATGGTAGTGGGGGTAGCATCACTATTAACGCCAAAAACTTTACAGCTACTGATGGTGGACAAGTACTGACAACTTCTCGTGGTAGTGGTGCTGCTGGAGATATTACCCTCAAAGTATCTGATAATCTAACTATTAGTGGTAGTGACCCCAACTTTAATCAACGAATTGAACAAGCTAAAAAATTTGCTTCACCAGACGACACAATAGATGACATAATAAGTAATCAAGGCGCGCAAAGCGGTATTTTTGCTAACACAACTGAAGGTTCCACAGGCAAAGGTGGTAGCATTTTCATTGACCCCAAACAAGTCACAATCAAAGATGGTGGGATTATTTCAGCAACCAGTTCGGGTACAGGAGAAGCAGGTAATATAAATATACAAGCTGGTAATCTCACCCTAGACAGGGGAACAATCACAGCTGAAAGCGGTAGTGCTACAGGTGGTAATATCACACTAGATATTAACGATGTGTTGTTATTACGCCGTAATAGTCTCATATCTGCCACTGCTGGGAGAAATCAGGGTGCTGGTAATGGCGGTAATATCAACATTAACACTGGCTTGCTCGTAGCTTTACCCCAAGAAAATAGTGATATCAAAGCAGACGCATTTAGTGGTAGCGGGGGTAACATTAATATCCAAACTGACGCGATCTTTGGTATTCAACCGCGTGATTTCTCTACACCTCTCAGCGATATTACCGCCAGTTCGGAATCGGGTATTTCTGGCAATGTTAACCTCAACACATTAGATATTGACCCGACTCAGGGATTAAGTGAATTACCAGAAAACACTACAGACCCCAGCAACCAAATCGCTCAAAATCCCTGTCAAAAAGGTTCTAATAGTTCTTTTGTACTATCTGGGCGCGGTGGTATTCCATCTAGTCCTAACGACAGCTTCAGCAGTGACAATGTGCGTGTTGATTTGCTACAGCCTATTACCAGTAGCAATAATCCTCAAAATGTAACTAATAATCCACCTAAGATTCAAACTGCAACTAAACAAATTATTCCTGCTCAAGGGTGGATATTCAACGAAAAAGGCGAGGTTGTTCTTACAGCCTATGATCCCACAACCTCTGGTTCTCAGCGCAGTAGTAAAGTACCTGCGTCTTGTCCTGCACCGTTTTAAATCAGTTATCAGTTATCAGTTATCAGTTATCAAATTCTATTACTTACTGTTAACTGTTAACTGATTTCTACTTATTATATTAACCATCACCAAACAACAAATAATAGTATTGGGAATATAAGATGAAACCAAACGGAAAGATGTTTAATCGTAATTTAACTAGTCAATTTAAAAGAATTTATCATAAGCGATCGCTGTTTCTAGCAATTTTACTGTTTATCTTTGCATCTACTGCACCGCTTGTGATTGCTAAGGTTTCGCAAGCAACTCAAATTGTACAAACTCAGTCAAATACACAACAGCTAGTTAACCAAGCTACTCAGTTATACCGTTCTGGCCAGTTCCAAGAAGCAGCAGCTGTTTGGGAAAAAGCAGTATCTGCATTTTCTACTCAAAAAGATAATTTAAATCAAGCAATGGCTTTGAGCAATCTTTCATTGACTTATCAACAACTCGGACAGTGGGAAAAAGCCATCAAAGCTAGCCAAGACAGTTTATTAGTACTGCAAATTCAGCCCCAAAGTCAAGACAAACAGAAAATTTTTGCGCAAGCTTTAGATATTCAAGGTTATTTACAAAGAGATATTGGACAATCGACACAAAGCCTTGAAAGTTGGCAAGAAGCAGCAAAAATTTATAGTCAAATCAAAGAACCTGCAAAATTAGCACAAAACAAAATTAACCAAACCCAAGTTATGCAAGATTTGGGTCTTTTTCCCCGTGCTTGCAAAACTTTGTTAGAAGTCTTAAATCCAGAGATGGGAGTGAGCAATTGTCAAGAGTTTAATCAATTATCATCAGAAGAGTTAACAGAAAAAATCCAAAAAGTTACAAGTAAATCTTCTTCTGAAACCACAATGATAGCTTTGAGAAGCCTAGGGGAACTACTACGTTTTATTGGTCAGCCAGAACAATCTCAAATCGTCTTAGCAAGTAGTTTAAATTTAGCCGATAAATTAAACTCTCCTCAAGAACAAGCAGCCACTTATCTCAGTATTGGTAACACAATTAAAACCTTAGCTGAAAATGAAAGAGTTCGCCGCAGAAGAGAAAATTATTATCAAGAGGCTGTAAATGCTTATATCCAATCAGCAAAGCTGACTACATCATCAACTACACGACAAAAAGCACAACTAAATCAACTCAGCCTCTTATTAAAACAGGCAAAATCTGATCCAGAAAAATATAAAGAAGCTAAAGCTTTTTGGTTATCTCAAAATCTTCAAGACGTTCAGTTTTCTCCTAGTCGCACAGGAATTTACGAGCAAATAAACTATTCTCAAAGTTTAGCAGAACTAATTCAACTCGAAAAATTTCAGCAAAAGCAAGATTCACAACTGCCAAGTTTTAACCAAATCGATCAGATTTTAGAACAAGCAGCCACCCAAGCCAAAAAATTGGGAGATAAACCAGCTCAAGCATATGCGATTGGAAATCGCGGTGCGTTATATGAACAAAGAGGTAGTCAAGAAGATTTATCTCAAGCAGAAAATTTTACCAGACAAGCTTTGAGTATAGTTTCCAGCCTCGAATCACCGCATATATCCTATCAATATTTCTGGCAATTAGGTAGGATACACAAAGAGCAAGGAAATTTACAAGATGCGATCGCAGCTTCAACTAAAGCTTATGACGCCCTACAATCATTACGCAGTGATTTAGTAGCAGTTAACCCAGAAGTACAGTTTTCTTTTCGATCTAGTGTAGAACCTGTTTATCGCCAACTCGTCGAACTAGAATTGGAATATGCTCAATCATTGAAAAAAGCGGGAAAAGAGGACGAAAGACAGAAACGATTAACTCAAGCCAGAGATGTATTAGAATCTCTACAATTGGCTGAACTTAATAACTTTTTCCGTGAAGCTTGTGTAGAAGCAAATCGCACACAAATCGACCAAATAGACACTAAAGCCGCAGTAATTTATCCAATTGTTTTGTCAAATAAACAACAGTCAGAGATGGAAAGCTTAGAAGTAATTCTCAGCCTACCAAATCCATCTCCAAGCAATAAAGCTCAAAGCAAAAAAGCTCAAAGTGATCGAATTCTACGTCTTTACAGTACTGAAATTCCCAAACAAGAATTAGAGGAGACCGTAGAACAAATACAGGCTTTTCTCAAAAACCCTGATACTAAGCTTGAAGAATCTTTGCCTTTGTACCAAAAAGTATATGATTGGCTAGTTAGACCTATCCAACAAGACTTAGAAAACAGCAATGTTGAAACATTAGTATTTGTTTTGGATGAAAAACTAAGAAATATTCCCATGTCTGTACTACACGATGGCGAAAAATATTTATTACAAAAATATGCCATTGCTTTAGCTCCTGGTTTGCAGTTAATTAATCCAAAACCACTAGCAGACATTAATATCAAAGCCATCACAGCAGGAATAAGCGAAGCACATCAAGGTTTTAAAGAATTAGCTGAAGTAGAATCGGAACTAGAACAAATCACAGAATTAGGAATTGCAACTAAACCACTCCTGAACGAAAAATTTACGATCAAAGAGATTCAAAATCAAATTCTCAATTCAGATGTTTCTATTGTTCATCTAGCAACTCATGCTCAATTTAGTTCGATCGCTGACGATACTTTTATCTTGTTTTGGGATAAACGCTTGAATGTTAAACAATTAGGTAATCTACTACGAAACAACGCCCTAATTTCCCGTAGTCCCATAGAATTATTAGTTCTCAGTGCTTGTGAAACAGCGATCGGTGATCAACGTGCTGCTTTAGGACTTGCGGGAGTAGCAGTACGATCTGGTGCGCGTAGTACAATGGCAAGCTTATGGTCAGTGGAAGATAAAAGCACAGCTAAACTCATGGGTGAGTTGTATAGCCAGTTAAAAAAAGCCAAGCAGAGTAAAATCAGCAAAGCGCAAGCACTCAAGGAAGCACAACTAACTCTTCTCAGCGAAAAGCAATACAGCAATCCCCACTTCTGGGCTCCATTTGTGGTTGTAGGCAACTGGCAGTAAAGTAAGTAGTTGTAATTGAAAGCTTGACACGTGTAAGGGTGTAGGGGTGTAAGGAATAACTCTAGCCCTGTTCGCACGCGCGTCCCGGAGGGAACTAGAAAAAGGATACAAGAAAGAGTTTTTAAGCATGGAAAAGAAAAAAGGCGATCGCCTTTTTTCTTTTCTTTCCCTCTTCTTTATTGATAGGTGAAAATTCCCGCCTTGCTGAATCGCAGTATGAATCTAGATGTACCAGACGCGATATATCGCGTCTGGTACAAAGGTTTTGGAATCACCTCAAATCCTGCATCATACATGAAATCAGCAACGCCAAAATTCCTACCCTTCTGACTTTGGCCTCCAGCATAGCTACCTTCTTTTATGACTTAATGACTAATTTCTCCTTTTGAGGGGTACAATAAATGCCGATTGTCTTCCAAACTTTGAAAGCTTCATGATCTCCAGTAACGACTTTCGACCTGGTGTCTCTATTGTTTTAGATGGATCTGTATGGCGGGTAGTGGAATTCCTCCACGTTAAGCCTGGAAAAGGTTCCGCATTTGTACGGACAAAGTTGAAAAATGTCCAAAGTGGGAGCGTTGTAGAAAGGACGTTCCGAGCAGGGGAAACTGTACCACAAGCGACTTTGGAAAAAAGTACGATGCAGCATACCTATAAAGACGCCGATGATTACGTCTTTATGGATATGGAAACCTATGAGGAAGGTAGATTAAGCGCAGCCCAAATTGGCGATCGCGTCAAGTACCTCAAAGAAGGTATGGAAGCTAACGTCGTCCGTTGGGGTGAACAAGTACTAGAAGTAGAACTACCTAACTCTGTGGTGCTAGAAGTGGTGCAAACTGATCCTGGTGTTAAAGGTGACACAGCTACTGGTGGCAGTAAACCTGCAACAGTAGAAACTGGTGCAGTTGTGATGGTTCCTCTGTTTATTAGCCAAGGAGAACGTATCCGCATTGACACCCGGAATGACACATACCTGGGCAGGGAGTAAATCATAACTCAGCAAAGATGGAAATCTGTATTTCTATCCCTAGCGGGGATTTCCATCCCTGCCTCACTTAATATTTAATCTTTACCAAAAAGTCTATCTACCAGTACATTCGTCATTAACTGCATATACCAAGCTGCTCCGCGTCTACTGCCTTTTTTAACGCATTATGAGGTAATTAAAGCTGTGCCATTGGACTTTAATGAAATTCGTCAATTATTGGAAACTATTGCCAAAACAGATATTACAGAAGTAACACTTAAAAGCGACAATTTTGAAATCACAGTACGTAAAAATATAAACACCACTTCTGGTGTATCATCGACAAACGTAGTGTCTTCAGGCGTTAGTACTGGCTCAGAATTACCGCTTGTCATGCCAACTCCACCAATAGCATCTTCTGCTACATCAGACGCGACAGCAAGCCGTACTGTTGATACTCCAGCTAATACAGATGTACAATCACCAGCAACTCCCTCACCGCTAGAGCAAAAAAAATTTACAGCAGTTACTTCCCCAATGGTGGGAACATTTTATCGTTCTCCTGCACCTGGAGAAGCAACATTTGTAGAAGTGGGCGATCGCATCCGTAGCGGTCAAACTGTGTGTATTATTGAAGCCATGAAACTGATGAATGAAATCGAAGCCGAAGTATCCGGACAAGTGATCGAAATTCTCGTTCAAAATGGCGAACCTGTAGAATATGGTCAACCTTTGATGCGAATTAATCCAGATTAAGTATTAATCTATATTACTAATGTCTAAATCTGTAAAATTTCTCAGTTCAGTTCTTCCGAAACAATCGTGATGAAACAAACGTTGCCTATACCGCCAGAAGTTGTGCAACAAGTAGCTGAATACTTTAGCCTGTTGAGTGAACCAATGCGCCTGCGATTGTTGCATTTATTGCGGGATGATGAAAAATGCGTACAAGAGTTGGTAGAGGCAACCCAAACGTCACAAGCAAATGTGTCAAAGCACCTGAAGGTAATGTGGCAAGCGGGAATTTTGAGCCGTCGCAGTGAAGGAACTTGTGCCTACTACCGGGTGGAAGACGAGATGATTTTTGAATTATGTAACCGAGTTTGCGATCGCCTCGCCAGCAGGTTAGAACAACAAGCTCGGAGTTTTCGTGTGTTGAATACAAAGTAGTTTGTCATTAGTCATTAGTCATTAGTCATTTGATTGTTATAATCAACCACAAACTACCAAGTCCTAATCAAATAACCAATGACCAATGACCAATGATTAAGGTTGAAAATTTTCATTAAAGTTTTGGCGTGTGAGTGGTTGTTCCAACTCCAAACCTTCGCCACCTAATACATCAAGTTGTTTGCTGTCTACATCAATATATACTTTAGCATTCGGATTTAAACTAGTGGCTGTGTAAACAATTTGACCGAGCCGCCCTTGCATAGAAGTGCTTCCACCGCCACTAGTAAATTCTCCAGACAAATTGACACGAACAGTATCACCTTGAACGTCTACACCCAAGACTTTTGTTCCTTGAGGAATTGTACTCGAACCCTTACTTCCTTCTGTAGGCCCTTCTAATAAGCGTTGGAAAGCTGCTGTTAAAAATTGGTTGGGTTGGTTACGATTTGCCGAAACCTGGATCGATTGAGAAACCAGTTGAAAATTTTTGCCAGTGTCTTGTAACCAATAAATTTGGGTTGTTTGTTCATTTCCTACCTGTGGCGGATTTCCGGGTACAAGGCGTTCCGATGGTGTAGGGTTGGGGTTTTGAGTGGAATTCCAGGTTAACAACCCGACTCCGCCTCCTACCACCACAACTGCTGCTGAAATAGCTGCTACTAAACCAGAAGAAACCCGTTTAGATTCTTGTTGCTGACTCATATACAAAACCTTCCTTGAACTCTTGATACTATGCTAAGTGAAGAGGAGTTTAGTTAAAGACGAGACTTACTAACGGCGAGTTTCCAACAACTTAGAGGATGGTTCTACTCTAAAAAATGCTGCCACTTCCAATTTCCCTGGCTTCATTTTCCATTTTAGAATTCGCATTTGTAATCCGTCACCTTCCAAATTACGTAAATCTAATTGTTGATTTATGTTACTAATAATCAAATTGAGAAATTCTGCTGGAAACTCTTCTCCATCTAGTGATACTTGTGGATCAACTAGCTGAAATTGTCTGCCACCAACGATACTTAATCCAGAATTAATTTTAAATAAAAGGGGTATTAGCTCCTCATCGCTTTGTAATTCTACCTGAAAAATAAATCTGTTATTGGCTAGAAATTCTACCTTGGGATTGACAAAATTAGAAGCTTGAGCAAGTTGCAAAGCAGAAGAATTCCGTTTATTAAACTTTTGTACCCTCTTAAGAAACTCTGGTGATTGTAAAACTTTATTGATATCTTGCTCTGTGACAACCAAACGTACTCCAGCCTGCAAAGGTTGTTTTAATTTGGGTAATTTTTGCCTGATACTACTTGGCTCAAATTCTATTTGATCAGTCTCCAGTTCTAAAACTGCGATGCGAAAATCTTGTTGTTTTAATTGCAAAGAACGCCCTGCAATTAACACTCTTTCCACTTTACCTTGCAGTAATTGATAACTAGGAGCATTATCTACTCTTACTTGTAGTTCTTCCACTGTAGAAAACTGCGATCTGATGGCATTTTCAGCAGTCTGATCAATTACCACTCCTACAGGAGCAACTATACCCAATAGGCTAGATATAAGAATTGTCAGAAGTTCCATATTATTTTGAAGGGAGCAGGGAGCGGGGAGCGGGGAAAGGGGACAAGGAGGACAAGGGAGACACCGAGGACAAGGAGGACACGGGAGACACGGGAGACAAGAAATAGAATAAACACCAATCCCCGATCCCCGATCCTAGATCCCCGATCCCCAATCTCCTATCCCCTATCTCCTATCCACCCTTTAAGAGTAGATACAATTTCAGTGATGGGGATTTCGTGAGAATTGCGGCTTTTTCTTTCAACTACTTCGACTTTGCCATTAGCGATCGCTCGTCCTGTGACAATTCTATAAGGTATACCAATCAAATCTGCATCTTTGAATTTTACTCCTGCTCGTTCATTGCGGTCATCGAGTAAAGTTTCGATTCCAGCTTGATTGAGTTCTGTATAAAGTTTTTCGGCGATTTCTACTTGTTGGGCGTCGTTAATATTGGGAATTGTGATGATAGCATGATAAGGTGCGATCGCTACAGGCCAAATAATTCCGTCTTTATCGTAAGATTGTTCTACTGCTGCTTGTGCCAGTCGTGATACTCCCACACCATAACAACCCATCACCAGAGGTTTTTCTTCACCCTGTTCGTTGGTATAAGTCGCTCCCATTGCTTTGGAGTATTTTGAACCCAATTGGAAAATATGCCCGACTTCAATCCCACGAGCGCTTTTTAAAGTTTTTTCGGGGTTGTGTATAGCGCGATCGCCTGCTCTAGCTTTACGTATATCTACTAAAACTTCAGGTATTTTAAATTGCGTTTGCCAATTTGCTCCGACTACGTGATAACCAGATTCATTTGCACCTGTGACAAAGTTCTTTAAATCAACGGCGGTTTGATCTACCAAACGCAAAAACTTTGGATGGACTGAACCCCCCTCATTCTCCCCGTTGATGGGGGTAAGTTGGCTCCGGTTGGGGAGGGGTTGAATGTAATCATCAGCAATATCAGGTGCAATATAACCCAAAGGCAAAGTTTTCGTTGCCCATTTTTTCTGGGCGTCTGCGTCGGGTACTGCTAACTTGATCACTGCGTTTCCACTATATTGGGAAGCTAATTTTGTTAACTCATTTTGTAACTTAACTTCGTTAACTTCTTGATCACCCCGGATACTTACTAATACCAATACTGTTGTGCCAGTATCATAAACTGCTTCGTAAAGAACATTTTTCACAACTTGGGTGGGAGAACATTTGAGAAAATTACAAACTTTCTCGATAGTGTCGGTTTTCGGAGTTTCCCTTTTTTCATAACTGTTAAAGCTGGAAGATTCCGCCTCAGCAGGTAAAGATACAGCTTTTTCGACATTGGCGGCGTACTTACCATCTTCAGTGTACAGGACTTCATCTTCCCCAGCTTCAGCCAGTACCATAAATTCTGTGGAACCAGAACCACCAATCGCCCCAGAATCTGCTTCCACAGGACGAAAAGCCAAACCAGAACGCCGCAACATATTGCTGTAGGCTTGGTACATATCCTGATAAGTTTCTTTCAAGCTTTCTTCATCCACATGGAAAGAATAGCCGTCTTTCATAATAAATTCTCGTCCACGCATCAAACCAAAACGGGGACGAATTTCATCACGAAACTTAGTTTGAATTTGATACAGATGTAATGGCAGTTGACGGTAAGAGCGAATCATATCACGGGCAATGGTCGTGATCACTTCCTCGTGAGTCGGCCCTAATGCTAATTCTTGTTGGCGGCGATCGCTGAAGGCGAACATGATACCCTCAGCTTTAGTATAAGTATCCCATCTGCCAGATTCACGCCATAGTTCTGAAGGTTGTAATTGCGGTAAAAGACATTCTTGGGCGCCAGTGGCGTTCATTTCTTCCCGCACAATCTGGGAGACTTTTTGTAATACTCGCCACATCAGTGGAAGATAGGCGTAAACACCACTACCGATGCGACGAATGTAACCTGCGCGGAGTAGTAATTTATGACTGGGGATTTCAGCATCTGCTGGATCGTCCCGCAGTGTAACGAATAACATTTTTGACAGTCGCATCGTTTGTCCCTTTTTCAGTGTTGCTAATATCTAACTACAGAAGTTTGAAGATAAAAAAATTAAATTTTTATATTTCACCCTTCATACTTCATACATTTCGCTATCATCGGAGAACATTACCTTGCCTGATGTCATTAATCAAGCACAGCCACCTCTAGAATTTATTCCGCCAGCATTTAATCCCTCAGTTTTACGAGTGATTCAGCTAGGTTTAGCCAGTTACTTACGCTGGAAAACAGCAATTAGCCAAGTTGAAGCAAATAAAGTAGAGGTTTTGGTAAATCTCTATCGCCAGTTTCAAGAGGGAAAGATTCGTTTTTTGATAGCATTTCGCCATCCTCAAGCTACAGATCCACTGTGCTTGGGCTACTTGCTTTCCCAACTCGTGCCAAGGTTAGCACGACAGCAGAGAATATCGTTACAGCATCCAACCCATGCTCATTTTATCTACGATCGCGGTATTACATTATGGGCTGGAAATCAAGTTGGCTGGATCGCTTCTCGTTTAGGTGCAACACCCATTCAACGGGGTAAAGCAGACTGGACGGGTTTGCGATTAGCACGAGATTTGTTCACCAATGGACGCTTCCCAATGGCTGCTGCACCAGAAGGCGCTACCAATGGGCTTTCAGAGATTGTTAATCCCCTCGAACCCGGAATCGCTCAAATGGGTTTTTGGTGTGCGGAAGACTTGCAAAAAGCTGGACGAGATGAACAAGTTCTCATTGTACCAATCGGAATTCAATACAGTTATGTTGCAGCTCCTTGGGATGCGATCGCCAATTTGTTAACTCAATTAGAAAGCTACTGTGGTTTACCTCTATATCAAGAAATCTCTTCTTACACTCCAAGCACCTCTCCACCTCCCCACTCCTTCTATCCTCGTTTATTACGTTTAGCAGAACGTTTACTAAGTTTAATGGAGGATTTTTATACACGCTTTTATCATCAAAAATTGCCAGAAATTCAAACGCAATCCCAAGATATAAACGAACTAATAGCCACGCGTTTAAATACACTTTTAAATATAGTTTTACAAGTAGCAGAAAATTATTTTGATTTACAGCCTAAAGGAAATTTTAACGACCGTTGTCGCCGAGTAGAACAGGCAGGTTGGAATTATATTTTCAGAGAAGATTATAAAGATGTAAAATCACTGTCATCTTTAGAAAGAGATTTAGGCGATCGCATTGCTGAAGAAGCTAATTTGCGAATGTGGCACATGCGTTTAGTCGAAAGTTTGGTTGCTGTTACAGGTAATTATGTACAGGAAAAACCTACCGCCGAACGCTTTGCTGAAACAACATTATTAATCTGGGATGTTGTTACTAGAATTAGAGGCGGTAATCCTTTCCAGCCTCCGCTTTTGGGTAAACAAACAGCGAAAATCACTGTGGGTGAACCGCTATCGATTTCCGAACGGTATCCAGTGTATAAGGGAAGCCGTCAAGGTGCAAGACTAGCAGTTGCAGATTTTACCAAAGATTTGCAGGATGCAATGGAAGGTTTGATTATGAAATAAAGGTGATTGTGGCGATCGCACTACCCATTCGTGACAGTTTAAGCGGTCATACTGGTTATGCAGTTAACTCTGTTCTTTTGCACCCAACATCTGCAAAATTTTATCTACATTATCCAAGTCGCCCACAATACGTCGAATAGGAAGAGGCCAAACTTTTACAAGGGTGGGGGTTGCTGTGACTTGATTTGTTTCTGCTTGTTCTGGATGGCTGATAACATCAATGACTTTTAAAGTATAAGGTTGACTAAGGTATTGTTCTAATAGATCGTGGAGACTCTCAAGAATACGTTCGATACCGGGGCTATGTCCAGCAACAAATAGACGTAGGACATAACCTTGGGCGTTTGGTTGTATTTGTAGTGTAGTTGCTTCTTGGTAGTATGGTACTGCTTCAAAAGGATCTAGACGTACGATTAGGTCATGATCCTCCCAAAGTTGCGGGAACGAAGAGCGGTAACTAGTTAATACTATGCGATCGCATAATCCTTCTTGCCAAGGTGCGCTTTGCCATAAGATATCCCCTGTACCAAAAATGGCATTCAGTATTGCTTGATGTCGCATCACAGCTGGATAAGCTTCGGCAAAAGTACGTATTTTTTGTGTACGTGGATCTAACCAGTGATCAATAGTTGCTGTGTAGCAAGGTACTAAAAAATGAGGCGGTTCTGGTAAATCTAAGATCTCTTGTAAAGTTGCACATAAGTGTAAATGCCATCGGCCTTGCTTACCGGGATCAATACAATAAATTAAATCTCCTCCAGGCGTGAACAGCGCAATGCCTTTGAATAACTGGGGTAGGATTAGTCTATCTGAAGTCAAGGGAATCAATCGGTTAGGGGCTGGAGGTTAAATGTCAACTAGGAATTAGAAGCTAGTGTAGGACAACTATAGTTTTGTTTTTATTATTTCCCAATCCCCAGCCCCCTATCCCCTATCCCTCATTCTTAAACTCGACCTCGAAGCATCTGAGCCATTTCGTTGGGAGTGGGCGACATCTCCAAGGCTGTTTCTTCGGTGATGCGACCTTCAGTATAGAGGTTGAACAGAGACTGGTTCATAGTAATCATGCCGTCAAAACCGGCCTGTTTCATTAATTCAGTAATTTCATCGTATTTACCATCTTTGATCCAGTCTTTAACGGCTTCTGTGTTTATTAGAATATCGTGAAAGGCAGCACGCTTACCATCTGTTGTACGACACAAACCTTGAGCAATCACTGCTACTAAAGATTCCGAAATAGCCACTCGCATAGCATCTTGCTCATCGCCTGAGTAAAGATTGAGGATACGTTCAATCGTTTTCACTGCGCTGTTAGTATGCAGGGTCCCCATAACTAAGTGACCAGTTTGAGCCGCTTTTAAGGCTGTATTCACGGTTTCTTTGTCTCGCATTTCCCCCACTAGAATCAAGTCTGGGTCTTCCCGCAAAGCAGCTTTTAAGGCGTTGTCAAATTTTAGGGTGTGCATTCCCACTTCCCGTTGTTTGATCAAGGACTTTTGACTTCTGTGAACAAATTCAATAGGGTCTTCGATGGTGATGATATGTTTGGGCATCTCTTTGTTAATGTAGTCAATCATCGCTGCCATCGTGGTAGATTTACCAGAACCTGTCGGGCCTGTCACCAAGATCAAGCCTTTGTGGTAGTGGGAAATATCCCTAAAAACAGGGGGTAAGCGTAACTGGTCAATGGTTAAGATTTTGAGTGGAATTAACCGCATGACCATAGCATAGCCTTTGAGAGAATCAAAGATATTGATCCGCACACGGGCAAATTCATATTGAGTTGCACCGTCGAATTCTAGGTGTTCTTCAAACCGTTGAATTTCTGCTTCTGTCAATACTTCCCGCATCCAATTTATAAAAGTCTCTTTATCCGTTTCTGGATAATCTGTGGTTTGGATTTCTCCACGGTTACGCAAGCGGGGTGGTTCGCCTACACCTAAGTGAATATCAGATATGCCATTATCATAAGCTTCTCGTATTAACTGATTTAAACTTGGGTGTAGAGTGTTGCTCTTAACACGGGCTGAACTGGGATTAGGTACTGGTGGTGGTGTCCCAGGACGATGTGCAGAAGCAGGACTAGGTGTTGGCGATGGTGGTATTGCAGACTGAGCAGTACGACTTTTGTCAACTGGTATTTCCAAAGTTTGTGTACACTGACCCTGTGTACTGATTGTTGGTGGTGGGGGCGGAAGTGGAGGAACACCACGGGCTGGAGTTGGAACCGAATTTAATGGATTTTGTGATTCTGACATGTATCTTTACAATTGATTAGTCCCAAGTTTTTAATCTGGGAGTGATTTGCTGTGTGCGATCGCTGAATGCTGAATTATGTTCAATCTCCTTAACTTTTGTTAAAGTATTCTTTTTTACCAAGATTTTTCTTTGGCTTAAGTTAACAATCTTTATTTTGCTGACAAATATATATTTAACATAACATCTATATTAAATGTGCCTAGTAATATTACATAGAAGCAAAGTAGGAACTAAAACCAATAAAAAGTCTACTAATTTTCAATTTAGGTCAATACTGCAAGGGATAGGATTTTTCGTCATAATTTTGGCATGTAGAGACGCGAAATTACCCTGCGGGATATTACTACGCCTCTCTACAGGGTTAAAATGTCACAGACATTTCATCAAATGTCTAAGTAATTTGGTGTGGTGAAGAATAGCTTCAGTCAGAGAATGAGCTTACATGGTGTTCTCCACCTTCATTTTGCTGCACTAGACACATCTCAAGATTATGAGATTTATGTTTGATTTTGATAAGGAATATTAAGAAAACTAGAAGAGAATTCTTTGATATATATCTAATTAGTTAGTTTTTAGATATTCTCTGTCCAAGGATAGATGGCAGAAATAAGTTTTTAGCAAATATATCTATATTTAAGGTTGTCCATAATAAAAAAAATATAACTGTTAATTTTATTAACTAAATGCTCATCTTCTCAACTAGTTTTTATATACTGAACTTCACTAATAGTTGATCCCTTTGTTTTTCAATATCAACGAAAGACTTCTGAATTCCAAACAGATTTGCGTATTTAGGAGATACACTTATGGCTCTCTCACAAACAGCTAATTTCAGCAAGACAGATTCCTTATTAATGGTTAAAAGCTTTTTGATATGGTCTTTCACATTGGCAGTATGCTTGCTGGTTGTCGGTTTTCCTTTGGTTGTTTTCATGGCTACGGTCGGATGTCTGTTATCTATTGTTCTGCAATCTGTGATGCCTGTTAGTGCCGTTTTAGTTGTGGCAGGTGGTTTAATTCTGTTTAATATTTTGTCTGTTGTTATCGGTGCAAGTGTGCTGACAGCTAAGGGTATTCATCCCAAAGAAGTGAAGTGGTTGAGCTGGTTGCATGGAGAAACAGAACAAATGCAGAAGACAGTCTATGCAGCTTGTCCACTCACTTGTGACATCGAACTGTAACCTAATCGCTAAATTCGACAAACAGTGCATCCTGCCCGGTTTTACCGGGTTTTTTCATGCTTTTTTGTCATTTGTCATTTGTAATTATTGAACATAAGTTGAACTTCACAATTATTGACTATTGACCATTGACCATTGACCATTGATTATTGACCAATGACTAATGACCAATGACCAATGACTAATAACAAACTCGTTTACATAATTTTAGGTACTCGTCCAGAAGCGATTAAACTAGCTCCGGTAATTCAAATTTTCCAAGACTTTCCAGGGTTTGAAACGCAAGTTATTTTGACTGGACAGCATCGCGAAATGGTTGAACAAGTTATGCGGCTTTTCGACCTCACAGCAGATCGTGATTTAGAAATTATGCAACGACAACAGTCTTTAACTGATATAACTTGCCGCACCTTGCGAGGATTAGAAGAATTATTTCAAGAAAATAAACCAGATTTCATTTTGGTGCAAGGAGATACTACCACAGCATTTGCAGCAACATTGGCAGCCTTTTATCAAAAAATTCCTGTTGGTCATGTAGAAGCTGGGTTAAGAACAGATAACTTATTTAATCCTTTTCCCGAAGAAGCTAATAGAAGGCTGATTTCACAACTGACTCAATTGCATTTTGCGCCAACACCTTTAGCTGTGGAAAACTTAAAAAATTCTGGTGTTTTGGGTCAAATTCACATGACCGGGAACACGGTGATTGACGCATTGTTGAATGTAGCAGCAAAGGAACCTGCTTGTAATATACCTGGTTTGGAATGGAATAAATATCGTGTTTTACTAGCGACTGTGCATCGCCGGGAGAATTGGGGAGAACCACTGCAAGGAATCACGCAAGGATTTTTACAGATATTAGATAAGTTTCCAGACACAGTCTTACTATTGCCACTACACCGCAATCCTACGGTACGAGAACCATTACAGGCAAGTTTGGGCAATCACCCTCGGATTTTTTTAACAGAACCTTTAGACTATGGTGAACTGGTAGGGGCGATTATGCGATCGCACCTTCTGCTGACTGACTCTGGTGGTTTGCAAGAAGAAGCACCCAGTTTAGGTAAACCAGTTTTGGTTTTACGAGAAACAACAGAAAGACCAGAAGCTGTTACTGCTGGGACAGCTAAACTTGTCGGAACTAGATCAGAGACTATAGTTGCTAACGCCGTAGAATTACTGAGTAACCCAGCCGCTTATGCAGCAATGGCAAATGCAATCAATCCCTTTGGAGATGGCCACGCAGCAGAACGAATTTTGCAGATAGTGCAGAATTACTTGGGGAATGGGTAATCGGGGATTGGGGATCAGGGATCGGCGATTGGGTATGGGGCGTTGGTATTTATTTTCCCCCTTGTCTCCCGTATCCCCCAATTGCTTCCTTTATGCTAAAATTAATCGGCTTTCAAAGCAGTAGCAAGTTTCTTGCATAAATATGGTTCAGTACACTCTCGCTCAAAGCCCAGATATTATTCTCACTGTACCTGGTAAAGATTCAGCCAAAGCCCGTGAGAAAGCTATGGATCAGCTGATGCAACTCATGGATGAAGGTGATTTACCTACAGAACTCGAAGACGGATTTAGTGCCAAACAATTGATAGAGGTAAAAGAAGTATCAATGGATACTAAGAACAGCGAAGACGAAATTACCCAAGCTGTTCAGATTCTCAGTAACCTAGCTACGCTGAAGCTGAAAGTCCAAGATTCACGCGCCGAAGCATTGGAAATTCGTAAACAAATTGATATCCTCTTCTCAGATAATTCTGTAACAGAAGAGGAAATTGCTCGCCTCAAGGAAGGCTTTAAAATTCTCAAAACTTTTGCTCAGGCGAATCTACGTTATCAGGAAGCAAAGGCGAAAGCTGAAGAGGCGCGGCAAATACTAGATCGTGCTTTAAAATCACCGGATAAGTAAGTGGTCTGTCCCATTAATTTTGATGAGTCGGGAATCTATAGCAGTTCTCATTTGAATCAAATACACCGCCACAAACAATGTAGAGACGTTACATGTAACGTCTGGGCGCAGCGTATTGCACACAACCGAGAAGCCCTATATAATCCAATACGGTTCGGATAAAACAATCGATTTGCATTTAAACCCTGTAGAGACGTTGCACTGCAACGTCTCTACATGCCTAAATTATGACGAAAAATCCTTAACTAAACCGTATTGATCTATAACCCCTCAGAATTAATGCGATAGACCAGTAATAGTTAGTAACTGATTATTGATGGTTGATGGTTGGTAGTTAATACCAACTATCAAACAACTATCCTTTAACTTTTCTTACAGAAGAAGAAGTCGGCGCAGAGTGATTTGTGTCGTCTGTGTCATCGTCGTCACCTACACGTTCTACGCTCATGCTCTGTCTGTAATATTGCTGATAGTAGGTATAGGAAGCAAGTGCGGCGTCTCTTGACTTGTTGGCTACCAACCCTAAGATGGGTGTGCCAGATATTTGTAGCTCTTCTAATGCTTGTTGGAAGACGGTACGCTTCAACTTACCTAAACCAGCGACTAATACCATACCGTTCGTGTTAGCTGCCAATAAAGTTGCGTCAGCAAATCCAACGAGAGGTGGTGTGTCGTAAATCACTAAATCAAAACTACTATGTAGGTCTTGCATTAAGTCCTGCATTTTTTGAGACGCGAGTAACCTGATCGAATCTGGGGGAATAGGACCAGCAGAGAGGACGTAGAGATTGTCTTCAATTGGCGATCGCTCAATCACGTTGCTCCAGTCTAAGTCTGAAGAAATAACGTCAGTTAATCCCTGAATATTCATTAACCCTACCCGTTGGTGTAGGTTGGGAGAACGTAAATTTGCATCCACAAGCAAGACTCGGTGTCCCATTGCTGCTGCTGCTAAGGCTAAATGGACAGCAACTGTTGATTTCCCGTCGCCTTGTCCTGCGGAACTTATTACTAGTGAACGAATTGGTGTATCAGAACCTAAAAGCAGAATATTGGTGTAGAGAGAGCGAAATACTTCAAAGAATGAAGCGCGAGTTGCTTGCTGCAAACCACCAGAAGTATTACCTGCATTTGTGGAAAGAGCTATTTCTTTCCTTAGAGGAACAACTCCTAACAATGGAAGTCCGATGGTTTCTTTGAGTTCCTTAGATGTGTAGAAAACATTGCTGAGTTTATCAACTACTAAAGCAGCTCCTACGCCCATCAGCAAACCTAACATTCCTCCCAATAATAGATTTCTCTTAGCACTATCTGAGATGGCGTCAGGATCATCCACTTTTGTCAATTGAGGATCTAGTAATTTCCAAGGTTGCAATCTTTGAGCGTATTCGATTTGCAATGCTTGTTGCTTGGCGGTAAATTGACTTAAGCCCTCGGTGGCAATTTTTAATTCTCGCTGGATATTATCGTAATCACGACTAACTGCTGCTAAAGCTCGCAAATAGCCATTGAGATTATCTATTTTTTCAGTAATGGCAAAATCACGTGCTTCCAACTCCCGAATGCGGCTTTGAAAATCTCTGTTTACCCTTGCTCTTTCTCCTTCTAACATTGAGATCATTGTGTCTCTCTGTTCGGAAAGACGCACCATACCTTCTTCTTGCCCAGTAAATATAGATCCTCTTTTGGCAATTTCCGCATCCGTTTGCTGAAGTTGATCGAGAATTTTTTGATAGCGGGCGTTGTCACTGAGCAGAGAATTACTTGCTGATGCACCTGTTTGTTGCAATAACTCTTTTTGCAAGTCCTGATATTGAGCTCGCATTTGTTCTAGCATCACACGATTTTCTAGTTGCTGCTGTGTCAGTGTGGCAACATGAGTAGAGACTTCCTGTGCTTTTTGTTCTGGCTCGACTAAATTATTCTTTTGTCTGATGGTTCGCAGTCTTTCTTGCCAGTCTTGGACTCGTTGTTCTAATGGCTTTCTTTGTTTTTCTACAAATTTAATTGCCTGCTCAACGTCGTTACGGCGTTCTGCTAAACTGTACTCCAGATAAGCATTTTTAATGGTGTTTAACAAATCAGTAACTAGCTGCTGATCTGGATCGATGTATTGAACCTCTAAAATATTTTGCTCTTTAGGCTCAATCACTAAGTTGTCAATTACATAGTCGTATTCTATTTCTGGGTACTTAGTCTGAAGCTTTTTGATGACTGGCTCTAGGACTCCACGGCTTTGTAAAACTGCAATTGTTGTCTTGGTTTGCTCAGTCGTTTCTGGAGCTGCGATCGCGTCGGTATCCCCTATAGTTTGAGGAACATTAGCTATAGCCTTACTCTCACCAGTCACAGGCTTAGTTAAAATTTCAAAGCTGCCTTGGTATATTGGTGGATCTGTTTCTGCTTTTAATACCCCTGCGGTTGCGACTAAGCTAGTTGCACCAGCTATTAACAATGCTCGCCGACGAAGAGCTGCTCCTACTTGACCTAAATTTAATCCACCTTCATCAGCATCATTTAATTGAGCAGAGTTGGCTGTTAACAACGGGTGATGAGATTTGTCTGATTTCAGCATAATCTTAGTATATTGAACTACATTCCTCACAGAAATAATTGGGAATTCAGAATTCAGAATTAATAAATGTCAAAAATAAAAGCCCACAGTTTGATAGATTATCAACAAAATTTATTTTCTGTTTCAGGTGTCCCCTACTTTAATCGTGAGGTAATTCTAAATACTGAATTCCTAATTTTGAATTTGTTGTCACCCTGTCTCAAGTCTTAAAAATGTCTGTCAATAGATATGACTAGCTTTGGCTAGCTCTGTATAGGTTTTCCGGAGCGGGTAAGATAAATATCCGTTCCTTTTCCCCTGAACCCAGAAGTATTGCTATGCCTACACAGTAACATTTCGTAAGGTAGATTGGTAGTTTTATCTAGATCTTCAATCGAGATGTATGTTACTTGTGAAGTACTCCGGCTTGCTTCGCTGAAGCCGTAGCTTCAAAGAAACAACCATCATCGTTTCGCGTCTCACTTGCCGCAGCCTCCTTGTACGAGTACAAATTGGTCTTACACAGCATCTCTCGGTTTGCACCGTTTATCTTCTCAAAGAAGAACCCGCGCAGCCGCCCGCCTCCCGCAGGCAGTTTGATTACTTTTCCGTACACGTTCTGCCCTATTAAGCTCTGAGCGGTTCAAACAGTCCTAACCACCTCCATCATTCTCATGGCTGTACGGCGACTTTGGTATCTTCCAACTATGAATATTTTACGTGTTGACGGTTCCCAAAATACTTCTCAACACAATTCCATATCTACCCTTGCAAGAAGCAGTTAGAGAATTTTTTTAAAGAGAAACAAAGGGTTCTCATCCTCCAGGATTGTTTTGATAGATTTTTTATACTCTACTATATAGCGATCGCTCATCTGAATTTAGTTATAACTACAACTAAACCATAGCCACATAGCCAACAATCAACTAACCGCTATAAACATATTTATTAAATTAACTGGGGCGCTAGGATTCGAACCTAGGGATGGCGGGACCAAAACCCGCTGCCTTACCACTTGGCTACGCCCCATCGCGTTTTCGCTGTTTAACAATATAGCAGTTTTAGCTATGGTTGTGTCAAGTAGTCTCACCCAAAAATTTTGAGGAGTGGGCATTAAGCATGATTAACAACCACCAACATTAGAACAATGCCTTGATTTATGCCAGTGCGATTACAGTTGACATTCTTTAAATCTGGCTGCAATCTAAATGTGTGCATCCAGCAATTTTGGCTAGTTCCAGTGTCATTTACAAGTGGAGAACTAGAAACATCAAGCTAAAATCAAAGGTTCTTGATTGTCTGTAGCTTGAGACTAGTTGTTAGTTGAATGTTTAATCTGTCAACAGCATTAAAATTGCATATAAATTTTATTTATAAATCAATAGTTATGCCTTTTAGTCGGTCAGGGATGAGCATCAGTGTTATTTATGACTTCGTCATGCAATTTATCTTCACTACACCGACGTTCCAAAAGCATAAAACGCATGACTTTCGGGGATTTATTTGTGGGCGTGACTATGTATTTGAACCGATAGATGATTTAAATAAAGGTTATATGACAGCGCAGTGTAAAGGCGTCAAGCGTGGCGACTGGATTATTTTAGAAAATGATCGTCGCTTTTATCGATATCAAGTTGAGGAAATTGATTACTACTCAGAACCATCAGACATGTGGATAGCTTTACTAAGTCAAGGGATAGTTGAAAATTTTTAATTTTATAAGTAGTCGCTTGTAAATTTTATTTTGCTATGCCTCTGTTTCTATTTTCAAAAAACTTAGGATTAGCAAACACTTGCAGTAATTTAGTTGATTTTTATTTGGTAAAACTTTACTCAATATTAACCTAATTGTGTTTTTTTGATGAATTATAAGTACATGACGGCTATGATGTATATTATGGTATGAGAAAATTACGTAAGCATCTTCCACATTCAGGGTTGTTAATTTACTAAATATCTACCACTGCATAATTTAAGAACTCAGTTTTACGGTAAGATTTTGCAAATTTATACCAGGGTTGAGAGTAAAAGTAAAACTCCGTTCATAGTTGAAAGAAAAAAATACTTAAAAACCGAAAAATCAGTTACCCATAACTGTATCTTTTTTTGCGATGGATACCGATGTAAAACACATATACTATGCGTGTTTCCCATCGGTACATAGAAGCAGATCGTAAGACTATGGTTAACTGTGTAAAATTTTGATCAAATTTTGCTTTTTTTACACAAATTTGCGGTCATTTTGAGCCTGAATAAAGTAGTGCCGTTTTAACAGGCACAATTGGATTCACAAATACAGCCAAAGGAAAATGTAGAGAAGATGAACTTCAAAGCAGTAGAGCAAAAAATTTCAGAAAATTCAATCATTGTGGCATCTGTTGAGCAAATTTCCTCTGATTTAGGGGGTGAAGCAGTAATTCTCAATCTGAAATCTGGTATGTATCACGGTTTGAATGAGGTGGGAGCAAGAATTTGGAATTTGATTCAAACACCCAAAACGGTGAAGGATATTAAAGCGGCGATCTTGGCAGAGTACGAAGTCGAAGTTGAACAGTGCGATCGCGATTTGCTTGCATTGCTTGAAGAACTTCTAGGTGCGGAACTAATAAATATTCAAAATGACGCTACTGTTTAAATTTTTGAGGTTTGATGCAGGCGATCGCCATTTATTAATCATGACTTTAATTTTACTAGCGGCTATGCGCCTGGGATTGTGGTTACTGCCGTTTCGTACCCTCTTAAAACTGTTAGCAAGAATCAGTCAACCAGTCCACCCGCAAACTACAAACCAAGTATCTATCCGCAAGATTGTTTGGGCTGTAAACGTAGCTAGTCGTTACATGCTTGGAGTCAAGTGTTTAGCTCGTGCTTTGACTACACAAGTCCTGATGAATCGGTATAAACACCCTTGTCAACTGCGTATTGGTGTCGCCAAAGACAACTCAGGAATCCTAGAAGCTCATGCTTGGATAGAACATCAGGGAAAGATTGTGATTGGTAATCTTAGTGACCTTTCGCGCTTCATTCCTTTGCCAACATTAGAAGGAGTCAAGCTATGAGTGGAATCATGGGCATTTACCACCCTAATCATCATCCTGTAGACAGGGAAGATTTAGGACTCATGCTTGAAGTCTTAGCACACCGAGGTTTAGACGGTACGGACATTTGGGTAAATGGGGCTGTGGGTTTTGCACATCGAATGCTGTGGACTACACCTGAATCCTTAATCGAAAAATTACCTTTAGTCAATAAAACAAGTGATATAATTATTACATCTGATGCTCGCATAGATAATCGCGATGAACTTTTAAAAATATTACAATTTGATCATCTTCCCCACGATAAAATCACTGATAGCCAGATCATATTGGCTGCTTATGAAAAATGGGGCGAAGAATGTTCAGAACATTTGCTTGGCGATTTTGCCTTTGCCATTTGGGATCAACGTCAGCAAATTCTCTTTTGTAGCAGAGATCATTTTGGAGTCAAACCTTTTTACTATTACCATCAGCTAGGTCAAGCCTTTATATTTGCCTCTGAGATTAAAGCGCTTTTCTGCTTACAGCAAGTTCCGCGCCAAATCAACGAAGTGAGAATAGCTGACTTCTTAGCATTAATGATGGAAGATAAAGCCATCACGACTTACCAAGATATTTTACGGCTTCCTCCTGCTCACAGCATGGTAGTGAGTCACTCAGGGATACGTTCTTGGTGTTACTGGACACTAGATCCTCACCGAGAAATTAAGCTAGATTCAGATGAGGCATATGCTGAGGAATTTCGGAAAATTTTTACCGAAGCAGTGCGGTGTCGTATGCGTAGTGCTTTCCCGATTGGCTCTCATTTAAGTGGTGGGCTAGACTCTTCCTCCATCACCTGTGTTGTTCGTGAATTGCTTGCCCAGCAAGGAGATACCCAATTACACACTTTTTCCAACATTTTTGATGAAGTAACTGAATGTGATGAACGTACTTACATCAACGCTGTTTTAGAGCAAGGAGGTTTGATTCCTCACTATGTCAAAGCTGACCAATTTGGTCCGTTGTCAGACATTAAAGAGATTTGGCAATATGAAGATGAAGCCCTCCTCGGTCCTAGTCATTTTTATCCTTGGAGACTAAATCAAGCAGCTAAACAGGCGGGTGTGCGAATAGTCTTTGACGGTCTTGATGGTGATACAACAGTTTGTCATGGTGTCCCAAGACTAAGAGAATTAGCGCATCAAGGAAAGTGGTCAACTTTTGTTGCAGAAGCCCAAGGAGTAGCCCAAAACTTAGAAGCTTCGCCCCAATCACTGCTGAAAGCTTATGGTATCGCTGAACTGCAAAAACAAGCTAGACAGTTTCGCTGGTTGACTTTCGCCTTTGCAGTAAATCAAATTCATCACTCTTTCAACATCTCTCGCAAATATCTACTCGTCAATTATGGACTCAAATCCCTAATTCCCAAATCCATACGTCAGCTTTGGCAAAGATGGCGAGGGCGTACTCCATCAAAATCACCACTTGCACCCCTTGTCAACTCTAGTTTTGCTCAACGCATCGGTTTGGATGAGCGCATCTTAGCACTCGACAATTCTAATCAACCACCACTCACAACTAGAGAACAACACTGGCGCGACCTTTCGCAAGGCATATTTCCCTACATACTAGAACAGCTAGACCGATATGCAGCACCATTTTCCCTTGAAGCTCGTCATCCTTTTTTGGATAAGCGATTAGTAGAGTTTTGTTTGGCACTCCCAGCAGAACAGAAACTCAGCCAAGGATTGGGACGAATGGTGATGCGTCGTGCTTTGATAGGTATTCTACCGGAAGCTGTGCGGTGGCGAGGAGGCAAAGCCAATATGACTTCTAACTTCATGCACGGTATGCTAACTCTTCATCGTCAGCTTCTTGATGAAGTGATTTCAGATCACCTAAAAGCTATTGAAGAGTACATTGAGCCTGATTACCTGCAAGCAGCTTATCGCCGCATGATATCAGAGCAGAAGGTATCAGAGGAAAACACTATGACGGTTTGGCAAGCAATTGTCTTGGCTTTGTGGTTTCGCCACAGACAACCTACGCCATAAATATTCAAGAAGTATTCAGTGTTCTTGGCAGGTTGTGAGCTTGGAGCTTAAACCTTATCACCAAGCAGCACCGTAAGCCCAATTCAGGGCAGCGCTACCTAAAAACAAACAACTAGGAGATTAACAATGAAACAAACATACAACACTCCCAAGATGATTGTCCATGGCAATCTGGCAGAGTTGACTCAAGTTGCCGGAAGAAACCTTACAAAAGACGTTCTTTTCTTCAACGGGAACCCAAGTAATATTCAGAGTGACGATTCGCAAGATATCTTCTGCGATACCAATACTGGTAACTGTGAAAACCGTCCAGCAGGAAATTAATAACAGCTTTCAGACAAGCTGAAATCATTAGTTCTGGCTATGTCGTAGATCCAACAGGGTAGAAACAAAAAACACAGGAGATTTAGACAATGAAACAAACATATAGCACCCCAAAAATGATTGTTCACGGGAATTTGGAAAAGCTGACTCAAGCAGCTGGAAATCGTGCCTTTAAGGATTTACTTGTCTTCAACGGTCGAGTAGTAGAAACAAATGACGATTCCCTTGATGTCAATTGTGGTCCTACTGGTCAGGACTGCACAAAAAGCCCGGCAAAACCCTAGATAATTGCTGTGAAATAAGTTGAGGTTACTACTTGTGAGGTTAAGTTGTTCTTGGTAGAACATTAACCTTTAGCGATAAAGGCGTTGTCTATTGTCAGATCCAAGACTAGTTGTCTATCGCATTAATTTTGATGAATCGCGGGTGTTCAGATCCCCGACTTCTCAACTGAAGTCGGGGATCTATAAACCCCTTAAGGTCTTCTAAGTCAACGCAAGCTGGGTTCGTGGTGAGCGCTTAAGCGCTCATAGATGACTAAAGTTCACCCTTCGGGTAGACACGTAGACGCAAAGCGGCTACTTACCCTTCAAAGTTACGTTGACAGACCAGTAGTAGACAACACTCTATCAACTGCTGCTAGTTTTTCAGAGATTTAGTATGAAAACACTAATTCAGTTGAAAATTTTTGCTGAAATTAGACAACGCCTTTTTCCTCAAAATTTAAATATTGCTCATAGAAATAATGTATATTTACACCGCTTATAATCTCTGTATCCACTCGGAGATTTATTTACCTGAACTCCCAGTTGCTGAAGGTTCACCAGATGTCGTTCTACGTCTAGGGAGCTTGGGTACTATCTCCGAAGAGACACTGACTCAACAGAATCATATCTTTGGTGACTTACCAGGAATTGGTAAATTTTTCTTTCGGGCTGGACAAGAGGTGATTATCGAACCCGAACCGGGTGTTGATGAGTATAAGCTACGTGTAAGCATACCTGGTTCTGTAATGGCAGTATTGCTGCAACAACGAGGGCTATTGGTACTTCATGCTAGTAGTGTTGCAATTAACAACAAAGTTGTGGCGTTTATGGGTGCTTCCGGATGGGGGAAATCCACCTTAGCAAAAGCCTTTCATGCTCAAGGCTATGACATTGTGACAGATGATGTCATGGCTATTCAAACTGACGCAGGTAGTCCCATTGTCTTCCCTGCTTTTCCACAAGTCAAACTTCTACCTGATGCAGCCGCTTCTTTAGGATACAGTCGCGAGAGTTTACCTGCTCTGTTTCCCAATGCCTCAAAACTATCTTATAAATTTACCAAAGGATTTCAGAGTACACCCTTGCCATTGCAACGAATTTATGTTCTAGACAAGGGAACAGGTCACGAGATTATTAGCTTATCGCCCCAAGAGGCTTTTGCTGAGTTATTGCGTCACACTCGTGCAACGAGTTTACTCACAAATCAAGACTTTGCTAAATCTCATTTCGATAAATGCACAACTTTGGTTAGGGAGGTATCTTTCTGTCGCTTTCTCAGAAAGCCTTCACTGATAGATCTACCCCAGCTAGTAAATTTAGTAGAAGATGATGTTGCCCAACTGAGTGATCAAGACTCCGAACGCACCAATTTCCTAGCCGTATAACCAGATTGATAGTTGTTTATTTAATTTAGGTTTTAAGACTTTGAATAGCCAAATACGTAGTGCGAAGACGATACTGAATAATCTCGTAATCACAGTGAGATTGGTTTGGGCTGCTTCTGGCTATTGGACTCTAGCCTGGATATTACTGCTATTGGTGCAAGGATTACTTCCTGGAGTCACGGTTTATTTGACTCGCTATGTAGTGAATAGTCTGGTTGCAGGTGTTGGTGCTGGTATTTCCTGGGACAATATTCAGACAGTGCTGATACCTGTAGGTTTGATGGCTGTTGTATTGCTACTCACGCAATTTCTGCAAGGTGCTAGCGGATTGATTAGTACAGCGCAGTCAGAACTGGTTCAAGATCATATCAGTGAATTGATTCACAAACAATCAGTTGCTATTGATTATGGTTGTTATGAATCATCTGAGTATTACGATCAACTTGAACGGGCGCGGGGGGGTGCAGCTGGGCGATCGCTTGCTTTATTAGAAAGTACAGGTAGTCTAGCCCAGAATACGATTACCTTGTTTACCATGGCTGCAATCTTGCTTCCTTATGGTTTTTGGCTGCCGATCATTCTTGTGATTAGTGCCTTACCTGCGTTCTATGTGCTACTACGTGTAAACAAACTTCAGTATCAATGGTCACAAAGAACTACAACTCAACGCCGTTGGTTAATGTACTACGATCTGCTATTGACCAACTCCGCAACGGCGGCGGAAGTACGATTGTTTGATTTTGGTGATTACTTTCAATCGTTGTACCAAAAATTGCGTCGGCAACTTCGACACGAACAGCTAAAACTCATCAAAGAGCAAACATTAGGTCGCTTTGTTGCTGGTATCATAGCTTTATTTGTGACTGGTTGTGCGCTTGCTTGGATGGGACGGCAAGTATTATTAGGAGTTCTAACTTTAGGAGACTTAGCCCTTTTCTACCAGGCATTTAATCAGGGACAGGGAATTGTAAAATCTCTGTTGGACAACTTGGCACAAATTTATCGTAATAGCCTGTTTATTAGTAATTTATTTGATTTTTTACAAATTCAGCCGCAAATTGTAGATCCATCTAACCCAGTCCCAGTACCCTCAACACTCAAGCAAGAAATCAGATTTGACCAAGTTACATTCCGCTATCCTGGCACAGAGGAAGTAGTTTTAGAGAATTTTAACTTGACGATTCCTGCTGGCAAAATTGTGGCGATCGTTGGTGATAATGGTGCAGGCAAAAGTACACTCATTAAGCTTTTGTGCCGTTTTTATGATCCTGACTCAGGAAGAATTGAATTAGATGGTATCAATTTGTGTGAATTTGCTGTCACAAAATTGCGTAGATTAATTACTGTTTTATTCCAATCTCCTATTCCTTACTACACTACAGCAGGTGAAAATATTGCTTTGGGAGATATCACAGCAGTATCAAATCAGACAGAAATTGAAGCCGCAGCTCAAGCATCGGGTATTCACGATAAGATTATGCGCTTACCCTTGGGTTACAACACGATGTTGGGTAAGTTGTTTCCATCAGGAACCGATTTAAGTGGAGGTCAATGGCAACGTCTAGCGCTAGCGCGAGCTTTTTTTAGACGCGCTCAAATCATTATTTTAGATGAACCCACAAGTGCTATGGACCCCTGGGCTGAATACGATTGGTTAGAACGTTTCCGTTCCTTAGCAGCAGGACGTACTGCTGTTGTGATTACTCACCGTTTCACTCTGGCGATGCAGGCAGATATGATTCACGTGATGCGTGCTGGTCGAATTGTAGAGTCTGGCAATCATAGAGAATTATTGACTTTAGGCGGACTTTATGCTCAGTCTTGGCAAGCGCAAATGGAGTCCAGTTCAAGTCAGAAAATTGAAAATGGGATTGTTTAACTAACTGAAAATCAATAAATCATAGACTTATATTAAAGTGAATAAAAGCAAATGCAAACTCTACCAAAGTTAAATACCAATATTTTAGGTGTTAATATTCGTCCTGAAATGCAGCTACTGCTTTGTTGTGCTTCTACTAAAATAGATGTAGCCAAAACTGAAGAAATAAAAAGTTTGATTCAACGAGCAGATTTAGACTGGCAAGATGTCATCGGTAATGCATATAAGCATGGTCTCATGCCGCTTTTATATACTAATTTGAATGCGATCGCACCAGATATTGTTCCGAAAAATGTCCTCAATCAACTTCGCAATATTTTCTACACAAATGCTCAACGCAGTTTAATGCTAACTGGGGAACTTGTACAACTCTTACGTCTATTGCAAGAAAATGAGATTCTCGCTGTTCCTTATAAGGGTCCTGTTTTAGCGAATTTACTATATGGAAATATTGGACTGCGTCAGTTCTGTGATTTAGATATATTGGTGCAACAACAGGATGTTTTGAAATTCAAAAATCTCCTAATTACTAGAGGATACAGACCAAAAATTCAATTGACAGAAGTTGAGGAAATTAATTATTTAAAAGATAAAAGTAAGCATACCTATAACTTTATAAATGATAGCAAGGGAATAATGGTGGAAATTCATTGGCGAATTACACCACGCTATACATCTGCAATTGAAGTCAAGTATATTTGGGAAAATCTCCATTCATCTAGCCTTGGTGGGATGGAAATCTACAGTTTCTCGGCAGAAGATTGGTTACTATTGCTCACTAATCATGCATCAAGACATCGTTGGGAAAAACTCAGTTGGTTAGCTGATATTGCAGAGTTACTTAGACAGAACACCGAAATTAATTGGGAAATAGTGATTCAAAAAGCTAATGATTTTGATTGTAAAAGAATGCTTTTTCTCGGTCTTTTTCTCACACGTCAGTTGATAGGAATAAATTTACCGATAGGAGTTATCAATAAAATTACGAATGATCACAAAGTCGCAAAATTAGCTTCAGAAATTTGTCTGGATATACTTAATAAAACTAATACTAATCATAAATTTATGCAAAACACTCGCTATCATATTCAGGTAAGAGAGCGTTTGCACAATAAAATTTTGTATTTAGAGTTATTCTGGCGTTGGTTAATTAGAGATAAAAGTATTTTACTAGACGAATAATTATAATAATACGACAAAAAAATAAGTAATTTCAAGATAGAGATCTGAAAATTTTTATCTTTTATAATTCAATAAGCTGATGTGCATTTAAACTAGGATTTTTGAGAGCTATACTGCTTACTGTGTCGAGATTGCTCGCTCGATTTAAATGCTGAACAGCTTACGCTTGGTGTTAAGGATTTTTAGTATAAAAATTTGGTCTGTAGAGACGCGAAATTTCGCGTCTGGTACAAATAATTGTGGGCTTAACACCAACCATATTGCTCTACAAAGGATTGTGGACTTAACACCAAGTGTATTGTTTTATAATTTAAATTTCAGCCTTTAATTGTCTATTTGCTTCTGTACCCAATTGTGCATTATAAAAGCGCGAGTACTTCAAAATTTGTAACTCATGCCATCGCATACCAATTAACATAGCCATTGAGAGCATATAGCCAGGTTCTTCTAGCTGAGTGAAAATGAAACCATAAATCAACACAGTCAGCATTGTAAATTTGCAAAAGTCATCCAAGCAAATTCGATACCAGACGATAGATGCAAGATATAAATAAGCTCCTAAACCTAGAAATCCAAAATCTCCCCAAATACCAGCCCATCCCCAAAGTGGAGCGAAAAAGCTAGAGTCTAACCAAGCAGTTTCACTCCAAGCATCCCAAACAGCCTGGCTAGCAGGATGGATAGTAGCACCCAATGGTTTTAATAAAGATGAGTAGTCCTTTAACATCCATCCCCCTAATCGCCCAACTGTATGACCTGGACCAAGACCAAGCAACCAATTTAAGGACGATTTATAAAATGTCGGAATAATTCTAATTGGTGCTAACTTAAGTAATGTCGCTTCACCATCAGGACCATAAAGCCCTGGTCTGATCCAAGTATTAAAAGCGGCAAATGCTTCTACATTTCCTATGCACCACCACAATCCGTAACAAATTAAAATTGCAGCTATCAAATATTGTATTGTTTTTCTCAGATCTTGTAATTTAATCAGAATTAATATAAACCAAGCTAGTAGCCAAACTAAAAGTACCTGTTTAGCGTCAGCGAATAATAACTGAAAAAAGGCAGCAACAATCACAGAAAGTCGTAACCATATTGGAGCAGTCTTGGCACTGATTAAATAATACAAACCAAAGCACATAGATACAGAAGCAGCAACAACATGACCGGAGCCTGTGAGATAGAAAACTCCTTGAACATTGTCTGTTGGTTGCATTTCAGTAACTCTTAAACGTCCAATGGTGATTAGAAAATGTTGGGCGATCGCTAAGAAAATATGAAAACAACCGAAACGTAGTATCCAAACTCTAAATTTTTTAAAGTTTTCTTGAGAAATAGGAATACAAATTATTGCCAGTAAGACTAGAAATGGCTCACTCAGCAACATCAACGATAAGAAGATATTAATTAGCCCAGCTTTATTTAAAAAGGCGCTGGCGGTCATAGTTCCGAGGAGAATTAAAAAACTAACTAGAACTGCTTTAGCAATTGAAATTTGGTTTTTATTTCTTACCTTAGTTTTAGTGACTACAATTCCACAAGCTATTGGAACGATGACGAAGTGAACAAAATTGATTGGTGAGGGGAAGCCAATAGAATTAAGAATCCGGGGGAAAAAAGCGGTAGCAAAAGCTAGTAGTATGAGAAGTGAATTTTTAATGTATCCTTCCTGTTTTTTGTAAACCCCTATCCCGGTGTTCATCTATCCCCCTGAATTTAGTTAATTTTTGCCACCAAAGTTTTGCATTTTGGTATAAATTTCCATTAGTTTTTGGTAATTTTTCTGAACTGTGTACTTTGCTTCAAACTCTGCTCGTGCTTCTTGGCGCATGTCAGCAAGCTTTGCTGGGTTTGCTAGAATCCACTCTACCTGAGTAGCTAAATTATCTGCATCACCACGACGGAAATGAAGCCCAGTTCGACCAGGATCTACCAATTCTGCGACAGCACCGATATTGGTAGCAATCACGGGAGTTCCTTTAGCAAATGCCTCAACTGCTACACGCCCAAAGGTTTCATACCATTTCGAGGGAAAGACTAAAAACATCGCTTCTCCCATCAAATCATGGACTTCTGACATTGGTCTGCGTCCTAGCCATTCTATATAGGAATGTCGTTTGACAGCTGCTATCACTTCGTGAGCTAAAGGGCCATCCCCTACAATTTTGAGAGGTATTTTTACATCGAGATGTTCCCAAGCTTTTAACAGGGTGTCTAAACCCTTTTCTACAGAAAGTCTACCTACAAAAAGGGCATAGCCACCACTTCCCTTACCAATCGCAGGTTCAGGACTGACAAAGTTTGGTTTAACCACAATTTTATCTGCTGGCAGACCACCAGCAATAAATTTTTGGCGAGCAAATTCAGTCAGAGCGATGTATAGATCCACCGTTTTTACCCAAGTGTTCATCAGTCTATGCACACTCAGCATTGTAGTGACACCAACACTTGCCACTTTGCTGTTGCGATAACAACCATGCAAGACTCCTGGATAGGGAACAGGTAGCCCCAAGCAGTCTTCACAAATGTTACCTTCCCGGAAAAACAACGCATTTGGACACAGAAAACGGTAATTGTGTAAAGTCTGAACTACAGGGACTTTCTGTGCTTTGGCTGCATAATACACTGAAGGCGAAATCAGGGGGAAAAAATTCTGGACGTGAACAACATCACAGGGCTGTTGTTGTAACCTAAGCCTGACAGTCTGGTAGGCTTCATCTGACCAAACTGTTTTGGCAGCGACATCTAGCTTACTCAAATTGGCAAGGCGATCGTTATTTTCTTCGTAAACTTCGACTTGATGCCCCATCTCTCGTAAAAGGTTGACCTCAGCCTCGTGGCACTCGTCTTCTCCGCCGCGAATTTGGTAGCTATTGTGGATACTTAGAATACGCATACGAGGTTATTCCCACAATAGACTAGTTAGAGTTAAGTAATATCGGTTCAGTTTGAGGAGTGCGACGCCCTACAATTTCTTCATAGAGTTGAGCTAAGGCTGCACCCATCACTTCTCGGTCAAACACCTCTTTGACTCTGGTTTGTGCCGCTTGGCTCATTTGACTTCTCAATTCTGGATCTTGCGCTAAATGGATCATTGCTGACGCCAAATCCTGTGCAGCTTGTTCAGGTGTGTGAGCAGGAACTTTAAAGCCAGTGGCGGATGTCACTTGCACAGCCGGGCCCCCCAAATCTAGACACAAGACTGGGCGACCTGCTGCCATTGCTTCCAGACAAACCCAACCACCAGAATCATGGAGGCTAGGGTGAACCAATGCGATACACTCACTCAATTTCTCTAAGCTTTGCTCTCTTGGTAGCCTTCCCCAAAATTTTACCTTTTCGGCAATTCCCAGTTTTTCAGCCAGGTTTTGTAGGTTTTGACGCTCAGGCCCATCACCTAGAATCCAGTACTCGCTATTCGGCAAATTGGCTTTAGCAAAAGCATGTAATCCCAGGTGAAAACCTTTCCAATGCAAGAGTCTACCCATACTAATAAATCTGACGGTGGAGTCAGTGGGCATTAAACACTGAGCAAGATTGAGAATTTCTTCTTTGGGTAAACCTGATTCGCAAATCACCTCTACTTGATTGACACCCATTTTGCGAATGCGTTCGGCTGTATCTTCTGTCGTGGCTCGAATGAGAGTACTTTTTTTGGCAGTCATATGGACAAATGGATCAAGTTCACCAACCCAGCGAACCAAGCTGCGTGCAGTTTCATAAGCTTTGGCACGTAGACTAAAATCTTTCCAAAAAGCCTTTGGTGCAGATTCTCCACCACCCACCGGGCCCCAAATAAAGGGAACAGGCAACAGTGACAGGAAACTAGGATTGGAATATTTCACAAAAGTGACATGGTGAATGGCATCAAAGCCAATTTGACGATGCAGGCGACGGGCAACAAAATATGCTTGAATTTGCCAAAGATAGTAGTGAATTTGCATCGCCCCTGATTGGTTCCAACGCCACACCCCCCCCAATATGGGTAAATTAAAATATGCAAAATGCAAGTTAGGGACTGGATTACGAGCTAATTCTGCTTCAATGATGTCACCACTTTCATCAGGTCTAGTCAATACCCAGACTTCATGGTATTTGGCGACTTCTCGTGCAACACTCCAACCTACACCAGGTTCAGAACCCCTACCTGGTTCACATGAGTAGGCAGATATCAGGATTTTCATAAATACCTCTTGAGTATAATAAAATACTAATTTTTTAGGAATGAAACCGTATTTATCCGGTCTCTACAAAGGATTGTAGTGTTGATCAGCAAGCGTATTGGAATATAGTGATATTGATAGCAATAATCATATTTAGGTTTAAATACGTATCTTGAATATAAGAGACAGAGGCTTTAGTTTATTGTTATCAAGTTGAATTTGGTAAGGAGGGTTTGGTAACTTCGCCTTTTGGTTGTTGTGATGGATATAAAACTTGAGTTGCTTTTATTTTTAGTGATTTCTCATATATTTGAGCAATTTGCTCTGCGGTTTTTTCCCAGGTAAATGATTTGACTCTTGATAGACCTTTCTCAACTAATTCTTGATAGTATACAGGGTCGCTGTAAAGACGACACACAGCATCTGCTATTTCTTGAGGATTTGTGGGATCTATCAAAATTCCAGCATTATCGACTACTTCCGGCATAGCAGAAACTTGAGAGGTAATCACCGGTATGCCGCAGGCCATTGCTTCTATAATTGTGATGCCAAATCCTTCATGTAATGAGGGTGCAATCAAACAATTAGCAGCATTATAAATTTTTACCAAAGTAGCTTTATCTGGTTGTCCTAAATACTTTATATAGTTTTCTAGCCCATGAGTTTGGATATATTGTTTCTGATCGGGTTTGAAGTCTGAGCCTGCTTTCCAAAACTGGATTGGTAGCCCTTGTTCTTTCAAAATTTTGACGACTGTCAGAATAGTAGAAATATTTTTACGTGGATGATCTGAACCAACATTTAATAGACAAAATGTCTCAGGTGAAATATTATGTTGCTGGCGAAAAGACTCTGCTTGGTGTTTAGGTAGAGGTTGATATATAGCTTCAACAGCATTAGGAACAACAGCAATGCGATCGCAATTAATATTCAATATTTGAGCTGTGTCTTTAGCTGTAGTAGAAGAGACAGCAATGATATGATCTGCATATCGCATGGTTTGCACAGACTTTTGCCACATACCACTGCTGATGATTGGCAACTGTACTGAACCCTGAAGATTATTACGGTAGAAGAAGTTAATTAAGTCGTGACAGGTAACAAAGGCAGGTTTACCCTGATTTTTTAACCAATTAATAATATGAGCTTCGCTATGGTCGATAATATGAAAAATATCTCCTGGTTGTTTTTGTACCTTGCCTGGAAAACCCCAGAAACGCTCATAGAATTTTTTGGCTCGCAAAGTCCAAGATCGACTTTTTCTATCTACGGGGTGGGGTGCTAAATCAACAATTTCCCAATCAGGTCTTACAGTTCGTAGTCCCGAAATCAGACCATCAGCATAGACATCCATACTAAAATTGGGCATTGTACGCACAATTACTACACGCATTTTTACCCTATTCCTGCAATTTAATTTGATCAAAGCTAAACTCAAAGGACTTTGGCTCAACTATTAACACTAATGGCATACTCTCCTTTGTTTTGATTGAGTAATATATTCCAGAGGTTGATTAAGCGTTCGGCTATTCGTTCATGAGTATAGTGTTGTTCAACTCTCGAAATGACATAGTTTCTTAGTTCTTGTCGCCAATTTGGTTCGCGGATCATCTTTTCTAAAATTGCCGCTAGTGTGTGAGCATCTCCTTCTGGAAACACCAGATCATTTTGACCGATGACGTTGGCAATTTCCCCACTATTAGAGCCAACAATCGGCACACCCATTGCCATTGCTTCAATTAACACATGACCAAATTGTTCTTTCCAAGTATCAGTGGTGCGTGAAGGCAGAACTAAGACATGAAACTGGCTCAGTTCCTCTGGTGCTTGTTCGTGGCGTACTGATCCCCGCCAGATGACTAAATCGGCAATCTGCTGTTTCTGTGCTTCTTGCCTCAGTGATTCTTCGTATGATCCGGAACCACAAATAATAATTTGATACTTTAAACTCCGTTCTCTCAGAAGCCGAGCGGCTGCAAATATAGTGTCAATACCTTTTTCTGGAACCAATCTTCCGAGAAAGCCGATGCGAAACTCTTGATTTTTGCCTCCCTCGGATAATCGCGGACTGAATAAACTAGTATCCACTCCCATCTGAGGCATAACTTCCATCAAGCCAGTGTAACCCCACTGACGCAGCAAATTTGCGCCATCTTGATTACCAGGAAGTATTAACTGTGCGGTATTGAGGACAAATTGGCGTACCCAATGGCGCGGTTTTGGTAGGTTACGTTCCATGTTCTCCCAACCAAATACGACCAATGGCTTACCTGTGAGTCGGCTCCAAACTGCTAGCTCAAAAGCACACAGAGAAAAGACTTCTTCCTCAACTTGCACTAGATCGGGTTGAAAATCGTTAACTACTTGCCAAATTTTCCAAGGTGGATAAATGTGAGCGCCACCACGACCTGTAAATAATACAGGTGCTGTATAAATTTTGATTTTGGGGTAGGGTTTTTCTACCTCAAAAAAGCGATTCCACTCCAGAGCTTTCCAGTTACTAGGAGTTAGCAAGCCAACTTCGACTTTATTTGTTTCGGCGATCGCATTCAATTTTCCCTGGTTCACTCCTACTACATAGGTGTGACTGATAAAAAGTACGCGTAGCTTAGAGTTCATCATTCTAGGGAATTTTGAGTGTATTGGAACATGATTTTGTCATACAGCAATTTATCAAGAAGACCTCTATGAACGATATGCTCGAGCCAAGAGATTTTTTGTTGGTATTTTGGGACGACCTGCTCCTTCTGCAATAAAAATGAGTTGGTGCAATAAGCACAAGTATGCTTCTTTTAGACGTCCTAAGAGTGTTGATGCAGCCCACTGGGGTTTGATCTCAACTTTATTAGATTCAAATCCAGCTATTAATAGGAGATTAAGAAGAGTGTTTTCTGCAACTCCGAATTCGTGAGAAAGGTCATTATATCTGTACAAACAACCAAATATACTACCCATATTGGGAGTTTGAATGACGACGCAGCCATTGGGTTTGAGTTTTTCTCGAATTTGTTTGAGAAATTGAGATGCTGATTGCTTTGGTAAATGTTCTAGAATATCGAGGGCGAAAATCACATCAAACTCTTCTGCTTTTTCAAATTCATTTAGTTGTTTTGCATCAAATTTTTGGACAAATGTTAATCCCAATTCTTGGCAAATAGCTACATTTTGCTCTGAAATATCTAAGCCTGTAAGATTGTTATATCCTTTTTCTTTTAAAAATGTGAGTAAGGCTCCCTCACCACAACCTACATCTAAAATTTTGATTGATCGATCTGTGGGGAGCCAGTTTTTTAAAGTACGTTGAAATGATTTAAAAATTTTTTCTTTTGCGAGCTTATCTTTAACTGTTGGTCTACCAGACAGTTCATTATATCGTTCATAAAGTTCATCAATTGTATTACCACTAGATACATTGTTTGAAGACATGATATTTATCTCCTAATCATAAACGCAATTTATGATTTTTATTTCTTTAGATAATACTAGTAGCGATCGCCATCTTTGTACATAGCTGATCGTGAGTCAACGCGCTAGTAGTTTCCTCACCCAAGACTTTAGTTTACCCGAACCATAAACTAGTTTGAACACAGGGGCAAAAAGGATATCTGGTAGATATTCACCCCACTTCAACAACCATTTTTGATGAGGAGAACTAAAACTATAGAATTGTGGGTGATTTACAAGCTGGCGATGAATTTCTTGCCTCTTCGCTTTTGGTATACCTTTGAGACGGGCAATTAAATAGCGATCGTGACAAACTAGCAAATTCAGGCTCAGACTTGTGAGCTTTTGTGCAAATACCTCACCATAGACACGTCTTAAAAACAGTTTTTGTTCTCTATGGACAGCTTCAAAAACACTTTGGCTCCGTTCTAGAGAATCAACGGTGGAAGTTACCTGACTGGTTGTATTTCCTCCATGAAAGCGGAATTTACTTAACGCCTCTGGAATAGATTCAATTACAGTGATAAATGGTGCTAAATAGGAAACTAAACTATCTGCATTACGTCGAAATATTTCATTGAGAGGAAATATCAATTCAGCGATTTCTCGTCGCACACTTAATGCAGATGCTGGAGGTACATCTTGCGGAGAACCACCATTTTCTAAAGCCTCAAGTGCAATCCAACCCGAAGATAAATGCTTAAACATAGGAGTCGGTCTCAGCAAGTTTCCCTGACCATCTATTTGCATGACATTATGAATGACAAAGCCATATTGAGGATCGGACTTGAAAGCCTCCACAACTTTTTCCAACTTTCTATCCATCCAGACATCATCTGCATCAAGTAAGCAAATGATTTGACCTTTACTTTCCCTGTATGCTGCATTTAAGGCGCTAGCAACTCCACCATTTTGTTTACTGATGAGTTTTATCCTAGAGTCCTTACGAACATAGTTTGCAATGACATCACAGGAGTTATCAGTGGAACCATCATCACAAACGATGATTTCAAAGTTTTGATATGTCTGGCTCAAGACACTTTCTAAAGTCTCACTAATGTATTTGTCATAGTTGTAGTTGGCAATTACTACAGATACTAATGGGCTATCAGGAAGCCGGGACATTTGAATGGGTTGCAGTTTTTCAGTTTGCACTTCTTGCATGAGTTTTTGAATTCAATACTCCATAAATTTGTGTTATTTTGCTGGACTTGATAATACCTCTTTAGATTCTGATGAGGTTGTCTTTAAACAAATTTGAGAATATATTTCTTGTAAATATTGCCTCATAGCAGCTTCTTGAGGTCGAAATGAGAAGTGTCCAGCAAAGACATTGTTGAGAACAATGATTGGTCTAGACAAGCTCATGCAATCTTTACATAGATGTGACTCATCTATCCCAAGACCACCTTGGGAAAAAGAAGTTCGCAAGCCGCCAAATTTTTCCCAAAGTTCCTTTTCAAATAAAATAGCTCCTATGCTGAAGCGATGTGGTACAGGTGAATAACTAAAAGGCTGTGTTCTGATATAATTAGCCGTATCATCAAACGGTAAGCTTTTTCCCCATAACCACTTAGCGGCTTCTCCATCAGATTGTGCTTTAATATCACTAGCAGCATGTATAAATTCGCCAAATTTCTCTTTATATTCTTTCTCAGCTGCAATAGTTTTTAGAAAATTAATGTACGAATAACCATTGACATTCAGGATAGGAGCGCAAACTCCAGGAGAGTATAACCCTTCTTCTTGAATACGTAAATATCCTTCTTGCAGATCATCGAAAAATCCCTCAGAAATGAAAATATCTTCGTCTAATTTGTAAATCCATTTTGCTTGTTGATGGTTCGCTATTGCTAAGTTTTGAACTAGCGCAACTTTGTTGTCTTTTGTATAAAGATATGACCAGCCTAGATTTTCTGCTAACTGTGCTAAAGCATCAACATACAAGCCAGAAGAAGCTATACATACATCAATATCTGATGGAATAAACTTGGCTATTCTATTTAAAGTTAGAGGCCATAGAAACTCTTTGTAACCAGCAAGTATAACGAGAAGGCGCTGACTACCCTTACTTCTATCAATAAATTTGTAAGAACCATTAAAGTTTAACCAGGTTATCCATCTCATTAATAAGCTGGCATTAGCTTCAAGTTTGATAGGTACCTTTGTAAGCCGAGTATTTGACTTCTGAGATAGTTGTTTTGGTTTACTAATTGTCATCTTAATTAATATCTCTATGTAATCTGCGATTTATTCTACAAAAAAATGTTTCTACCCAACTCTTTCATGTACCTAATAGTTTAGGACGTATAATCAATCCTAAATAATAGTTGCTATTTCTTTTTCAAATAGACCAAGCGCTCTTAACACAGCTTGATCCATATCGTAGTACTTGTAATCTGCAAGTCTTCCTGCAAAAAGTACTGTTCCGTTCAATTTCTCTACTTCTTTAAGGTAAAGGTCAAGGCGATCGCGATTTTCTTCATTCAGAATTGGATAATAAGGATCATTTTTTCCAGGTATATAAGCTTGAGGATATTCCCTCACCAAAGTAGTTTTAGGAGAAATTTGTCCTGACAAGTATTTCTGTTCAGTGATACGAGTAATATCGTAATCGTTGGGGTAATTGACTGTTCCAACTTCTTGATACCATTCTTGATCTAAAGTCTCAAACTCAAAATTTATACTACGGTATGGCAATTCACCATACATATAATCAAAGAATGTATCAATCGGACCAGTGCAAATTATCCGATTAAACTGAACGTCGTTGATAATCTCGCGGTAATCTGTATTTAGAAGTATTTTAATATTGGGATGAGCCAATATTCGACGAAACATTTCAGTATAGCCAAGCTTGGGCATAGCTTGGTACGGATCTTGAAAATAACGGTTATCTCGACTGATGTAGACTGGAACACGTCCTGTGACTCCCCTATCCAGTTCTTCTGGTTTGACTCCCCACTGCTTCATGGTGTAGCGAAGGAAGACATTGTCATAGATATACTCAGCTAAAAAAGTGAGATCCCCGCTTGCACTTTCACGTAGTTTTAAAATGGGTACTTTGACTCCAAAACCAAAGTTTTCTAGAAGTAAATTTTCTAGTTTTTCTGCATATTTTGGTGGAAAAAGAGCATAGAGGGAATTTAGATTAAAAGGAATAGGAACTTTTTTTCCCTCTAATACTCCAAGTACATGGTGATAGTAATGTCTCCACTCTGTAAATTGTGAGAGATAATCCCAAACTTTTTTTGATTTCGTGTGGAAAATATGGGGACCATATTTATGTACTAAAATGCCATGCTCGTTGTAATAATCGTAGGCGTTGCCACCGATGTGGTCTCGCCGTTCTACAATTAAAACTCTCTGTGCAAGTTGAGTGGCAATTCTCTCAGCCAGCACACACGCAGAATATCCAGCACCTATTATTAACCAATCAAATTTCATAGAGTTTATCCTTGTTTAACACTAAGAGGTTTTGAACTTTCACATTCAACTAAAGATTGTGTATTTTTTTCACTTTCTAACTCACTGAAAGTGTTTTCTGCTAAATTTGCTAGTAGAGATTGTAATTTCATGCGATAAATGTATGGCCAACCACCTTCCTCTTCAATATTTTTTAATAAGGTGTAAAGGCCCTGGCGATTACTGGGCAAAGATTCCAGAAAGAGACTATCTCTAATTTCTCGATGTAAACCCTCTAGCAACCGTAGTAATGCAAGTAATGCTAAACTATCGCCCTGGCAATTTTTTGCTTCTGACTGAACTTGCAGTTCAATAGTTTCTAACCTCAAATTATTTCTTTGTTGTTTCAGCTCTGTATTGATGTACATGCTGTATGCTCTTAGAACTAAGGTAGGGTAAATTAATTTCTCGAAAAAACGATAGCCAGAGTAGAGGTTAAGTAGGTTGACTTATTTGTTGAGTTGAATTAGCAAGCTTTGGCTTGATAAATTTTCTCCTGATTTGGCGGATTTTATTAACTGTCTTGACTCCAAACAAGGTTTTCATGATTGGATTAGCTCTTACAACTGAGGCTGTAAACCAAACATCTGGATGTCGATGCTTACTAAAAAGCAGTAATTTACACCAATCAACTAAATTGTAAATAGGTGCTAGTTCATAGAAAGAATTTTCAGTTATATCTCCAGCCATGACAAAGGAGCCAAATACTTCTGCTTCCTGATAGGAAGGTTCTAAGACAAACTCTCTTGACAAAATTTCAGTCGCTTCATAAAAAAGATTAATTGTACATTCCTGCACGTCCAAATTAGTTGTTAGTTGCTTTGCAAATTCAACCGTCGCATTTTGCAAGACATATAATCCCCAGTTAATCGCTTCTTCGTTTTTTGGTTGACGAAGAATAGGGACATATTGGTTATCGCGTCGCTCATATCTGGTAGTGCTACCATGATCTGCTGACATGAACAGCTCGAACAAGCATCTGTACTTACATAGAAAATAGCGATCGCCAGATGGTTGATCTACATCATAAAAATAAGCAAGTGATTGATCTTCCTTAAATGGCTTAACTCGCTCTTGAAGCGCAAAATAAAAACCATAAATGCCAGATTCGGGATAAATACCAGCAATGTTCAGTAATTTACTCAAAGATCTTTGTGTGCGTCCACTCCAGCCAATATCGACAAAACCAAAGGGAACTCCATCACCTATCCCTTCTTGACGGAAATAACCAATCGCCTGATCGCGATAGCTAGCAGCAGTTGCGATGATCAGATCGGTAACTTCTTTCTCTGTAAAAATATTCTGCATCAAGTCGCGTTCGTGCTGCTGAAGATTGAGATCCCATTTTTCTGTTGAAAAGCCATAGCGATTCAGAACATCTTTGATTTGATCGGGTGAGATGTTTACTCGGTCACATAAAGAGCGAATTGATAAAAAGCGATCAAGTGAACCAGTCGCAACCAAAATCCAATCAAGCTCATCTTCACCAATCTTCTGAATTGCAGGCATGTGCCACGCTTGACGCGAACCATATAAATAACGGCAGTCAATTGCAAACCCCCAATTTTGGCAGATCACCTGAGCTATTTTGTGCAGTATCTGCCCATCTCTGGCGACAAAGTATAATCTTTGAAGTCCTCTTTGTTGGGCTTCGACTAAACACCAGTACACGAAACCAAATAGAATTGGAGCAACAGCACTTGCTGTCGTTTCCCAAATAACTTTTTGATGATTGTTTGTTTCTTGAGACTGCAAACGGGTAAGCCTACTGGCTCCAGCGAGTAGGGATCTAAACTTTAAAGAAAATTGAGTTGTTTCTGCAATTTTTTGCTCATAGCGATTCAGGTGAGCTTGAGTAAAATATTCAACTGGAATACCAAGCTTTTTCGGAACTTTTATATCAGCTTGTCGGTTATCTCCAACATGTTTAAACTGTTCTCGTTTGACTCCTTCTTGTATCAAACAGTATTTAAATAACTCACCACTTCCCTTATTAATTCTTGTTTCAGATGAAACGTATAAAGTACTGCCTGGAGTCCAAACTTTGTTTTCTTTCAAGAAATTCCGAATAACTTCTTCAGACAGATACATATCCGAAATATAAATTACTCTTTCATTCGCTTGATAGAGCGACTGAATGCGTTTTTGCGTAGCAGGTACTGGACGTAAACTCGATAGCTCAATTTCTATTTCTTTTTGTTTTGCCCTTTCAACTTCATCTGTTGACCAGTTTAAAGAACTAGCAATTTGTTCATAAATTTCTTCTAGTCCTATTTCATAAACAGGTCCAGTTTCTCTAGCAATTCTTTCAGCCTCCATTCTTAGGTGAGACCAAGATTCAGGTGCCATTTGAATTAAATTATCTTTTCGGAGTTGATCACCTAATTCCCAGAATAGGTCAGTTGGTTTTGCCCAAATTCGGGTTATGGATGTATCAAATACGTCAAATGAGTAAACAATCTTTTTCATGAGAGTCTCACCAATGTGCTAGAGGATTTAACAAAAAGTGCAAGGTTTGACTTATGGATTGATTGCAGGTTCTGTTGAAATAACAGACTCTAGGTCAGTTTTCGACAATGAATGCTCAAAATTCTGATAGAGTTGCAGATGCTTTTCAAGAAATACAGTATTTGAAAACTTATTTTCAACATCTCTTCTTGCTTGCTCACCCATTACTTCTAAATCAGGCGACAATAAGGCTTGGCGTAAGGCTTGATTTAATGCTTGCTGATTTGTAGGCTCAACTAGAATACCGTTTTGTCCATTCTGAATCATCTCTGGAACACCTCCTGTGGAAAAACCAACGACTGGAGTAGATGCAGCCATTGCTTCTAGAACAGTGAGTGGTAGGTTATCAGCAAGGGTACAAAAAAGCATGATGTCTGCTGCTGAGTAGACTTTTGCTAATAAATTAGGGTTTGAAATGTAACCCATTTCTTTGAATTCAAGTCCCTCTAACGCTTGCTTTAATTCATCATTACAAAGTCCTACAGCTATTACGAATGGAGATAAATCACGTACACTTTGAAGTGCGGCGATCGCATACTTCACACCTTTACGGGGATCGTCAAGAACATGTGCAGAAATTGCCACTACTTTGCGGTTTTCTGGAATACCTAAACTATTTTTTGCTTCTACTTTATTCACTATAGGAAAGATGCTTAAATCAAGACCATTAGGAATTACCACAGGTGATGATTTGAATTTAAGAGCTTGTTGAGCTTCCTGAAGCATCCAATGGCTAGGAAAGATATAGCGAATATTAAATTTTCCAGCAACCCATCGTTTGATTGCTTGAACTTCTCGTGTGCGATCGCTTAGTTTATTTTTCCATCCATCTTGAGGTAGTTGTGGACATCGATGACAGTAACTAGTAAACTTTTCACACTCCATCGGGTACATACAACCGCCAGTGAACGCAGAACAGTCATGTACTGTGAAAAATGTCGGTTTACGCCGGGAAGTTAGAGCTAGAGTGATTGGAGAAATAGCAGTAAAGAGGTCATGAAAATGGACGATATCGTAATTATCAAGAACCTTGTTGAGGTTAAACCAGTATTCAACTGGTAATAACTCTCTAAAACCATATTTATTAGTTTTTTGATGAATATTTTTACAGAGTTTTAGTTGAAAACCTTCTCCGTAAAGACTGTGTTGGAATGAGAGAGGCTCTTTGTACTTAAAGGCAATAAAATGCTCGGTTGAGTGTCCAGCGTCATTTAACCAGGTAGCCAAATTCTCTGCAACTCTGCTTGCTCCACCTCCATTTCTATCAGATTTACTAATAACAGCTATTTTCATATATTAGGAATAGTTACTATATTTCAATGTATTTAGCTATGAGTAGGTATATTTTTTCTAAATTTGAGTAATGTTGTATTAAAACTTAAAATGCCGTATATTATATACCTAGCTACAGCAATTAAATAAACTTTAAGGGCATATTTTCTTGGAGATAATTTTAGATTCCAGCCCGCATGAATTAAACTACTTTTCCACATTTCTTTCTTGGCTAACTCTGAGTAGAAGTAATGAGCTAGACCTGCAATGTGAGAATATTTGTTTTTAACAATTTCTGCACGAACTTTTTCAGGCAATTGATACATACACATATCAACTGTATATTTGGCTTCCCAAATATTTTTACCTGTAAGTGCTAAACGGTTTGTGTCACTTCCTGAATGAACACGATAATAAGCAACCTGCCTATCTAAAGTAACCGCCTTGCCATAAAGACCCGCTCTAAAAAACATTTCCCAATCAGCAGTATGACTAAGTGGCAGATAATAACCACCAATTTCCTCGTAAACTCTGCGAGGTATAACCACAGTGGGTGTATGAATTGTATTTTTAACAGCTTGTATTTTTGGAAAGTCTATTATGACTCCATTGTTATTATTCAATGGTGACTCAATATGGATGTGATGATTATTTTCGTCAATAGAAATTGAAGGGCTAATTATTAAAGTAGCTTCTGGGTGTAATTGGAAAAGCTCTGCATAGGATGAATAAAAATCTGGTGCAACAAAATCATCACCGTGAAGAATGTGGAGAAATTGACCTATACTACGCTGAACACAGGTATTGAAGTTACGAATTGCACCTACATTTTGAGGTTGACGATAGAAAGATACTCGTCCTTTACCAATTTCTTTAACTACTGCTTCTGGGTCATCTTTAGTTGAGCAATCATCTACAACCTCAATTTGCATGTGTTCTGGCCCTGGATCTTGTGCCATAACACTCTCAAGAGTTTGAACAAGGTAATTAGCGCAATTGTAAGTAGGAATCATTACTGACCATAATGGTCTATAAATGCCTTCAGGGACAGGAGCAATCTGAGGGTATTCTATTTTTTCAGGGATTTTTGTCTTCATCATTTACTTTAAATAATTTTAATAATATGGAACATAATCAATTAATTAGACTTTCTTCAAAGAATTATTTGAGTAGTAATTTTATCTCGCTCATAAATCTATGTATGGGATCGCGAGGAATTAATTTTCGTACGCTCACATATGCCTCTTTACCAATTTCACGCCATGATTCTCTTCTTTGCCAAGCTCTCTCCATTGCCTCATCTAGACACTCAGTTTTAGGAGCCATAGCCACAAAACCGTTAATATTATCCTCGATTAATTCTGTATTTCCGGCGACATCAGTAACAATGCAGAATCTGCCGCACAACATAGCTTCTACGATTGATAGAGGTAAACCTTCAAGTCTTGAAGGCAAAATAAGGGCATGATGGTCAGCCCAGATAGCTTCAACATTATCTACAAAACCACCAAATTTTACGTTATCCAAACTCCACAAATCTTTTAAGCGTCTTAATGTATTTCTCTGATATCCATCTCCAAAAAGAGTGACTTCAATCGGTCTGCTTTTCCACTTTTTAGAGCGAAGTACCTCGAACAGTATGTCTTGTCCTTTACTTTCTGGATCTAAGCGAGCTACACACGCTAACCTCAGCACACCTTTATCAGTAGGCCACGATGGAGCCACGTCATAAGATACTTTATATGGATTTCGGATAATCTTGGCATTATCAAGTTCTGTTGCCAGCTGTTTTACTGTAAGTTCCAAATTTTTCTGAGACACGAAATAACATCTTTCAGCACTTTGATAACCCTTTGCTGCTTTTGCAACCAACTCATCGGATGGCCAGAAGTGTTCACCAGCAGCGTGAACAATAACAACATAGGGAATATTTCTTATCAAGCAAGCCTCCATCCAACCTTTATCTTCATAATTGATTCCTTGAGAAATTACAACTAAATCAGGGTCAATTTTATCCAACCACTCAAATATAAACTCACGTTTATAAAGTTTAGAAACTAACTTTTGAATAAGATTTTTTTGATCCCATCTGCGGACAACGCAACAGTTAAACTGCTCAAGTTCCTGAATTTTTTTAGACTCTTGTTTCCAACCTTTGACATTTGCACCAATAGTTAAGCCTTGTTTAGCCATTTTTATAGCGGTTTGAGACCATAGTTCTTCACTACCGCTCCAAGAGGTTCCTTCATTAGTAGAAACAAAAGCAATCTTTTGCATAATTTATCAACATATTTTTTGTTTATGGATTTTTGTTTGAGATTACGAACATTCCTATTAATGTAATCGGCGAGAATAAACATAAGGCAAGTTCTAAAAAGTAAACATGTCTGCATTTTTTATCAAGGATGAATGAGAAATTTCAGGTTCGTCATTTCTTTGAATATTTCATCGCTTTGATCTTTTACATGAAATATCATTGAAAAATTATCATGTTTCTTAAATAATTTGTGTGTATAGAAAGCAAAGCCTCCGGTTCCCCAAATAACAACTTTAGCAGATGCAAGATAATGGATAGATTTAAGAAGATTATCCAAGGATTCACTAACAATACTTGTGTCTGAGTAATCCCTAATAAAATCGTTAAAATCATCATTCAAACTTTTTTCTAAATCTTGTAATTGTCGCATTTCTGTAGTAGAAAGCTTCAATTTTCCTTGCTTCAAATAATTTCTAATAACGTTAAAAGTTCTTTCATAACCATCAGATATAATGCTGCAAAAAATATTTTCTCTTCCCCAAATTTCAAATGTTTTAACCAAAAAGTTTTTGTATTGGTAAATATCTACTGCTCTCCGATTAGGATCAACATTAAATATTTTTTCGATTGATTTAACATCTGATTCATTATCACTGTTGAATACACAATCACCATTAACATAAAGGGTTTTTTGGGGTAGATGAATACTAATGCTATCACCAAGTCTAATATGTGCTACAAGATGAATCTTCTCATCACTAACAGTTGTAAAACCAGAAACTATTTGTTTTTCCTTCCTTGCTTTCCAATAATTTTCAGATAGCTTGTGGCTACTAAATTCAAAAATCTCTAATTCTGATTTCTTCAATAAAAAGTCTATTCTATCCAAAAAAGGATGCATTTTATCAGTACATACAAACTCATATATTAAATAGGGATATGATGACATATCCTCTATAATATGTTTCAAATGCAAAATATTCGTGATAGAACTACTTTCTAGTATTTGGTGTAAATCTATAGTTATTAATTTATAGTCTTTAAATTTATCATCATTTATTTGATTTTCAAAATTATAAAATCCTAAGAAATTTGCAATAACTTCGTCCTTATTGCTTTTTGAAGAAGCATTTGCATATAAAAATTTGTATAACAAATTTAATATTTTAGTCATGACTTTCCGAGTAAACCATAACTGATATATCCAAGGGAAGGTCGAAAATATGAGTTTTTCGCTTTTCCTTATTAATCTTTCTTTACCTATATAACCGTGGCTTCTTGGAAAGGAAAAAGGAGTATAAACATATTCATATTGACAAACACATCCAAGAGAATACAAGCGTGAGAATTGGGTTCCCAACTGATCTGTTAGTCCACTATAGTGTATGGTTTTAACGGTAAAATATTTTGTCATACATAACCTGATATATTTATCTTTATTAGAGTTATAATAAATACTTAGTTTTTTGACTCTAGCTTCTAATCTCTAACGTTTTGTTACGCCTGGCAAGGTCTTGGTTAGCCATTTTATTTTGACAATAGTTTCTGACCATAATTCTTCACTACCGCTCTAAGAAGTCATTTTATTTTGTATAAAAAAAGCAATCTTTTTCATAAACTTAGCAATTCTGTAAAACAGATATCCAATCAGTAAAAGTCAGTAGAGCATTTGCTAAAATTAGCTATTGTAGGCAATTAAGCAACGCTTAACTACTGCTTCCCATGTAAACTCTTCCAACACCCTCTGCCTAGCTTTTTTCCCCATCTTTATTGCTACATTAGGATTATCAATTAGATAGTCAATGCGCTCCTTTAATGCTTTAGGATCATTTGGAGGTACTATAAAACCAGTGACTTTATCCACAACTATCTCTGGCATACCTCCTACATTTGTACAAATGACTGGTGTTCCACAAGCCATGCTTTCTAGCAACACTAATCCTAATAATTCTGGTGCAGCATGTTTCCAACCATTGATATCAACATCAACTGAAGGCAGTACTGTTACAGTAGCACTTCGATAAGCAGCAATAATTTCAGAATCGATGGCGTTAGTTATGAATTTAATTTGCTTATCAAGTGCCAATTCTTTTAATTTAGAAAAATATATTTCATCGTATTTTCTACCAATGATCTCTACTGGTGTATTCTTATCTATTGCATCTATTAAATAGTTAATTCCTTTATGTGGCATCAGTCTTCCAACAAAAAGAACCTTGCGCTCACGTTCCTCATTAATTTCTACATCAACAAAATGTTGAGCTACGCCACCATAGATAGTCTGTACTTTATCACTTAGTGATAGTAATTTTGCGGAACAGTCAGAAACAGTGAGAAAGCCATTTACAAGTTTATTTATTGGGAGACTGTCTGTATAGTTATCCATCCATCCAGCATGGTCTGTGACAAATACTTGCTTTCCTAACAAAGCACTAATTAAAATAGTCAGATTTGTTATGAATGTTTTGTATTGATGACAATGAACTATATCAGCAGTTACTAACTCCCACATATAGAAGATGAAGTCAGGCAGTGTTCTAATGCTTCTATAAACCTCTAGTCTTAGGTTTTCTTGCATTATGGTTTGCCGAGTCTTGCCAAAGCTAATTAGTACAGTGTTAACATATGTTGCCATAGTTTGAGCTAAGGCAGTTGGGTAGCGTTCACCACCACCGATGTACGAATCATTGCTGAAATACTGAGGAGAAATATGGACTACCTTACGTAGTTGAGCTTTACTGGTTTGAAATTTATTTTGTTGTAGGAGTTGTGCAATTTTATAGAGTAATAAAATAGTAATATTTTTGAGTTTTGACCGATTAATAATAGGGATTTGCACTTTTTAATTTCTCCTTTTTAAGGTTATACGAAGTTCACTTATAGTTTTACATCTAAATTCAAAAAGTCTTACCAGTTGATTCATCGATACCAATAAATACAATTTGATTTTTAGTTTTACTAAATATTAATGGGATTTGCTACAAAGGCCTTGAGAGGTAGACGACAACCTCCAAATCCTCTGTCTCCAACTAAATCACTTGGTCCTGAACTGACTTCCCAAGTTAATGGTGTAGTAAGATAATCCAAATTAAAATTGTTTGAATGGATCGCCGGACTAACTAAATAAATAGTTGGATGAAGTGGATTTTTATCTAAACAAAGATGGATTTCATGAATACCAGTTGGAATTTGTAAAGGAACTTGATTGTGGTCAGAGTCAAGAGTCATGATCCTATTACCGTCTAATGTGTCAAAACCGATTCCAATCACTAAATCGGGTATTTTTTGATAACACTGGACAGTGATTGTCAACTTCAAAGGTTCGCCATAGCTGAAATTAGTATCTGGAGCTAATCGAAGACGAAGTAAACGAGCCTTTTCTCCAATCCCATCAGGTCTATGCATAGAATCCAAGTCAACATCAAAGGTTGACATAGATGATTGAGCAGAGTAGCGTTGAATAGCATCTTCAACACTACTGACATTCTTGGTGACTCCTCGTTCAAGATAAACAGCTTTAGAGCATAAACGCCTGATGGCTTGCATATTGTGGCTAACAAAAATTACAGTCCTTCCACCTTCTGCTACTTCTCCCATTTTGCCCAGACATTTCTTCTGAAAAGTTGCATCCCCTACTGCCAACACTTCATCCACAATCAATATTTCTGGTTCTAGATGAGCAGCTACGGCAAATGCTAACCTTACATACATTCCAGATGAATAGCGTTTAACTGGCGTATCTAAAAACTTCTCAATTTCTGCAAAATCAACAATCTCATCAAATTTACGTTGAATTTCAACCTTACTCATTCCTAGAATTGCACCATTGAGAAAAATATTCTCTCTACCAGTCAATTCTGGATGAAAACCCGTCCCTACCTCTAATAAACTAGCAATTCTTCCATTAATTTTGATTCTTCCTTTCGTAGGTTCTGTAATCCTGCTGAGAATTTTCAACAGTGTAGATTTACCAGCACCATTACGCCCAATAATCCCTACTCTGTCGCCTTGCTTAATTTCAAACGAAACATCCTTTAAAGCCCAAAACTCTTCAATGCTTGAGTTATATATTTCTTTCCCAGAAGGCTTGAGCAGTTTTTTACCTAGAGATTTTGCCCCATTACTAACAACTTCCCGCAAAGATTTATAGTTGCTTTGTCCTTCTTGCTGGTGACTCAGGACGTACTTCTTGCTTAGATTCTCAACTCTGATTACACTATCTGACATTTGCCTAACTCCTACTTCAATCACATACCTAAATTACGTCAGCAAAAGTACGTTCCATCTTACGGAAATACCAAATACCGCTCCCTAGAAGTAGAAACACAATCATTAGAGACAGTGCAAAACCGGGTAAATATACCTGCGATTCACTACCCAAAATTGCCCAACGGAAACCATCAATTACTCCCACCATTGGGTTGAGAGAATACAGCAAGCGCCATTGCTCTGGGACAATCTTGCTGCTAAAACCTACCGGAGAAATATACAAACCAAACTGGACGATAAAAGGTACTATATAGCGGAAATCTCGATACTCGACAGTTAAAGCCGCTAGCCATAATCCCACACCCATTGAGGCTGCAAAGGCAATGAGAATAAATAGTGGTAATGTAAGAATACGCCAATCAGGGACAAAGTTGTACCAAGCCATTAATCCCAGCAAGATCATGCCAGAAATCATGAAGTCTACAAAACTAACGATCACCGCCGAAGTTGGCACAATCAAACGCGGAAAGTAGACTTTAGAAAGTAAGTTAGCATTGTTAATTAAGCTGTTACTGCATTCACTAAGCGCACCAGAGAAAAACTGCCAAGGTAACATTGCCGCATAAACGAGGATTGGGTAAGGTGTATTACCTTCAGTGGGCAGCTTTGCCAAGTTTCCAAATACAACGGTAAATACTATCATTGTGAGAAATGGGCGAATCAATGCCCAGGCCATGCCAATCACAGTTTGCTTGTAGCGCACCAAAATGTCACGCCACGCGAGAAAGTAGAAAAGTTCTCTGTATTTCCACAGATCTTGCCAGTACTGTCTTTCAGTGCGCCCCGCCTCAATAATTAGTTCGTTTGTCTTCATCTACTTATCCGTGTGTGTTACATCAACTTGGACAAAGCTTGCTAGTTTGCAGCTTAGGTGACTTAACATCTCAGAAAAAATACTGTTTTTACTTGATCCTTCAGTTACTTCTCCCAGGAATTCTCATATCAGGAAATATTTTGTAATCTACATTAGAGTTTTTCCGAAAAAAATCTACTGAAGCCGATTTTCACGAATCAATTCAGTCCAACAACACGAAATAAATAGTGATAGAAGTGAGAGATTTTAAGGTGCATCTTACGTGGAGGTTGAATAGGAACCCTAGTCGAAAGTTTGATTTGGTCATACAACCTCCCTTGGGATCAGAATTTTCCTGGCAAGAATGGAAAATATTAGTTGTTCACAACTACTCTACTCTCCATCCCAAATAACGTTCGCGAATATGAAATGGAGTACTAAACGAACTCGACATCAATAATTGCTTCAAAGCTAGCAACACAAAGGGTGGGATCGTTGTCATATAGCGATTCCAAAGGCGTCGGGGTTCTTGAATCCATCTATATAACCATTCAAAACCTAAATCCCGCACTACCCGTGGCGCTCTTTTGTGAATCCCTGCATATACTGGAAATACGCCACCCAACCCAATCATCACTGCCTGAATTTTACCGTGATGCTGATTCATCCATTTTTCTTGTTTTGGACAGCCTAAAGAAACAAAGACTATACCAGCGCCACTGGAGTTAATCTTTTGGATCAGGGCTTCATCTTCTTTGGTTGTTAAGGGACGAAACGGTAAGGGTTCCATGGCAGCAATCTTTAGGTTAGGGAACTCAGTCTCTAACCTTGTCCTCATACGAGACAAAATATCTGTTTGAGAACCCAGAAAAAAAACACTTACGTTAAGTGTTTGAGCTAGCTGACATGATGCTTGCAAAATATCCATTCCCGCTACACGGTCTTGGTATCGCGCTCCTTGAAGCCTCATCATCCAAACTAAGGGCATACCATCAGGAGTGACTAAGTCTGCATTCTGCAATATGCCAGCGAACTCTGGATTCCAATGAGCTTCCATGAGCATATGCACATTGGCTACACATACAGTCTTGCTCTCGCGCGCGATCGCCCACCTCAGTATCGTCTGTATTTGTTCATCAAAACGTAAGGCAGTAATTGGGAACTCCAGCACTTTTTGAGTAGGTAGAAAAGTTATTCCTACCATAAGTCACTCCTTGTGTCACAGATAAAATCAAATAACCACAAAACCATTCCCAACCTAAAAACCTCAAGCTTCTACTAAAAGTTTTGCTTTGGAAATATTTGGGAAAAGGTAGGCAGTTAACACATGGAGATGCAATGGTTATATACAGTAAATTACAGTAAATTACTGCTTCCCTGGTAATAATTTAATCAAGCCGTCTGTATATTACCTTACTCCACATTGATACCTTGTCAGTAGCTTTTTAGTAAACTTCATGTTTTCTTTATAATTGCTTTAAGATTTTTTTGCAAACATTAATGAAGATTCTGTAAAAGCAAAACAAATTCTTTATGTAAAAACTATTACTGAGCAATGACAACAATTTTTTCGTTGTCTACACTACTTGTTATATAGATATTTGCCAGAGGTTAATTTGTTTAAATCTGTAATTTTTCTTGTTAAGCAAAATATTGACGACTTGATTGCTTGCACTGTGCTAGTGCAATAACTGTCACCCAGTAACGCAAAACTAACAACTTTGTTTTTTATCATCCTGAAAAAGCCCAAAAAAAGGGGGGAAGCTAACATTTTCTTCCCCCGTTCCCTGATTGTTATTATCATTGATTTCTTTGTCTGTCTTCAGCTTGCGCCTTAGCATTTGCTGTTGTTTTTTGATTTGTCGTTTTCTTGCTGAACCGCCTTTACCTTTATCATTTCTCCCTTGTCGGCGAGGAGATTCCCATCTTTTTAGTCTCATAAATAATTGTCCTTAAATTGAACTAAAAATCCTATGTTTGATTACAAAATAAAACTTAATAACTACCTTATTTTTATAACCTGATTTTAAAGCTTGTAGTACTGTAATATATTATAATTCATTTTTATTGAAAGCATCAAATTAAAATAAAATTTTTTATATTAACCTATACGTTGCTTTCTGAGAATAAAGTCACAAATATTACAACAATCCTAAGTTGAGTCAGTTATGTGAATTCCAGTCTTTAGCTGTTATATGTAGATTCACTTACTATTAATAAGCAGTTGTTTAAGTAAAAATTACACAAATATTTTTATATAAAAAATATTGTATAAAATATAACTTGACAAAAATGTTGCTAAATAGTACAAATTTCACCTGCCTAAGCAGTCTTCAAGATGCCGCAGATATAATCCGGATAGAAATAGCAGAATTACGTACGAAGTATATACTTTTATCTAATTAATGTTTTAAGTAATATAATCTTTATAAATGTCCTCTAATTTTCTTCTTCCATAGTTCAGCCTGGAATGCACTACCAGAAAACTCTGCTTTAGGTTGAACGAGCTAAGTATATACTAGAAGAATTGCGATCGCAAACTTCTATAATTTCCTTCTATATTAAATGGGCAGGAGGAGAATCGAACTCCTATGAGCGCAAGCTCGCCACATTTTGAGTGTGGTGCGTCTACCAGTTTCGCCACCCGCCCTTAATTGGCAACTTTACTATCATACTCGATTTTTTTGATTTTGCAACAAGTTTGGCAGATTGTTTTGAGATGGCGTAAAACGAGGAGAAGGCAAGAGTCAAAGAGTACAAAGGCATACTTTAGCCCTACAGTGAAAATCAGAGTTTGGTTATTGTTTGTCTAAATCCTGTCTTTATTAAATCAAAATTTAATCTTTTCTTAAAAATTGTAATAATACTGATATGATATCTACATGCTAGTAAACCACAAGCAATTTCACGTAAATTTGACATCATCAGTTTTTATGCAACATTAAAGGTGCGATCGCATAAATATTACAAAATCAAATCTATTGACTTCGCAAAGGATTCAGTAGGATGGTAATTTTCGCTTGCCTATCAATTTCATTCATTGTAGGTATGAACTTAATTCTATTCAAGCATTGGAACTATTCTGTAATTTCACCGTCTAAATTCGGTTCCTAAAACAGCTTAATCACTCTTTTAACTTTTTCGGATAATACTGAGATTTATTCCGGATCTACTGAGATAAATCTGAAAATCTGTGCAAGTAAATCATATGAATAACAAGATGAGATTACGCTTTTTATTACTTAGCGTCGTCAGTATTGTGTTGCTATCTTCTCCAGTAAAAGCTGCTAGATTGCAATCTTGGAACTTCGATCAGGCACGAAATCAGCTACATTTAACAACTGATTCTGGAGTTCAACCAAGAGCTTTTTTAATTAAAAATCCCACAAGAATAGTATTAGATTTACCTGGAACAAATCTTAATCGTGATACAGTTCGCCAAACTTTTGGTTCAGCAATCAAAGAAATCCGGATCGGACAGGTTGATGCTAAGACTACCAGAATGGTAATTGAATTAGCTCGTGGTTATACAGTTTCTCCAGATAAATTATTGATTAAAGGAGATTCTTCTTCTCACTGGATAGTAAACTTTTCATCTGTTGAACGTGTAAGTTCTAAGAATTCATTTGAGCAAGTTGCAAGTAACAAGTCTAGTGAAGAACAGTTTCCGATTCAAATAGGTGATGCTTCTTCCTTTGTCGGAGGAATTCGTTTAGGTCAAGACATATCCCAGTTAAATACTCAAGTTAAAGCATTAATGTCTCGCTATAACTATCTTCAACCAGGGATATTCTTTCTAGATTTGGATACAGGTAACTATCTAGATTTGAATGGAGAAAAGGTATTTCCAGCTGCTAGCACTATTAAGTTTCCGATCTTAGTAGCTTTGTTTCAGGAAGTAGACGCAGGTAGAGTCAAACTGAATGAAACTTTGGTCATGCGTCGTGATTTGATGACTGGAGGTTCAGGAACATTGCAGTACAAACGCCCAGGAATTAAACTGAGCGTTTTAGAAACTGCCACAAAGATGATTACCATCAGCGATAATACTGCAACCAATATGATTATTGATCGTTTGGGTGGTAAAGCAAGATTAAATCAGCGCTTTCAGAGTTGGGGACTGCAAAATACCATGATTCGTAATCTATTAGGCGACTTTAAGGGAACCAACACAACTAGCGCAAAAGACTTAGTCAGACTAGGTGCTTTGCTGAGTAATAATCAATTACTGAATGATGGAAGTCGTTCCCAAGCATTGGATATCATGCGTCATGTTAAGAACAGAAGCTTATTACCAGCAGGTCTTGGTAAAGGTGCGGTAATAGCTCACAAAACAGGTACACTTGGGATTATTCTTGGAGATGCAGGTATTATTCAAACATCAACAGGTAAGCGCTACCTAGCTGGAATTATGGTTCGCAGACCTTTTGGTGATAAAAGAGCAAAGTCTTTTATTAATCAAGTTTCTCGACTAGTTTATAGCTACATAGAACAGAACAGCGTCAATGCATCTACTAGTGCGCCACAACAACTTTAACAGTTATCAGTTATCAGTTATTCATTCCTGCCCATTATTTTTAGGGGTCAAGTGAGGTCAATAGGTCGGCACAAATAAGGTAGGAGCGAACGGCCGTTTGCTCCTACCCATATATTTGTATCATCAAAAAACTGAAATAGTATGAGTTTGGCGATCGCCAATTCAAAATAAAAAATTAAAAAACGAAAGTCGAGTTACACCAAACCTATAAACTGCAACAAGCAGAAAAAACTCTTTGAGGAGTCTAGAGTCAATAGGGATGTGTCAAGTGTCTCGATTTTTTTTACTATTGACCATTGACTAATGACCAATTACTATCTGCCAAGGAGAACACAAATGACAGACTTTCAAGATTTTCTCAGACATCAATATGTTTATGTAGCTACAGGAGAGTTTAAACCAGGTAAGTTTGAAGAAGCCAAGCAACTTTACGAACAGGCTGTCTCAATGTATACCAAAGGCTTCAAGAAAGCATATCTCCTGCAACAACCAGGGACTGACAAAGGTATCGCGATTATTTTCTGGGAAAATATTGATGATATGGAAGCAAACCACAGCGAAGCTTACCAAAACATCTTAAAACAGATAAGTCACTTGTTTGCTCACACTCCAACCACCTCCTACTATGAACTCGTTTGTGAAATTGAACCAACTTTAGATCAACAAATTCCAGTTCACTAACAAAAAATTTGGGTCTGAGCAATCTTTAGTGGGGAGCGATCGCCCCCATTTCTTAGCTACATTTTCGGCTATGGTGGGCGATCGCTAAATTCACAGTAACTTCTGTTCTGTATTCTTTAAAGTTAATATGAAAAATTTTGAGTAAAGCTAGCCATAGCTTGCATTACTCAACTCAAAAGTTCATTCTCCGGGCAGTAGAGAATAAATCATCAGTGTATGAGGAGCGACCTCAAAAGCGCTTAGTAATCTAACCTGAGACCAAAATCTAGGGAGTAGTTGCAGGAGAAGGACTCTCAGTTGTAGTAGTAGCGGGTGGAGTGGCGGTAGCGGGTGGAGTAGTAGCGCCAGTATCGGTGGGTTCGCCTGGAGTGGTGGTAGTGGTGGAAGGTGTCTCACTAGCACCGTTACAGGCTCCGAGAGTAGCAGCTAGACCAAGTAAAAGAGCAAAACCAAAGATTTTTATTTTCATAACTCCTCTGTCACCAAATGCGGCAAAAACTATTTTAGGCCTGTTGAATAAGATACCTCATTTGTTGCTTAATTTTAATAATTTTTAGGTTAGATTTTTAAAAGACAACTTTTTTATTTTTAGTTTATCCTAGAAAGCTAACTATAGATCTTTCAATCAACGGGTCAATCGATTTTGGATTTTGGATTTTGGATCGACTCCACAGATAAGTCTGGGGACTGGTACCATCAATGAATTATTGGTCAAGGGAAAGGAAAATCGTTAACAGTGAAAAACTATCTGTCCAAATCAATTTGACACAGTAGTAATTTTTACTCTAACTACATTAAAATAATCGTAAATTTTTATAACCCCCTAGATTGTACCAAAAAAACAGATTCTAGACAATCTCTTGCCCTTGCTAGGGATCGGGGATCGGGGTAAAGATAAGGGAGGAAAAATTCCTCCTTGTCACCCTTGTCCTCATTCTCAAGCACAAAATATATATCTAAAAAAATTATGGCTGTTGCTCGCAAATCAGATGTTTCTGCAAAACGCAGTTGGTTCCAGCGAAATTCTCTCATGATCAGAAATTCATCCACATTCAACCAATCTAGATCCTCTGGGACTATCACAGAAAAAACATTCTCTGCTTCTATTTCCTCTTCCTCCAGAAGATCTAGACGTTCGTCTGCCAAAAAACCAGTATCTACTTCTACACCTGTCCCAGATTTAAACAAACAAGGAACAATTCCGATGTGGTTGTTACGCTTGTATGCCATAAATCGTTATTCAGGAATTGTGGCATTTGTTTTAGTGGCAACCACCTTGGTAATTTATGGTTGGACTGTATATTCCCAACAACTTTGGAGTCAGTCATATCGGAAACTGCAAACCTTACAGCGAGATGAGCGACAATTAACAACAACAATCGAAGTGCTAAAAAATAAAATGGCACAGGAAGCACAAACATCAGCAGCAGGACTGGTGTCACCATCTCCCACCGGAGCAATTTTTTTACCTCCAGCACAGGAGGATTCTAACTCGTCACCATCTATCACAACTACTCAATCAAACTTTCAACTACAACAGCAAAACTCTAAACCACTGGCATATTAAATTTAATAGTTATTGGTTGCTGGTTGGTAGTTAGTAGGTAGAACAACCAACAACCCACAATCAACAACCAACAATAATTATGCAAAAATCACCAAGTAGAAGAAGATTCAGAAATCCTCCAAAAACAGAATCACAAAAACGAGGGCGTCAGAGAACAAGAGGGAGATTTCTACCTGCGTTCACCTTTAATAGCCAACCGCGAACACCCAATCTGAAATCGCGGTTGATAATTGTTTGGGCTGTATTAATTGTTGCTGGGTTGGGGCTGAGTCTGAAATTGTATAATTTGCAAATTGCACAAGGGCCTAAGCTGAAGGAGAAAGCGCGAAACCAACAAATGGTCAATTTGCGGCCTTTTGTACCTCGTCGCCAAGTTATAGACCGCAATCGAACTGTACTGGCTATAGATCGACCAGTGTATACTGTCTACGCTCATCCCAAACTATTTAGTAAATCTAACCAAAAAATTGCAGAACTGCTAGCGCCAATCGTAGATAAAGACGTTACTGAATTAAAGAATAAATTTGACAGTAAAAAAAGTGGTATTTTACTATCATCGGCAATGCCTGAAGAAATTGCCAATCAAATTTTTGCATTGCGCCTCAATGGTTTAGAGTTGATTCAAAAATACTCTCGATTTTATCCACAACAAGATTTAGTGGCAGAAGTAGTCGGCTATGTTAATCTTGATCGTCGGGGTCAGGCAGGGGTGGAATATAGTCAGGAAAAATTATTAGAACGTTCCGTTCAAGCAGTGCGCTTAAGTCGAACTGGTAACGGTTCGTTGATGCCTGATTATGCGCCAGATGGATTTCCCCATTCTGATGATCTACAATTACAACTGACAATTGATAGCCGCTTACAAAGAATCGCTCGTGCTGCACTCAAAGAACAGATGGATAAGTACAGCGCTAAACGTGGAGCGGTAATTGTCATGGATGCTTGGGATGGTTCCTTACTCGCATTAGCTTCTTTGCCCACCTATAATCCCAATGAGTATTCCAAAGCTGATATTTCACTGTTCAAAAACTGGACTGTAGCTGATCTCTATGAACCCGGTTCTACTTTTAAGCCTCTCAACGTCGCGATCGCTCTAGAAAATGGTGTAATTACAGCTAACGATACTTTTAATGACTCAGGTTCTATTCAAGTAGGCGATCGCACGATCAAAAATGCTGAGAACAAAAGCTACGGACGTATTAACATCGCTCAAATTCTCCAACATTCTAGTAACATCGGCATGGTGCAAATTATCCAACGTTTGCAACCTTCTGTCTACTACGGTTGGTTAGAAAAATTAGGATTAGGACAAGCTCTGTCTACAGATTTGCCCTTTATCGTAGCTAGTCAGCTCAAAAGTCAAGAAAAGTTTATCGCTTCACCCATCGAACCAGCAACGACTTCCTTTGGTCAAGGCTTTTCCCTAACACCATTGCAACTAGTACAAATGCACGGAGCCTTAGCCAATGGTGGGAAATTAGTCACACCCCATGTAATTAAGGGTTTGGTCGATAGCAAAAATCAAATACACTATACACCAACAACACCCGAACCACGACAAATTTTTTCAGCCATCACCACCCAACAAGTAGTAGAAATGATGGAAACAGTTGTAGATGAAGGAAGTGGGAAACCCTCACAAATCTCAGGTTATCGGATCGCAGGCAAAACTGGCACAGCCCAAATAGCAGGTCGCTCTGGAGGTTACGTCAGTGGTGCATATGTTACTAGCTTTTTAGGTATACTGCCAGTAGAAGCACCTAGATATGTAGTACTAGCATTAGTAGATGAGCCGAGAGGAACCAATACATATGGTAGTACTGTCGCCGCACCCATAGCAAAAGCAGTCATGGAAGCATTAATTACCATAGAACAAATTCCACCAAGTCAAGCAATTAGGCAATAGTTATTGGGCATTGAGCATTGAGCTTTAAGAATCGTCTTTCGTAAACAAGTATTTGTATTTCGCTGATGAGTCTTTGATATTCGGCATTGTTTGTCTATTCTCCGTTCCCCATACTCTCCACTCCCCACTGTCCTTTGTCCCCTTGTCTTTTGTATCTCCCGTCTCCCTCTTGCGTAGTATATTTGAACTATCACTTAATATTTTCTTTATAACTGTGGAAAGAGGTAGAGAAAACTACTAAATGAGAACCTAAGTGTATATGAAATGTAAGTCATTAACACTGATTGCAAAGCAATTAAATTATCTATGCAAAGCAACTTAGTTGAATTTTCTCCCACTGCAAAAGTGGGAGAAAATGAATTTATAGGAGTAATAAAAGCTACTAATTATCAATCTGCTGAACAACAATTTATAGAATTGCTGTAACTGCCTAGCTAGTAGTATTTGAGGAAAGGAAAACAGAGACATTACCTTGTAATGCGTTACTTATCACTTCCAGGAGATTAAGACCATGCTTAGATGCAGTCAAAAGAAAAGAACGAATATTGGCAAATGAAACTGCGAAATCGAAGGAACGAAAGCCACCTGAAATTTTCTGCTTACATTTCATCATCCGCAAGTCACGTTCGGCTTGATTATTGGTAAATGGAACATC
>JAESGT010000017.1_pt1 | contig 84910 bp, 83 predicted proteins | sample 9266261 | NCBI WGS metagenome assembly JAESGT01 (sample SAMN15741584, study PRJNA653494) | algae metagenome | isolation source: Pelatocladus maniniholoensis HA4357-MV3 and co-occurring heterotrophs from... | place: USA: Maniniholo cave near Haena, Hawaii | collected 2009-07-28 | reverse complement strand
TTATATTTGATTATTTGTTTTTCAAAATATATTCGTTCAGTACTCTATTTCTTAATCATCCTGATTTTTTCGCTTTTCTCATGATGTAATCTCTTTGTACTTCAATTTGAAGTGCGGAATGTGGGTTCCAAGTAAAAAAAATATCCCATTGCTTTTAGCTCAGGGAACACCGAACAAGAGCATCCCAATTTTTTCAATATTCCGCAAACGGCTTAATAGCCCCTAGTACAGTTTCTATGGCTCGTTCTTTTTGTGGGTCTGCACCTTGAGCATATTCTAATGGCAAGGGAACATTAATATCTGGTGTAACGCCTTTACCTTCTAATCTCTGATTTCCGTTTACAAATACATCTGCCACTGCTACGTAAAGTAAGCTACCATCTTCCATGAAAAAAGGACGACCAGCAACTACTGCTCCGGCTGTTTTGGTACCAATTACAGGCCCAATTTTATGTTGCTGAAAGCCATAAGCATAAATTTCCTTGCTGCTTCTGCTTCCTTCGTTGATCACCATAACCACTGGTTTTTTCCACTGGGATATATAAGTATATTTTTTACCATTACGGGCAATACTAGTGACACTTGGTCCTACTTGAGCAGTGAAGAGGTTAAGAGAATTGACATCTCCCCCACCCCAACCGTCTCGAAAATCTAATATCAATCCATCTGCATCTTTGAGGCGACCATAAATAATTTCTGATTGCAGTTGCTGTTGGTCTTCGTTGGCTGCGTGTGACCAAATATGGATGTAGCCAATTTTTTTACCTTGGCGTTGTATGTTCTGGATGCTGGCTTGTTGAGCATCGATAAACATGGTTTTAGCATCAAAAATTTTGGGTGCGATCGTAATTTCTGTTTGACTATTTGTTTTAGCTGAACGCTGAATTAATAATTTGACTTCTTCTCCTGCTTTGCCTTGAAAAGATTGTATGGGTTGATAGGGACGACCATCAACACTGAGGATTTGATCGCCAATTTTTAACCCAGCGGCGGCGGCGGGACTTTTTTCAATAATGGCGCTAACATATGTTTTGCCGTTGATATTTTTAGTGAATTCACCAATGCCAGTGTATTCTATTTTGCCTTTCGGAAGAAATTTTGCTAACTGTTTTTGTAATTCACCACTTCTGGTTACAAAAATACCCAAAATCTGATAATAAGCAGGCTCATCTTGGGTGTAGTAGTGGGTGTGAGAAGTTTGTAATTCGTCAAGCATCTGATTGATAATTGCTGCAAATTCTTGGCTAGATTTGGTTTGTGTGGCTTGAGATTTATACTTTTCCCGCATTGCTTTCCAGTCCACACCGTTAAATTTTGAATCGTAAAAGTTATCATTAATGGTTTGCCAAACTTGTTCAAAGATTTTAGTTTCTGGTTTAGCGAGTGTCTTTGGTAATGGGGAGGCGAGCCAAAACAGGAGCAACACTGAAAAACTGATCAGCATTACTGTGGTGAATTTAAATAGACCAGATTGTAATGGCCTTTTCATAATAGTTTCCTTTTGCGTCTTAATCGGGGTGAGTGCCAAACGTATCAAAATTCTCATGAAACGTTATAAAACCCCATTCATAAAGGGATGGAGTAATTAGCATAGATTTAAATCAATGGTTATCTATTGAAAATCGGATGGAACTTTATAACAAACTGTGCAAAAAAAAGCAAAAATACTTATGTATAGTTACTTTTACATCAAATTAATAATTGATCTGCGTTAAATGAGGTATGTGATGAAACTAGTCTCAAAGAATACAACTATATTCTCGTTTTTGGTGCCTATATTTTTATTCATTTGCATCAGATGATCTGAAGATTTTCGACGAAGATGAATAAATCTTTTATGACCTTTGTGATTGAATTTTGTTTCATAGATTTGTGAACTACCCATATTGATGTGTTTATTGGTCATTGACCTAAGTCTGATTATATTTGAGGTGAGGAATTTTCAAAGTCCTACATAAATAGTGTATTTTTTCAAAAACAATTAAGACCAACACCTACTCAACAGGCAATTCCCGTGTTAGAAGCGTGCATATTTGCGACAGTATTATGCGGATTTTTCGGCATCATTTTGAAAAAGAACCTTGTGATGAAAATCATCTCTATGGATGTCATGAGTACGGGGGTTATCGCCTATTACGTACTAGTTGCATCGCGAGATGGCCTATCTACACCAATTTTGTCAAAGGTCAAAAATGCTGCTTATGCCGATCCTGTCCCCCAGGCGGTTATATTGACGGCAATTGTGATCGGCTTTTCGATTCAGGCGTTAATGCTGGTCGGTGTTATGAAATTGGCAAGAGATAATCCGACTTTGGAAACAAACGAGATCGAGAAGAACAATACGCCATGAGTACCATGACGATCGCCTGGATTGCACTACCATTTTTTTTGGGATTCACGATTTATTTGCTCCCCAAACTTGACCGTTACCTCGCCTTGGGTGTAGGTATTGCTTCTGTTGGATATGCGTTACAGCTATTTATCCCCTATGCTTCCAAAAAGCTGACGCCAACACCACTGACATTGGAGTTACTCGATCATTTCGGCGTAACATTAGTTATCGATCAGTTGACTGGCTACTTTATATTGACTAATGCCCTGGTAACAATTGCGGTTATTTTCTATTGTTGGCATAGCACTAAGACAGCTTTTTTTTACGCACAGACCATCATTTTGCATGGCAGTGTTAATGCTGCATTTGTCTGTTCGGATTTTATTAGTTTATACGTGGCGTTAGAGGTAATTGGGATTGCAGCGTTTCTGTTGATTGCCTATCCCCGGACTGATCGGTCGATTTGGGTTGCCTTGCGCTATCTTTTTGTCAGTAACGTAGCAATGCTTTTTTATCTGGTGGGCGCGGTGTTGGTCTATCAGACGCATCATTCGTTTGGTTTTGCAGGTTTGCGCGATGCACCAACCGAAGCACTTGCCTTGATCTTTTTGGGACTGTTGGTAAAAGGGGGGATCTTTGTATCGGGATTGTGGCTACCCTTGACTCACTCGGAATCAGAAACACCTGTGTCAGCATTGCTGTCGGGAGTTGTGGTCAAAACCGGAGTCCTTCCGCTTGTGCGTTGTGCTTTGATCTTAGATGAACTTGATCCGATCATCCGCATCTTCGGAGTTGGGACAGCTGTTTTGGGGGTGCTTTATGCAATTTTTGAAAAAGATACCAAGCGCATGTTGGCGTTTCATACTGTTTCGCAGTTAGGCTTTATCCTGGCTGCGCCTGAAGTGGGGGGCTTTTATGCGCTGACCCATGGACTTGTCAAATCAGCACTCTTCTTGATAGCGGGTGTCTTACCAAGTCGGAACCTTAAGGAACTGCAACATAAGCCGATTGGTACTGGGATCTGGATTGCCCTAGTCATGGCTAGCTTCTCAATATCGGGCTTTCCCTTATTGTCTGGTTTTGGGGCAAAGGTGTTGACAATGAAGAATTTGCTACCCTGGCAAGTTATTGGGATGAACATTGCAGCACTGGGAACAGCTATATCGTTTGCCAAATTCATATTTTTGCCACGTGGAGGAAAAACAGATGTCAAACCAGGTTTCTGGCCAGCAGTGATATTGCTGATCGGTGCGCTGTTTGCAGCAAATATTGTGTATTACGAAGCGTACACCGTGACAAATATCATCAAACCCTTGGCAACTATCGCCCTTGGATGGTTGGCGTATTTTTTGATTTTTCAACGGTCAGTAATCAAGCTACCACGTGTACTTGAGCAATTTGACCACCTGGTCGGTGTGATGAGTTTAATGTTGATCTTGCTGTTCTGGATGGTGTTTGCATGATTGGGCATCTGATATTGCGACTGGCTATCTGGTTTTTGCTTACTGCCAATTTAAGCGTGGCAAATATTATCATCGGCGTCAGCGTCGCCTTCTTACTACCGCGCAGCTACACAACCCCGGAAGCATTACAGGATTGGCTACGAGTGCTGCGTAAGATCATCATGGCGATTCCACTGGCATATGTTGAGGCATTTGAACTCATCCTGCGTCCGCATAACCACGAAGATGTCACCCTAGAAAGAGTTAAAGCACGAAGATCGCCCCGGCTGATCTTCCTGGATATATTCCTAATTACCTTTACACCCAAAACCATTGTCTTGAAATACCAGCAAGAGGGTTGGTACGAAGTACATCGAGTACGACGCCGGAAACAAACATGAACATGAACCTGATTCTCATTGCGATGATTATAGCCCTGCTCATACCCATGTACGAAGCCTGGAAGGATGAAGATATCTGGCAGACAATGTTGGCATTTGCAAGTATTGCTACTAAGACAGCAATCATGATCCTCACAGTATCAGTTTTGCGTGATGATTGGATGATCGGTGTTGTGGCAGTGATTATCCTGAGTGTGGGTAATGCTGGATTAATGCTGCTGGCACATATTATCAAAAGAATGAGAGAAGTATGATAAACGCATTGAGCTATACCTGCATCGGCTTAGGAATCATCTTCTGGTTTTGGGGAACCTCCCATCTTCTCGGCAAGCGATCGGTATTATTTAAGCTGCATAGTCTTTCAGTGGCGGATACCCTGGGATCGATCGCAATCATCATCGGACTGCTACTAAAAATACCTGGTGAATGGCCGCTACTCATCCTGGCGATAATTTCCTTAGCAATTTGGAACACGATGCTGGGGTATGTATTGGCATACTGTTCCACTACTGAGTCCAATAGTGAGGCTGACCATGAATGATAGCTATATTTATATGATCATCGCCTTGCTGCCGTTGGCTGCCTGTATGCTGGTATTTCAGGTCAATCCATACCATGCATTGATCATCCGGGGAATACTGGGAGCATTAGCAGCCTTGGTATATGCGGTTTTAGGGGCGGCGGATGTGGCTTTGACCGAAGCGTTGATGGGAACCCTGCTGGCAATTACGCTATATGCAGTGACGGTGCGTTCATCGCTGGTATTGCGTCTAGGTGTACTCGAAGACGGGACGATGGAAACAGAGGGCGATCGCCTGTTTGGGCAACTCATAGATGACTTACGCACAATTTTTAGAAAACGCTATATGCGCCTAGAACTAGTTACCTACAACGACATCCAGGCTTTGCAACGGGCGCTGATGGAAAAAGAAATACATGCCACCTGTACCCGACAGCCTCAATCGGCACACAACGAACAAGACTATGCAGGGGTAAACAACCAGCCCTATCACACCACAATTAGGGTGCAACGCATCTACGATATTATCCAAACCGAGCTTTCGTCACCTAAAACAGTTCTTACCTACGTAAATATACCATACTTAGAGGAGACGCAGCCATGAAATGGGTCTATATTGCAGCTGGAATAGCGCTGTTTGTCAAAATGCTGCTAGTACCCAATCCGACACCGGACTTATCTTTCTCGATTGTGGAAGCGGTTGTCCAAGATAGTGGGGTACCGAATGCGGTTTCGGGTATCATTTTCCGGAATCGACTGTATGACACGATTTTTGAAGTGGTAGTATTTTCGATCGCCATCTTGGGAGCCAATTTTTTGTTGGCAAATGAAAGACCATCCTGCACAATCTATCAGTTCAGCGATCAGACATCTATTGTTTTAGCACGTTTGGGAGCAACTATTGCCGCGCTGGTGGGTATAGAACTGGCGATTCGGGGACATCTGAGTCCCGGTGGTGGTTTTGCAGCTGGGGTAGCAGGCGGAACAGCGATTGGGCTAGTGGCGATCACCTCATCATCGCAGTGGATGCAAGCAATCTACCAACGCTGGCACGCTGCTACATGGGAAAAGGTTTCGGTTCTGATTTTCATTGTGTTGGCGGTTATCACTCTGATAGGATTGGAACTACCACACGGAGAATTGGGAACACTTTTGAGTGGTGGAGTTCTCCCTTTGCTGAATATGTTAGTTGCAGTCAAAGTCGCGTTGGGATCATGGGCGGTGATTTTGGTTTTTATTCATTATCGGGGGTTGTTGTAATACGCAAACAATTCCTCGGATAGATTTCCTTGAGATATTTTAGTGACGGAGCCTGTCATAATAATTGTGAAGTCGTTTTTGACTTGAATATCAATCAAACCACCAGGCATTTGTACTGTAATATCAGCGTCACATAAACCCAGTTTATAGGCAACTGCGGCGGCGGCGCTACTGCTACTACCGGAAGCTAGGGTGTAACCTGCTCCACGTTCCCAAATTTCGATTTGTATTTGATTTCTATTCAGAACTTTCATGAATTGAACATTAATTCGTTTGGGAAACAGTGGATGGATTTCTAGCTTTGGCCCGTATTGTTTGGCCAGAGTGGGTGTTACTTCTGGTAAAGGAATTACGCAGTGTGGATTTCCAATCGTCGCAGCACAGAAAGAAAAAGTTTGGTCATCAACACAGATTGATTCTTTGATAACTTCTGCGCGATCGCCAACAACTGCTATCTCATCACTCCAAAAGCTAACTTTCCCCATTTCCACCTGAACGGTTTTTCCTGCATTCTTGACTAGAGAACGCACGATTCCACCAAGGGTTTGAATTGTAAAAGATTCTTTGTTCACTAATCCTAAATCCCAGAGGTAGCGGGAAAAAATACGCAAGCCATTACCACTTTTCTCTGCTTCACTACCGTCAGGATTGAAAATACGAAGTGCAAACTCTGCAATTTCTGAAGGTAATGGTCCGAATAAAATACCGTCGGAACCAATTCCGAAATGACGATGACAAATTGCTTTGATTTTCTCAGGTGTGAGCGCAAACGGTAAATCTTGAGGATTAATTACTAAATAATCGTTACCGAGAGCATGATATTTGTAAAACTTCATCTCATCTATGCTTGATAGCAACTACGCGAATTCTACGATAGTCTGCCCACCACCTACCATCTTTATACAATACAGGCTGCAAACGTTCTTCAACGGCTTGGATGATTTTTGCTTGTTGTGTAGGAGAAATTCCTGTTAAAAATTGACTGGTGAAGAACATTTGTAGCCAGTTCGCCATACCTGTATTACCAGATTCTAAAGGAGTTGGTCTGTCAAATAAGGTAGCATAGGTTACTTCGAGATTTTGTTTTTCTAGTAACGTTGCATACTCACTAATGCTCGGAAAATACCAGGGATTAATTGTGCCTGGAGAATTGTAACCCAGTTCCACCAAAGCATCTTCCAAGGCCTGAACAATGGCTTTGACATTTCCTTTACCACCGAATTCAGCTACGAACTTGCCACCTGATTTTAAGGCTTTGTCAATACAATTGACAACAGCTTCTGCTTCTTTGACCCAGTGTAGTGCAGCATTAGAAAAAATCGCATCTAATGGCTGTTCAACTTGAAAGTTCCTAGCATCAGCAACATCAAATTGCAAATGCGGATAGTTTTGTCTCGCTTTTTCAATCATGGCGGGAGAATAATCAATCCCCATGATTTCAGCGCCATGAGTAGCAATTTTGTCAGTCAACTGTCCTGTACCACAGCCTAGATCCAGAATGCGATCGCCTACTTGGGGAGAAAGTAAGTTGAGCAAATCTTCGCCATACTGCCAAACAAATCCGTGTTGATCCTCATAGAGAGTTGTATTCCAATGATTATGTAACATGAAAAATTAAATTACTAATCTTATATCTCAATATGCTTTAGCTTACCTCACAACTTCCTCACATTGTTGTTTTACTTTAAAAGTAAAACTAAATTAGTGGATTTTTGCTTAGGAGTCAAACAATTTTTTTGGCATGAAAAATTGTCTTTCAATATTTAGTGTAATTTCTGGGAATTAGTATTATTAATATGGGAGCATAATAAAGATGCAATCCAAAGCCAAGGAAGTCAAACAAATTGCTACACAGTTATTAGCTAGTATGCTTTCTAATCCTCATATTTATGCAACTGTAAGTGACGAAGGAGCTAAAGGTCAGCAAGAGCAAGAATTGATTATAGTTGCTATTGAAATGGCAGAATATTTGGTTACTAAAGTTGAGCAGAGAAAATCATAAAACCATTTTGAAAAGTTTGTGATATGACTTTGATTTATTTACTCAATTAGCAAAATTAGTTACAGCGTTTCATTTTTTATCATCCAAAGACATCGGTAGAGGCGTACATCTGTATGCCCCTACAATAAATCTAATATCTATCAGAATTTTAGTTATTTTAACTAATTTGGTGAAGTCAAAATTTAGTAACCGTAACATTAACACCAGAATTGATTTGTTTTGGAGTCTTGAAATACTCTATTGGCTGGAGATACTCAGGAGTTTGATTTTTTCGTTCTTCGCATTCCTTGATGATTAAACCAGGATTCTGAATTATTTCAAGTGGGTCAATTTTTGTGCATCCCTGCTGTCTGACGACTGAAATTGAACCAGCAGTTTGTCTGAGACTATTATTTCGGTTACTGACATTACCCCAGTTATTCTTAATCGTCACTGGTTTGGTAACTAAAAAACCAGCTCGATGACTTCGATTGGTGATTGGAGTATTCACTGGGTTAGCATAAGCACTCGGAATAACGCTGAGTGTACTAACTAAAACTACCAAATGAACAAGTAAGCGTTTCATAAATCAAATCTCTCATAGATACCTACTATTAATTTTGGCTACTTTTACCTTTAACTGCACTATAGTTAGACACTTTTTGATTCTGCAACATTTAGATTAAAGATAGATTAAAGATTTTGACCGGATAGATTCATCCTCGTCCTCAAACCCATAACTAGCTGTATAGCCTGTACTGTAAGTAACAACAATGGTCTATTATTATTTATTATTGAAAATAAATTAAGATGCAGCAGAGGGCGACAAACTAGAGGCGATGTGACACTTTTGCAATTAATCACAGTTGTTCCTACTCTACCAGTTGTCAAATCAATAGATATGATAAGGAGATCTAATACTCGACAAAAGTAGCGATCGCAAACTTTATTAAGATTAAAACTTAATTATACTGAAAGCGCATTTTTTCATAAAAGTCAAGCATCTAGATCACAAAAAAAACAAATTTATTGGAAATGAAACTTTACTACATTACCCTAAATAATGCAGATGAAGCACGTCAAATCGGTCGTGCTTTATTGGAACAAAAATTAGCTGTTTGCGTCAATTGGTTTCCAATTACTTGTGCTTACATATGGAAAGGAGAAATTACAGAAGAGCCAGAAATGGTGCTAGTTGTGAAAACTCAAGCAGGTTATCGGGAACAAATTGAAGGAGTGATTCATCAACAGATTAATTACACTAACTTTATTGCTGAAATTTCACCCACACAAATCAACCAAAATTTCCTTGAATGGTTAAATGCTGAAGTTCCCTTAAATTCATTACAAAAAATGTAGTTAAAATTTCTGTAGCACTCAACATTTTTACCTAACAGTAGAGAAGAATGGTAATAGCTGTCTAGTTGAGAAACTAGTTATGAACCAGAATGAAAGCAGTAATACTCAGTTGCCAGTTTATCAATCTTCTTTACATACTGATACCCGATATTGGGGTAAAGTAGAAGTTATAGAAAAAGGGAAAAACTACAGTATTAATCGTATTGAAATTAAGCCAAAGCAAGGCATTAAACCACAAATTCATTATCACCGCAGTGAACACTGGGTCATTGTTTCTGGTACAGCAAAGGTTACTTGTGGTCAAGAGGAAAAATTACTGAACAAAAATCAATCAACTTTTGTTCCTCCAGCCACACTTCACAAAGTAGAAAATCCTGGATTTATTCCACTAATTATTCTGGAAATTCAAAATGGTGAATACCTGGGTGAAGATGACATAGAACGCCCACTAGATTGTAATTTAGCTAGCCTGTAGCATAAATTCAATTTTAATAAAACTTTATAGGGTAAGCACTACTTCTCGTTTAAAGACAAAAAGAAAAGGGAAAGAGATGGAAGAAACACCCCTTACCCTTTCATTTTTTACAAAATAAGGGACAGAAAATAGGGAACCCTCTGTTCCCAATTCTCCATTCCCTTTGAGACTTTATGTTTTCAGTTACTATTGTCGAGGAACAAGGCTAGCAGTTTTCGTCGTACTATCCCAAACTATCCAACCAAATTGATGATCTAAATTATCGTCAGTATTTGCTACTTTAAAATAAATTTTTTCGCCACCCTTGATTTCAATAGCAAAATCTGAATTTTGAGCATACACCACCTTAAAACCTCTGTCTCGCAAGCAATACATCGCCCAAGCTTTTAATGATTGTCTTGCTGGTTCGTGTGGGATTGGAGGTTTTGTGATTGCTTGTTCAATAACTTGGAAAATTTGTATTTTTGTCATTTGTTATTTGTCATTTGTTATTTAGCACTAACGACTATCAACTATTCACTAACTATTTGGATCGCAACGGATTTCGATTATAAAGCCATCGGGGTCATAAAAATAAACCCCTCGTCCGGTGGGACGAGTGACTGGCCCGTGTGCGATCGCAATTTGATTTTGTCTGAGTACTTCAACAGCGCGATCAAAACTCAAGGGATCTATGTCGAAAGCTAGATGATAAGCTCTGGTAAAAGTGATTTCTGGATTAGGATCTGGCGGTGATAATTTCGGTTCCCAGAATAAATCTAGGATAGTCCCATCAGGAGTAACAAAGTTAGCGACTTTTCCCTGCGTGACTAAATCTTTTAATGTTTCTGGAACCTCATCACCTGTTAATTCGTGTAAACCCAGAATATTACCGTAGAAGTTGCGCGAAGCTTGCATATCTTGGACATTCAAAGCAATATGATGTACACGACGCAAGTCTCCGGGAGTCAGAATAGTGTTGAGAGAGTCAGTGCTAGATATCATTAATTTTAGTAAAATTTACTTTTGCGGATAGATGACAAATATTTTTTGAAAGTCTATTTTTAATAATAAAAATCTAACATGGTATTTGACTATTCATTAGACTTTCAAAATATTAATTTTCGACAACACCCTGAGTTGTATTGTGTTGGCAAAGGTGAGCAAGGTGTACTTTTAGTAGAACCATATAAATCGGAAATTTTGCCCTATTGGCGTTTCAAAACACCAGATATCGCTAGAGAATCTAGCGAAAAAATCTATCAAATGTTTTTAGCTTACCTTGAACAAGATGATTTTGTAGGTGCTGATATGGCGCGGAAATTTTTACAAATGGGTTACACGCGTTAGCGAAGCTCCTCTGAAGGAGGCTCGCGCCGTTATGCAAACCACAAAAGTGGCAAAAAATATAAAACAAATCCACAAAAGGAAAATTCAGCAGAAGCACAAAAGCAAGCACGAACAGAAATTTTACCTTACGAAGTAGACCCTGTTAAGGCTGAATCGGCAAAATTTTTTAACCAAAAGTGGATACAAGCTAAAACTAACAAGAAATATCTCCAGCTTTTAGCAAAACATAAACAAATGTACGAACAAAAATAATTGCGGATGACAAATGACCAATAAAATCATTCCATACTTCTGGGTGTATTAACTACTTGATGCATTCTCCAAGGAATCCCACGATACCTCCCAACAACTTCTCCCTCTTGAATTTCAAAATTCACATCTGGTGCTTGGTAGTTACTACCGCGATACTTAAGTGTTGCTTCATTATCAATTTCTTGAGGTTGAGAACTAATTAATTCCTGATTCTGATTCTTGTTTAGTTGTTCTTGATATTTTTCCTGCTGCTTGAGTTTGTACTCGTTTTGTTGTAGGAGTTTTTTTGTACTAACAAAAACGACGATTAGCAACAAAACCTGTACTTGCCAAGGCGCTAATATCAATCCTAAAGCTAGGCTAATAGCTGCTACTACACCTATAATCTGACCAATTTCATCGGTACTTTTTTTGAAGATGTAGCCAGCTACTAGACCAGTAAAAAGTGGTATCACAAACAACAAAGCCATTTTTCTTTCACCTCTGAACTAAACCAGAAGCGCTAAATTTTTAGTAATTGAATATTGGAGCTATTGTTTAAAAACGTGTAGCAATTATACATTCACGCTTTTTTTAAGCCACAATGTGCTACTAATAAACAACAACACCATTAATAATAATTACAAAAAAGTCTAATATATTATATTACCATCATACGCTTGCATCATCAAAGCTATCTAAGGTATTACCTTGATTGAGTAGCTTTTCTGACAGACACCCAATGCTGAACATTCCTCAATTACTAGCAACTGAACTCAACCTCAAAGCCTATCAGGTGCAAAATGCGCTGGAACTATTGGCAGAGGGTGCAACAATTCCCTTTATTTCACGTTACCGTAAAGAACGCACTGGAGAAATGAATGAAGTCCAGCTGCGCGATTTAGCAGATAGACATACCTACTTAAGCGAACTAGAAGAACGAAAATCGACAATTTTGAATGCGATCGCCGAGCAAGGTAAACTCACAAACGAACTCAAAGCAAAAATCGAAGCTTGTCTACAAAAAACGGAACTCGAAGATTTATATTTACCCTTCCGTCCGAAACGCCGCACCCGCGCTACTGTCGCCAGAGAAAAAGGACTAGAACCGCTAGCTGAATTGATCAAATCGCTGAATCACAAAAATGCTGCACCTACATCTTTGGAAGACGCAGCAGCGAAGTATGTTTCTGAAGAAAAAGGAGTGAAAACACCAGAAGAAGCGCTAAGAGGTGCTTCTGATATCCTAGCTGAGGAAGTAGCAGAAAAAGCAGAGTTACGCGCATATCTGCGTGAATATTTGCTAGAGGAAGGAATATTTACCTCACGGATTAAAGATGAACATCCTGAAGGTACGACTAAATTTGAGATGTACCGCAATTATCAAATCAAAGTTAAGAATATTGCACCCCACAATCTACTTGCACTGTGTCGCGGTGAAAATGAAGAGGTGTTGAGTTTTGGGATTAGCTTTGATGAGGATGTGGTGCTTTCCTATTTAGAATCCCAGGAAATTAGCTCTAAACATCGTCCTATCCGCAAATTTTACCAGGAAATGCTTAAAGATGCATTCAACCGTCTGATGAAAACTTCCTTGATCAGCGAGGTCATCTCAGAGAAGAAGTTATACGCCGATGTTGAGTCGATTAAGACATTTGAAGCAAACTTGCGGGAGTTACTGCTGTCTGCACCTGCGGGGATGAAACCAACAATGGCGATCGATCCAGGTTTTAGAACTGGGTGTAAAGTTGCTATAATGGATGAAACTGGGAAATTCTTAGAATATCAAGCAGTATTTCCCCATCAAGCAGCCGAACAGCGCCTCAAAGCTGCACAAACACTGAAAAATCTGATTGAAAAATACAAGATAGAGTTAATCGCTATTGGTAATGGTACAGCTTCCCGCGAGACAGATGAGTTTGTCGCCCAAGTATTGCAAAGTTTGGAACGCAAACCAATCAAAGTTATAGTCAACGAATCTGGTGCATCTATATATAGCGCTAGCAAAGTTGCAGCCCAAGAATTCCCTGATTTAGATGTTACCGTACGTGGCGCAATTAGTATCGGTCGCCGCTTGCAAGATCCCCTAGCAGAACTGGTGAAGATAGACCCGAAATCTATTGGTGTGGGACAATATCAACACGACGTAGATCAGAAATTGCTGAAAAAGAAACTAGACGAAACAGTCGAAAGTTGCGTTAACTACGTCGGCGTAGATTTGAATACTGCTTCCAAGGAACTTTTAACTTTTGTCTCCGGGATTACACCTACGGTTGCTAATAACATTGTCACCTATCGCAACCAAAATGGAGCCTTTAAAAATCGTCGGGAACTGCTGAAAGTTCCTAAGTTAGGACCAAAGGCGTTTGAGCAAGCAGCAGGATTTCTACGGATTCGCAACGGGAAAAACCCTCTAGATAATACCGCCGTGCATCCAGAAAGTTATGCAGTTGTGGAAGCGATCGCTCATGATTTAGGTGTAAACTTACAAAAAGTTACCGAAGTTGCCGAAAAACTCAACAAAGCCAACCTGAAAAAATACGTCACCGAAACCGTTGGTGAACCCACCCTCCGCGACATCCTCAAAGAACTAGAAAAACCAGGCAGAGATCCCCGTGCCGAGTTTAAGTATGCCACTTTCCAAGAGGGAATTAAAGAAATTTCTGATTTGAAAGAAGGGATGGAATTAGAAGGTATTGTGACAAATGTGGCGAATTTTGGCGCATTTGTAGATATTGGTGTTCACCAGGATGGTTTGGTGCATATTTCTCAACTTGCTGATAGATTTGTCGATGATCCGAAGAAAATCGTGAAAGTGGGACAAGTTGTGAAAGTCAGAGTGATGGAAGTGAATGAGAAATTGAAGCGGATTGGTTTATCGATGAAGGGTGTGAAGCAGTAAAAGATATTGCTGGAAAACTTCGTCAAGTAGGTTTCCAGATTCAAATCATGCGTAGTTATGATCAATACGAACTGCCAAAAGCCCATACCGCCTTCATTGCACGTAAACCAGTATGAGATTGCAACACCAGAAAGCGATCGCCCATCATAAAGTCCAGATACTAGCAAACTGCCTGTAAGCGATCGCTCAATTGAGATCCCCAAGTCCTCGTGAACAGGATACATCTCTGGAAGCTTAGAGCTATTGTGATCAATTAGAATAGGTGCAATCCAGACCAAAGGAGGAGCTATGGCTAAAACATTCACGATTACGCTTCCAGATGATTTAGAGCAAGTACTGACTGCTCAAGCAGAACGTTTAAATAAATCTCCAGAAGAAGTCGTGTTACAAGTACTATCACAGCAGTTAACGACTCTATTTCCAGAGAACTCAGCACAGCAAGTGCAAACAGATCCGCTTCTACGACTAATTGGCTCCGTTAGTGTAGATGTTTCGGATTTAGCAGAAAATCATGACTACTATATAGGACAAGCTCTTTATCAGGAGCTAAGAGGGGATGAGTAGTTTGTTTGTTGATACGTCGGGTTGGGCAAGTCTTTTTATTCACACTCAACCTCACTATCCACAGGCAGAGCAGCATTTTCGTTTAGCTTTTCAACAACACAGAAGAATTTATACAACAAATTATGTAATTTCTGAATTAGTAGCATTATTGAATAGCCCACTTCGGGTGTCTCGTTTACGTATCTTTGAAATTGTTGATGCTATTAAAACAGTAGCTTATGTTGAGATTATTCACATTGACGATGTGACTGATGCTCTGGGTTGGGAATTATGCAAAAGTAGACTAGACAAAGCTTGGTCATTAGTTGACTGTACATCTTTCGTTGTGATGCAACAATTAGGAATTCAGGAAGCTTTGACAACTGATAAACATTTTGAGCAAGCGGGTTTTATCCGTTTACTAAAGTAATTAACCAAGCCAAGATTATAGCGTGCGATCGCTCATAAACAACTTCAAATACTAGCAAAATACCTATAAGCGGTCGCTTTTGATAGAATAGCGATCGCCAAAATATGATTGAAAAACCTAGCTAGAAGCAATACATAACGGTGAGGAAGTAATTGAAATGTACTTAGAAGCTTGGCAAACAGAAGGTGAATTTATTCCTAACCCAAGTACGCTTCAAATTGCCTGATTATTGTTCTGAGGTGTAGTATCATACAATGCGCGATCGCTCATAAACAAATTCAGATACTAGCAAAATACCTGCAAGCGATCGCTCGGTTGAAAACCTAAGCAGTAGTCAGCAAGATCTGATCGCTACCTTTATCAGAATATATTTATGATTAGAAGTAGCTAGAGTTAAAACGAACAAACGCTAGGAGCAATTGATGAAGTTTAATGTGACACTTGACCGGGATGAGGACGGAATTTGGATTGTAGAGTGTCCCAGTATTCCTGGTTGTGTTAGCCAAGGACATAGTAAAGAGGAAGCCATTGAGAATATTAAGGATGCGATCGCTGCTTGTCTTCAAGTTCGTGCAGAACGTGGTATACCGCTAACTGTAGAGACTCGCCAAGTTGAGGTTATAGCGTAGTCATGGGATCTGCTCTTCCAGTTTTAAGTGGGCGTGAGGTTGTGCGTATCTTTGAATCGTTTGGTTGGGATGTTGTCCGTCAGACTGGCAGTCACATTATTATGGTTAAGGATGATGAGCCAGTAACGCTTTCGGTTCCTGACCATCGCGAAGTAGCAAAAGGAACTTTGCGGAGTCTTATCCGTAGTGCTGGACTGACGGTAGATGAGTTTGTTGCTGCAAAATAGTGCGTGTATAGCAGCATAACAACAGTATTGGATTTTTTTGAATTCGCCAACAAAGTCGTGATTGTAGAGATAGCAGCAATGTGCGATCGCTCATCATCAAGTCCAGATACTAGCAAAATACCTGCAAGCGATCAATATTAATGAACTAAAACAGCTGATAGAGGAATGATAGTGGAAGTTAGTTTCAGCTCTTCAGAACTTAGAAGGAAAAAATACTTCAACCTCAGTTCACAGATTGCTCAATTAGATAATGCACAACTGCGTTCTCTGTTTGACGATAATCAGTCAAGTTTGGGTTGGGGACTAACTCAAACTATAGTTCTTGGAGAATCCAAAGTCTTCGTGAAACGCATTCCAGTGACAAACATCGAATATGACAACTTGTTCTCTACCAAAAATCTCTATGATCTGCCGACTTACTTTAATTACGGACTCGGTTCTGCTGGTTTAGGGGTCGCTGGTTTAGGGGTCTTCCGTGAACTCGTGACACATATCAAAACCACCAACTGGGTATTAGAGGGAGCGATCGCCACCTTCCCACTGATGTACCATTATCGGATTATTCCGTTCTCTGGGCAGCGTGTGGACGTGGATAGGAAGTGTCTAAAAGGCTTTGTGGAATACTGGGGAAATAGTGCGAACGTCGGCAATTATATGTTAGACAGAGCGAACGCCAACCATGAGTTAGCTCTGTTCCTGGAGTACATACCACATGTTCTGGAAACATGGCTGCGGGAAAACCCTAACAAACTCCAGAAACCTCTGGATGACTTGCGTAGGACAATTGCCTTTTTGAGGACGAAGGAAATCATCCACTTCGACGCACATTTTCGCAACGTCCTCACCGATGGCGAGCAGATCTATTTAACCGATTTTGGTTTGGCACTTGACAAGAGTTTTACGTTGACGAAGGATGAAGAATCTTTCTTTAAGGAGAACACATTTTACGACTACGGAGAAATCCTGCGGAATCTTAGCCACTTTATTCGAGCATCGTATGACTCATGTTCGGAGAACGATAAACGCACAATAATGGAAAAATATGGCATAAAAGAAGGTTTACAACATTATGAACTGGGGTCTCTATTACTCGACAACATCGAGCAGATACATGCTGATGGAATCATGAAGCTAGATGAATTCTATGTTGCCAGCATAGTGAAGTACCGCAGCATCATTGCGCTGATGCGAAACTTCTATTTTGATATATGGAGAAATAACAAAAAAGACACGAAACTTCCTCATTTAAAACTACAGCTACTGCTTAAAGAGACAGGGTTTCTTCCTGGTGCTGAATCCCAAGGCGGATAGTTGTCATCATTTGCTGCTGTGGTGCGTCCCAACAACCTCTTAACAGTCGCGGTTTTGATTGAGAGGGAAAGTTTACGAGCCATCCTGCTTAGACTTAATTTGAGATGCAATTAAAGGAATTTTCGGAGCAAAAAAGAATCCAATTAAACTTGCAAAAAGAATTGGTGTTAAGGGAGCGAAATTAGTCAGTTTTGACAGCAGTAAAGTTGTGCTGATTGGTGTACGTGTGACTGCGGCGTTAATAGCTGCCATTACACAAATCATAGATAGAGAAGGGTTAATTCCAGGAACAAAAACCGCTATTGCTTTACCAAGACAAGCGCCAATAAAAAATAGAGGAATTATAAATCCACCAGGCCATCCACCTGTTACGGTAACACCAATGGCAGCCATTTTACCCAAGGCTAAACTCAACAGCAAAACGCCAGAAAAGCTAGTATTAGCGATGAATGCTAACTGATCATGTCCAAAATAACGAGTTAGCGGTAATGAGAATGCTAAGATTCCTAAAGCCAGTCCTGCTAAAGTTGTGCGAAGATAAACTGGGCCAGGAATACGGGCAAATAAGCGATCGCATCCGTGAAAAATGCCTATAAATATCCATCCTGCTAAGGCCCCAATCATCCCGAAGAGGATAGCAAACAAAACATCATTAATGCTTTCTAAACTATACTGGGGTAAATACCAAATCGGTGCGATTCCTAAATGCGTAATTAACGCAAACACTAAGTAACTAGCACAACTAGAAACAATAGCTGGCATCAGTGCTTGGTAGTACTCCACTACATACTGATGATGCAAGATCTCTAAAGCAAACACCGCACCGCCAAGAGGTGCGCCAAATAAGGCAGTAAAACCTGCTGCCATCCCCGCTAGACTCATATTGCGGACATCTTCACCTTGAAGTTGAAGGCGATCGCTAATCCAAGTCCCAAACGAACCTGTTACCTGTACTAGTGGTGCTTCTGGTCCAGCGCTACCACCTGCCGAAATCCCAACTAAAGAAGCAAGAATCATGGCAGGATTTTTGCTAATATCCAAACGTCCACTGCGGAAATGAATGTTATCTATAATAACGCCAATTTCTCCAGGATTACCAAGAAAATGAATTACTAAACCGACAATTAATCCCGCTAATGGCATTAACAGCAACACACCCCAACCAGGTAATTTTTGTAGCGTGTTAGTTGAGATTTCTAGTATATTCCAATATAAAGCAGCAAATAAGCCACCAACAATTCCTACCAGTACCCAACGCAAAACCCAACGGGAAATCATGAAAGGATTACGCCTTGTGAGTCCGAATAATTGCGAAAATGCCCAACGTTGAGTTTGATCTAATCTTTGACGCTGCTTTGGTTGCACTGTACTAGTTACCGTAGTGAAAAACGAGATAGGAGATGTTGACGCTTTTTGTGTCAATTGTCATCTACTTGATTAAAGAAATTTTAATTTATCTTGCACACCTGTAAAAATAAGACAAATGTCAAGATTAAACCTAGCTTAATTGGTTAAGTTAAGTTAATACTCAAGATAGTGTGTATCTCCTCTCAGCACAGACTAAGATGCTTGGGATGTGAAGTTTTAGTTTAAAGATTAATGGTGGATAAAAAGAAAATTACTCCCATGAGTAAGGAAACCGTTCCTGAACAAGCCGAACAATCTAGTCCCGCAGGAGATGAAACACAACTCAGTCCAGAGGTGCTTGACAAAATCAAACATCCCCCAAAAATGGATGATGTTTTGCGGGAGTTACCGCCGGATGAACTCAAGAATAACCAAGCAGTGGTACCAGAAATGCTTGATGAACCAACCGATGAAATCGTTGGTTTCACAAAAGACTAGTAAAGATACAATTGCAATCAGTATCCATATGCCAATTTTGCTTGGACTATGTTGCCAGTTATCTATTCGGACGAATTTCTAGATCACAAAACCGGATATCTCCATCCTGAAAAACCAGAACGCTTAAGTGCCATTACTAGCGCTTTAAAAGTTGCAACGTTTGCTTCACAAATTGAATGGCGATCGCCTACAGCAGTGGTAGATCGTCCTTTAATCTCGCTAATTGAGGAGGCACACAGCCAAAGCTATATTAAAACAGTCCAAGAAATAGCCTCTAATGGTGGTGGTTACTTGGATACAGATACAGCAGTGTCTCCCCGTAGTTATGATGTAGCATTACTAGCAGTGAGTGCTTGGCTGGATGGAGTAGATATCGTCCGAGAAACTGGCGAACCCGCTTTTGTGTTAGCACGTCCACCAGGACACCATGCTGAAAGAGAATATGGTATGGGGTTTTGTTTATTTGCTAATGCTGCGATCGCTGCTTTTTATGCCCTGAAACAACCAGATATTAACCGCGTTGCCATTTTAGACTGGGATGTGCATCATGGTAATGGCACGCAAGCAATTGTGGAAACTAACCCTCAAATAGCCTATTGTTCACTCCATCAATACCCTTGTTATCCAGGAACTGGTAAAGCAACAGAAAAAGGTTTTCATCGCAATGTCCTGAATTTACCGATACCACCTGGTAATGATATTGGAGTATACCAACCTATTTTTGAAAAAAAGGTTGTACCCTTTCTGTCAGACTTTCAACCAGATTTATTAATAGTTAGTGCTGGTTATGATGCTAATGCAGCTGATCCACTAGCAATGATTAATCTCCAACCCCAAGATTACGGTGTATTTACCAACTATTGTTTAAGGATCACCCGTCGAATTTTATTTGGGTTAGAAGGTGGCTACGATTTGCCTGCACTCTCCCAATCTGTCGTAGCCACTATTAGTCAATGTTTAGAGACTTCCTATTTTAAAGTTTAATTTGATTAATAATGCTGGGTGCGATCGCCTAAGTAAAAATTATTCAAACCCTTACTAATGACAAATAACTAATTCCTCAAATTCCGATATCTTTCCTGAATATCCTCTATTGTGAATACTGCTTGAAAATTTAACCCTACTGATTGATAAAACTCTGCTCCACCCTGCTGACGATCTACCAGGGAAATTACTTGATTAACAGTATAATCTGCTGCTCTAAGACGTTCAACTGCTTTCATGGCAGATTGTCCAGTAGTAACAACATCTTCTAAAACCACCACATTTGCACCTGTTGGCAAATTTGGCCCTTCTATATACGCCTTTGTTCCGTGTCCTTTGGCTTCTTTACGAATAATCAGCGCTGGTATGGGACGATGCTCATAGGCAGAAACTACACTCACAGCACTCACAATCGGATCTGCACCCAATGTCAATCCAGCTACCGCCTGAGTATCTTGTGGTAGAAGCGATAAGAGAATACGACCAATTGCTAAAGCACCTTGGGGATGGAGTGTAACTTGTTTCCCGTTGATGTAATAAGAACTACGTTGTCCAGAAGAGAGAACAAAATCGCCTTCTTGATATGCGAGTTGGCAAAATAAATCTAGCAACTTGTCACGTAAGCTTGGCAAATCACTATTAACTGCCCAGATGTCAGATGGGGTAGGGGTTTGAGCTTGGTAAGTCATTACAAAAGAATAAAATTTGTGCTAAACCAATGGTTGAGCTTCTCAGTAAACAGGCGTAAAAAAGATAACCATTAAATTTATTAGTAGGTAGTAATTAGTTGTTAACCACTAACTACTAACAGTCACTACTAGAAGTTCTCAAGATAAGGATAAATGAAGATTTGCACAAAGACAGAGGAAAAATAAAAATGGCTTTAAAATTCAAAATTTTGGGTGGATTATTAGTAATGTTTACTACTGCGATCGCAATTCCGGCTTTAGCTCAAGATGAAGCACAAACATCGAATAATGAGTATATAACACCAAATGAAGCTTTTGAACGAGCTTACTTTAAAAATTCTCCTGATTTTTTTGGTAGTATCACCAGTCAAAGCGACATAAACGATATTTTTGGTCTTGGTTCATTTTCCCGAAACAGTTTTCCGGAAAATCAAATAGCCAGAGATAGTGAGTTAGTTCACATTCTCTATCGAGACATTCTCTACCAACAGGTTAGTAATGATCCTTATCTTCGTAGTCCCGATTTACCCAATCCTTACAACACTTCGCTGTTAATGTCTCCAGGCTTAAATGCTAACAAGCTTAAGGTTGGTACTGAGTTTCGGTTTGAACAAATACCTCCTCGTTAAGGTTCTACTATAAGCAACAGTCAGCAGTCTGTTAGAGACTATTGACTGTTTAACTCATAACTAATACTTTTGAAATCCAGGGTGCAGGAGTTGAACCTGCCTAAGGCGAATTATGAGTTCGCTGCCTCAACCGCTCGGCCAACCCTGGTTATTGTCTGATAGATTATAGCATAATTTTATTAATTGTGTGCGATCGCAACTTACTTTTTAGGTTTTAACACTAGATAATTTGATATTGCTATAGTGCAGACTAATATTAATTAAGTCCCTGAAAAACACAGTTTAAAACAATCCAATATTTTTTTGCCATAGCTTGCGAGCAATGAAACTAAATTCTACCGTAGTTCTAACTTTAACTTTATTAGCCCTGATGTTGGGAGCTGGTTCTGTAAGTGCCTTTTTAGGATTTGATATTGGTAGTAAAGCACTCAAAGGTGTGACTGCACCAGATTCTCGCCCCACTACCAAGTTTGCCAGTGCTAAAAGCGGTAACTCTCAGCATGAAGGGCTGGTGCTTTTAAAAGAGCAAGAAATTCTCAAAACTGTAAAGGCAAGAATAGAGGGCAAAACCAAAACCCCTAAGTCAGAACAAGAAGAAGACGAAACTGTTAACAACAAACAGAAGCCACAGGACAAACCCCAGACAGAAGTTGAAGAAAAACCCCAGCCAGGATTTCCAGTTTCTGCTGAAAATGAAGGCGTCAGTCTTTCGGTACAATCTGCTCGTTATTCTGGCGGTGCATTGCAACTGCGAGTTAAAATGCAGAACAAAAGTAAAGATTCTGTACGCTTCCTCTACAGTTTTTTAGATGTCTCAGATGATAAAGGACGAACCCTGAGTGCTAGTACAGATGGTTTACCATCAGAATTACCAAACAACAGCCCAACATATACTGGTACTGTTAGCATTCCCACAGCTTTGCTTGATGATGTCAAAAGCATTTCACTTTCTCTAACAGATTATCCAGCTCAACAACTGAATTTGGAAGTGTTAGATATTCCTGTAGGAAGGCAGTAGGGGATCGGGAATTGAGGATTGGGAATTGGGGATCACGGAGAAGGGAGCAGGGAGCAGGGAGACGTGAGGACACGCGGAGAATCACTAATCCTCATACTCTGTGAGAAGCCCTTTGGGTAGTTCCCTCCGGAACGCTACCTGCGCCGCTCAGTGTCTACACGAACGTAGTCGCACTCTACGAGAAGTCTATGAGCGCGTCTACATGAGGGAAACCCCCATAGACGCGCCTTCTTCGGCTACCTTTGGAAGCCACTCCGTGTCTACCCGTAGGGTAGACCGCGCTGTCTCACCGCTTGCGCGTCTACGCGTAGCGTCTCCTCTGGAGAATCCCCCTTCTCCCTTCGCCCCTAATCCCCAAAGAGGGCCCCCAGTTCCCCGATCCTCGATCCCCGATCCCTAATCCCCAATTCCCAACTTGGTGTGCATTTTACACGGGCTTTGCAGTGATAGGTTTTCCTAGCTTGAATTGGACTGATGTATGGCTGCGAGTGTTGTCAGTGCTGCTGCTGATTGCCATCAACGCTTTTTTTGTAACAGCAGAATTCTCGATGGTAACAGTACGGCGATCGCGTATTCATCAGTTAGTACAAGCTGGTGATATACAAGCATTATCCGTTGAAGTTCTACAGCGTAGTATAGACCTATTGCTGTCTACAACTCAGCTAGGGATTACTCTCTCAAGTTTGGCGCTGGGGTGGATTGGAGAAAGCACGATTGTTGTTATAGTCAAATCATGGCTACAATCCTTGCCTCTTCCCGGAGGAATGAATATTGCGATCGCTCATTCATTATCAATCCCGATCGCCTTTTTTTTCATTGCCTATTTGCAAATAGTTTTAGGGGAACTGTGTCCTAAATCAGTAGCGATGCTGTACTCAGAACAGCTAGCACGATTTTTAGGCCCTTCTGTGAAAGCGATCGTTAGGTTTTTTAATCCCTTTATTTGGATTCTCAACCAATCAACTCGCTGTTTGTTGCGATTATTTGGCATTCAATATACTGGTCAAAGTTGGAGACCACCTGTTACACCTGAAGAATTACAGTTAATTATTTCTACAGAACGTGAATCTACTGGATTAGAAGCGGGAGAACGAGAACTACTCAAAAATGTTTTTGAGTTCGGAGAAGTAACAGCACAAGCAGTTATGGTTCCTCGTAATAATATAGTAGCTTTACCTCAAGATGCGACTTTACAGATTTTTCTTGAACAAATGGCAGCTACGAGTTACTATTGTTTCCCAATTATTGGAGAATCTCTAGAAGATATTATTGGTGTCGTTTACTTTCAAGATTTAGCAAAACCTTTAGTTGTAAGCAAATTAGTTTTAGAAACACAAATTCAATATTTGATACGTCCGGTAAGATTTGTTCCAGAACACACACCATTAGGTGAATTATTACCAATGATGCAGCAAGAAAAGCTGGGAATGGTAATAGTAGTGGATGAATTTGGTGGAACGGTTGGACTAGTCACCATTGAAGATGTAATTGCCCAAATTATTGGTGATATTGGTATTGTAGAAAATCACGATGAATTGCTAATTGAGTTTATAGATAACCAGACATTCTTAGTGCAAGCGCAAATTAATTTAGAAGAGTTGAACGATGTATTACATCTTAATTTGCCTTTGGGAAGAGAATATCAAACACTTGCAGGTTTTATGCTATATCAATTGCAAAAAATTCCTGCCTTGGGTGAAACTCTCCGTTACCAAAATTTGGAATTAACTGTCACATCAGTTGATGGGCCTCGCTTGCATCAAATTCAAGTACGGCGCTTTGAGGAGGACGGGGGACGCGGGGACAAAACAATTAAAATTTAAAATTTAAGAACAAGGGGAAGGAGACACGGAGGACAAGGGGAATAAGGGGGACACGGGAGACACGGGGGGGGACATTCTTGATAGATTCTCCCTGTCGCTATGTCTTTTACTCTGTGTATCTTCCAAAACCTCTTAAAAAGTAAAAAGTAAAAAGATAATCCCCATAAATAAATTGAGGGGAAATAACCACGGACATAGCAACTTCGGTGCGGGAGCATCTCATAGACGCGTAGCGGCTTCTCGGAGAGTAATAAATGTTTTCCTGATCGTTCCATAAATAAATTTAGGGGCTTAGTACCAGCACTTTTTCTTAGGAAGTGCCTTTTGAATGAGTGACTTTTGCCTTGTTTGGTCAACAAGGCGAAGCATAATTCAACGGATCTTTAAGTCCTAATTCAGCAAAAGCAGCAAGACGTAAACGGCAAGAATCGCAGACACCACATGCCATTTCATCACCAGCGTAGCAAGACCAAGTAAGTTCCCAAGGAACTCCCAATTTATTACCTAATTGGATAATATCAGTTTTTTTTAGCTCAAGTAGAGGTGCAACAATGGTGATCGGCTTGCCTTCGCGTCCTTGTTTTGTTCCTAAACGAAAGACTTCCTGCATTGCTTGGATATAATCAAGACGACAATCAGGATATCCAGAGTAATCTAAAGCATTGACGCCAATGTAGACACGTTCTGCGGCGATAGTTTCAGCGTAAGCAAGAGCAAAACTCAAAAAAATTGTATTCCGTGCAGGTACGTAGGTAACAGGAATATTTTGTGACATTTCCTCTAAAGAACGCTTTTGGGGTAAATCAATCGTGTCATCTGTAAGTGCCGAACCACCCCACTGCCGTAAATCAAAGGTTACTATTTGATTTTGGACGATACCTGCTTTTTGGGCGATCGCTAATGCTGAGTGCAATTCTCTTCGATGCCGTTGTTGGTAATCAAAGGAAATAGCATAACACTCACAACCATCCACCAGTGCTTGATAGAGAACAGTCGAAGAGTCTAATCCACCAGACAATAAAATTACAGCTTTCATATTTACGTTTGGGTGTATGGGGATATAAGGGTATAGAGATATAGATAAATTGGTTTATATTACACCCTTACACCCTAAAAGCAATATTTTTTGGGCAAAGGGTGAAAAATCTACATCGATGAGATACCTAATACTTCCCCTTAAACCCATCTCTGGTTGACAGATAAGAATAATTGCTGACTTTCTTGCTGATTTTAATGCAGATAAATGCTATTCCAATAAAGCCTTTCTAAATCAAAATCTCTCTATAGTTAGTAACTTAACTGGCAAAAAATTATTTATTTTTAGTGGGAATAATTAGATAATTATACCGCAAATTGATTTTTGAGTCTCACTAATAAACATATGCTGTTACCATACTTGTTTTTTAAGGCCAAAAATAGTACTAGTTTATTTATTTGTAAAGTTTAGAAATAAACATCAAACTCTACTGAGTATAAAAAACAGACCCAGATGGTGGGAACTCATAACAAACTTTGAAATTCTTCATAAATAGAACCTCTATGTTACCATCTGGATGGTTTTAGACGACTAAATCAGTGGCAGTTTAAGTATCAAAGCCGACGATTATTGTAGCGTCTCTAAATTGGTGGTTGAGGAGAGAATGAGAGTGCAAGATAGCAGTATGTCAGCAGGAGAACAAAACGGACACGGACACCGCACCCAGCCCCACCCGATCCGCATAGGCGTGATCGGGGTGGGTAATATGGGGCAACATCATGCCCGTATCCTAAGTTCCATGAAAGATGTTGAACTGGTTGGGGTTGCAGATATAAATGTTGAACGAGGATTAGAAACCGCCAGTAGATACAAGGTGCGTTTTTTTGAGGATTACTGCGATCTGCTGCCACATGTGGAAGCGGTTTGCATTGCTGTCCCCACGCGTTTACATTACGCCGTGGGAATTTCTTGTCTTTTGGCAGGAATCCACGTCTTGGTAGAAAAACCGATCGCAGCCAGTATTTCCGAAGCAGAATCGCTAGTTAATGCCGCAGCTGAATCTGGTTGTATTCTCCAAGTAGGTCACATTGAGCGCTTCAGTCCAGCTTTTCAAGAATTAAGTAAAGTATTAAAAACTGAAGAAGTGCTGGCCTTAGAAGCCCATCGCATGAGTCCCTACTCAAACCGTGCCAACGATGTCTCAGTTGTTTTGGATTTAATGATCCATGATATTGACTTACTATTAGAATTAGCCGCCTCACCAGTGGTGAAGTTAACGGCTAGTGGCAATCATACCTTAGACTCTGGTTATTTGGACTATGTGAGTGCGACCTTGGGATTTGCTAATGGCATTGTTGCCACCCTGACTGCTAGCAAAGTCACTCACCGCAAAATCCGCAGTATAGTCGCTCATTGTAAAAGTTCATATACAGAGGCAGATTTTCTCAAAAATGAAATTTTGATTCATCGTCACACTACACCTAACTCTGTGACAGACTATCGGAAAGTCCTTTACAAGCAAGATGGTGTGATTGAAAAAGTTTATACTAGCAACACTGATAAATTGGGTGCAGAATTGGAACATTTTGTCAACTGTGTGCGTGGTGGAAACCAACCTTCAGTTGGTGGTGAACAAGCACTTAAAGCCTTAAGACTAGCAAGTCTAATTGAACAGATGGCTATGGAAGAAAGAGTTTGGAACCCATTAGATTGGGAATCTGAATCGAGAGTGCAATCTTTAACACCCACCGTTTAACAAGAGTAGGAGAGTAAAACAGCAACAGAGGGGGAAAAGTAAGAAATTACTCTTTCCCTCTCTTTTAATGTGAGTTGTTGATAGTTGCTTTCTCCAAACAACAAACAACACACAAAATTTACCAAACAGAACTCAATAAGTACTCAGACACAACTAATTACACAGATTTTTTCCAGTTAAGAGTTCCTGATCTCCACAAATCAAATCAATTTAATTTTGTCCAACTACTTAGCAATTTTAGGAATTAACTCAATGACTGATTGGATCAAAACTACTATCGAATCTATGGGCTATGTGGGAATTGCCTTATTAATGTTCCTTGAAAATCTTTTTCCTCCCATTCCTTCAGAATTGATTATGCCTCTAGCAGGATATACAGCAAACCTACCAGATGCAAAGCTCAATATTATTGGTGTGTTTTTTGCAGGACTAGTAGGTTCTGTGTTCGGCGCACTCATCTGGTACTATCCTGGTAAGTTTCTTGGTGAAGACCGCTTAAAAGTTTGGGCTGACAAATATGGTAAGTGGCTAACCATAAGTAGTAAAGACATCATTAAGTCTAAGCATTGGTTTGATAGGCAGGGTAACAAAGCTGTTCTGATGGGTCGCCTAGTACCAGGAATTCGTACCTTGATTTCTGTACCCGCAGGACTCAGCAATATGCCTTTACCATCTTTTATATTTTATACAACTGTGGGTAGCGCTGCTTGGGTAGGTTTGCTAACATACTCAGGATACATATTGGGTAGTCAATATGAACTTGTGGACAAGTACCTTGCTCCTGTATCAAAAATTGTGCTTGCGGTTATACTTTTAGCATTTCTTGTTTTGGTATTAAAGCGGAAGCACAAACATAGGAGAAGATAAAAACCTTGCCCCGGATTAGAATCTACAAAAACAACTGTTTTGGTGTAAAAAGTAGCCCTATGAATGAGAACAAGCTACTTGTGAGTTGCTATTGAACTTTGCTTCAGCATAGCCTTAGTAAACTAACTCACATTCACTAATTCAGTAATTTTTGGCAAGTTTTCAGCTAAATGTTAACGTAACCAAAAATTTCTGATACACGCATTTTTGTAAGATGAGCATGGTAACTTTTTTAAGCATAAGTAAGTACTAGGAGCTTTCATGACAGACCAACCTTCCGCAGCCACCCCGATGAATGCTGCTGCCATACCCATGAATAGAGTATCGGCCTCTACTCCGATCAATGCTACTCCTACCCCAAATGTGGGTGGTGCCACAAGTAAAAAGATTCTCAGTGTTGACTTAGGTAGAACTTCCACAAAAGCTTGTGTCAGCCGCGAACCAGGAAATGTAATATTTGTCTCCGCCAATGTGAAAGAAATGTCAATGGAACAAGTGCGCGGAGGTGTCTTTGAAGCCCGTGCAACAGATCCTTTGATGGATTTGTGGTTGGAGTATCAAGGTAGTGGATATGCTGTAGGTCAACTAGCTGCCGACTTCGGTGCTAATTTAGGTGTAGGTCAATCCAAAGTAGAAGATGCGCTTGTCAAAACCTTAGCTTGTGCTGGTTATTTCAAGTTGAAAGATGATATCTCTGTTGTCATGGGTTTGCCTTACCTTTCCCAAGAACAGTTTGAAAAGGAAAAAGCCCAGTTGATTAGCCAATTAAGCGGTCCTCACACGATGAAGTTCCGTGGTGAGGATGTGTCGCTAAATATCAGTAAAGTTTGGGTAATGCCAGAAGGTTATGGTAGTTTACTATGGTGTGAAGCCCAACCGAAAAAAACCGCCGCAATGCCAGATTTCACTAAGGTGTCAGTAGCAATCGTGGACATTGGACATCAAACCATCGATTGCTTGATGGTAGATAATTTCCGCTTTGCTAGAGGTGCTTCTAAGAGTGAAGACTTCGGTATGAGCAAGTTTTATGAACTCGTAGCTGCCGAAATTGATGGAGCCGATAGCCAATCTTTGGCTTTAATTGCTGCTGTTAACCGCCCCAAAGGCGATCGCTACTATCGTCCTAGAGGTGCAGGTAAACCCGCCAATCTAGATGATTTTCTTCCCAATTTAATAGAAATGTTTTCGCGTGAAATTTGCAGTCGTGTGTTAGCATGGCTACCAGAGCGCGTCACTGATGTGATTCTCACTGGTGGCGGTGGGGAGTTTTTCTGGGAAGACGTTCAACGTCTATTGAAAGAAGCAAAAATTAATGCCCACTTAGCATCACCATCTCGACAAGCTAATGCTCTAGGTCAGTTTATTTATTCAGAGGCACAACTATCCGCTAATCGCTCTTCTAGGGCTTAAAAATAATGTTCCAATGGTCAAAAAAGGTGGTTAAATCGGTTACGTTCAACCCAGGGGTGGCTGACGAAAGCTTATTAGCGCTTATCGAAAGCCAATTGGAGAAAGATCCCAACAAGACTTTCAGCGACCTCTGTAAAGAGGCCCTGTGGCAGGCTTTATGCGTGCCAGAATCAGTAAGACCAAGCCCACCGCCTACTCCCCAATCAGTACTAACAAAAGGAGTAGAACCACAAATAGCTGAAATACAAAGGCAATTGGCTGACCTTGAGGAACGTTTTTTTGCCAAAGAATCTCATCGATTAGAGATGATAGAACGCCACCTGACGCAACTCAGCCAACAAGTGGCACAACTGGCAATTATGGTGAATCAAACACAAGCCATACACTCACCGTCGCCATCAACACCAGTGCCAGAAGTAGTAAATCATAGTGTTGCTGCTTCTTATACTGCTGCACTTCCTCAAGATGTTGATCCTGTAATTAGCCGTCTGAGTCAGTATTTGGATGATTTTTAGGAACCCCAGGGTGTGATATTATTGTGCCGCTTTTGACCTCCTTAGTAGAATCTCTATTAAGGAGGTTTAATATTTCAGGTAGTATAGCAACCGCCGGGCTAGTTAGGACATAATCTAAGATAGATAAAGAAGTGATTAGTTTGGACATTCCAATGGCAAGGGCTTACAGTTATGATCTGCGGCGAAAAGTGATTGAAGCGATTGAACTTGATGGGATGAAGCGCTCGGAGGCGAGTGAATTCTTCAATATCAGCCGTAATACAATCAATACATGGTTCCAACGTCGTAGGGAAACGGTTTCACTCTTGAGTATGCAAAACTGGGCAACCTTTGCAGCAAGGGGGTTTGATTAGAGAATGAATTGTATTCCACTCTACTTACCCCCTTGCTGCCACCTCCACTCCTAGATATTAAATGTGGGCAAAATATATAAGGTTGCCCAGTTTTGCTCTTATTTGTCCAAGGGGGTGACTTTCAAGCCAAAGTCAGAGAAAATCGCTTAATTGGTCATAAAATCACTGACTGGGAGAAATTTCGAGCTTTTGTGGAAACTCATGGCGACAAAACTCAAGTGGAGATGGCTCAACTGTGGGAAGGTGACATTAGCGATCGCACAATATCACGTGCTTTGAAGAAGATTGGGTTTACGCGAAAAAAAAGACCTACGGCTACCGTGAAACAGATGAAGCCAAACGCAAAGCCTTTGTGGAACAGCTAGCCCCCTTGAAGAATGAGGAGATTGTTTATGCCGATGAGTCAGGCATGGATCATCGAGAAGATTATGGTTATGGCTATAGTCCTCAAGGGGAACGCTTTCATGACCTGAAGTCTGGTCGCAGGACAGGTCGAGTTAACATGATTGCTGCACTTTGTGGTCAACAGATATTAGCACCGTTCACAATTGAAGGAGCTTGCAACCGTCAGGTATTTGAAACTTGGTTAGAAACCTGCTTGATTCCCACCTTGAAACCAGGACAGAAACTTGTCATTGACAATGCCACTTTTCATAAAGGTGGACGCATTGAGGCACTTCCAAGTAATAAAAGCAAGCGCCGTATTAAATATATTTTGGCGCCTTCCCAAGAATTTAGGCGCTTTCGCCTAAGAGGCGCGCCTCGACGGCTGGGCATTTTATTATTTGGAGATCCCTGAAGAACTGGTCCAAGCAGCAGGCTGTGAGGTTTGGTATTTACCACCTTATTCACCAGATTTAAACCGGATTGAAAAATCTTGGTCATGGTTAAAAAGTCGGATTCGCAAACAACTGGAGAATTTTGGAACATTGCGAGAAGCCATGGAGTATGTCCTAGCTCTAGTGTCCTAACCAACATGGCGCTTGCTATAAAAGGATTAATAATCCCCAATCCTCAATCCTCAATCCTCAATCCTCAATCCTCAATCCTCAATCCTCAATCCTCAATCCTCAATTCTCAATTCTCAATCCTCAATCCTCAATCCTCAATCTCTGTTCTCTACTTTTAAAATAGAAGTACCAACAGCACAAAGCAGAAGGTATCCTAATATTCTGAAGGCAGAGCTACACTAGAGTGAGAAAAGCTTATTTCTACTCTTTACTAAAAGAAAAGCTATAAAAAAACCAGCGCTCAGATCATGGCAGCGGACAAAGGGTAATTCTTATGAGAAGTTTTGAGAAAAAGGTGTCAACAAAACAGCGACCGACAAAACGTACAGCTTTGGCAGGGGCGTTGGTAGCTGGTATGATGATGTTGCCAGGATTTGTGATAGGTACTCCAGCCTTAGCACAAAAAGCAGAGCAGCAGCAGGACAACAACACTCTTAGCTATGGTAAACTGCTCCAAAAAATTGAAGATGGAGAAGTCGTCAGGGTAGATTTGGACGAAACTGAAAAAGTAGCAGATGTGTATCTCAAGGGACAGGAACCAAATGCTCAACCGCTACGTGTAAAGCTTTTGGATCAAAACCCAGAATTAATCAATACACTTAAAGCTAATAGAAATGTTCAATTTGACGAGGTTTCCTCTACTAATAGTAAAGCTGCTGTTGGTCTTTTGATCAATCTCATGTGGATTTTGCCACTGGTTGCTTTAATGTTATTGTTCCTACGCCGCTCTACGAATGCTTCTAGTCAAGCCATGAATTTTGGTAAATCCAGAGCTCGTTTTCAAATGGAGGCAAAAACTGGTATCAAATTCGATGATGTAGCGGGTATTGAAGAAGCCAAAGAAGAACTGCAAGAAGTTGTTACCTTCCTCAAACAACCAGAAAAATTTACTGCTGTTGGCGCACGCATCCCCAAAGGAGTGCTGTTAGTAGGACCTCCGGGTACTGGTAAAACCTTACTAGCAAAAGCCATTGCTGGGGAAGCAGGTGTTCCTTTCTTTAGCATTTCCGGTTCAGAATTTGTGGAAATGTTTGTTGGTGTGGGTGCATCTCGCGTCCGTGACTTATTCAAAAAAGCCAAAGATAATGCTCCTTGTTTGATATTTATCGATGAAATTGATGCTGTTGGTAGACAACGGGGTGCTGGTATTGGTGGTGGTAACGACGAGAGAGAGCAAACTCTTAACCAGTTGCTGACCGAAATGGATGGTTTTGAGGGCAATACAGGCATTATTATTATTGCTGCTACTAACCGCCCAGATGTTTTGGATGCAGCATTACTCAGACCCGGAAGATTTGACCGTCAGGTAATTGTTGATGCACCAGACAGGAAAGGGCGTTTGGAAATTTTAAAAGTTCACGCTCGTAATAAGAAGGTTGACCCAGCAGTTTCCCTAGAAGTTGTTGCACGCCGTACCCCTGGTTTTACAGGGGCAGATTTAGCTAACCTGTTGAATGAAGCAGCTATTCTCACAGCACGCAGACGCAAAGATTTAATTACACAGATAGAAATTGACGATGCTATTGATAGGCTGACGATTGGGTTAACTCTCAACCCATTGTTAGATAGCAACAAAAAGCGATTGATTGCCTATCACGAGGTGGGACACGCTTTGTTGGCTACACTTTTACCCCACGCAGACCCTTTAAACAAAGTCACCATTATTCCCCGTTCTGGTGGAGTCGGTGGTTTCTCTCAGCAAATTCTCAATGAAGAGATGATTGATAGTGGTCTTTACACTCGTGCTTGGATACAAGACAACATTACCATGACACTGGGAGGAAAAGCCTCAGAAGCAGAAGTATTTGGAGAATCTGAAGTTACAGGTGGCGCTAGTAACGATTTGAAAATGGTTGCGAACCTAGCTCGAAAGATGGTGACAATGTACGGGATGTCTGACTTGGGACTAGTAGCTTTGGAAACTCAAAATAGTGATGTCTTTTTGGGTAGGGATTGGGTCAGCCGCAACGAATATTCAGAAGAAATGGCCACCAAGATTGATAGACAAGTGCGAGAAATGGCTATTTTTTGTTACCAACAAGCTCGAAAAATAATCCGTGAAAACCGAGCATTAGTAGATCGTCTTGTAGACTTATTAGTGGAACAGGAAACTATAGAAGGAGAGCAATTCCGTAAAATTGTTGCTGAGTATACCCAGTTACCTGAAAAGCAACAGTTAGTTGTTAGCGGCTAGGGGTTGGTCGTTTGTTGGTGGGATGACAATTAATACGGTTCGGTTAAGGATTTTTCGTCATAATTTTCGGATTGTACCAGACGCGATATATCGCGTCTCTAGTGGGTTTCAATATCAATCGATTTATCTGCTCCGAACCGTATTGCGTTATACCGAACTCGCATCTGTGTCAGGTTTCAATGTCTTTGGGATGATTAATGTTTAAAACCCTATTTCCACGAATTGTTATGAATTCGGCGGATTCAACCGATAGCCTACCCGATGCACCGTTTCGAGCCAATCTCTAGCCCCAATGATTTGCAGACGTTGGCGCAAGCGGCGTACCAAAGTTGTGACTGCATTACTTTCGGGTTCTTCTCCGCTACTCCACAGGGCTTGCTCAATCTGATCATGAGATAAAATTTGGCGGGGATGTCGCATCAAATATTCCATCAATTGGAACTCCCGGCTAGAAAGTTGAGTTGTGATTGCATCAAGTTCAATCGTCAAATTAGATACATGCAGATGTAACCCACTTAAGCTGAGTATATCTCCTTGCCACATTGGCGATCGCCTTCCCAATGCTCGTACCCGCGCCAAAAGTTCTAATACATCTACTGGTTTGACTAAGTAATCATCCGCACCCGCATCTAAACCCATTACCTTATCTGTAACCGTGTCTTTTGCAGTCAATATCAGTACTGGAGCGACTTTACCTGCTCTTCGATATGACTGACACAGTTCTACCCCACTCATCTTAGGTAACATCCAATCTAGAATCAATAAGTCATAATCTTTTTGAAAAGCAAACCATTGTGCTGTTTCTCCATCTTCAATTGCATCTACTGTATGCCCTACTTTCAATAGTGCAGCCCGCAGTGGTTCTAATTGGGCTAGATCGTCTTCAACCAGTAAGATCAACATCCCATTTATATCAGCTTGCTGTAAATTTCACTTGCTAGTTTTAAGATTAAGCTAACTGAGTGACATAGAAGTGACGATCAGCAATTAACATCAAGCAATCAAGTCTATTCCTTCCATGCGTCAACTTCAACTTTTTCCAGTATTACAAACATTAGGGTTTGTGTTTTGGTCATCATTACCGTTGATTGGACTGGTTTTTTGGGTGGGAAGCGGTTTAGTGGGAGATCGAATACTCAATCATACCTACAGTCATAAAAAATACCTGCAAGCGGATACGCAATTAGTACGGCAGATCATGAAAAAGGTAGTGGCGATTGAGGTGAAAGTTCTTCAAGCCAAAGGAGTTTCGCTAGTGAATGTGAAAACAAATCACTCACCTCTCAAAACGATGAAATTTGAGTTCTCAATCACCGAGCCTAATCAACTTGAAGCTAACATTAGTCGCGAGTTGGGTTTATCACGGGAACGAGTCAGCGAACTAATTCGCTATCAAGGACTAGATAAAATTAAGCGTGAAAGCGATCGCACCATCGCAATTTAAATCCAGATTTAAACTCTTTTGTAATATTTCTCTATCAAACTACAAATTCTGACATTATTTTGTCACATTTATCTATCAAACTATAAACTAAGAAGACTTTCAGCATTTTGATTAAACTTCTTGCAGAAGTCAGGGCAAAGGTTAAAGGAATAGAAAAATCCTTTTCCCTTTACCCTTTTCCCAACTCTTGCACTCATGTATTTTTGCAAGAGGTCTAATATTGTTCTTTCTGTATTCTGGCTTCTCACTCATTAGTCCTAAATCCTCAATAGCTTGCCATCAACCGCTATGGATACTTCTGAAGCTCCAGTTTCAACCCATCAAACCCAATCAGACAGTTCTACTCGTTCTGGCAAACCCTGGTTCCGGACATTGATAATTTTGTTTTTAACCACTGGGGGTATTATCCTTTGGCGGATGCTGGCTCCTGGTGGCGCACCGCAACCTTCTGTGGCTCAACAGCAGCAAGCACCATCCCCACGCCCCATTGAAACGATCGCTCTGGCCACTGGAACTGCTACCAGGAATGTACAGCTTTTGGGACAGGTGGAAGCCACTCAACAATCCACACTTCGCGCTCAAACTAGTGGAACTGTCGAAAAAATCTTAGTGCAACCAGGCGATCGCGTCAAGGCAGGAATGGTAATTGCTGTCTTAGATGACTCTGATCAGCAATTGGCGATCGCTCAAGCACAGGCGCAACTAGCACAGCAACGTAGCAATTTAGCACGCTTAGAAGTAGGTACTCGTCCAGAAATTATTGCTCAACGTCAAGCAGCCGTCACATCTGCCAAAGCACGAGAACAAGAAGCACGGGATAACCTCAAGCGTACTAGTGACCTAGTGAAAGAAGGTGCATTGTCACAAAGAACACTAGTGGAAGCTCAAACAAATTTAAATGACATCCAGGGAACACTGTTAGAAGCTCAAGCTGAACTTGCAGAAGCCAAAGCAGGGCCAATTCAAGAAGAAATTGCCGCCCAGAAAGCCAACGTAGAAGCAGCCCAAGCTAACCTCGCACAAGTACAACTAGCAAAACAACGAACTCGGATTGTGGCATCTGAATCGGGTGTAGTGCAGACACGACACGTCAGCAATGGTGATTTGGTGCAAAGCTCTAATCAAATTGTCACCCTAGTAGCAGGCGATCGCTTTGACATTTTCTTAGAGTTACCAGAAGAATTAACTGGTCGAGTTACTCCCGGTATGGCAATTGAACTCACAGCTCGCGCCCTACCACAATGGAAACAACGAGCGACAATCACCGCCGTCGTTCCCTCTGCCGACAGTGCCTCCCGTCGTCAACGAGTACGTGTCCAAATTAACAAACCACCATCAGGATTATTACCAGGGATGGCGATCGCAGGCAACCTAAAGATGCCTGCAAATCGTTCTAGTTTTGTCGTCTCGCGAGATGCCTTAACCAGAAGACAAAACGAATGGTTTGTCTTCACAGTCACCGATGGCAAAGCCAAACAAATTCAGGTAGAAATGATTGCTGACATGGGCAAAGACATGGCAATTTATCATTCCTCCCTACAAACCGGACAACGCATCGTCCTACGTGGCGGTGACGGCTTGCAAGATGGTGCGCCAGTGAAAATAGTTGATCCAACTAATCAGTGATCAGTGATCAAATTAAACTGTTAACTGTTAACTGTTAACTGATTCATCCCCAATCCCACTATGAACTTTATCGAAACTTCTGTGCGTTGGCGACATGGTACTTTTGTCCTGTTTTGCTTGCTAGCAATATTGGGAGTATTTTCGCTGCTGAATCTGCCTTTAGAGTTGCAACCAGGGGGCGATCGCCCGGAAATTACGATTACCACCACATACCCAGGAGCAGGACCGACGGAGGTAGAAGACCTGATTACGCGCCCGATTGAAGAGCAAATGGAAGAGGTGCTGGGTGTACAGGAAATTAGTAGTAATTCTCGATCTGGACGCAGTAGCATTACATTAGAATTTACTCAGGATGCTAATTTGCAAGAGCGGATGATTGATGTGATCAACCGCTTGCAGCAGGTGGAAAGCTTACCTCCAGAAGCCCAGGAATCGAGTGTAGAACTGGTGGGCGGTAATAGTTCCCCGATGATGTGGATTCCTTTTGATACAAAACAAGGATTTCAACCGGATGCTAACCGCTATCGAGATTTAGCCGAAGAAGTGGTGATTCCCCGCTTGCGGCGAGTGGAGGGAACAGGACAATTTCTCGTAGTCGGTGGACAAGAGCGAGAAGTAGAAGTGAAGGTTGATCCAAAAGCATTGTCTGATCGCAACCTCACGATTGGTAACGTGGTGGAGGTACTGCGGGAAAACAACCGCGATATCCGGGGTGGGCCGTTAATTTTGGGACGACGGGAATATCGAGTACGCACAGTCAGCCGATCGCAAGATTTATCACAAATAGAAGGCTTTGTACTGCGACGTGATCAGTCCGGTACAGTTTACTTGCGGGATGTGGCTCAAGTACAGATGGGGCGCAAACCGCAAGATAGTGCGTTGATATTTAACGGCAAACCAGGGGTAGCAGTTGGTGTAATTCGGCAAATTGGGGCAAATGTCCCAGAGGTTGCTAAAGGTGTTCGCGCGGAAATTGCTGCACTGCAAACAGAATTTGATCGGCAAAATCAGGGAATTCGTTTTGTCTTCAACTATGACGAGAGCCAATATATTAATCAATCGGTGGCTTTTGTTCAAGGTAATTTGGTGAGTGGGGCGCTGCTAGCTACCATTGTCTTAGTTTTGTTCCTCGGTTCCATGCGTACCGTGGCGGTGGTGGCAATCACAATTCCGACTACACTGATTATGGTGTTTATCGTCATGTCTGCATTGGGACGGACATTAAACATTATCAGTTTGGCAGGATTGGCATTTGCGGTGGGTATGGTTGTAGATAACGCCATCGTCGTGATTGAGAATATCTTCACCCATATGCAGCAGGGTAAAAGTGCCATGCGCGCAGCGATTGAAGGTACACAAGAAGTTTGGGGCGCGATGCTTGGTTCTACCCTGACTAACGTTGTGGTGTTTGCGCCATTAATTATGGTGACGGGAGAAGCTGGGCAACTTTATGCTGATATGGCGATCGCTCTTTCTGCTTCTTCCTTATTCTCCTTATTTGCCGCATTGACTTTAGTCCCCATGCTTTCTGGATTGTTCCTCAAGCAATCGGAAGCAATGCAAATGATGGAAGGTGGCGAATATCGAGGTGGTAATTTGTTGGAGCGATCGGTTGCCAAATCTTCAGCCGTATTTCGTCATTTTCAGGGTAAATTAGAAAACTTTCTCGCTTCTACAGTTAGTTGGTCACTAGGACGCAAGCGAATTGGTCGGAGATTAATAGTACTGTCGATTCCTGTTGCTTTACTTTTCATCAGTGTTGTGCTAATGCCACCTGCGGATTATTTACCAGAAGGTAATCGTAACTTAGTTGTCTTGCGGGCGGAACCTTTACCAGGAACCAGTATTCCCGAAGCAATTCGCCAGTCTGAATCAATCCGAGAATTTTTGCGATCGCAACCAGAAGTTGAGCGTATTTTGTATGTTGATCGTCCCGGCGCACTACGGGGGATAGCCACAATCTTAAAATCAGAATTTGCCACCACCACTGGGTTAGCTGAAATGGTAGATCGGTTGCGCGCCCAAAGTAACAATTTTGCTGGATACCGCTTTATAGTCCCAACTCGCATTTCTATTTTCCGCGATCCTGGTAAGGAGTTTGAAGTGGATATTGTCGGGGCTGATCTCAATCAGATCAATGATCTGGAGAAACAAATTACAGGTAAATTGCGACAACTTTCCGGAGTGCAGAATGTACGTTCCAACTTTGTCACAGGAGCCGGAGAACTGCAAGTGATTCCCAATCGAGAACGTATTGCAGAAGTGGGACTCTCGGAAGCTGACATTGGTTCAATGGTAGAAGCTGCATTGGGTGGACGCATTGCTTCCGATTACATTGATGGCAAAGAAGAACTTGATGTTTCAGTGGAGTTACAAAATACCTCCGTGGAAACACCAGAACAACTGCGACAATTGCCACTGTATGCTCAGGGACGACAGGTGCAACTAGGTGATGTTGCTCAAGTCAGCGAAACGATTGGGCCGGATGTAATTAATCACGTGGATTTAGAGCGATCAATTAGCCTCACCGTCTCCCTCGCACCGGATGCACCGCTTGCTACTTTAGTAGAACGTACTGAAAATCAAATTCTCGCTCCTTTGCGTGCGAATTTACCTACAGGCTATCGGCTAGAATTGGCGGGTTCCGCAGATCAGTTAGCAGCCACTGTTGCTCAACTAGCTGCTGCGTTTGCATTTTCGATTTTGATTACATACTTATTATTAGTGGCACTTTATCGCTCATTCCTTTACCCAGTAGTAATTATGGCTACTGTACCAATGGGAATGAGTGGCGCACTCTTAAGCCTAGTTATTGCCAACCGCATTCCCGGAATGAATGTGGCGTTAGATATGATTACAGCATTGGGATTTGTGATTTTGACAGGTGTGGTTGTCAACAACGCCATTCTGTTAGTCGATAGAGCCTTGCAACTTCAGGAAGCAGGCGAAGATTATGATGCATCACTCTATAATGCAACCAGCGATCGCCTACGGGCAATTTTCATGTCTGCGGGAACTAGTGTGTTAGGAATGTTACCTTTAGCAGTACTACCGGGTCAGGGTTCAGAATTATACCAAGGATTAGGCATTGTCCTGACTGGTGGTTTGGCATTTTCCACTATTTTGACTCCCACCGTTGTACCTGCGCTGATGGGTTTACTACATGATTTCTCTGGACGCAGAACGCGAGCAACGGTATTAGTCCAATCTCCCTTAAAGAATTTGAGATAAAAACTTACGAGTACGTTCCTGTTGGGGATTTTGAAAAAATTCTGCTGGTGTAGCTACTTCTACAATTACACCCCCATCCATAAGAATAACTCGATCAGCTACTTCCCTTGCAAACCCAACTTCGTGGGTGACAACTACCATTGTCATTCCATCCGCAGCCAGAGTTTTGATCACATCCAACACTTCACGTACCATCTCTGGATCAAGTGCAGATGTTGGTTCATCAAACAGCATAACTTTGGGTTGCATTGCTAAAGCACGAGCGATCGCTACCCGTTGTTGTTGTCCTCCTGAAAGTTGTTCTGGGTATTTTTGCGCTTGTTCCAAGATTCCAACTCGTTCTAATAACTGCATCCCTAGTTCTTCGGCTTTGATACGCGATCGCTTCCGTACCCAAATTGGCGCTAAAGTTATATTTTGCAGTACCGTTAAATGTGGAAATAAGTTGAACTGCTGAAACACCATCCCTACTTCTTGTCGAATTGCTTCAATATTGCGTAGATCATCTGTTAAAGCAATTCCGTCTATTTCTATACGTCCTTGTTGATAGTCTTCTAGGGCGTTAAAAGTGCGAATAAAAGTCGATTTCCCGGAACCAGAAGGCCCCATAATCACCACAACTTCTCCCCGGTTTACCGTCAGACTAGCACCCTGTAAAACATGGAATTTGCCATACCATTTCTGTACATCTTGGGCAATAATAATCGGCTCTTGTATATTCATCTTTTCCCAATCCCCAATTGCTTTTCTAATCGCTGCGAAGCTAAGGACATTGCATAACAAAATACCCAATAAAGCAAGCCAATAAATAAATAAACTTCTGCATAACGATTAATATACTGTGGTTGTGCCAAAATTGAACGGGAAATACCAGTTAATTCTAACAATCCGACAATTGATAATAAGGAAGTATCTTTAAATAAACCGATAAATTGCCCAACCAAAGCCGGAATTACTGCTCGCAAAGCTTGCGGTAAAATAATAAATAACATCATAAAAACAGTATTCAATCCCAAGGCTCTGGCTGCTTCATATTGTCCACTTGGAATTGATTGTAATCCCCCGCGCACGTTTTCTGCTAAATAGGCAGCACTAAAAAGAGTTAAACCAGCAATCCCTCTGACGACTCGATCTAAACGAAATTCTATTGGTAAAAATAAGGGTAGCATCACCTGAGCTAAAAATAGAATACCAATCAATGGCAATCCACGTACAATTTCGATATAAAGGATCGAAAAATTTTTGATGACAAATAATTTACTCTGACGCCCCAATGCTAAAAGAACACCCAAAGGGAAAGAAATCACTATACTGATCACAGCAGTTACAAGAGTCAGTAATAACCCATTCCATAAATTTGTATCTACAGACTGTAACCCTAATCCACCACCAATTAACAATAACACTACTGGAAAAGATAGCGCCCATGCTATAGGTAAAATCGGATTCAAACGGCTAGCAAGACGCTGCGTAAAAATTGCCCATGATACTATTGAAAGACTTAAAATAATAGCTAGTACTAACCATAATCGCCAATAAAGTTCAGCAGGATAACGACCTACTAAAAACAAAGGTAAATTAGCTTTAATTACTGACCATTGTGCTTGGTTAAATACCCAGTTAAAAATATTTGTGATTGCATAAATTAGTAACCAAACACAAACTATAGTCAAGATACTGTTGTACCAGGTATTAAAAAGATTCTTTTTGAACCATTTACGAATATTTTGATTTAACATTTGCTTATCTTTCCTTGAGTTGCACAGTCTGATTGAGCAAATTCATCATAAATGAGATAACTAAACTTATGGTTAAATAGGTAATCATAATTAGCAACATCACCTCTACAGCTCGACCAGTTTGATTAAAAGTCGTTGAAGCCACAAAGTAAATATCAGGATAACCAATCGCGATCGCTAAACTTGAATTCTTAGCTAAATTCAGATATTGACTTGTTAATGGTGGAATAATTAACCGCAAAGCTTGGGGAAAAATAACTAAACGCAAGACTAATCCTGATTTTAAACCCAATGCTTTTGCAGCTTCCCATTGTCCTTTTGATACTGATAAAATTCCGGCTCTAATAATTTCGGCAATAAAAGCTCCAGTGTACAAAGTCAAGCCAAGAGCTAATGTTGATAATTCCGGAGAAAAGTGAATTCCAAAAGGAAAGAAAACTCCCCGATTACTAATTTCAATTAATCCCAAAAACGAAACTGTCTTTTCTGCTTGTGGTAAGCTTAAAAATACTGCAAAATACCAGAAGAATAATTGCAAAAGTAAAGGTGTATTACGCAGAATTTCTACATAAATTAAAGCTAGTTTCCGCACCAACCAATTATCAGATAGTCTTGCTATCCCAACAATAATACCAATAGCTGTAGCCAGGATAATTCCAAAGATTATCACTCGAAGAGAATTGATTAAACCTACTAATAAAGCCCGACGATAGGGGTCAGAAGCTTGATAAGCAATCGGAGTTTCACCAATATCAAAAGAAGCTTGAGAATTGAGAAAATCAAAACCCAATTGAATACCAAGTTGCTGCAAATTATCTGTCAGGTTTATCCATAATATCAATGCGATCGCAACTGCAATAAAAACAGCAATAAGTTGAGCAACAATAGCCCAAAATTTACGGTTATACCAAATAGGAGTCATTCGATTTGGAGTTTGGATTACTCTTTGATAAGCCACCCATAGGGCGTCTATAGATTTTGGATTGACCTCAAAAATCAATCCACAGATTTCTTGAATTTTCAAATTATTGAAATATTATCGAAATGGTGGAGCGTACATAATTCCACCTTTATTCCAAGGTCTGTTTAAACCTCTATCTAGTTTTAACTCTGAATTCTTACCTAAATTACGCTCGTAAATTTCACCATAATTTCCCACACTTTTAACAATTCTGACGACAAAATCATTTGAAAGACCAGTTCCTTTTCCTAAATCCCCTTCTGTTCCTAAAAGCCGTTTGATTTCTGGATTCGTACTATTAGTTAATTGACTCACATTTTGCGAATTCACACCTAATTCTTCTGCATTCATCAAACCATACACAGTCCATTTAACAACATCGAACCACTTAGAATCTCCGTTGGCGACTGCGGGTGTTAAAGGTTCTTTAGAAAGTACTACATCCAACACCACATGCTCATCAGGTTTTGGGAAGGCGCTACGGCGAGAAACTAGCTGCGAACGGTCGGAAGTGATAGCTTCACAGCGACCTTGTTCATAAGTAGTGTAAGCAGTATTTACATCTTCAAAGACAAGTGGTTTGTAAGTAATTCCTCTTTGTCGCATTTGGTCACTGAGGTTCTGTTCATTGGTAGTTCCAGTTTGAGTACAGATGGATTTCCCTTTGAGATCCTCTAGCTTTTTAATGTTGCTATTTTTACGTACCATGACACCTTGACCATCATAAAACACCACTGGTGCAAATTCTAAACCGACAGAGGTATCGCGACTGATAGTCCAAGTAGTGTTACGACTGAGAATATCTACTTCACCAGTTTGCACAGCAGTAAAGCGTTCTTTGGCGTTTAAGTTGCGAAATTCAACTTTTTTCGGGTCATTAAAAATAGCAGCTGCGATCGCTCGACAAATATCTACATCTAATCCTGCATATTCGCCATTAGCCTTGACATAGCTAAATCCTGGTAATTGTCCACTAACACCACAAATCAACTTGCCACGATTTTTGATTGTATCTAAGCGGCTAGTACTACCTCTTGATCTGCTAGTACAAGCAGTCATTGACAAAATCAAGGGAAGAGTAGCCAACAGCAATAAACTCCATTTATACCATTTACGCATCAACATTAATTTGTCATCTCCTGAAATTGGGATTGGGGATTGGGGATCAAGTGAAATTAATTTAATAGTCTGACGTATTTTGCTCAACAAAAAGCACTTAATTTTGATCGCTACCGATGAAAATATTCTCTATAGGTCATAAATAATCGATTCTCTATCGATATACCGTTTTTTATAAATTTTTTATAAAAAAAGTAGTATTATTAATAGATAAGGTAACAGGGGTTTTGTTAGTTACCCGAAATCGGGCATTTTCGCTTCTTTCGTATGATTTCGTTTATTACTTCTCTATGATTTACACAACCCCTCTAGAAGCATCAACAGCAGATCAATGGTTTATCGATAGTCCAGAATTGCTGCAATTTGTTGCGATCGCTCGTGAAATCAGCTTGCACAAAACAGAACAGGCAGATACACTCTGCACCTTAGAACCCTATTTTTCACAATTGCTAAAAACAGAGGGTTGGCTACCAAGCAATTTTGCTCAACCCAATCTTGACAGTAATATAGGTGGTGGCATCGGTCAATGGTTACTGTATCGCTCTCAAGATAGTTCTCTGACTATTTTTAGTTTAGTTATTCCCCCCGGAGCTTCCACACCGATTTACGATCATCAAAGTTGGGGGTTAGTTGGTTTGTATAAAGGCAAACAAGAAAAAACGGTTTACCAACGTGTAGATCAAGGCAATATTCCCGGTCATGCTCAATTAGAAGTGTTAGCAGTACGGCAACTCAAAGCAGGTGACATCTATCAGTTTTTACCTCCTGACAATGATATCCATACAGTGAAAACTACTACACAATTTGCACCTTCTGTTTCTATTCATGTCCTCAGTAATGACATGGGTTGTAGCTGGCGACATCAATACAACCCAGAAACGGAAACTGTGCGATCGTTCCGCTCTGGATATGCCAATATTTTCTGTAAGTCTTAATCTAGTAGTCCGCCACACCAGCTTTGCAGAGTTTGTAGTCAGGACTTTAGTCCTCATCCCTATCCCCTCTCTTTGGTAAGCCGATGCATTCGCAATGTCAGCCGTTACATTCACAATGTAAGCCGATGCATTCACAATGTAAGCCGTTACATTCGCAATGTCAGCCGTTACATTCGCAATGTCAGCCGATGCATTCGCAATGTCAGCCGATGCATTCACAATGTAAGCCGATGTATTAGACCTCTTGCAAAAGTCGAATGAACCCCCCTCAATCCCCCCGTTCACGGGGGGAAGATTTAGTTCCCTCCCCGTTTACGCTTAGGGTTAGGGTGGGGTAAAAATATTTTTGCAAGAGGTCTATAACCAAGAATCCCACGTCCTTCGGGAACATCCCAATTTTTTCAATATACCGTTAAGGGGTTGTACCAGACGCGATATATCGCGTCTCTACTTAAAAATTATGTTTTTCTAAAGCAATGAGATATAGATCCTTAATTTGTGGCGACTTTTCTAAGTTAGCTAGGTCTTTTAGTAAATTTATTGCCAGTTTTCCCAATTGGCCATCACTACTGTTAGCTAAAGCTTCACCCAAGGCATCGTACCACATCCCGGCTTCAGCATAGAGGCTAGCTCTTTGAGTGCGATCGCGTTTTCGATAGAGTGCATCTTGTAAACTGCCTGGTATGGGTACAATTGCAATGTCTGCTGTGGCAAGTAAATTGCGTGAAGGATGGTTAAAGTCACACAAAATTTCTACCTGCCATAGATAGTTTTTACCCAAGGCTAAACCGGGTAAAGTTTCTGGAACAGAAACTTTCATAATCCCTGGTGAACTTTGTAATCGAGATTTATAAGTTAGTTTGAGCTGCTCATTACTGCTTAACTCATAAATAGAGAATTCTAGCAGTACTCTTTGGTGATTACTTACAAACCAAGCAAAGGTGGGATGAGTTGAAGTGGTTTGTCCAATGTGTGTAACAGGAGCAAGCAGGGTTAAAGAATCAGCATCACTAGCTTTGCATCTTCCCCTAGTTCCCGATGATTCTGTATAACCACTTGGTGGTTTTTGATCGGGTGGGGGTTTATATGCAGCTAAAGTTACCTGGCTAAACGAGAAAGGAATGGTCAAAGCACAAATTGTTAAAACCTTGGGATTAAAAACTTTGTGCAAGAGCCACTGTGTGTGAGTCATGATCTTTCCCTCTTGGCATTGCACTAAAAAAATATACTAATTGGTAGATGTAGCTGGTTAATAATTAGTTATTGTTTATTTTTAATTGCCATTAACCATAGAAGATTAGCAATTGGTTTTACATCATTGGCTATTACCATTAGTCGCGAACAAGTATTTTGTTAACCATGCTACATAATCCACTTTAATTGTATTACTAGTAACAGAGTAAATTCATTTCAGATTTTAGTCATTTGTATTGTAGAAAAATACATGAAAAATGTTTTTATTCTTAATCAAAACATTTACCAAAAACCTACCTTTGGTATAGGCCAAGATAATTCACAAAGTGTACCGCGAGGAGAAAGAGGCGATCGCGTAAACTTTCCTTTGAGATATTTAGCTAAAATTCTAAATTGTTGTGTTCCTCGACCTTCTTTAGAAGAAATGCTACCTAAGCCATCATCGACTATTTTCAGAGTGTACCATCCTTCATTTTGGGTACAACTTACCTCTAAACGACTTATACCTGTGGCGTGTTTACCAACGTTACACAAAGCTTCTTCTAAGAATCTACAGAGTCCCCGTTTTTGGTCAATACTTAAGTGATAATCTTCAATAGGATCAAATGTTACTATTTTAATCCTAAGTGTATGAAAGCAGGAAAATTCTCGCTGTAGTGTATGGTCATAAACTTGATAGAGAAGTGTATGAATAGGGTCTTGTAAATTTAGCAGTAAACCTTTTCCTAAATAAAGACTTCTATCTTGAGTTAGAGGTTCTCTTTGTAAAAATTCATATATTCCCCGTAATTCATAGTTTAATTTTTCTAAATCTTTTTCAAGTGTTAGTAGCAATTCTTCTGGGGATAAATCTTGTTCGCGAATTCTCTTCAATGCTTTAGCCAAGGTTTGCAAAGGTCCGTTATGAATTGTTTCAAAAGTACGTTCAATTAGCGCTTGACGGGCTTCAATTCTAGAACGCAATGCTTGATCATATTGATATAAAGCCGTCATTGCAAAACCATTTAAATTTAAAACGAGAATTGCTGGTATTAGTGGAACCCACAAACCCCAAAACAACAAAAGTAAATAACTAACAACTGTTAAAATGGCGCTACCAATCACAACAGCAATAAGATTTCGCCACGGGGACTTGGTAAGTCTAGCGAAAGCAATTCCTAAAATCCCCCAGCATATGATCCATGCATATTCCCAGCAATCTGTCCAAGTATTCAAAAGTGGTCGAGAATCTAGCACAGCACTAATGATTGCAGAACTTGCATGTGCTTGAAGTTCCACTCCATAAATGCGTCCCTCAGCAGGTTGTATGGATGTGACAGCAGAAGTAGTGATGAAGTCTTTGACACTAGGAGCAGTTACACCAATAATGACAATGCGATCGCGTATCCACTGCGGCTGATATCTTCCGTTTTTAATATCATTAAGAGATAAAATTCTAAATCTTTTTGAACCACTGCGAAAATTGAGCAATATCTGTATTCCACCAGCATCAGTTCTGATATATGCTCCAGAATTAGGCAAAAACTGGGGTAGTTCAATATTTCCAAACCTAATAGTTTTAGGATTACGAATACCATTTTCTAGGCTATAACCTTCCCTAGCTAAGTAAATTTTTGCTAAAAAAATAGACAAAGAAAATTTGTATTCTTGATTTATTGGTGTTGCTAATAAACTACGTCGTAATTTACCATCAGTATCAATAATTTGATCTGCAAAACCAACTTGTTCTGGAGATAATGCTGGTGGGGGAGAAAATTTCTCAGGTAATACTTTTTCAATCGCAACTAAATTTTTAATATCTTTATATGCACTAATTAATTCTGTATGACCAGGTTCAACAGGTAAATCTTTGACTATATCAAGACCGATAACTCTAGGTGCGAGAGAATTTAGTTTTCTCAGTAGTTCTGCAATTTCTCTGTCTGGGATGGGATATGTTCCAACACTGTGGATATCTTCTTCATTAATTCCGACAATCACAATACGTTCGTCAATAGGTTCAGCAGGACGTATACGTAGAAAATTATCAAAAGCTAACCACTCTAGAGATTGCATATAACTACTTAAACGAGTAATTATTACCAGCACTATGACTGTCATTCCTGGTAATAAACCTACACGCCAAATTATTATTTGCTCTTTAATGATTCTCCACACACCAGCCTGCATTTATTATTTATTGTTGATTATTTTTTGTTGTTAATCCCCAATCCCCAATTAATCAATTAATCCTTCTTCTCTAGCTCGCATTTCTGTTTGAATTCGCATATTTTTACCGTCTTCAGGATAAACATCTAAAGCATCTTGCAGCTTGCTCCAATAATGACGTACCATACGTTCGCCAACACACATTTGTTCTGCGATCGCCTTATCTGTTAATCCTTCTTCAAATGCGAGAGTTAGCACCCTTAACCATTCTGGTTTTACTTCTAATCCATAATGAACACCTTTAATATCTTTTGTATGAGTTAATCCTTGTAAAGCCCAATCTACTCTAGTTAACATTTCTTGGCTAGAAAGACTTTTATCTGCAACTGTAAAACCTCCTTTATGAATATCAATATCAGGTCTAATTCGGACTAATGTTCTTACATGAGCGCTTTGGACTACAATATTTAAATTGATATGGTTTTTCATTAAGTTTCTGAGTAATTTTACACCTGTATCTGGTCGTGCAAATTTGCCAGGACTCTCTGGTAGAGAAAGATCCATCACTACTAGATCAGGTTGCAAATTCGCTACTTGAGAAAGTGCTTCTTGAGCTGTGACAGCTGTCAGAAACTCAGCATCCACATACTTTTTTCGTAACACTTCTATAGTTCCGCCTAATACTGATTCATGATCATCTATTACTAAAATTTTTAGTAATGCTTGTTTTGTTAACGCCTGTTTCATAATTCACACCTCAACAATTGATGAGATCACTATTACGGCTAATTGTGAAGTTAAAAATCAGTATAAATGTAATTTTTCTCGCGTCTGTACAAAGAGTTAAAAAATTTCTGCTTCAAATACTGTGTATATTTTGACCGTAATTGTCTATGCGTGTTATTTTTAATCTACGGAAGAAAAGAATTTAGACTATATATTAAAGATGGTAAATTTTAATTCATTTAAAGATGTATTATACTAGTATAAACGAAATCAAGTAATGTTGATTTACCAAAATAAGTAGCAAACGACACTGAGGTTATTACTACAACAAAAACATTTACCTGATGTTAAAAATCTAAAAGTTTGACAAATAAATTCTCGCTCCGGTAAATTTTTGTAAAATACGACAGTGGAAATATCAGGGTAAGTAATTTGTAATGTTAGCTTGCCGACATTAGCTTGTTGTTGTAGACATATGTAAATAGAAATTTGTGTCAAAAAATCAGGTAAACTAATTCTAAGTAACTCCTCTATAGTTCTTAAAATAATGAGGCTACGATCTGCTGATTCATGTCGCCAAGACTGAGGCATATCAAGATGGAAATATATGTGAGAATGAGATCTAAGCCACGGTTCTAATAGATACTGAATTGCCAAAGGCAAATTATCTTGTATATATACTGGAAATAAGCGATCGCTCAACTGCGCTAGAGATTGATGAAAATTATCAATTTTTTTTAAAAGTTCTTGAGTTTGATTTGCCGATAACTCTAAATTACCTTCTGGTAAGAGTTCTAAGCTGCGACGAATAGTAAAAGATTCCTGTAATAGACCATCGCGAATTTTCTCTGCTTCCAAAAACATTTTCAGTGATTGTCTACAAGACCACCATTGCAATGCTTGTTGAGTTTTATAAAAATTTATCACTAAAAAAAATAGTGTAATCATGTAGAAAATCAAAATTAAAATTTGTACAGCAAATTGGTAATTCACAGCACATAGAGTTATTAGAGTTTTCCTAATTACATCTAGGAATATTAAATAGCATATGCTATTTTTTCCCTAAATAAATTGCTTAAATTAGACAATATTTTTGTCCAAAAGCGCTGTATGTATTACCTAAAACTGCATTAATGTTCCCAGATAATTTAATATTGAATTAATTCAAACTTTATTGCTCAATAATAATTTAGCAATAACGAGAAATCAGATCCCCGACTTCTTTAAGAAGTCGGGGATTTTGTCATTCACGAGAGCATTAAACTTATAAATCAGTAATTAACCTAGTCTTTCTCAGTAAGAATTGCAGAGCTGTTTCTTGTTTAGAAATAATATCAGCAGAAGCATTCATTCCAACTTGTAGATTACAGGTATTTTCCTGATTTCCAAAACTATAATTTTCAGGTTGAATCATTGCTTCAAAAGATCCAGCAGCAGGACTTGTACTAGTTGCTGCGATCGCATCTGAATTATTTACAGGTGCGATGGTATCTGGAGAAATAGCAGTCACAACACCTTGAAGAGTACCATAATCGGGATATGGACAAGCATCAACTCGCATCTGCACTTTTTGACCAATTTCCACCTTTTTAATTTCAGCCGCAGGAATTATGGCTTTCACAATTAAAGGCGCGTGATGTGGGACAATCTCCGCAATAGGTTCTGAGGGACGCACCACCTGACCAGGATTGCGTAAATTCAGCTTGAGAATCACACCATCACTAGTAGCACGAATGACGCTACTTTGCATTTGAATGATATTTTTTTGTAGTTCCTGTTGATATTGTTTAATTTGATTTACAAGTTCAATTTGTCGTTGAATTAAACTGTTTTTCTCTCTGATTAAACCAGCAATGCTAGATTGACCTTTCGCCTTTTCTTGCGCGATACGTTCCTGAGCAATTTCCACAGTTGCTTCACTAGGATTAAGAGCAGCTTTTGCAGTTTGAAGGGTTGCTTTAGCTATATCTATAGCTCTTTTCTCAGCTTCTACTTCTAATTGTGCTTGCTCAACAGCTAATTTTCTCTGCTCATAATCACGTTTCCCAATTGCTCCATATTGTGACAGTTCTTTGTAGCGTTCTCGATCCTGTTTAGCAAATTTCAAATCAGCATTGGCTTTTTTTAAACTCGCCTCAGCTTTTTGTAAATTTGCTTCTGCTGATAGTAATTCACTTTGAGTTTTAACTTGTTCATTTCGATAATCTCGTTTATTATGTTCTAAATCTGCTTTTGCAGAAATAACTGTTCTAGCGATAAGTTCTTTTTCAGCATCAATTTGAATATCTAAAGCTTGAGTTTGAGCTTTAATTTGAATTAATTGTAATTTACTTTCTTCAATACTGTTTTGTAATTGGCTATTTTTGATATGTAGTTCCATATCATCAAGTTTCGCAATTATATCTCCTTGTTTAACTATCTGATTTTCCTTAACAAAAATACCTTTAACTGTTCCTTCTAGTTCTGGTTGTACAATCCGCACATCTCCTGTAGGACGTACAGTTGCAGAAGTCTTGACACTGACATTATATTTAATATATGAAGCCAGAGCGATCGCTGTACCAAAATTGAGAACCAAAAATATCCCAGCCAAAGTTGTCCAACGACTAATCGGCGGTAGAAACTCATCGGTATTAACCGAAGGAAGAAACTTTTGATTATGAGTGTAGAGCATAATTCTTGATAGTTATCTTACTTAGTGTTTAGTTGTAGATAGTTATGAAAATTTTTTATTAGTTAGTAATTAACCACCAACCACCAACCACTAACCACTAACTACTAACCAATAACTAATTCAAGGAGTTAAAAAATCTAAATGGTCTCCTGGGAGAGAACTTAATTCTTCCACAGAACCTTGTAGTTTTAACCTACCTTGTTCTAAAAACACAATCCAATCAGCACGACCAATTACTCGCGGACGGTGGCTAATTAAAATTGTTGTTTTTCCTCGACGATGCTGAAATAATTGCTCTAAAACTTGTGCTTCACTGACAGGATCTAGTCCAGCAGTAGACTCGTCCAAAATTAAGATTGGCGGATCGTTGACAATAGCACGCGCTATTGCTAATCTTTGCCGTTGACCACCAGAAATATTTACGCCAAATTCCCCTAAAACAGTTTGATATTTCTCAGGAAGTTTGCTGATAAATTCATCAGCTTCTGCTATTTGACAACATCTAACAATCTGTTCAAATGTAACATGAGGTGATCCTAAACGGAAATTTTCAATAATAGAACGACTCCAAAAATGAGCATCTTGAGGAACTAAAACTATCTGATGACGTAGACAATCAAGAGCAAGGTCATTTAGGTTATATAATCCAATACGAATATTTCCAGATTGCAATGGGTATAAACCTGCAATTAATTTAGCAAGCGTACTTTTACCACAACCAGATTTACCAATAAAAGCAATTACTTTACCACCTGGAATTGTTAACGAAAAATCTTCTAATAAATCCATCCGACCAGCATAATGGAAGTTGACATCAGTACAAATAATGTCAGCATCTCCAGGTATCTTAGCAAACTGCTTTTTCGCATCTTTATCATCTTCTGGAGTTGCATCGATAACTTCCGTCAGACGTTGAACAGCAGTTTTGGCGCGAGTATATTCATCTACAAAACCAATGACACTACCAATCAAACCTAGGAAATTGGCATTCATAGCATTAAAAGCTAATAATTGCCCAATACTAAGATTTTCCTGTGGTTGAATTACCAAATTACCACCAAACCACAACAAAACCACACCGCCAATAGCAGCGACAAAGCCTGAGAATGTACTATTGATAATTGCAATTTGAATTGTATTTAAAGTCAGGGTTGTCAGACGACTAAATCGGCTTTGAAATTCATCCCAAAATTGTGGTGATGCAGTAGTAGTTTTGAGCGTGAGCGCGCCTTTAAAAGTTTCTACTAAAACGCCTTGATTTTCTGCTTCTTGAACTAATAATTCACGAGTTTTATTTCGTAAAGTCGGCTGAAATATAACTGTAGAAATACTCATTGCTAGAGCAATTACTACAGCCACTGTCGTCAGCTTCCAGCTATAAAATAGCATGAAGCCAAAAGAAATGATAGCAATAAAAAATTGGCTAGGTAAACCAACAATAACTTGAGCTACTAATTGATTAATCTGATCTATATCTCGTAAACGGCTAATAATTTCTCCACTACGACGAGCTTCATAGTAAGAAAGAGGTAAGCGCAAAATTTGTCGTCCAAATTCTAACACTAAACCTAATTGCAAACGCTGGGCAAAATGAGCAATTAAATTAGACTGAACAAATGAAAGACTAGTAGAAACAAAATGCATCACAACCACAGCAATAGCAACAGTCGTGAGCAACTTTGTATCCCCTCTCACCAATACATCATCAGTCAAAATTTGTAGCAAAAATGGTGAGGCTAAAGATAACAGTCCTAAAATTAAGTTTAAAGGTAACGCTTGCGCCAGTATGCCGCGAAAAGCCCAAACGCGCCGTAAAAAACGCCAAAAACCACTAATTTTATCGTCTTCTTGAGAAAAAAAGCGAGTTTGATCTGGCTGCAATAACAACATCAGCCAATCTGTCCAATTATCTGCGACATCCTTTTTAGACACATAACGGATGCCTACTGCTGGATCAGCAATTACACATTTTTGACCTTGCTTGCCATACAAAACAACCCAATGATTTCCCCCCCAGTGAATAATTGCTGGTAGAGGTGCTTCTTTGATTCGATTTAAAAGTTCTGGCGAAGTTTTCACTGGACGAGCATTAAACCCAAGTGCTTCTGCACCCCGCTTTAAGCCTAATAAAGTAGTTCCAAACTGTCCAGTACCTACCATTTCACGGATGTGATTGAGAGTAAAATTACGTCCATAATGCTTAGAAATAGTAGCTAGACAAGCAGCTCCACAATCTTCTTCACTATGCTGTTTAACAAATTTGTATTTCATCTGAAATCCACCCAAAAGATTGAGAACCTGAAGGTTTAATCAATCTGTTTGCTTGTTATTGAAGTGACTTGATAATGGCAACCAACTACTAAATTAAGCGAACAGATACAAAATCAATCTTCGTAAGACCTCCAAGCCACTTAAACCATACTTACGTCCACTTTTTCCAAAACTAAAGCCAAAGGTAAGTTCTGATAGTGAATAGCCAGTTTGTTGCTTAGATGTTATGTTGTGTACACCATCTGAAAAATTATTTTCATAATTTGCAAAAGTCACAATATTTGTTCTTTTAACAAAAAAATCAAATAGTGAAGATGAACCTCCTCCTGTTACAATCTCCTGTTCCTGTTCAGACAAATCTACAAAAAGTTCGGACTTGATTAGTTCTCTATCTGTAGACACCTTTACACCTCTTTTCTATGTCTGCATAGACAGTTTAAAAAACTATAAGTATCACACAAATTTTTGGGTTTTTATCAATAGTCAGCTATCATCTCATCTCAAGTTTGTATGATTACTTATAATTCCCGTTTAACCTCAACCCTCCCCTTAGCAAGGAGAGGGAAGGGAGGTGAGGTTTGATATAAGCAGAATTGAACGGATTATTAATTCTGGCTCAACATCACCGTTTATAATTAATCCAAGTATATTAATATGCCATATATGGATCATCAGAATCGAGGTAGAAATCCTTGTAAGCACTAGTATCTATCTCTAAAGATGCAAATTCTTGGGTAACATAACTACCATGAGGACCAGAACCAATTGCAAAATTAAAAGCAGTTAAATCTTGATAGTAGTTAGTATTGATGTAGTCGGAAATACTCTTACCACCAGCAACCAATTGCTGTTGTTCTTCTGTTATTTCATTAAACAATTCATTAAACATTATTAAAAACTCCTTGTTCAGGTTTATATAGTTGTGTTGAAAGTTGAGTACCTGATTTGGCTACTCAACTTTTGGATTACTTAGTATGGATAGTAGTAGTAGGGATTGACTTGGAAACTCTTGTTAGCACTAGTATTGATTTCTTGTTCAGCAAATTCTTGAGTTACCACACTACCGTTAGGACTAGATGCTGCTGCAAAAGCAAAAGCAGTTGTATCTGCATTAAAGTAAGTGCTGAGATAATCATTAATGCTCTTACCACCAGCTACTAGCTGCTGTTGTTCTTCTGCTACTTCACTAAACAAATCACATGCAAAATTTTCGTTAGACATGATTTAAACTCCCTTATTTCGATTATTGAAAAATTGATTTTTTTAGTATGGATAGTAGTAAGGATTGAGTTCAAAAGTTTTGTAAGCGCTGGTATCAATTTCTTGTTCAGCAAATTCTTGAGTTACCACACTACCGCCAGGACCAGATGCTGCTTTAAAAGAAAAAGCAGTTAAATCTGCATAGTAATTAGTGTTGAGATTATCATAAATGCTCTTACCACCAGCTACTAGCTGCTGTTGTTCTTCCGCTACTTCACTAAACAAATTAGATGCAAAATTTTCGTTAGACATAGTAGCAAAACTCCTTGCTTATCTTGTTGTTGTTGAGTGTAATACTTAAAGTTGAACCGCTTTATTTACTAATTCAACTTCTTGCTTATTTATTACGATATACTCTTGCTAATCTGTCAGTCACTTACACTTTCTGTAAACTTATTTACCTGCTTGAGAAGCATGAATAGCAGAATTATACGAGTGTTATTTCTGAAAAGTACATGCCAATAAAAGCAAAAACCCGGTTTTTCTATAAACCGGGTTCATTAGAATTAAAAACATCAAAGAAATTGGAAAATATTTAAATTAATTACAAAAATTAACTATTAGAACGATGAGAAAGTTCACTTATTTTTGCTATGCGATCGCGAATCAATTTTAACTGTATTTGACTGTTCACAGGATCTCTGGGAAGAGGAACTTCTGTATTTGGCCAGTCAGATAGATCATTGCATGGACATAACTCAGCAGGCATACCTATAGTTCGCAAAGGTATAGGCATTGTGCAGCGCGAACAGGGATACATTTCCCAAGTGGATGTTAGCAGTTCGCCAATAGTTTCGGTCGTACCTTCAAGATAACAATCTCCTGCTTCTTCAGAAATAATTTTCTGCCAGCATTCTTCAAACTCATCACTATAGCGATCGCCTACAATCACAGACTTGGGCAACAAAGATTCTGCACCATCATTGATGATGATTTTTTTGCCCAACTGAAGCCAGTAAGCTAGATATTTTTTAACTTCATTTTGAGATGCCATACTCTTAATTTTATTTAGATTTTTGATACTCAATTTGGAATTAATCCTTAAGAAGAGTCGCTTGTCAATGGTTAATAGTAATCAGTTATTCTCCTTTCTTTCGCCCCTACCCTTGAAAGTCCCCACCTTCCCCGTTACCCAATCCCCGATCCCCCACAAACAACGGAGAACCAAGCAAACTGAGATTGAGAACATGACCACCAGTAACTAGATAAACAGCTTCACAGATTGTGCCTAAGTGTCGCACTAAACCACCTAAGCGATCGCGAAAAGTTCGACCCATTGGATAAGCCGGTATCACGCCCCATCCTGTTTCTTCACCGACAAAAATCATATCGGCTGCCACTAGTTGCACTGTCTCTAAAAATTCTTCCATAGTCTTTTCCCACATTGCTTCTTCCTGAGAGAGTAGATTAGCTACCCAAGTTCCTAGAGAATCAACTAAAACGCAGGTGTTCGGTGGCATTTGGGCAAGAGTATCAGACAATTGCCCTGGTACTTCCAACGTCACCCAATCTGGGGGGCGTCGTTGCTGATGCTGTTGAATACGTTGCAGCCACTCTTGATCAGCAGGATCGCGACTAGCAGTTGCTATATAAACTACTGGTTTGTCTGATTGTATTGCCAAAGCCTCTGCCCACTCACTTTTACCAGAACGCGCAGGCCCAGTCACCAGAATGATTTGATTCATTTTTAGCTCAATAAACCCAAATATAAAAATCTCATAACACAAGGTTAAAAATAAAATGAGAAAAGGGGAATCATAAATTAAAACTAAGAAATAACCATTACCCTTGCCTCATAAGTGATCCCCAATCCTTAATGCTCAATGATCCTAAGTACTACAAGGAGGAAAACCCTGCAAAACACTAGCTTCCCAATACTCCTAATTATTGGCTTAATTCCCAGCCGTTTCCTGGATATGTTGAATAAACCAGGAATTTAAACCTTTACCATAATTTTTCACTTTGGGGATGAGATTGTTGACCCCAAATAACTTTTAAGAGATAAAATTAACACTCAGCATCCTATTGATGTAACTATTGGGAAAAGTCAAAAATCCCAACTATCAATTCAGCACCATCCACAATCACAAGTCATAGAAAAGTTAGAGATACCCATTATGAAAGCAGGTTTAAAGCGTATTGAGGCTACTCTACACGATTTAGTAAATCGCGACACCACTACTACCGAGTCATCAGAAGTCAATAAGCAATCTTTATCATTTCGGATCAGTGTTGGTGAAGTAGAAAACTCAGAAAATGGTGATATCCAATCTGAAGATGAATATGATGAGCAATCACAAGAATATTCCCAGTTTCATCACGACTGTGTTCAAACATTCCAAGTCGAAGAAAACGGTTACAAAACACCAAGCCTACCCAAATTCAAAACTCCTAGCTTTACTAACCATCGCAATGCAGCCAATCCAGCATTGGCAATGAATCTGTTGCAAGAAATACAAGAAATTGTTGGCGCTTGGCAGGCAGAACTGCACAAAATCGTGCGACAAATCCAAGACGTTTATTTAGAAGGGCCAATAGTTAATGGTTGGTTAGAGTCACACACAGACAACGAACCCAAAGGAAGCGCGACGCTACGTCATGCAGAAGTTAACCGCTTGATGGACTACGTAGAAGAAATTTGCGCTCAACAAGCTAAAATTTCTTCTCAATCATCCTCTGCTGGCTATCGTTTGTGTGGTTTAGATGCTTCAGGTACAGTGTGGACGCGTCCCTGTCCCCCCGATCAGGTTGCAAGTGTGAGTATGGCGATCGCTCGTTACCAAAAGTTACGTCAGTTGTTAGGACGCAAGCAATACTTAGAAACTCGTCTAGCACAACTAGCTGAAACGCTTGTGGTATTACATGGTCACATTCAATGTCAGTGAAGTAAGTAACAGGCAATTAAGAATAAGACCTCGAAATTTTTAATTTGCGGTGATAGCAAATTTAACTATGAGCATCTTACAAGAAGATATCAGGGTGATTTCCGAAAAAACTCGGTTGGTGAGTCAGGATTTTTTGGTATAGATTGGCTCCAGAACAGGCAATATTGAATTTTTTTATGGTTAGTACTTAGTGGTTATTAAAACAACCAACAACCTACAAAAATTCAACAACCAATTCCCAAACCAAAAACTTCCCATGCCAGATACGCCAATCTCTGCCATTATCTGTACTCACAATCGAGATAATTATTTAGGCACTGCTATAGATAGCCTCCTAGCGCAGGACTTTGCTGATGGCTTTGAAGTGATAGTGGTGGATAATTGTTCTAGCGATCGCACCAGTTCTGTTGTAGAACAAAGAGCGAATCATCCCCACCTGAAGTATGTTTTTGAACCTATTGTTGGTCTATCTGTAGCCCGAAATACGGGTGCTGAAGTTGCAAGTGGTGAAATTCTGGCATACCTTGATGATGATGCTGTAGCAAGCCAAGGTTGGCTGCAAGTTTTATATAACGCCTATAAAAATAACCCAAAATTAGCGATCGCTGGTGGTAAAGTCAGCTTGTTATGGTCAGAGGAAATGCAAGCACCACGGTGGTTATCTCAAGGATTAGCGGCTAATTTAGGAGCATACAATCTCGGTGACAACATAGTTTACGTAGACAAGCCTGGTTTAACCCCCAGAGGTTTAAATTACTCGATACGTCGTAGTTTTTTAGAAGAAATAGGCGGCTTTGATCCTCGGCTTGGCCGCATAGGTAAAAATTTATTATCTAACGAAGAACTGCAAATGACCGAACTTGCCCTCCAAAGAGGTTGGCAAGTTATGTATTTACCACAAGCCCACGTATTTCACAATGTAGCCCCCGAACGTCTTAAACGCTCTTGGTTTTTAAATCGTGGTTGGTGGCAAGGTATTAGCGAGTGTTATCGAGAACAACTAGCAGGTACAGCAGGTTTCGGTCAGCTACAACGTGGTAGCGAACGTTTTTCACGTGGTTTGTACAAAGCAGTTAAATATTTTGCTGATCCAGCAGAACGATTCGACAAGCTTGTTTATGCCTATGGTCAGATTGGTTATTTAAATGCTGCGATCGCAGGCTTGTTATCAAAAAGAGTCAATACTCAATAGTTATTTGTCATTTGTCAATAGTCATTTGCTATTCACGAATGTATAGATGCTCTGTTTGTGCAATCTAATTAACAAATAACTACTAACCACTACCAAAAATATTATGTCATCTTCTAAAATACCAGTTTCTGTATTAATTCCAGCTAAAAATGAAGAAGCAAACTTGCCCGCTTGTCTTGCTAGTGTGCAAAGAGCAGATGAAATTTTTATAGTAGATTCGCAAAGTAGTGATCAAAGCGGCGAAGTTGCGAAAAATTATAGTGCAAATATCGTGCAATTTTATTTCAATGGACACTGGCCTAAAAAGAAAAATTGGTCTTTAGAAAACCTAAATTTTCGGAACGAATGGGTTTTAATCGTAGATTGCGATGAGCGTATCACTCCTGAGTTGTGGGAAGAAATTGCCCAAGCAATTCAAAATCCAGAATATAATGGCTACTACCTAAATCGTCGTGTATTTTTCTTAGGTAAATGGATTCGCCACGGTGGTAAATATCCAGATTGGAATTTGCGTTTATTTAAGCATCAAAAAGGGCGTTACGAAAATCTAAATACAGAAGATATTCCTAATACAGGTGATAACGAAGTTCACGAACACGTCATCTTAGATGGAAAAGTCGAATATCTCAAAAACGATATGATTCACGAGGATTTTCGTGACCTTTTCCATTGGTTAAAACGCCATAACCGCTATTCTAATTGGGAAGCCCGTGTTTACTATAATTTGCTTACAGGTAATCATGATCACGGTACTATTGGCGCGAAATTATTTGGTGACGCCGTACAGCGCAAACGCTTTTTAAAAAGAATTTGGGTGCGACTACCATTTAAACCATTTTTGCGATTTGTATTGTTCTATTTTATCCAGCGTGGTTTTTTGGATGGTAGGGCTGGATATATTTACGCAAGATTGTTGAGCCAATATGAATATCAAATAGGGGTTAAACTCCACGAATTACGCCACTGTGGCGGCAAACTCAATTCTAAATCTAATTCAGGGGGATCGGGGATCAGGGATTGGCGATTGGGAATCGGAGAGAATAGCCAATGACTAATAATCAATTACCAATTACCAATTACCAATTACCAATTACCAATTACCAAACATTTATAGATTTACGCAAATATGACCAATCTTGGTTTGACCGTGGGCGTCCCAGTTGGTATGTTCTGCTGTGGTGGTTTGTGCAGGCGATCGCTTTTCCTGTGATTCCTCACCCACTAAATGGTCTGCGTTGTGCTTTATTACGTCTGTTTGGCGCTCGTGTTGGTGCAGGGGTGTTCATTAGACCTACTGCTCGCTTCACCTACCCTTGGAAAATCACAATCGGTGACTATAGCTGGATTGGGGATGACGTAGTTTTATACAGCCTGGATTACATACATATAGGTGAACATTGCATAATATCCCAGAAAAGCTACCTGTGTACTGGTAGTCATGATATGTACGATCCAGCTTTCGGGTTAAAAACAGCGAGTATCTGCATTGGTAATGGGGTATGGTTAGCAGCAGATTGCTTTGTTGGCGCTGGGGTTAAAATTGGTGCAAATGCAGTCATTGGCGCCCGTAGCAGTGTTTTTACTGATATCCCACCTGCACAAGTTTGTTGGGGAACACCATGTCGTCCTCGTTATCCCAGATTTAAAGAACAAGCTTAATTTTTAATGAAAGGGGCGCACGTCTATCTGTGCGCCCCTACTACCTAGATTTGTAACCTGATTCAAAAATTACAAAATCCCAATCATATGCAATAAACCGTGTCCGGTAATCAATTCAATCATTAAGGCAATAAAACCAAGCATGGCAATGCGACCATTCCAGACTTCTGCACTCGTAGTAATACCCCATTCCCAAGCCTCTGGTGGATAAATTTTTACCTTCTTCTTCATTTGGTAAACTTGGGAGAGCTTGACACTGGGAGCTGTGAGAGCATCAACTACCAAGTCTGCTAAAGCTCTAATAAATACTGTATGGGTGTTGAGAGCAGGTACACGACGGAAGTTATGAATTCCTGCTTCTTCTGCTAATTCTCGATACTCAAGATCAATTTCTTCTAGTGTTTCGATGTGTTCGGAAACAAAACTAATCGGTACGACTACTAAGTCTTTAACACCTTGCGTTGCTAGTTCCGGAATAGCATCTTCAGTGTAAGGTTGTAGCCATTCTACTGGACCAACACGACTTTGGTAAGCCAATGTATGGGCATTGGGTCGATCAAGTGTCCGCATGATTAAATAGGTACATTCCTCAATCTCTTGCTGATAGGGATCACCTGCTTCTTCTACATAGCTTTTGGGAACACCATGAGCGCTAAAGAATACATGAGCTTCTTCTTGATTGGGTACTTGGTCAATTTCTTGAGTGATCAGTTCTGCCATCGCCTGAAGATAGCCTGATTGTTTGTACCAAGAAGGAATAACCGTGTATTCTATCTGCTGGAGTCTTGGATCTTCTTGCCAAAGTTTTTCTAAAAGCCGGAAGCTAGAACCACTTGTGCTGATAGAAAATTGCGGATACAGAGGTAATATAACTAGTTTTTCAATTCCATCTTGGATAATTCTGGCGATCGCTTCTTCGGTGTAAGGATGCCAGTAACGCATACCAATGTAGATTTTTGCATCTTGCCCCAAGGCTTGCAATTGTTCTTTGAGCGCATCTGCTTGGGCTTCGGTAATTCGCCGCAGTGGAGAACCACCACCAATTTTGCGGTAGTTTTCTTGAGATTTTTTCGTACGCCGTGAAGCAATAAACCAGGCCAGGGGTTTTTGCAACCAGGGAAAAGGTAGGCGAATAATTTCCGGATCAGAAAACAGATTAAAAAGAAATGGCCCTACATCTTCTAACTTCTCCGGGCCACCGAGATTGAGTAGTAATACGCCTACACGACCCATAGCAGTAACAATCCCCCAATCTTTTCAGGTTTTTTACTAATGTTAACAATATATCTTTATTAAATATATAAGTTAACGACTAAGGATAGAGGCAGTGGCTACAATTTTACGAGATTGGAGTTATCGTTACCAGTGGCTGTACGATGGTATATCCCGTTTGGCAGCTATAAGTATTGGTGGTGAACAACGTTTTCGACAATTAGCTTTGCAAGGTTTAACAATTCACTCAGATACCAAAGTCCTTGATTTGTGCTGTGGAAGTGGACAAACAACACAATTTCTAGTCAAATTGTCACAAAATGTAACAGGATTAGATGCTTCACCATTATCTCTGCAACGGGCAAAACAGAATGTACCACAAGCAGAATATGTGGAAGCTTTTGCGGAAGAGATGCCCTTTGCTGATAATCAATTTGATCTGGTACATACAAGTGTTGCTTTACACGAAATGCAACCAGAGCAATTGCGAAAAATTATTCAAGAAGTATACCGTGTGCTAAAGCCAGGTGGAGTGTTTACTTTTATAGATTTTCATCATCCTCATAATGCCTTGTTTTTGCCATCTGTATGGCTGTTTTTGTGGTTATTTGAAACGGACACTGCTTGGCAGTTGTTGAAGACTGACTTACCTGGGTTATTAATGGAAATGGGGTTTAGTATCAACAAGCAAAGTTTATATGCGGGTGGAAGTTTGCAAGTGATACAGGCGAGTAAGGGACGTAATAACGCTTCACCATAAGTCTGATAGATTTAGGAACAACTAATCAGTTATCAGTTATCAGTTATCAGTTATCAGTTATCAGTTATCAAATTAAACTGTTAACTTTTAACTGATTCATGCCCGACCCTTTATCTATTTTCTTCTATAACTTCTCCCACAATAGGCTGTGATGCAATATTTGCTAAACCAACATCCTCCAACAAATTAGCCCAATCTTTGGCAAGTATAGGATTTTTTGGTTCATTTAAGCGGAGTTTAGCTAACTCAGACAAGGCTGAGTACCAAATCCCATTTTCAGCATAAATTGCGATGTGCTGTCGTGGTTTAGTAGTTGATTTCAAAAGACCTTTTAAGTTTGGTTGGATTGCTATCTTTTGCACCCATCCACGCACAAATATTGGGTTCAGTAGTCTTTGGCGAGAACAATAAAGTTTGAAGTACCATTGATGATCTTTGTTAAGTTCTAAGGGTACTGTAGATGGCACTGTTAAGCTCACAAACCCTGGCGTCTTAGGCAGAGTAAATTTAGTCTGATAGATTTCTTCATCTGCTTCATTCTGTAATACAAATTTTCCAACGGGTGTGTCTTGTGATTTATACGGTACAAAAAACCAAAAGCTAGGATTATCATCAACCGTCAAACCGACATTTTTTTCTGGTATCAATGCAATTATTGGTACATTCACCGACGGACAGTCACCACGGCTTCCAGTTCCTACCCTATTATTAGGTCTACCTCGCCTTGATCCATCTGGTTCTTTGTCTTGAAAGTGAATTTCTATATTCTGAGAATTGCTAGTATTCAAATTGTGATTTACTGGTTGATTGGATTGGGCTATTTCTGGTACAAAATAGCTCATCCAGACAAGCAACATACAAGCGATCGCTAATGCCCATTTTGATTTAGTCATTTGTCATTTTTTTGGTTGAACTACAGTACAGTTTGTTTATCTAGTACAGTACGTCAGAAATCAATCTACCCTTTATAAAAGGCTAAAGCTATAAAATATAGTTCTTCTGAATGCGTGAATGTGTGAATGGGTAACTTCCAAGGTAGTAGTACTAGCCTTTATATTATTTTCATTGGTGTAATTAAATTAAGATTATGCACTTAGGGAGTAGTGTGAAAACATAAAATTTTTTTATGCTAAATAATGATAAATTTTTGCACAATTTAGTTGATAATATGCATGTTTACAAAATAAGGGAACAGGGAACTTCAGGTTAAGAGTTCTTTGTTAAGAGTTAAGAGTAAAAAAACTTTAAGCGTGGGTTTCCCTTTTTCCCATTTCCCGTTCCCCGTTCCCTCTGAAATATTTTTATTGTTATTCTTCACTTTGAGATGAACTTAAGGTAGCCACTGTTGCTCCACCTGTTAATAAGACTAGTGCTGATGGAAGCAGTGGTATCCATAATCCTTGTATTAATAAGAACAAACAAGCCAGATATAAAAGACCGATCGCACCGATTAAGGCAATGATCAAGTGTAAGCGCGATCGCAACTGCCAAGCCAGTACACCTCCCGCTAAACACCAAACCCAAATCCACAGGTTTTCACCCCACTTTGGTAAAACCCATAATAGTGGTCGATGATCCAGCACAGCACTGAGAATCTGACTAACCATATGTGCTTGTACAACAACTCCTGGCATTTCCTTGTGGGGCCACATTTGGCTAGTGTAGGGAGTAGACCAGTAATCGTGAAAACTTTCGGCAGTTGTACCAATAATCACTATGCGATCGCGGACTAATTCGGCAGTGAGTTGATCGTTGAGAACCTCTTTGAGAGTAACTGTTTGGGCGACTGGATCGGCAGCACGCCAATTTAATAAAACTTGATAACCGAGATTATCTATATCACTGTAACCGCCACTGTTTTGCTCTAAAGTTTTAAAGACCACATTGCCAAACTGCCAATTATTTTCAGGTGTCAGTTTAGGTTGAATACCTTGGTTTTTTAAGTAACGGCTAGCAAGGCGAAAGTTAAAAGATTTATCAGTCGCGCAGGGAGGTGCAGGAGCCATAGCCAAAATTTGGCGACGGATAACGTTATCAGGATCATCAATGACATCACTAAAACCTTGACGTTGGATTTGGGTAGAAACTTCTGGGGGTGGTGGAACACCAGGATTAGTTTTGTCTTCACTGGCTCTGCATATAGCAATAAAGCGATCGCTTGTTTGCATCGTTTTGGCTAAATCTGCATATTCTGGTTTGGCTGGATTTTCGCGATAGATATCCAAACCAATAACATGAGGGTTGAAGCGTTCCAGTTTTTTCACTGCTTGAGCCAATGCTTTGTCTGATAGTGATGCTCCTGCTCTTTCTGTGGCAGGTTGAGCGCTGACATCAGCTTCTGTCACTTCTACTATAAGTATACGAGGATCGGTTTTTTCAGGAGGGCGCGATCGCATCAATAAATCAAAGGCTGCGAGTTCTCCCAACTGCAAAATTCCTAGCGATCTGATACCAATAGCAAGGGTTGTTATTACTAAACTTGCTTTCAAGATGAGTGGGAGAATGCGTCGCTTGGGCAAAATTGGGCGGCGATCGCTCACACGCTGTTCTGGCCAAACTAACGGTTCTGCGGCTGGGTTCTGGCAAATTACTGGTAGCCAGCTAGCACAGGGAAATTCATTTTCCAAACCCTGTAATTTATCCTGTGCTTCCCGCACCGCTAGATAGAAAGATTCCCCATGAGCAAAAGCTTCTAGAAAGTGCTTTAAAAATTCCTGGGCGACAAAATCGGGGACTGGTTCTCGCATGACAATCATTTGCGGAATTTGCAGAGAACCCAATTCCCGTGCTAATTCTATACCTTCGCAGGAGTTAAAAATGACTAAATTTAAACCCCGTGCGATCGCTGCTTTGAGAGCATTTTTTAATTGGGCGATCGTCAAAGTATCTGTTTGATTGAGATGAATTCGACCATTTTCTTTTTCCACATCCGTTGAACCATGGCCTGCAAAAAACAGCATATCCCAGCCTCGTTTATCCCAAAGCCACCGATCCAATTCTTGTCTTTGTGGTTCGACTAAAAAAATAATTTCCGCGCCTGGTAATTGCTCTAAAATCGTCCGATCTTGTTGGACATCGATTCCTTGACTATTACCCAGCACTGCTAATATCCTGATTTTTCGTCCAGAATTTTTACGTAACGGCTTAACTTGCTCAACCTCTAAAATGCTTGAACATGCCACCGCCTTTTGGTAATCTTCAAAAAAATTCCACAAATGCCAAGGTAGACGCCTAACTTGGTTGTCTTCTGTTGCTAAAATTAAGCGTATTTCATCATCTGGGTTTAATTTTGTGCGTAATTTTTGATCGATGTGACGAAATGGCTCAGATTTCAACCAGGAATTAATTTGTTTGTGTAAATCATCGCATAAATTACTAAAATCAATAGAGGAAACATTCGTGACATCTTCTTCATCTATTTCGATATCTATATCCTCTAGGTCATCTGTGTAATTACGCCAATCAGAGCCAGGATAGAGAGTTTCATAAAGTAATTGATAAAGCAGTTGCCAACGTTTGTAGAGTGACCAAAGTTCTGGTGCAGGTGGTAGGCTACCCGTAAATTGCATGGCGATTGGATTACCATCTTCCCACAGTGCAGCAGTCACAGAGGGAAAGCCTTGCTTTAAATTACCCTTTCCCAGGTTTAATACAACCAGTTTACTCATGGCTCTTAGCCAACAAGCTTCTCAAGCATAAACTTTTCTTTAATACTGATATCACCTAAAGCGACCTGTAAACTAAAACTTTTTCCTGGAGGAGATTTAAATTTTTTGAGTTGAATAAAATGGTCGTGACTTCTAGATTGTACTTCCTGAATAATGTTTCCTGACCCCGAAAGCAAAAGCAATTTTAGATCAGGTGGTAAATACACCTCTTCATTGGCTGGATGTAGCTGGACACGGATACTAACTTTCTCATCGATCTCTGATGTTAGACCAATCAGCAGTACAACAGCAGTATCCCTTAATTGCATCCCTAAATCAATTAACTTAGCTCCCTTAACCCGAACTTCATTCAAAGTAGCATCACTCCGGAATTGCACAGCTAAAGTATGTTGTTGTGAGCTACAGAAGGTGTCAAAAGAGTCCCAACCTGCTTCAAAGACATTTTGAAACCATTTACTTAAGTTGTTTACCAAAGAGTGGTTGTATTCAACAAGATTCCCTTGATGTTTTAAAAGCCTTTTTTGGTACAAATCTTGCCTTTCTTCATCTAGTGCTAGTAGTGCCATCCATTCTTCATGACTTATATTTTCGGGTAAATCAGGAGTCCATTGATCTAGTTGCTTAAGTAATTTGTCTACTTGTATGCTTGACAATGTTGGCAAAATGTTTACCTCTGGTTTTTGTACAGAACATATTTCTCGTGCTACCCACATGACATTTATATCTGCAATTAAATCCTCTTCATCTAATAAATAAGTTCGGTCTATCAGGTCAAAATTAGCTTGCTCGCGAATTTGTTGGTGAGTTGTGTATCCCCACACTCCTAACCAGTTTTCTTCTAGATTGATCTGCACAGCTAGATAATAATTCGCTACCCAGTTGGGAATATCAACCCATTCTTGAGGGATGCGAAATTCTCTCAGATTACTTTTATCGGTGGGGATTAACACTAGTCGCAGATCACCCAAAGTTATACAAGTACCATTTACAAATTCCCAAAAACTGGGTAACTGATGATAGCTTGGCCACACATTTGGAGTTTCACCCAAATCTGGGTCTTGTTTCAACATATTTAAAAAAGAATTCAAACATAAAGAATTTAGGTAGGAATTCCAACGAGCAGCAGGGTTAGAATAATAGTTTTGAGCAGATATTTGCCATGCATATTCTTGTTCTTGAGATGATAATTCTAACCATAATTTCTCTGGATAAAGCGTTATCAATTCATCCATTTCTAAGTTCATATAAATCATCCCTGGTTAGTAAAATAAAATTTAGTTTTTAACCATTCTTCAACAAAATCAGCTATTTTGTGATTGACTATTGCCAAAGAATTTTTTTCTAATTTTATACTCTCCTCTAATTCGTTTTTGAAGCATATAGCTAGATATTTTTTTAAATGTGAAATTATCTGAGAGCCTTCGGAAATAAAGACAGTTATTTGTTGATAATTTGTTTGCTCTAAAGTATGAATTTGATTTGTAAGCATTGATATTTTTTCTTGTTCTGGAAACTGCTCTACAATCTTATCTAATGTCGAGTAAAATATTTTTTGACAATGAAAGCGCAAACATTCATTCATAGCATCCTTGATATTTTCCAATTCTTTTTCATTTTTAAAGCAAATATCTGGGTCAAGCTTATTCAATTCAATAGCTATTTTTTTTAATAGATTTCTAATATATCTATCTGAGTGACGAGCTACTTGATATTGTTTTTGTAAGTCTGGATACTTATTTTTTAAAATTATCGCTATTTCAGTTTGAGTTAAATTTAGTCCTTGCCAAAGTTTAAATATGGTTTGACCAGCTTCTGGCAGAGATGCAAATAAATTTGAAACAATTGACTGAACTTGCTCCCATGTTTCTTGTTGTATGAGATTATCCCAAAGTGTAGGTATGGGATCAGAAACATTATCATATTCTTCTAATGGTAAAAAACGTTTTGTGCGATAATCACGAGCAGATCGCACACAAATTGATAACATATGTTGAACTTTTTCACTAGAAATTGAGGTTGTAGGAAAATCTAGTTTATTGATTTTTTGATTATAGCAATAGGCAATTTCTTGTAGATGCTGTTGATTTGGAGGTTCTAAACTACGCCCTCCTTGACAACGTGCTGGCTGATAAATTTTATCTAAACATTGCCAAACCAAGCAGTATAAATCAAGTTTTGTGTGATTGATCCCTTGATAAAGCAATGCTTCGCGTAATTCTTTAGTGTTTAAATCTTTTAGTAAACCATAATCAGAAAATTTTCCTCTCTTTGCTTCTAGATCATGTTGATAAATGGTATTGCTGATTAGTCTTATGATTGCTGTTTTAGCATATCCTTCAATATTCGTCAGTGGATATTCAAAATTAAAATTTTTGAGAAGTTTACTTGCTGGATTAGCAGCTGCATTAGCAATTTGAAAAAATTCTTCTAGTGGATATTTATGCTGGAGATATTTAAATCTTTGATAAGATTTTTGAGAAGCCCACAAGCAAGCTTCTTGCAAATATGCAGATAAATGTTTCCCCGCGATGAAAGAAGACGTGGTGATGCGGTGAGGAGGGCGTTGCGGAGGTACCCTCCGTTGTAGCGACTGCGTTCGCGCAGCGTCCCGGAGGGAACCACCCGAAGGGTGATGCGGTGATGCAGAGAAATTTCCCGTGTCCTGTTGTCCTCCTTGTCCTCCTTGTTCCCCTTGTTCTTGTGTCTCCGTCTCCTGTTGTGTTGATTTCTCTCTGATTACTTTTAGAAAGTATTGCGCCCAAAATTCTTCATTAGCATCTCTTTGTGACTCTACTAAACTCCTCATACAACGTTCTAGTTCTGGATCTGTTCGCCAAATAGGATTTCCATCACTACCGGGATTACCAAAACTGAGAAACGTTGAGAACTTTTCTATGATGTCTTCACGTTTTTTCATGAAGTGTCCTCTGCTTTTTGCTGAGGTCAACTGTTAATGAGTCAACCTAGTCCTCAAAATATCCAAGACAAGATGTTGCTATTTATGTATGGGAATTGCAAACAGGGAATTATGCAGCAAATGTCGTCAAAAGACTTAAATTATATGAAAATCTTGGCTAAGACTATTTTGAAGCTTGTTTTCCTATTGTCGCATGGACTATTGCTTCGATCCCTGTAAAGTATCTGTCAAAAGCATCTGTACGATTGTGCGATCGCGATTCAATAAATTTCTATCCTTCGGGGGAGGATATTTTAGCTGTGACACTTTAATCGCTGCCAACTATATAGTTAATTCTCAGATCAGTCTATGCTATAGAAAATAAGACTAGAAATTATAGCAAAGAAAATCAATGAACATCAAAACCCAGAAATCTGCCCTTTTTAAGCCTGTTGTAGGAAAGTCAGACGTGGATGATCAACGAATTAAGGAACAGCGAGTCAAAATTAATGCTGGTACAGGACTTTATATGGAGTCATCCAAATGGGCTAAAGTTGAAAAGACGGTGAGTCCACGTTATCGTTTCACATCGGCCAAAGAGCAAGTTTGTCAAATCAAGAAAACTTGGTACATTTTCCCCTCTACTGTGTAAATTTCTTCAAAATAAGCAGTTCGACAAAATTAAATTCATTCGTGGAGATAGGAAACTCTTAACAGGGAATAGGGAATAGGGAATGAAGAAACAATATGTGTAACTAAATACCGTTTAAGTACTTAAATAAAAAAGTGTGATTGTATGCTTTACCTCGTTATCTTGAAATAAATCAAGTTTTTGAGTTGTAAATTAAGTTTTTGAGTTGTAAATTAAGTTTTTGAGTTGTAAATCAAGTTTTTGAGTTGTAAATCAAGTTTTTGAGTTGTAAATTAAGTTTTTGAGTTGTAAATTAGCTTCACAAGTCATAAAACAGATTTTTAACTCAAAAATCCGGTATAAATATTTTTTTACATCAAATTTCACCAGTATGCGTTCCAATACTGTTTAGATTCAGGACTTACGCAACTGGATATTATTTTAAGTTCGTAGTGAGGACTTTAGTCCTCAAAATAAGGACTAAAGTCCTCACTACAAGCAAAATTTTGAAATTTTTGTGACACTTGCGTAAGTCCTGAGATTAAGACAAATATATTGACAAGCTAGATCCCTAACTTCTTAAAGGATACAGCTGGCGAATCAGGGGTGACATCTCTCATCAACGATTTTTCGTCATTCCACCAGATGTAGAGACGTAGCAATGCTACGTCTCTACAAGCCAATTTGTGGGCGAATGAGGGGTCAAACCCACCATTCGCCAGCTGTGTCCTAAGTCGGGGATCTGGACAATACAAATTAAAGCCAATCTCGATAAGCCGAAATTTCATTGACGCTAATTTCAAATGGTCTTCCTTTACCCATGGGAGGATAAACGCGGATTTTGGCGTCACTGCTATATTTTTCTAGCTTACTTCCTAGCTGAGGAATATTGTTGACGATATGCCAATAGGTTACGATGTCTGGGGAGTCAATGATTAATTTGAGACTACCGTCTTTGGTTGTGAGATACCACTGACAAGTAGACAACAACATTTGTGTGATGCGATCGCACGCTTGAAAAAAGCATGCACCAATTGATTGTTCTAATTCCAGATACAGCATTCTATCCTGTGGCGTCACCTCATTGGGTGGCATGTCATCTGGAGGTAAGAAGGGTTTTTTCATTATGTTAGCCCTTGATTTAAGATTGTTGATCGTTGTTTGTTGTTTGGTGTTTACCAATCAACAATCAACAACCAACTTCTGAAAAGGTTTGCAGTCAATCGTTATGCGATCGCCATGAATGTGTTGATGATGGTTTTCGTAAAAAATTCCAGTTTTCATTGCGATCGCTATTATTCAGACATTGCAACCCAATGCAAATCTAACCACAAGCGCGGATCTGCTTGCTTGATTTTCGACATTGGATCGCGTAACAGTCGTGAAGCATTCAAGAAAACTACCTGAACTAACCCCATATTCTCTGCTAAATCTCGGAGTATTTCTTTGTGGACTTGCACAAGAGGCATTATTTCATCAGAACAATAAATTCCAATGTAGCGCAAGCGTTTTGGAGGTCGTCCCCAATAATTGGTGATGACTTTCACATAACAGTCATCTAATAATTCTCCGATTTTGGGGTAGTATTTTTTGACGATTCTCAGGTATTCTTTGGATAATATGTCTTCTCTAATCATGACAAAACCTATTGCAAGAAGGCAAAAGGCATAATTAAGCCTGAATAATGAATGATGAAAATAAACACTTCATTTTTCATTCTTAATACGCTTTCAAATCAATAGTTTTTTTCAGCCACCATGCACTATTTTTGTAAGCTTTATCACAATATTAATATAGCATAATTTTGTCATATTTACATGACTAAATCATAGAATAAACACTAAAAGTTTTGAATTTAATAATATCAAAACCACATATTTTATTAATAAACTAAATACGAAAAAAGAAAAGTTTGTGACAAGTAAAAATTTTCGTCACAAACAGAACAACACACAAGCAATATCTAAAAAATTTGATTTCTTATTCTTACTGATTAGCGAAAATGACGTTCTGACACTAAGACCTCAGCTACCAATCTTGGTAAATCTGTCAGATCAGCGTATCCTTCTGAACCGCGAATCGGAGAAATAAATGTATAGTCTGGGTCACATTCTCCGGTGTCATAAACTTGCATATACCACCGATCAGGAAATCCCTCTATGGCTATTTCTACAATGTACCAACTCATGCCAATCAGACGAGAATTTACAATGACAAACCACTCTCTATCTGCTTCTAAAACATTCCATTCAGCCATCAGAAATTCTAAAGCGATCTGTCCTGCGTCAGTTGCAGTCAATAACATCTTTACTCCTTAGCTGGGACTTCAGGAATTTCAGGATATAATCCTAGTTGTTTTGATAATTCACGTGCAATGTGAATTAAAAACTTTGCTCCTTCATCATTACCTTGATGTGCAAATACAGCAGCAACTTGTAGTATTGTTTTTATAAAACCAGCATCAAGTAATTCTGGGTGAGTTTCTAAAACTTCTGGTTCCTGACCATTAGGACAGCTAAGTAACTTATCAATCAAATCAAAGTATAGATTTTGGCGTTCTTCTGTAATTGTCATGCTTTTATTGTACGTTCCTTATTGTTCGATACTTTCTTGCCATAACCTTTCTAGCTTATCTACTTGTTGTTGAAAAACTGTAGCGCGATAAACAAGATACCTGTCATATAAAAAAAAGAATATACCTAAACCTATAGGAAATAACAAAAAGAACCATTTCAAGCAATCAACAAGTTTATATAGTTGAGTAGGAGTGAGCAAGATATGCAGAAAATTGGCATCAAAAAATTTAATGGTAGCTGCATCTTGAGCGAAATTTTGACATTCTTGATCAAGAGTGAATAAATCAAAATTTTGGCTGCCAATAATACTAAATACACCTGCTTGTATTTGCTCTAATTTACAGCTTAAATGCTGTATTTCTACTAACTGCATATGCTGCTCCCAAACCACACTCAATACTACTAGCTCAGGTGAAAGCACTATTAAAGTCAGTAAACAAACTGTGAGAAACTTGGAAATTTGTAGTCTCATTTTGGCTCTCCCTTGCTAGGCAGTATGCACCCCGTGAGACGGTACCTTTTTGTCTTAATTTACCCTGTATAATAATTAAGGTATGAACACCCAAAAGTTAAGCCCTATCAGTTCTCAGTTATCGGTTATCAGTTATCAGTTATCAGTTATCAATGAACATACAAATGTGAAAACTGATAATCAGCAAGAAGTAAATAGTAACTAATGTTGGACAAAGCTGAATTTTTGTCAGAGAACTTACACATTCAAAGCCGCCTCATATCTTAGTTCATCTTGTTTAAAGCTGTGAGGGTTTAAGAAGTCCCCCCCTTTGCAGGGGGGGGTAGAGGGGAATCTCTGCGTAAATCCTATAGGTTTTATAGCAGCTGGCTTAGTCGAGAAGATTTATTTGCAGCCGGATCAAGATTATTAAATTAATTAAGTTTGTACTCAAAGCTGATAATTCCTATCGCAGCAGTATTTAAAAAATTTTTTGGGGTATGGGTACTAGTATTTTGAGGTATAGGGACTCGCATTTTTCAACTAAGGTGCTGGAATTAATGTACTCAATCACCATTTCTGGAAATCAAAGCTCAAGAGCCAAAAATCAAAAGCTAAAAATATAAACTGAATTTTTCTGGCTAGTACTCAGCCTCAAAGTATTGAAAATTGTGCAAAATTTTAGTAAGAAAAAAGTCAGGATTTCCAGGAAGTATTCCTGAGTAAATATACATTTGATGAACATTAAAAATATAGAAACATCATATAATTTTATTTTTAAGCATTTTGGCATAAAAAATTAAAACTATCATTAAAAATTACAGAAATAAACTAGGTTAACTTTTAAGATTGTTGATCATTGGTCATTGGTCATTTGTTATTGGTGTTATTGGTGTTTATTCTCCTCCTTGTCTCCCCATTCCCCAATCAGGAGATTTATTTATGCGAATTGCTGGTGATGTTACTGAATTAATTGGACGTACTCCGTTAGTTCAACTGAATAAAATTCCTCAAACTGAGGGATGTGTGGGCAGAATTGTGATTAAACTCGAAGGAATGAATCCAGCTGCTTCTGTTAAAGATCGGATTGCTGTAAGTATGATTACAGCAGCAGAAATGGCTGGATTAATTGAACCAGGAAAAAGTATTTTAGTAGAGCCAACATCTGGAAACACAGGAATTGGACTGGCGATGGTGGCGGCGGCGCGCGGTTATGGTTTAATTTTGACTATGCCTGAAACTATGAGTGTAGAACGACGGGCGATGTTAAAAGCTTATGGTGCGGGTGTGGAGTTGACGCCAGGAACCCAAGGGATGGGGGGAGCAATTCGTAAAGCCGAAGAAATTGTGGCTAACACTCCCCATGCTTACATGCTGCAACAATTCCGCAACCCAGCCAACCCCAAAATTCACCGCGAAACCACCGCAGAAGAAATTTGGACAGATACAGATGGACAAGTAGATATTGTCGTCGCTGGGGTGGGAACTGGCGGAACAATTACGGGTATTGCTGAAGTAATTAAAGCGCGTAAACCGAATTTTCAAGCGATCGCAGTTGAACCAAAAAATAGTCCCGTTATTTCTGGTGGACAACCAGGTTCACATAAAATTCAAGGTATTGGCGCGGGTTTTATTCCTGAAGTTCTCCGCACAGATTTAATAGATGAAGCGATCGCAGTCAGTGATGAAGAAGCGATCGCATTTGGACGACGTTTGGCGAGGGAAGAAGGTTTATTATCTGGTATTTCTTCGGGTGCAAACTTGTGTGCAGCAATACAAGTAGCTAAACGACAGGAGAATGCGGGGAAGTTGATTGTGGTGATTCAACCTTCCTTTGGAGAACGTTATTTGAGTACACCGATGTTTCAAAATTGGTAATTTATCTTTGTGTCTTTGTGACTTGATGGTGAAAATGTTTTTTTGAAACACAAAGACACTAAGACACCAAGTTTAGCTATCTTTCCACCTGTCTGATCAGTTTTCCGGCTTGGTTCTCACTAGACTCGGACTGGTGAGCAATTTTTGATTTGTCTTTGACAATAACGTTGACTCTCACACCAACGCCTTTTTTGACTAAAACGCGGACTTTAACAATGAGATTACCAACTTTGACTAGAACCTCAACCTTAACCGGCATGAGTTTTTCTGTTAAAGAATTAAAAACATCCCTTTAAAGCTGGCATAGATTAATTAAGTTATCAGTTTAATCTCATACAGTTGGCAAAATTGAAATTGTGATTAAAATTTTATTCAGCCCTGGCGATTATAAATCGCGGCTACACAAACGAAACCCGCCTGCGCGGGTTGTTTGATTCAGCTCAATTAAGTAGACTTTGTTTGTGTAGTAGCGAAATTTCTTACCCTTCCAATGAAGAACGGAACAAAACGCGTCCTGGAATTACCTCATCGTTAATCTTGGCATACACCCGCAGACAGGCGGACACTTCTCCTGGTACACCACCAATCTCTAGTTGTAAATCGTCTTTTGACCAAGTGTAAATATCGGCGTAGGTTCCCCACAATGGACGAACCTGTACCTGATAACCAGCATTACGGGCTTTTTCCACGACGCCATCAAGAGTACGACGGGCTTCTTGTTGGAGTTTTCCCCACCAAGAAAAGCGATCGCACGGTGGCAAATATACTAAAGAATGAATTGCCTCATCTAAATCTAGTCTGGCACGGAGTGCGATCGCGGGGTCAGCATTGGTAGTAGTAAGGACACGCTGAAACCGTTCTACAAGTGCCGTCATATACTTAGAACTTTCCGAATCTGAATTTAAAGGTCTAACACCAAAGCGGTCTACACTTTTTAAGGCATGACGTAAACACGGATCTATTTCGATAAACTTGAGACAAACAGATACAATCCCGGCTAATACATCTAGTTTCCCGCCTCTTTTTTCTACTTGCAACTGTGGATCAAAATCAACCTGATCTGATAAAAACAAGCCAGTTGCATAAACACTTCCCTGTAAACCAGGATAAACAGGTTGATTGCGGCTAAAGCCAATCTGTTGGACAGCAAATTTCTCTTCCAAAGCACCGAACTGACTCACTTCTGCCAAAATGCATTCGCGCCAAGTATCAGCTAGTTTTTCCGGTACTCTTAGCAGCAAGCGTTGGATCTCGTTCCACAAATCAAGATCATTGTTACTTTGAAACTTGTACGCACCCACATATTGCAACAATTCTTGATCAGCCAGCAAAGCATCACCAATGTCTTTAAGTTTCTGTTCTTTAGGAATTTCCAACTGAATTGGTTCCAACACATCTTCCCAGGTAGGAGGAGTGGAGGAAGTGGAGGAAGTGGGGGAAGGTGGGGGAGTTTGGGGAGTAATGATCTCTAATTTCTGTGGTTGCAAAAGTTGATCTAATTCGCCCACCAATTCCTGACAAGCGCTGTTACCTGGATCTGTTGTATCTTCCTTGAGTGCTTCTTGTAATTGAGTCCGCAGTCCATATAAATTTAACCGCAGTACCCAAGCTAATTTTGAGTTCTCAATTTCCAATAATTTGCTGAGGTGCTGCATGTTCTCTCCATTATTTCTGCAAAACTAGGGATTGTGGATTGAGGGTTGGGGATAAGGGGGATTGGAGAACAAGGAAGAATTCTCGTTATGTTTTATCCGGGAGCATCCCAATTTTTTCAATATACCGCAAAGGGTTTAAACCCTTTGCTCATAGCACAAGTCGTATTCATACGACTCAAATAGATTAAGCAGTCTTTAGCTATGAGACGATTTCAATCGCAGGCGGGTTTTTTGAACATTTGGGATGCTTCCTTTTATCCTGCTCCCCGCTCCCCAATCCCTATGTTCCTTAGTGCAATCCACAAAATGGATCGCGTTCTGTTTCGACGTTGTTAGATTGAGCTTGGAGGGAATCTCGATAAACGCATCCCTCTATTTTTAAACATTCGGGATTTGTTGATGTCCAGTAAGGTACTTCAAAAGCGTGGATTCGCAAGATACCTTGTTTGTTGAGGGAGACGTAATATTTACAAGGATATTCGGATTTGATTTCTGGTTGGGGAAGTTCGCCGATGAGTTCCCATTTATTTGATTCTGGGTTGCGAAATTGGAAGTAAAATGTATGTTTACCACTGACAGGAAAGGGTGGTAATTCTGCGATTAAGCCTATTCCTTGGATTTGGGTATCGCCTTCGTTGTAACGAAAGATTTGTACTTCTTGGTTTTGATTGCTGGAAAAGAGTACTGTGTGAGCATCGGTTTTGAAGACATTGGCTGATTCGGCGACGTTGACGGCGATGTCACAGACGATTTCTCCATGATCAGAAATAATTGTTTGTGTGGCGATCGCTTTGGCTGCATCAAGACAAGGTATGTTAACGGGGATGAGATAATGGGGTTTAGATCGTGATAATAATAAATCGATGTCTAGTTTTTGGTTGATTTCAAATTGGACTTGAATGTTGTTTTTGAAGTCTTCTTCGTTTATTCCCAATTTTTTCATCAGGATATCGCCGTTGTAACTACCCCAAAGTTGGAGTTTCATGTTCTCGAAGTCTTGACGTCTGATGTTGTTGGTTAATTGCATTCCCATCCAACGACTGCGATATTTGGCGATCGCATCTGTGGCTTGAAGTTGATATAATTCTTGTCCAGCGTGAAAGATGGGATCGGGACTACCGCCGATGACTTCACGGACGAAGGAACAGGGGAGAAAGTAAAATAGGTTTTTGACATCTATATATAGTTGGTTTGCGCCTTTTTTGAGTAAGTCTTTGGCTTGTTGGGGAGAGAAGCTCAGTTGACGGAGTTTTTCAGCAAAGCAAGCCCCGGCGGATGTGGCTAGTTTGGTGTATTCTGGTTCAAAGGTGACGCGTTCTTCGTTCCACAGGAAGTAGTCTGATTTGCTGAAGACTCGGTAGAGTTCGCGTTCGACTATTTCTAAATTGCAGGTTTTACCGGAAAGAATTAACCAATCGACTGTTTCAGGAGAATTACCAGGATTGAATGATTTGTTTTTAAAGGCGTTTTCGATTAATCCTTGGGCGATACCGACTGCTTCCTTGACTACGGGTGCGACTGCTTGTTCAAATTGTTCGACGGTGAGGGTGATGTTGAGGCGATCGCTAATGCTGGTAGGTAAGGTAATATCGTTGTGTATTAGCAGTTCGGAGATTTTTTGTCCATCAAGAATGAATAACGGTGTATCGAGTGTTTGACGTTTTTGTCCGAGGGTGAGTTTGGCTGCTTCGGCGTGTTCCCAAAGTGTGTAGAAGGTTTGGGCGCGAGATGGAGCGTTTTTCCATCGGGTGGGAAGGACTTTTTCGGCGTCGTTTAAAGCTTCTTTGTAAGCTTCACCTTCGCGCACTTCGTTATCGACACAAGCGAGTAGGGAACCTGGTTGGAATTTACCGTTTTGCAGAAAGCGATCGCTTAGTTCTTCTGGTTGAACTTTTAAGATATCTCTGGGCAAGGTTTCGTCTACAATTGCACTCAGTAAACAATCGGCTACTGCTGCTTTCAATAACAAAAATAGCCGTAGGGTAATCAATTCGCCACCCAATTGCAGATGTCCAGAGGAACCGAGTAACTTCGGTGTAAGTTTATAGTAGCGTCCGCCGTCGCCTCGATCTTCTCCCGGTTCAAAGGGATTGATTTCTTCCAGGGAAAGACGAATCAAGGCTAAATCGGTAGTTCCACCACCAATATCCAACACCATCACATTTTGCCACCATTTGTCTCCATCCCGGCGACAGCGAGTTTTGAAAGATTCAATTCCTAAATTTAAATCGCCGCCAAATTCTCGCCACAGAAAAAATATCGCTACGGAAACAGCTTCGTCATAAGCCATTTGCACATCTTCAATATCTAGCTGTTTCACCAATTGTTCAATTTCTCGCCGGACAAAAGGTGAAGCAATTGTGGGGTATGTCACCACCGTGCGGTAAAATTTACCTTGGGAACATTTACCCGAACGCTGGCGATATTTTTCAGTTAAGTCGATCAATTGAGCATACGCCGCTTGCAACAGTTTGTTAACAGGGATGGAATCTTCTTTATCATTGAGAGTAATTTGAAAAGAACGTTCTTGTCCAAAATAACGTTTGGGTGAATGTAGAAATCTGCTATCAATTCCCTCGCCTTGTCTAATTGCATCCAAACGGTGTTGTTTAGCTTGTTCGCCCAAACTAACTTTGACTTTTAGCGGATCGTTGGTTGGTAAAAACGGTTCTAAACCAATAACTTCCAACTCGCTAGCAATTTCACTCAAACGTCGATCTTTATCCAACTCTACCGAAATCAAACTTTGCCATTCTAGGGGTGGAACGCGAAACACTTCATGATAAATTTGATTTAAATGTTTACTAGCAACCCGACGAAACCAAGGTAAACGTTTACTCAAAGCAATTTCAATTTGCCGAATAGCTTCTAAAAATTGCTCGCCATTTAAATTACGTAAATTGACATTACTATCAACCTGGATATTTTTACTCACTTCAATTAAAAATCTTTGCCATTCCTGCATCCAAGCATCTTGACTAATACCTGCTACATTATCCACAGGGCGTTGAGTTAACCATGTCGATAGGCGATCGCGTAACCTCGCTTCTTGTTCACTAGGTAAACTATGGGGTGTGACAATCACTTTGGGATCATAAAGCGTCACTGTAGAATTAGAAGTGCCAAAATCAATCGCAAACCAACCAGGATAAGTAATTTCTGGTTGATTTTCAACTTGCTTCACTGGTGCTTCAGCAGCTAACTTTACTTCTTCATCGGGTAAAGTTTGGGATGCTGTATTTTTAAAAGGGTTTAAGACTGAATCGGTAAAAGACATGAGTGGATTTTTTATTGAGTAATCTTTGATGGGATAAGTCCAGATATTGCACTCAGCAGTCGTCTGTTTGCTAATAGACAAAAGCGGATCACCCGTTGCGCCTGATTCAAAATACTCGATAATAACTTGCAAGTTACAATTCACACCTGTGGGTAAAGGTTCATTCCAGCGACAATCACTTTGTCTTAATCGCTGGGGAGTATTGAGCTGTAAAAGCTTATGCGTACCAAAGTTTACACTTTTATAAGCCGATTGCATCGCTATAGCCAAGTCTTCTGGTATACCTGCAACAAATATATTAATGCGGAAAATATGAGGAAAATGGGGATTCGGAACTGGTTTAATTTCAATTGCAGGTAATAATAATAAAGATGGATCGTTGGGATGTGTACGTAGTTGGTAACGATTAAAAAGTTCTATTTTAATTGGCATTATTATAGATTCCCTTAACATTAAATTGGGGATTGGGGATTAGGAATAAGTGATTGGGGATCGGGGATTAGGAATAAGTGATTGGGGATTCTCCAGAGGAGACGCACTCGCGTTCGGGGATTGGGGATGAATCAGTTAACAGTTAACAGTGATCAGTTTAATTTGATAACTGATCACTGATAACTGATTAGTTGTCCCCCATGTCCCCAATCCCCACTCCCTGATCACTTATCCCCGCTCCCCGATCATCGATACTTGCGAAAGGGTTTCTAACCAAGGTGGAACAGATTTTGATTTGTCTTTGTCTGCGTCGGCGATATATCTTAGTAAAGGTTCGTGTTTGGATTTCAATAGTTCTTGTAAACTATCGACAATCTCTTTCAACGCCCTCGAAAAGGAAGATTTCACCTGTTTAGTTAACTGACTGACGTATTGAACTAAATGTAAACCAGCGCTGGCGGTGATTTCGTCTCGCAAGCGCAAAACGGCTATTTGATGATTAAATGGTCTGGGAGGAGTGGGAAATTGTTTATCAGGACTCCAGTCTAAAATTTGTCCGTTGGGATGTTTGTCATCTTGACGCGCTAAGGGAAATAAAGCATCTGCGTTGATGGCATGATTATTATTAGCTAATCCACTGTGATCAATAATTAATCTTTGCCATTTATTTGCTGGATCAACTGCGCGTAAGAAGTTACGAAATAGGCGGAGTTGATTTTTCCCAAAGTTGTCTTGTATGTATCTTTCAATATCTGGTGATAACACAGAATTAACTGTGTTACGTTCGTCTGCAACTTCGATTGATAGTTTTTTGAAAAAGTCGATCACTGCTTCTGTGGTGCGATCATGAGCAAAAGTTTGCATTTCTTGAATGGTTTGGACAAATGCAGAGTAAAAATCATCGCTTTTGGTTGGGATGGTGTCTTCTACTTCTTCGTCACCAAAAAAGCTGTCGGCTTTGGTGAGAGAAATTGTCCCATTTTTAGTTCTATCAAATAGTAATGTCCATTCACTCCATTCAAAGAAGATTTTATTAGTTAATTCGTCTTTGACGACATCACTAACGGCGACGCCATCACGATTTTTTAATATTGGTTGCTTTTCTAATTCTTCTTGAAATTGTCTGTAAATAGTTACGAGATTTTCGATTCCTTGGCGCAGTTCAATAAATTTTGGGTTTTCTTCGACGGGGATATAAGCGGGTACTTGTTCGAGGAGGGTTTTGAGGTTATCTTGCTCTTTTTGCAAAGCTTTGACGGTTCTTTGGGTATCTTCTACAAGTTGTTTTAAACCGTTTTGGGCGACATGATCTTTGAGTAAGGCGCGTAGTCTGCTGATTCCTCCGTCTTCTGCAAAGTCACCGAGTTGTTTTTGCAGGGTACTCGATGGCGGTAACATTTTACTTAGTTGTTGCCATTTTTCTCGCAGTTCAACTTCGGAGAGTTTGTTGGGGATATCTAATTCTGGCAAAAATTCTGGAGAGGAAACTTGAATTAACGAAGAAAGTTCCGCCAGTTTCGCTAAACCGTGGAGTTGGGAGAGTAAAACTATATTTTTTTTCTCTGTGGTTAAATTGCTGGCACTGGCAATGGTAAGTTGGAGAATGCCCAGACTTTCTAAGATATTGGCTTCGGAAAGTAATGGTTCGTCTACGAGTTCATCAAGGGCGCGTTCGTCACTTTGAGTCAGGGGAAGTTGATTGAAGCGTCCGACACCAACAATGATTCTATCTCTTAAATCGTGTCCTTTATCGCGTTCCAACATTGTACGAATTTTTGAGGCGATCGCACCACCTGGATATCTACCGTTGAGTAGCAGCAGCAGAGTTTGCACATCTCTGAGTTCCCGCAGTGATAAAAAGGTATCCCGCACCCCAGAATCTGCTGAACCTAAACCGGGAAAGTCTAGCAAAACAAATTCATTTGTTCCTTGGAGTGCAGATAAATCCCAAATTTCCTTGGATACTTCAACGGTGACATCAATACGGCGAATTAAAGAAAAGCTTCTCTGTAAATCTACAGCTGATGGTTGAGCAAAATTTGTCCACGGTTGCGGAGGTGGTGGAAGTTGATCAAAGCTGAGTTCTAAGATATTCATCGGTGGTTCAGATAATCTCAGCCCTTTTTTGGCGGTAGTATGATCAATCTGGTAGCTTTTACCGCCAATAAATTTGCCGTAAGTGTTGTAGGTACGCATATACACTACTATTTCTCGCAGTAGCGATCGCAGTTCTAAACTTTGCGTCTGATTCCAAGCTTGTTCGCACCATCTCAAGATTCCGTTGCTATCGACAATTGTTGTCGGGTGCAGGTTTTTCAGACTAGTCAGCAAGTCCAGTGATATTTCTGATGCTTTGGCTCGTGTTTCCACTTCCTGAAGCATAAACCGCAAACACTCTTTCACACCTTCATCGGAGAGATACTGAACGGTGTACTTACCAATTTGGGTAGTTTGTAAATCTGCTTGTTGGCGCAAATGAATTGCAGTGACGTTCCCGGTAGTAGGGGTTTCACTGACAGGTAAAGCATCGGCGTAGCCAATGAGACTACCAATCAATAAAGTTTTGCCGCTACTGAATTCACCCATCACGCCAATTTTCACAGGTGAAGAGGCAATTTCTACTACTCTTTGGGCAGATTCTTTTAAACTTTGAATGTTCTGATGGATACTTTGAGGGAACCAGCTTTCCTGGGGAGGCGGGTTTTGTGAGACTAACTCCAAGCTTTGGAGAACAGATTCCCCATATTCTTTATAGTGGCTCAGTTGTGCGATCGCCATGTCACTTTTCATACTTACTCCAGTAAATTAGGGGTGTAGGGGGTAAGGGAATAGGGGAGTAAGGGGATAGGGGTGTAAGACAAATAATTTTCAACTAATGCTATCTATCTACACCCCTACACTCCTACACCCTCATACCCCTACACCCATTTCTTTACAGCAATAGTCATTTGTTTTTTAATCACAGAAGTTTAGCAATTTGTTCGTGATTATTGTTTCCAAATTGCAAAACTTTGTAGAAATTTGCATAAATTTGTAGAAGCAAGACAGTCTCAATACGGTTCGGATAGGACAAATCAATTGACATTTTAACCCACCAAAGACGCGAAATACCCTGCGGGATCTTGCTACGCGTCTCTACATACCCAAAATTATGACGAAAAATTCCAGATATTTTGGCGATTTGCCTGTTTTATTACTTGGGATAATGAGGACGAGCAGACTTTTGTAACAGGGAAAGATCCCCGACAACTTTTGCGAAGTCGAGGATCTAATGTATTTCTGATGAGCGATCGCATCCGTAAAAGCACAGTCACGCGTTTAAAAGCTTCTCCAGAAGAATCTTCTATTGAGAATATTAAAACTGCTTGAAAAGCAACTTCAAAACTCCCGGATTTATCCGTGGAGTTAATTCCAAAATCCTTAAGAGGATGACTTATTTTTCCTCAGATTCTTTAAGTTGCTCAATCATATAGCTGATTTGAGCTGAGACTGATCGCTTTTGCTTATTGCAATACTGCTTAAACCAATCAAACACTGGTTCTGGAATTGTGACACTAGTCCGGCTCATTTTTTCAGTCAAAGCACTATTTCCTCACTCTACATATCCAATATAGCGATTGTTCTACTGAATACGTATACAACAGTGATAAATATTTAAAAAAGTATTATCAATAAGAATCAATCGTATTAATATCCAAATAAGAAAGGATAAAAAAACCTGCGATTGAAATCGCAGTCTCATTTGCATTGTCCCCAAAAAAAACTAGAGCGGTAAACTCCTTGATTAATCAATGGACCACATGCGGAATATCCACAGAAGCTGCGGGAGCCGAAGCCCAGAAATAGCGCAGGCTTTTAAACAAAGAGCACAGAAGCGGATTCTTAAAACCATAGCTGACAATGTAGAAGCTGTCTAGAATTTCCTCGTAGAACACAAATCTATGAAACAAGCATGTTTACAGTGTCGTTGCGATCGCCTCTACTAAAAAAGTAGTAATTTAAGGTATATATCATGGACTAAAGCTTATGATTTATTTAACATAGTTGTAGACCTCACTAGTTATGTGTGGTTGTGTGTTGTAAAACTTGATTGAATTTGGTCAAGGGGTATAGCTCCTTGACTTTTTCTTTTCTTGAATTACTCTTCTCAAAACCCACATGTTAGGTATGGCTTACTTTTAGCTTGTTTGCTTCATATAATACTAAGTAAAATTGTATCGGCTCAATAACAGGACTTACGCAACTGGCACAAAGAGCGGGCGGGGCGAAGCCCCGCCACGCGGTACTTTAAATCAGACCAAACACATACAAACGTCTGGACGTTTTAGTTGCTGAATCAGATAATTAGAAAGCAAGTTGTGCTTAATTGTATAAATAGTTTGACCTGTTTGATAAGCTAAATTTTTAAGTCTAAGCCAAACCAACATTGAACAAGCAATATGATTTCTCTGAAGGCGAGCTTTACGACATTGACATGATTCAATGCCAGTTAATTGTTTAATTTCTCTGTGAAACTCACGCCAGTCGCTACAACGGGGGGAACCCCCGCAACGCGCTGGCTCCTCTATTTTCCAACGGATTTTACACACCTCTTGTACAACATCCGTAGAACTTTGAGATAAATCATTAGTTGCGATATAATCCGTTCTATCGGTAGAGATAGTAACCCGGAATAGTTTCACTTTCTTCTCACCAGGGAATGCTTTAATTTTTATGATTTTACCACATTCTAATTCCTCATTACTCCATGATAATGATTCAATATTTTTATACTTTTCTTTGCCAAAAGTATCATCAACTAAACGATTAGTTTTCAAAGGACAATAATAAGTTTTATCTAGGCTATCAATATAAAGCATTAAATTATTGACTGCATACCACGTATCCATTAAAACCGTATCAAAAGGCAGAAGCTTTTGATATACAAGACCTAGCAGCATATTTTTCACGTGGTCAACCTTAGTTAAAC